>Ga0302140_10012912_pt1 | contig 10225 bp, 8 predicted proteins | sample I_Bog_E1_1_FD_202095 | JGI IMG/M metagenome (GOLD analysis project Ga0302140, IMG submission 202095) | Peat permafrost microbial communities from Stordalen Mire near Abisko, Sweden - I_Bog_E1_1 | ecosystem: Environmental > Terrestrial > Soil > Wetlands > Peat | place: Sweden: Abisko, Stordalen...
ATTGGCATTAACGCGGGTATTGACCAAGAACTTTCCACCATGTGCGACTGCCGGCAGGATTTGTGGGCCGGCAATCAGCCGGGACAGATCGGCCCCGTGACCATTACGGTAACTCCTCTGTTTAGCATTGACCAGCTTAGTAGTCACGGTTACTACAGCGCTTCCTTGAGCATCAGCCAGAATGGAAACCTCTGCACCCGGCAGCAATACCTCTTTTACCTGGACTCCGTCATGACCAACAGCCTGGAAACGTATACATTTTCCGTGAACCCGGGTGACCAGGTCACTTTCGACCTTGATCACTTTGATGTTTTTTATAGCAGTGGCAGCGGCTCAATGGGGAGCACCGCCAGCTATGCCTTGAGCGTATCGACCAATGGTTACCTCACGAATGCGGTTCAGTCTCCAGTCAACCTGCCGCGGTTCACCAGCGTTTTCTTCACCAACGCCAGCCCCAAACTGCTGACACTGTCCGGCACCGGAGGTCCCTCTAACGCTCAACCTTATTATGTGATCACCGCCACCAATGCGGCTACGCCATTGTCGGCATGGACGGTGTGCCAGACCAACAATTTTGACACCAACGGTGGCTTCGTTTTCAGTTTTCCAGTGAATGCTGGTGAGCCACAACGCTATATTCAATTGAAGATCGCCCAATGATTCTCGAAGATCGTTTGGTGAAAAAAACCGGACCGAGTCTTCGACCCCGGCGCCAAACTTTGGCGGGTCAGAGCGGGACTTTTCTCCGTTGCTGACGAATGTGTGACCCGCCGACAGGATGATGCTTTTCCCCGCCTTTGGGGCATGGCTCAGAATAAACCTTGTCAGGATGCGCCCCGATTCCGCTCGGGCTTGGGAGCGTCCGCTGGCTTCGCGCGGGGCAGGTAGGCGCCACAAGATGGCAGCTTCGGCATCACCGCCGCAGGTTCCACAGGAGAATTATCAGAACCACTCGTAGTTATCATAGCTCTCAGAACTATGATGACCGTCAGAATTTAACCAGCGCTGCTACGGGTGACGCTTACTATCGTTGACCACCGCATACGACGCTGAGGCTGCTTCGATTTGATGGACGGCAAATTGAAGCAGCCCCAGGCGGTCGGCCTACCACCGGCAACAAGCAATTGCACCAATTTGGTCGGTCGCGGAGTAGCATCGCCCGCCCTGTTTATTTAAACAGGTAAAGGTTGTTGCTGACGCAGGTGGCCAGGGTCCAAACGCCAATTTGCGTTTCGGGATGCAATCCGTCAACGGTGGTTTTGGCGCCCCCGATTACTTTCCAACAGCCGGGATTGGAAACGCTCTCGATGTTGGTGGCAATGTCCAAGACCGGAACGTACGTCTGCGACCGGATCCAATTGTTTAGGGCTGTATGCGTGGCAAGGGAGAGAGGCGTTTGCCCGGCTTCGGTGGCGAAGCCGTTGGTGGAGGTGGAATGGGGTGTCATGGTGGTCTGGATGACGCGATTGCCGCGCTGCTGCAAATCCTGCCATAGCGCGATCATTTTGTTGGTCATGGTGGAAAGACCCTGATAGTCATCATTGACACCCAGCTGGCAGATTATTGTCCGACAATAACGCGACAAGACCGCAATCGCCTGGGGATTTTCGATCCAACTTTCAAAGGTTGAGCCGCTGATGGCGCCATTGATGAAGGGTACGGATCCGTACAATCCCTCGGTCAGATAGCTCTTATGAATATACCAGCTTACTCCATTAGGGGCCTGGGCGACGGAGTCGCCGATAATGCCGACGCTGTTGTTGGCGGTGGAATAGCCGAGGATCTGCGGGGACCAGCCGTAGGTGTAAGTGGCGGTATTATTGCCATTCAGCGAGCCGTTGGGTGGGTTGTAGCCGGAGGCGCCCAGGTTGCTGTAGAACCATTCGCCCATGTAGGTGTTGCCGGCGATGCTGTTGCCGATGCCCTGGCTATTGGATGTCAGGTAGCCGGTCTGCAGCGTTTGCGGGCCGTTGGTGGACCAGCCCCAGACGCGTAACCAGGCATTGGCGGCTTTCGGAATATCCAAAAAAATGCTGGGGTCTGTCAACAGCGTGGCTCCCGATTGATAGATGATGTTTGAACTGCCGGCGGCATATACGGGGTAAAAGGTGTTGGATGGATATTCAATGGCCAGATTCAAAAACCACGTGCAGCCGGGCAACTGGGTTGGGTATTGATAATTCAGCCCCCAGGCGGTGAGCAGAATTTGGGGATCGTAAATATTCTGGCAGGGATTAATCGCGATCCGGGCGGCAAAATTGGAAACCGTCAAGTTCGCTCCCGGCTCGGTGTTGAGGTCGGTTCGGGCGGCAACCGGGTAAACGCTGGAATAGATGAAATTGGGTTGGGCGAATTGGGTGGCATTGGTGACGACGGAGGCCGGCAACTGGGCCATTTGCAGGGTGCCGCTGATTTGGGTGGCGGGGATGGAACCACTCAACTGGGAGCTCGGAACGGTTCCGCTCAATTGGGTCGCGGGCAGGAGGCCGAGGAGGTTGCTGGCGCTTTGGGCCAGCATGGCGTAGGGGGTGGCCAGGATGGCCTGGCGCGGGGTGAGGGTGCTGAACGTGCCACTGCCATTGGTGGCCACGCCAATCTCCAGCCAGCAATTCAGGCCGGTGAAGACACCGGGACCGAAGTCGAGGGTGGTCAGGAATAAGCCGTTGCTTATGGTGATGGCGGAGTTGGTGAGGGGGCCGCCCACAGCCAGCCCGTTGGTGCTGGCGTTAAAAACCGTGAAGGTGAGGTCATAGCTGCCGTTCGCCGGCGCCCCGCCGCTGTCAAGGCGGCCCTGATAGGTAAAGGCCGTGCCTTGAGCCCGAGCTTGAGTCTCGACGGCCAACAGCAGCAACAAAAGGGCATAGGCAACCAGCGATTTCATGATCATGAATGCGAGTCAGAGGTGACGCAACTGATTAAAGCAATTACGATGGGTCGGGGCAATACAAAGATTCCCTGCCAAGATTCCTTGATTTTGGCGCTGGCAAACCGGGCGGGGCGCGCGCTCATTTCCGTTTTTATTTTGCGTTTTGTGTGAGTTCTTGGGGCCAGGATTTATCGGCGTTTTTCGGCTGACCTGGTTTTCAAAACGGGCGGGAAATCAAAACGCTTGGCCGCAAGAATTCACAAACGCCGCAAAAAAAGGAAGGAGCAAACTGGAATTGTCAACATGGCGGACTCCTCACCCCGGCCCTCCGCCTCGTTTTGGCGAGGAGGGAGATGAGCATCCTGGCAAAAAGGGGCGCGGGGGTTCCCCGGCCAATCAGCCGGACCAAGCTCAATATGAACTCGATAGGTCGCCTGGGGTGTATTTATTTTGTACGCAAGGGAATTGTGAAATAGTCAGCCATTTGCTCAAGCGGTGTGCAGTGTCTTGACTCCGGCAAAAAGAAGCGCAGCCCGGTCCCGCCGACTCCCTGCGGCGCAACCATGTTGTTGAAAGCTTGGGAGCCATCCTCAAACACGAGGGTGCCTTCCGGTGGATAATGACAACCTATTTCCTCGTCAAAGGCGCCACAATAGACACCCGAAATGCGGCGTTGCTTGATCTGGTCGATTATTGAGGGCTGGCGGGTAAAGCGCAGGCGTGGAAACCAGCCGCGGAGGTCCAGCTCATAGCTTTTGCGAGGATACCAGAGATGGCATGCCTGCTCCGGTAAATCAACCGAAACCCAACGCTCACCGGCCCACGGCAGCGTGAAAGTAAAACCCCGATCCACGGTGAAATAGATCTCGGTGCAGTCGAGCCAGCCATCGAGCAATTCCTCGGTATGGTAAACGTCCACGATGCGGGCACCGACAATATCCGATTTTTGGATGTCGCGCATTGAATAAAGCCTAACGGCCCTTTAAGAAAAACGCCATTGGTTTTGTATGGCTCGGGTGCTGATTTCGGCCCGGGGCGATTGGGAACCCTCCTCTCCCCGGCCCTCCGCCTCGTTTTGGCGAGGAGGGAGAAAGGGTGGCCGCGTCCGGACAGAATGGTGCGCTTGGATTCAAGGGGGCAAGGCGCGTTGCAGCCGAAAACGAACGAAACCACCGCCGCGAACAACGCAGATTTATAGTCGAAATCATTGAAATTGCTTTGGTTGCCATCTATGGCACTGTCACTGTTTTTGAATGCCGCACTTTCGATAGCGAACGGCAAACTATGGAGCGAGAGTTTACAGCCGGACAAATTAACACCGTTAATCCGCTGGATGTTCTGAAGGCGAAATTGTCTGAAATGCGAACGCAGCGCGAACTTGACGGCCAATCCAGATCTTGCTTTTGGCCTTGACTTGCCGGACTTGAAATGTAAAACGAGCGCAGTCGGTCACGAAATTGGAAAAACCGATCCTGCTGTTTCAGCAGGTGACGCGAAAGAAGGCGAGCCTATGAAACAAATACTGATTGGTTTGGGTGCAGTTTTGCTGATGTTGGGAGCTCAAGGATGTGGGTCCTTAGCTGATAAGGCCAGCGGTCCGCAAGAAAATGGCAATGGCTATACAGCGTTAGATAACGCAGTGAGACAAGCAATTGTGACGCAAGTGACGCAATCGGGGGACTCGATGAGTGGCAGCATGCATCAATACGGTTCGGACGAGGACAGCAAAGCCCCATATACCATCGTTAAAGTCTTTTTTGGCACGAATCGAAAACCTTTGGATTCGCCAACAAACAACATTGAGTTCGGCACTGAACGGCAATCAAAACTGACACTTGGCGAGGCATGGGTTACTATTCCAAGAGATCACCGAATGGGCAAAATGGAGTCGCCTCATTGGTATAAGCTGGAATTCTCAGAGGATATTGCAAAAGATGTAGTGCTCGCACGGGCTGTCCTGTTCACGAAGAAGGATTTTGTGAATCGCATCAACAACGCTTTGGATAGAACCTCAACCAAGGAAGCCTTAGTTTTTATCCACGGCTACAACGTCAACTTCCCTGATGCAATAAAAGAAACAGGTCAATTAACGTATGATTTGGGTTTTCACGGAGTAGCGCTGGCATATAGCTGGCCGTCGCAGGGGAAACTAATCGAGCATTGGGCATATACAGCCGACGAGAACAACGCACAATGGTCAGCCTCGCATCTGGAGGAGTTTTTAAAAATACTGGCCACAAACCTCAAGGCTGAACGAATTCACCTCGTCGCACATAGCATGGGGAACCGTGTCATGTTGGAAGCGTTGAAGAATTTGAAGGATAAAGGGCTCTACGACGACATCATCATGGCGGCACCCGATATCGATGCGGATTTCTTCAAGGCAGACTGTATACCGTATGTCGTTGGAACGAATGTCCAAGTTACCCTGTACGCCTCCTCCAACGACAAAGCAATGAAGATTGCAAAAACGTTGAACGGTCACTATTTGCGCGCAGGCGAGGCAGGCGAGAGTATTGTGGTTTATCCAGGCATGGATTCGGTCGATGCAAGTTTAGTGGATACTGATCTGGTCGGGCACAGTTATGTTGCAGAGAATCGAAGTGTGATCAGCGATATTTTCCCCATTGTGCATAACCGTGCCAAGGCGTCGGAGAGGAATCTGCGACCTGAAGGCGCGGAAGCAAATCGATATTGGGTCATTCCGCAGTAGAAAGGCAAACAACGATGAAAAAGATCGTATTGCAGGCGGGACGTAAGATGCTGCCCGGCATCATTGCATTGATGCTGCTGGCGACACCGGCTTATTCCACAACCTTTCGCGAACACAAGGAGCTGGAGAATTTCGAGAAGGTGACGGCTCCGCAAGAGGATACGCAATGGTGTTGGGCGGCGTGCGTAGCAATGGTGTTAAGCTCTCGTGGGGCGCACATCTCCCAAGAAGAGATTGTTAGGCAAATCAAGGGAAATGTAGTCAATGAACCCGGCTCCTTCGACGAAATCCGCAAAAGCCTGACTCTAAAAAACGGTGATAACGACATTGTTCTTCGATCAGACGTGGCGAATCCATTCGGGGATTTAGACGTTGTCGAAAAAATTGATCGCGGCGAACCGATTATCGCAGCCGTTGCCAGGTCCGCAGGTGAAAGCGCACACCATGTGGTCATAATCTATGGGTACAAGATAGACACTGACAACAAAATCTGGCTCGAAATTTTTGACCCGGCGCCGGATGGTGGCGCAAGAACATTCCGATACGGAGAGGATTTTTTCTGGCAAAAGACGGTCCTCGTCACGTTTCCCGAAGAGCTGCCCGACAACCAAATCGACCCGAAAGCCAAAGTGAGGCTGGTAAGAGACGAATTTGACCCTGGCCAGATTCAATGGACGACTACCTACCCGAATAGAAACGTCTCTTACGATATTGGGTATTCGAACCTAGATCCCGACAGGCCGATAATGTTCAAATTGGTTGTCAGAACCGGAACAATTCCGAGGAACGGTGATAAAAGCGATTGGGTTCCCCACGAATCAAAGGAAATCTCAGTTGAGTTGCCTCCTCTTGGTCATACAAATCTCACCGGCTCCTTGGATTGGTTTGGCGCGACCCCGGCGCGGATGCCTAGATTCGAGGAAATAGTCACGATGTGCAGATTTGTGGGCGCGGCACCGCCGCCTGTGTCCAACGGAGTGGGTGCCTTTGCGAAATTTTGCGGCTTTTCCTTCGGTGAAAAAGAGGCAGAGGTTATAAAATTGCTTGGAAAGCCAGAATCGAGGAATACAGATGGGGATGAGGCTTCGTTTGATTACTACGACGATGGTCTTACTGTTTCGTTCTTCAGGAAGACAAAACGCATACATTCGATTTCCATCCGCAGTATGGATGCTGTAAGCAATCTACGGCGTCAAGGGATAAACGATAGAAAATTGAGTTACTTTTACGATTCGAGATCCCACATCTTGGAACTGTTGGGAAGCCCATACGAAAAAGGGCGGGATTTGAAGTATAAAATCCGATTAGAGCAGGTGCGTGTATATGTGCTCCTGTCCTTTGACAATGAAACGGAACCCAAATGCGATGCAATGCTCGTGATTTGGTTTTATCCTGATGATGAATGAAGCGACCTTTCCCGCTGAACTGACTTTCGATGTTTCGCGTGGAATCCGAACAGGAATGAACCGCGGCATCTTGCGAGGTTACACAGCCGAAAGCGGCGCCTGCGGAGCGGTGGCGTAGTAATGCTCGCAAATCTCACTCTTTCTGGCTCAGACCGCTTTGGTGATATTGCTCGAGAATTTGCGCCCGTTCGGCTGGCGTCCGGCGGGGGTTACGCGATTCATTTTTCATCTCCCAACTCTGCCACCCATTCCCTCGGTTTGCCTAGCCGGGGTTGCTAACACGGATACGAATGACAAACCATCGGCAGCAGGACACTGCTCCAAAGTCCGGGCCTGAATGATCAGCGCCTGGGAATGCAGGGCCTGATGGTCCGACTTGTCAATGATGCGGACATCTACCCCCGCCCGCTTCAACCCAATTGCCATCATCATCCCCGTCGGCCCGGCGCCAACCACCAGTGCATTCGATTTGTTCATAGCTCAAGGTCAGTTTCCGCGTTCCAGGCCTGTTCCGCCGCTCGGCTTCAAAAGGTTGTGCCGGGGTTCATTCGGTAAAAAGAGGCGGTACCGCTCCTTGTATGTCCTCCCTGTTACCTTGCAAGTCGGCCCGTACGCGGGGCAGGCTGCCGGGATATTTCCTCTGCATATGCGCAATGAAATCCTCCCGGATTCTGCAGCGCAAATCCCACGCTTTTGAGGAGTCAGCTGCCGTGGCCAGAATGCGCAACTGCATGGTTTTCTCCGTCGCGTCGCTGACCTGCAAATTCCAAAATCGTTTGTCCCAAAGGGGATTATCTTCGATTATCTGCTTGAGGGCGGTGCGGCCCGCTTCGACGGGAAATGAATAATCCACCCAGATAAAAACCGACCCAAGCAATTGGGCGGAGGCGCGCGTCCAGTTCTGAAAAGGTTTTTGGATGAAATAACTCAGTGGCAATACCATCCGGCGGTCGTCCCAGATGTGAACCACGACATAGGTCAAGGTGATTTCCTCGATCCTGCCCCACTCGCCTTCCACGATTACCACATCGTCCTGACGGATGGGTTGTGCGAGCGCTATTTGAAAGCCGGCAAACAGGTTCGCCAAAGTTTGCTGCGCCGCAATGCCGGCAATGATGCCGGCAATTCCAGCGGAGGCGAGGAGACTGGTGCCCACATGCCGCACTTGCTGGAACAACATGAGGATGGTGGCAACGGTACAAAGTCCTATGGCGATATGCATGACCTTGCCCAGGAGCTTCACCTGCGTGTAGATTTTTCGGGCCTGTAGATTGTCAGCGACCTTGAGATCGCCTTCCTCCAATAATACCTTCTCGCCCACGTTGACCGTTTCCATCATAATCGCGGCGACGGCCAAAATGATCAAAATGCTGCTGCACTTGGCCACAATGTCCGCGTATCGCGCAGGTAATTCCAGAATGGGGAGAACGAAAAGAATCCCGACCACCAACACGATAATGCGCAGGATTCTACCCAGCAGAGGCACCAACAGGTCATCCATCCGGGTATTGGTGCGCCTGGCCCAGGCGGACAGCCGGGCCTGCAAAATCCAGGTCAGCCGCAGAACAAACCAAAGCACGGTGAGGCACACGCCCGCGTCCAGAAATTTGCCCAGAATTTGCCGGGCGACAACCGCGTCTGCCAGGAATTTGCCCAGCAGGGGAGCCACCGCAAAATAAACGCCGAAAGACCAGAGCAGAAGATACACGGGCTTCGTGGAGGCCCGGAATACATGCTGTTTGGTTTCCTTTTGATCCTTCCCGGCCGCCCGGGCCCGATGGTGAATCAACAGGCCCGCCAGGACGTGAAATAAACCGGTGATGGCCAGAATGCTAAGGGCCGCCGCCAATTCGTCCGGCGTAACTGTGCCCCAAACCGGTGTCGCCGGTCCTGGATCGAAGTGCAGGTGAAACCAGCTCGTCAAAAAAGCGAAGCCGGCTGAAGCCAATTCGGCTAGCGGGTCAGAAGCGCTCATAAGAACATTGTGTTAAACTTGGCGCCTTGGGCATCCGCAAAATTCCTGGCCCTGAACGAACCGCATTCATCCCCGGTCATTGAAGCCTTCGCGTCCGCGACGCCTTGCGGCCAATGATTGACAACCTCCGGCTGCCTTTTGTAGCCACCGCCTTAGCCGCTGCCATTGCACGTTCTGTCGGTGTTTTGTGTCGTGCCGCGGCTCGCACCTGGCGGGAAATTGCCCGGGTTGACGCCGCCGAATGGCCTTCGCGCTTTAACGCATCCAGGACGGCACGGCTGCGGCGGTGTGAAACGCGCCCGTTTCCATCCTGCCCACGCCTATAATCCCGCTCCGCTTGACGGCGCACCTTGTCCGACGCCTTCCCGGCTGCTGGTGGGGCCAATTTTACACCGGCTCGCCGCGCCTTTGAGAGACCAATTGCGATGGCCTGCTTCGCCGACCGTGCCCCGTGTTTCCCCTCACGAATATGATGAAATTCTTCGCGCACAAATTCGCCGGCCTGGGTGGCGACGGATTTGCCCCCGCGCGCATCGTCACTAGCTCTTTTCATTGTGATTTGATCTGGCATAGGTTTCACGCCCAGCTCAAACCATGCCAGTGACTTGATGCGTGACCCGCTGGACTGCAAGTCGCTCGCTAGCAATTCGGCCGGGCGGGCGAGCATTCGACTTGCCGGGGCCAGTTTGAGATTTGGTTAGGCTCCCCGCACTTTGCAACTGACTGAACCCGCATCGTGCAAGCTGCAATTCACTTTTGCTATGAACTATGCAGTCATGCCAAATTTATTCAGGGCAAGCAACTAGCTCGGATGTCGAAACCATATACAATGGTTATCAGCATTGTTGGCATCTTTCGGATAAATGAGCGCCCCGCTCCACCGCACGGGGCGTCACCGCCACCACCCACCCATCAGTATTGCCAAAGGCGGGTGCTCAGGATCTCATGTTGTTCCAGAAACGGAATCAAATGTGGCGTGAATGGGCAGCGTATTTGCCCTTGGGAGCGGTTGCCTCCCCGGTGCTGGAAATGTCATCCGCGCCCGCCTCCGAAAAAATTTTCTTCGCACGGCTGATTTCCTCCGAGTCCTCAGTGTGAACCGAGATCAAAATATTGCCGTCCTTTATTTTTCCTTCGTACCGCTTGGCTTCATATTCCGGAATACCCAGGCCAATGAGGGCTCCGGTTATGCCGCCGACCGCACCGCCCACGGCCGCGCCGCCCAGAGCCGCCATGATGGGTCCAGCTGCGATAAAGGGGCCAAC
>Ga0302140_10012914_pt1 | contig 10224 bp, 6 predicted proteins | sample I_Bog_E1_1_FD_202095 | JGI IMG/M metagenome (GOLD analysis project Ga0302140, IMG submission 202095) | Peat permafrost microbial communities from Stordalen Mire near Abisko, Sweden - I_Bog_E1_1 | ecosystem: Environmental > Terrestrial > Soil > Wetlands > Peat | place: Sweden: Abisko, Stordalen...
ACAAAATAAGGTCTTTCTATCGAATCTTTAAAATCATTGACATAAAATAAGGTAGCTATGAGGTAAAATCCAAGAAAGACGAAATAGATATATGATATCACATTTTTATCATCATAATTAGAGATCTTTTATAATTTGTAAAAATGAAAAGAAGCTTAAATTTTTTAAATAAATTATTTGTACTTTTTTGCAATCTGCAAATATGAAATAAAAAATCTGAAGCAAAAAACATAAAGAAATATAAGATCTAGAAAAACGAGTTGTGAATCCTTTTAGCCTGGCTTCCCATCTTAAATGTATTAAAAAGAACATCTATATTTATTTAGTAAAATTTTCAAATGATAAAAAGTCAACCCATGCCAATGAAAGCATCGCCCAATAATATATATTGATGATTTGAATGATTTCATGAGAAGTGGCAGCATAACTTATCAGATTACTTATGGATAAGGTGATCAATATAGAGATGAAACCAATTTTTATTTTGAAAATCCATGACTTCAAAGGCTCGTAATAGATTTTTTTATTAAAATGTTTTTTTCTGAGGAAAGGAATTAACATAACGAAAAAGAGGAGAATTGGCAAAATGGTGATGATAATACAAGAGAAAAGATTATATTCCTAAAATTAACAAATTTCAAATTTTTGGGGAGAAAAAAAATACACAATAGCTAAGATGCGACATTGATTTCTGGAAAATTTGTGGAAAATTTTGTGGTTTTTTCTTAAAAATATAATTTTTAAGCACTTTATTCAGAATTTTATATTAAAAATCCATGTAATTTGTAAAAACACCACTTTTTTCTCAAAAAAAGAGATTTAAAATGAGTTATTAAATTTAAAAATACTAAGATTTTGTGTTCACAATGAAACCATCCAGAAACCTTTCTTTTTTAGCAGTTCCTGATTCCTTTCATCGCAATTTCAAGGTCCAGCTTTTCGAGCTCGAGATTCAGCTCAAAAATCAACCAAAAGTCTTTCAACATCCTCTTTTTTATTAAAACTATCATAATTTTTAGAACTCTTCATCATTAAAAACTATATGGCGTTTATGTTATAAATTATCCAGTTTATGTCTCCAACAGAGTCTTTCTCTTTACAAATCCAATGAAATTTCCAAGGCTGAAGTCTATATAATTCGAGCCCTTTCCTTCACAGATTATGATAATAACGCCAGGAATTGGATCATGCAATTAGATTTCCAAAAGTTGAGATTAGAAATTGCACATGTTTTCGCAATGATCTTCAAACATAAGAAAGAAAATTTCATTGCCTATCAGACACTTCAAAACATCTCCTCGACCATCGAGCTTTCATTGTTTCGCAATAATCTCGAAAAGAGTCTTGTTGGAGTTGATGTTTTATATAAAAATCTGGCTTTTTTTGCTTATAAACTTGATAATAATGAGGAAGTTATGAAAATCGCAAAGCTTTTCATCCATGAACTCAAAGAATTGTTTTCGAATAGAAAGGAATTAGAGAAATTAAAGCAAAAAACACAAATAAATTGTCCACAATTATATGATGACTTCATTTCGCAAAAAAAGGGCCTGCTTTCATGTTTTTATTATCTGCTAGCAAAATGCCAAGAGAAAATCAAAGAAGATGAGGCAGCAATGGAAAACATTAAAGCGGCTTTGGAGGTGATCAACGATAAATCGCATGAATTTTATAAGAAATATAACAAGTTTTATCAAGAGCTGCTTAGCCGGGCTGCTTTGAAACATTCTATCGAGATAAATTATGAGGAATTCAAACGAAATCTTCTCGAACAACAAAAAAATGATGAAACAAATAAAAAAAATGATGAAAATAACTATGAATTATCTTTCACTGGAGGAGAAAAACAAACAATTTTGCCTTCAAATTTAAAAAATGTCAGGTTTTCTAAAAAGCCACCATCAAAATCATTACACAAGATGTTGGTTGTCTCTGAAACTTTTGTTAAAAATCGGGATTTTTATGAAAAACAAAAGCTTTTCAATCAATCATTGAATAATTGTTCCACGACTATTAGGAATACTTCCTCATTAAGATCCAAGGCTTCCTCATTTCATAATAAATTAGATTCATTTAAAATCCCTTCTCAAAAAATCTCCGTCAAATTCCCTTTTGACATGAAATCTCTTTTAAATGAAAGACCAAAATCAGCAGCCCCCAGAACCAATGAGCGAAATAACCCTCTGATTTTGAATAAAAAATTGAAATCAAAGGAAAAATCATTTGATAGAGAGAGATTCCATGAGAAGCTTTCTGATAAATCAGAAAAAACCAAGGAAAAAGAACCTAATGAAAAAAATGCCTCATTTCTAAACGACGGGTCCTTTAGAATGAAGGAAAAAACCCTGAAAGGTATAATAAAAGACCTCATCAAGCCTTCTAATCTAGAGCTTTCTGACCCTAAAACTCCCGTTCCTCTAACCTTCTTTGAAAAGACCAAACAACGGATTCTCACCAAAGCTTTTTCAACAAAATTCAACATTCTTTCCGGACAAAAGCCCCCTTCGAAATCTAGTCTGGCTTCCAATGATCGGGTGAAATCCCGGAGATTTTCTGAACGCCCAGAACAATTAATGATGTCTAAAATTCTCAAAGCCCAACAACCTTCACAACATATTAGATATTCATCTGCCGCTATGAGTGCCACACTCAGCTCCGCAGGGAAAAGCCCTTTAATCACTTCTCCTGGAAAGAAATTAAGTTATAATATGTCAGATTCGGAATCTAGTGAAGACAAGAAGTCAGCCACTTTATATGAAGAAAAAAAGGAAAAAAGCAATAAAAGCATTAAACCACCATGGAAATTAGCCACGATTTCTCCTAGTTCTGAAGAAACCCCTCCTTTAACTCCGAAAAATGTCGTGGAAAAGATAGAAAAAATAGAAGAAGTCGTGGTTTTGATAGAAAAGGAAGAAAAACTACAGAAATTCGAATGCAAAGTCCCTTTTGTTAAGGTGATTTTCTCATGGCTTCTTCTTAAGAAAAAGAAACAGAATCTCCAAAAAGCCATTTTTAATCAATTGGAAAACCTCTCAGTGGCTGAATTTTTTGGCACTGAATTTGAAGCCATTCGTGAGAAGCTTCTTTCTATGATGTCAGGTCATCATAGGCCTTTTTGGTTCTTTTGTAAGCCTCCAGGCAATTGTTTAATCTATTATTGGCTTGTTTCGAAAATCACTCTTGATTTGAGAAAAGGCGATGATTATTCAGAAAATGAGCTTCAAGATATCTCTTGGAATGTAAAGGGCATAGAAATCAGATTAAGGGTTTTCCTTGAAAATTCAAGATCCAGAGGTCCTTTCTTCACATTGGAAATCAGTGAGAAACTTGAAGGATTAATGGAAGAATTGAAGGAAATCGATGAATTCAGAAATGAATGTTTTTATAAATTAGTGAATCTTGTGCTTACGAGGTTCTTGGAAAAGTGGGATTCTAGAGAGAAAAACGAAATGGAATCGAATTTAAAGAAAAGCAATGTTTTAGGTGATTTGCATGCTGATTTCGATAGAGAAGCTGATTTCAAGCCTGAGATCTTCCAGAAATATCAGAGAAGAAAAACCTCTATTCTTGATAATAAAGGCAATATAAGTGAATTTAAAGGCACTAATGAAGAAAGTTTTATTGAGAATATGCAGGATCAAATAAGCTTCATTCTCTCGAATCTGGTAAAAATGAAGAGAAAACCCAATGGATTTTCATGGACTTTGAGAAGTAATCCTTCCATGGTTCAGGAGGAAAAGAATCTTGAGACTCTAATTGAGAAAACTAAGGCTTATTCACGTAAAGAAATCATTAGACTCGCGACTTTTAGAAAACCTTTGGGGGTATTTAAACCTAAGGAAAAACGAGCCACTGGTTATATAAATATCTTCAATAAAAATAAAGACTCTATGGAAGTTTCGCAGGATTATTTCAGGAGAAACTCACTTTTGAAAGTATTACAAAGAAACTCACAAAACTCTTTACTTATGGCAAATAGCCAATATAAAATAACAGAGCCGAAGTTCTTAGAAACTAAAAAGATAAAAGAATCTGATTTCAATTCAAGTGAAAAAAAAAATAATTTGGAACCAAAGGAAAAAGAAATTTCAGATTTCAGCTTAAATCTACCACAAAAAACCAAACTTCTTGATATAGAAAACGTTATGGAAATCAATAGTCCTCCTCGATACCTTTTAGAAACTAGAAATAAGGATTTTTCGCAACTTTTGAAAAAAATTACTGAGAATGAGGAAGAAAAAACTGATAAAGAAAACATTGGAAATGATGAAATGACCAAAGAATCGTTGCCTATTCCAAGAGAAATGTTTTCTAATGGGAAAGAAATTATGTTAAGAATATGTGCACAGGAGAATTTAATGAATGAATCAATTCCAAGAATCTTCACTTTCCAAAACACCTTGTCTGAAATAAGTGTCATTGGAGAAAATTTTAATGAAAATGACGCAATCATTGAAAATTTAATAGAAGATAAAAATTTCACAGAAGATAAGAAATCCTCTAATGAAATTAATGACCAATTCATAAACGAGCAGAAAAATGACATCCCAAGAAAAAATCCCAACCCAGAGAAAACTAATGACATTTTTCCTGAGAAACCATATGATGCTGAGGAAGACAGTCTCCGTTTTTTTCTTAATTCTTTCAATGATAAGTAAATTTTTTAGATGAGAATTTTTTATCATAAATTGATTATTCATAGGGATATTCTCTTACAAGGCATCTATAAAAAAAACGGCTGGAAATTGTTTGTTTTATCATTAGGCTTCATAAACCAATCACAAAGATTCTGCAGGTTTCTGAAATCAGAAGAAAATACTCTTTTGTCAAGGAAAATGAAAGAATACTTCTTTAATTTAAATGTCTTCAATCTATCCAACACTCGCAAAATCATCGATTTCTCATCCATTCCTTTTGATCAATTCGTCAATAATTTCCTTTCACTCTCCTCGAATCAAGACAAATTGTTATTCTTTAAAAAGTTCAATTTGCTCAATGGTTTTCCTCTTTCCATCCAGAAAAACATTCTTTCCTCCTTACAAAACTCTCATATTTCAACCCCTCATATCATTATGAAAAAAAAATTGATAATTCCATCGGTTATCAATGAATATAAATACAATTCCTTTAGTTCGATTCCTCTTTATTATTTTAAAGGAAGGCATTTGGCCTTAAAAAAAAATTATAGATTACAAACTTATGACTCATATCTCATCCTTTCTTGTTATGAACCTTTTACACAGAAAGCTGATTATTGCCTGATAAATGATGATTTTAAAGTTGAAAAGATTCGCAATCTCATGAAAATTAGAAATCCACCTTTTAAATGGAAAGTCATGTTATCGAATATCAGTTTCCATAGAACTCTTATTGGCAAAAAACTCTATTTTAACCGAAAAGACCTAGAAAATATGAGTTATGGCAATATGACAATTTATAAAGCGGCTGATCTCTTAGCTGCTGTCCAACATCCTTTTCTTCGAAACCATTATAGAAATGAGATATTTTATGAGCTTTTCCAGATAAAATGCATTGGGAAATGTTACATAAAGATCAGGATATTTTATCCTTTGAGTGAAGAAATCCCGAAAGATTTCATAAAATTAAAATTTGAGTTTTTGCCGGTGAAATTAAGACGCAAAGTGTTTAAATTTGTATGTTCTCATGGTGATTTCTTTAAATATTTCAAAAAGGAGCTTCCATTTTCAAATATCAGAGCTTTATTAACTGACTTCAATACTACCCTATTTTCGCGTATTATTCTCCATAAGGAAAATCTCCAATACTTGGCCTTAAGAACAGAAGAAAACCTCCCTTTGAACATCATTAGAATGGACTTTAATAAGAAAGCATCAAAAGAAGCCCATTCCATGCTTAGAATAGACACATTGAAATATAGAACCATCTTTCAATTAATCAAAAGGATCAAAGGCTCATTTGCTTTAATTACAATAAAGCAGCATTTGCATTTGAATCAATGGTCGATCCTATTATATTTCCCTCATAACAATAGAACCTTCTCTATTACTATCTATCCTTATGAACTAATGAGTCTTTCTAAGGAATTTTGGAGGTTATTCATTTATCAAAGGAAAACCAGCATTCGAAAATCAACCTTCTCAGACCCTATGCAAAAAAAAAGCCTTGAACTTAATTCTATGCCTCATATTGATGATCTCCTTTGTCTATTTCATAAGAATTATAAAGATCTCAGAGAAGCTTTGATTTTAGCTTGCAAAGGCAAAAAGGCAGGAAATTTGATAGGACATATTGCAAGGAAAACTGGCTTTCTATTTAATTGGGATAAGAAAACCATTCAAAGTCTGAAAAACAACAATTTGGAATTGTTGTTTTGGGAAGAATTCATGAAAATTAGTAAAGTGGAAATTCACAATGATAAGAAACTCGTGCTAAATGTCGATAGATATAAAGCGGTGATTCGTGAGATCCTCATGGAAAAACTAGCCTATCCTTATATTTTCTATCAAATCCATTTCGAAGAACAGATCTTCCGAGCTGATTTCAATATAGAAAAGAAAAAACTTAAATCTATGGCTTTTTTAAATTTTTTCGAGAGAAATGTCTATGAAAAGCCTAAAAATCTAAGGTTTTATGTTCGAGCGATTGATATCAGATCTAATGAAAGGAAAAACTATAGATTTGAAGGTAGGGATCTAAGAGATGGCTTTAATGAAATCATGAGAGAATTTGGTTCAAACCCTGAGGATTTCCTTAATAAAATGAAGAAATTTGAAAAGCCGCAAATAAACAGAAAAGGGTTGGAAGGATGGCAAAAAGGAAGAATTATATTTTTATATAAAGGACCTTTGATTAGCAGTAAAAGATATATGATAACTTTGGTATATATGATGAATAAGAGGGAGGTGGAAATCCGGATATATAATCAAATGAATGGCGAAGAAATTGTCACAAAGGTGAAAATCCAAACAATTATGGAAATTTTCCCATATTTAAAGATTTTGTTATGGAAAGGAGAATATAAAATAATCGGTGAAAGGATGATGAAATTGTTAAGAAATACATTAATTTTACAAATTTTCAAAACTAACTTAATTATTTAAAAAATAACTGTGCTATTTAATGATAATCTAGAGGTTCTCTTGTGGGGATTCCTGAATTCTATCCATTGGGTTTAATTGATTTAGGCCTTGGGAACTCATTTGATTATTGGAACTGAATCGATTTCCCAAAGCACTTGATCTTTTATCAACTGGACCTGATTTGAACAAATACTAAAAATACAAATAAACCAATAAATATTAAGAAATCAATATATATAATGGACTTCTTTTGCTAGGGCTTGTTTTTCAAACTTTTTCTTCAAGAATTTTTCCTTTTCACTTTCTTTAAGAATGGAATCTAATTATAAATGTCATTTGCTTCAGGGTTAAAGGAATAAAATGACCTTTTTCAAGAGAAAGTTGGAATCTGGTTTTGGGTCTCCAGGTGCTAGGCATAACAAAATCGAAATTCCATAGAATTATACCGTTACATAGAAAGAGAACGGCAACAATTATGTGAAAAATCCCAAGAAGGACTAGATTGTTTCTGGTACTTGACTTTGATATAATTTAATATAAAATACAATGTTTTTTCTGTACCACTAAATTATCAATTGTATTGTTATAATAACTCTGGGAAAGGGAACTTAATGAGACCCATGTGTCATTCTTTGAAGCAGTGTCGACCTGGGCACTTAGAATAAAAGCCGCAATCGCAAAAAAAAACAATATGAGGAAATAAATCGCATCCAAATATTTAATCCTTTTGACCCATAATTTCCTGACTTCTATTGTCCCTTTGAATGTAATCGCCTGCAAAAAGAAACTGATGAAAAAAAACGCTGGAATTGTCCTTGAGAGAAAGGGCTGCACTTCAATGCCATCAGCAGTGCATGTATATCTAATCATACTTTTTAAAAAAATCTTGAAAAAGCATATTTTTTGAACTTTTCTACCATAGGTATTCCGTAAACATGACATTAAATAAAACCAGGAACATATTTATAACTATGAGATATCTATGATAGGTTTGGACAGTTTTTTCGATATTATCATTCAAAGCGTTATCCTTCAATAATTTATCTGAAGAGTTTTGTTCGTGGACAGCCTTTTGAATTTCTTTTGAAAAATTTTCTTCTCTCGGTTTATCTCTAGGAGACTTCTGAAAGGGTTTATCTCGAGGGGACTTGGGGAATCCGAAACCCTGTTTTTTGTCTTCAAATTGCATTGTTTTAAAATTTGTAATTTTTTTCACAATATCAAATTTAAATTTTATTCCCTATAATAAAATATCCTCACAAAAAAAAAGTTCATGTTTAAATTTGTTTCCCCTTTTTTTTATTGAAATTATTTTTGTTATTTTTTCAAATTCATTTTGGTTCAATACAAAATTTAAATTTCTTATTTGTTCATCCGCAATGTGATTTATTAACAAATAAATAATCAAATGTTTTTATTAGATTCGGTTTCGCTTCATTGATCAGTTCATTCATGGATCTGTTCTCCCCATATTCGAAAATTTCACTATCTTTCGCGTTATAAAATTCTTCCTCACTCAAATTTCTTGATTCACTTGATTCCAGATATTTCATCGATTTTATTGATTTTATTGATTTATATGGTATTTCAGCACTTTTCGTTTCATAATTTGAAATACTGACATTCGAAAAGAGGTTTTTGCTTGCCACAACCAGTTGCATCTGACATCCTTGGATTTCTATAAATTTTTTAGAAGAGTCCTTCACGCTGAAATCCATCAAATGATCTCGGATAGTAAATTTCATGGGAGAAAATTGCAATTTACGCTCTGAAAAATCATTTTTGTTTGTGCTGTTATTTCGAAATTTTAGAGGAAGGGGGTGATATCAAAAAACTCCATTAATAATTTTTCTTTACATTTCTTCTGCGAAATTTTCGATCGTTTTTTGTAATTTTCTCTCATTATTTTCTCTATTTGTTTTTTTCGAAGATATTTCAAAGCCATCGATTTTTTCTATAGGAACTTCGCTTTTTTCCTCCTCATCGATTTTTCCCAAAACCACAACCGAATCTCTCAAATTTTTTTCAAACACCAAGCTATTTAATTTGTTATAAGAGGATTCATAATTTTCATCTTTTTGAGTTATCTGACTCTGTTTGCTGGAAGAGAGACTAAGACTCGGATTAATTTGATTGCTTTCAGTCCAATCCCAAATACCATCTTCCAAGTCTAATTTCATCTCTTGAGCCAATTGGATAAAAAGCCCTTTTAAAAAAACATAATTAGGTTTCTCTTTAAAGCTTAGATTCTTGACATATTTCAAGTAAATATTAAAAGTTTCAGGCAAATTCTGACATAATTCATCCAATTTCAGATGTTCTTTCATATTGGCCACCATTTTTTTTCGATCAGTTTGAGTCAATTTTTGCCCATTTTGCCAAGGCAATTTTCCTTTCAAGAAAAAGATGAACAAATATCCTAATGATTCCAAATCATCTTTTCTTGAAAGTTCAATGCCTTTATGAGCAGCTAGGCTTGCGAATCGTATTGTGCCTATAAAAGGACGACCTTCTTGATAAGAAATGTGTTTTCCTGATTCCAGAAATTCCTTAGCTATTCCGAAATCCAATAAATATATCATATTAGAACCTTTTTCAAAACCAATGGCCACATTTTCTGGTTTTAAATCACGATGAACTATTCCTTTTTCATGGATTTTTTGCAAAATGTTTATTAGTTGATATGCGATTTTGCAAACTGTTTTTAATGAAAACCGGCGAAATCTTTTATAAAATTGTAAAAGATCCAGCCCCAAAAGCTCAAGAACCATTGCTTTGTAAATGAATTTTTGACCACAATAAAACAATCGAGGAATACCTGCAATTCCTTGGATCTTTTTGAGAATTTGGGCTTCTTTATACAGTGTATTGTACATAGATATTTTGTCTTTTTCAATTTTGATAGCTACTTTTTGAGAATTCTTCCGATTAAAACCCAAAAACACTGTTCCGAAAGAGCCTTCGCTTATTTTCTTGTCTATTTGGTAGATATCATTAAAAACCAATGAAAAAATTTCGTTTTCCTGTTTCATTGAAACTTAAAAATTAATTTTGAAGTTCGATGCAAAGTAACTGAAATTAAATATAAAAATGTAAAAAATTTGGACTTTAAATGGTTTTTTTTTATATTATTAAAAATTTCTATAAGTGCACTTATAATAAT
>Ga0302140_10012915_pt1 | contig 10223 bp, 9 predicted proteins | sample I_Bog_E1_1_FD_202095 | JGI IMG/M metagenome (GOLD analysis project Ga0302140, IMG submission 202095) | Peat permafrost microbial communities from Stordalen Mire near Abisko, Sweden - I_Bog_E1_1 | ecosystem: Environmental > Terrestrial > Soil > Wetlands > Peat | place: Sweden: Abisko, Stordalen...
CCTGGCGGCGCGCGCCAAGCGCCTTGCGGACGCCAATTTCACGGGTGCGTTCGGTTACCGACACCAGCATGATGTTCATAATGACGATACCGCCGACGATCAGCGAGATGCTGGCAATGGCCGCGACGACGGCCCCGAAGTTATTGAGAATCTTGCCCAGCATATCCCCGAACGTCGCGCTCGAATCGATGGAAAAGCTGTCCGGCTTTCCCGGCGCCAGGTGGCGGCGCGTACGCATGATGGTGCGCACCTCGTCGGACACAGCGTCCATTGCCTCGCCGCCTCCCCCGGCGTCGATATAGATATCCATGCTGGCCTGGGAGCCGTATTGCTCCAGAAAAGCGGTAAGAGGGATGCCCACCCAGTTGTCCATGCTGGTGCCCATCATCTTGCCCTGGGGTTCTGCAACCCCGATCACCGTGTAAGGGGATCCATCGACGCGAATCTCCTTTCCGAGCGGATCACCTGCGCCGAGCACGTTATCGACAATGTCGGCCCCGATGATGGCGACGTGGGTGCTGTGCTCATCCTCCAGCTCAGTAAAGGAGCGCCCCTCGACAATGTTGAGATTGGCGAGCGGGGGCATGGTCCAGGTAATTCCGCGGATGGTAGTGTCCGTAGTGGATTTGGTCTGGTAAACGACCTTGCCGGTGCTGGAGCGGTCAGCACCGACCGATATGCAGGACCGGCAATCGGAAGAGATGGCTTTGTAGTCCTCGTAGCGAACGTCTTTCCGTTTCTGGAATTCGAGATACTCGTCGACCGTCAGGAAGGTTTGCGGCATCTTCCTTACCGTGACCACGCTGGCGCCGTACGTATTGATTTTGTCCGTTACGAAATGCTTTGCGCCGTTTGTCAAAGTGACTACTGTGATCACCGACGCCACCCCGATCACCACGCCGAGAAGCGTGAGAATGGTCCGGAGCCGGTTGGCCCAGAGGGATTGGAGCGCGAGTTTGAGGGCTTCAATAAATTGCATGGGAACCCTGGGATGGAGTCAGCTCGATCTCCCCGCTGCTCCTTGGCCGATGGCAGTGATACGCAGATTTGGACGTCCGGGTTCCCGTCTCGTGAGACTGTCGCTCCGGATCGGTTTATTCGTAGCGCAGGGCTTCAATGGGGTCGAGGTTCGCGGCTTTCCAGGCGGGGTAAATACCGAACAGCAGCCCGATGGCGCAGGAGACGCCGAACCCGATGCAGACCCAGAGAGTGGAAAGTGTGGCGGGAAGGCCAATGGGTAGCAGATAGACGATCCAGGTGATCACGGCTCCAACCGCCACGCCGATGATGCCCCCGGCCGCGCAAAGGGTCACTGCCTCGGTGGTGAACTGCGTAAGGATGTTGCGCCGGGTTGCGCCCAGGGCTTTGCGGACGCCGATTTCCCGGGTGCGCTCGGTGACCGAGACCAGCATGATATTCATTACGCCGACGCCGCCCACCATGAGTCCCACGCTGGAAACGGCGATCATGAACCCGACCAGGCCGCCGGTAAGCTGCGACCAGAGCTTGCCGAGCGCGTCCGGACTCATGATGTCGAAGTTGTCTTCGGCTTCCACCCTTACCTTGCGGCGAACGCGCAGCATCTCGCGGATCTCTTCTTCGACCAGGTCTTTGTTCCTCTGGTCGTCGTATTTCAAGGCGATATACAAGTCCTTGATCTCCGGATAGAGATCGTGAAAGGTGGCGAAAGGAAAGTAGACGCCATTGTCGGCCGGGTTTCTGCCTGTCCCGAATGGCTGCTTGCGCCTATCGATGACGCCGATGACGGTGAAGAGGCCGGTGGCTACGTTTACGTCTTTGCCAATGGGGTCTTCGTTCTCAAATAGCAATTCCGCGGTGTCGTGGCCGAGCATGCAGACCTTGGCGTGGCGGGCGTCTTCGGCGTCATTCCAGATGCGGCCTTCGATAATGTTGAGCTCGGAGACCGACTGAAGCGCGTCGGTCGATCCAAGGAGGAATGCGCCGGAAACCTTTTTCCCGTTGTATTTCACGCTGACATCGCCGACGCGGAATTGCTCATTGACGTGGCGGACTTCGCCGTCCGACGCCACCACATGAGGCAGACTGCGCAAGGCCAGCGCGTCATCCAGGGTCAGCTTCTTGCGGGTAATCAGCTCCGTGGACGGATTGACAGTGATCAGCGGCATGTGAAAGACCCAGAAGACATTTGTCCCCATGGAAGTGATGTAGTCCGACACACGCGAGTTAAGGCCGTTGATAACCGAGGAGATGGTGATGACGGTAGTGACGCCGATGACGATGCCGAGCACGGTAAGCCCGGAGCGCAGCTTGTTTGTGCGCAGCGTATCGAGCGCCATTTTTACCGCGTCGTGGCCGTGCCCATTCGACATAAGAACGCCCTGCTTCGGTTGTTGGTTGCGAGGTCTGCTGGCGGTGATTCTAAGCTTCATCCATCGTTGGGGAATGTGACGAATGACGGTCGTCAACGATCGGGAAAAGGGAAAGCTTTGCCGGCATCGCGACCCCGGTATTCGTAGCGCAGTGCCTCATGAAGCTGTCCACAGACTCTTGTCTAAGTGAGTCCGGGCTTTGGCCCCTGAGGTTTAGCATTTTGAAATGAGTGCATGCCCCACGGCCGGAAGGCCGCCGAACTTTTCGCGGCTTAAATGTCAGGGTTGAAGCCCTGATCTACATTGACCCACGGCCCCGACGAGTTTCTGGACAAGTTTTAAGGGAACCGCCGGCAGACGAAAAGCGCTCAGCGCGAACGCGTGTCGGCAATCGCCTGGTCGATAAGCTGATAGAGCTTGCTGCGGTCCAGGACTTCCACAAAAGGAGCCCCCTTACTGTTGGCGGTGACCACCCAGATGGTGGGGGTGTGCTCGATGCCGATGCGCTGGCCGAGCGCGTAGTCGGCCTTCACCTCCGCGGCCAGCTTGCCTTGCGGATCGATTGCGAACGGCACGGCGATGCCGTGGCTTTGGGCGAACTTGTCGGTGAAGTCGTGCAGGATTTCCGGGCTGGTGATCTGCGGCTGGTTGGCGAACACGGCGTCACGATACTCGTCGCCGAGAGCCTTGCTCTTGAGGTCGAACCAGCGGGCGTTGACCGCGGCGTTGAAGCTCCAGTTATGGAAAGGGAGCGGGAAATCATGGCGCACCCAGGGAATCTTGTACTTGCCGGTGGCCTCTAACAGCAGGGGATTGGCGTGCGCGCAGTCAGGGCACTCGAGGTCCTCAAATTCCACAATGGCGACCTTGGCGCCGACGGGCGGACGCAATGCCGAAGCATCGTGGACGGCGGTGCCCGGATTTGGCGGAGCGAACTGGGCGCTGGCGGCAGCGACGAACAGCGCGGTGGAGGCCAGGACCAACAAAAGGCCGGCGCGGCTGTGGCGAACTGGGACTGCGAGGCGTGAGAAGCGAGACATGATTGTTTTTGGGGCTCCCTAACCGCAATTGTAATGGGAGGCGAGTCGGAGGGTGGTCTCTATTGCCGGTCACGGCGCCGGTCGGCCATCCATTTGCGCCATTTGTAGTCGGCGATGAAGGATGCGGCGACCGCGACGATACCGAGGATGGCGAGGAGAATTTTCATACAAGGCGGATTGCTGCGATTAAGCTTCCGCTTTCAGCGACGATGCGCGGATGCGAGGATGACGACCGAAATGAACCCGCTAAGTTGAGTTTACGCCGAACCTGCCGTTGAAGCCCGCTTTGCAAATCGCCTCAGAGGGATTCGAGCGTATTGATCTTGTCGGTCACGTCCTGGGCCAGGGATTCGAGGTCGGCATGGAATGCATTCCGCTCGCGGGCGGGCAGTTCGGCTTGCAGGTCGGCGAAGGGGGTGATGTCGCAGCCCGGAAATGCTGCAAAGCCGGCAGTGTCGGCAAGCCTGCAACTGATCTTGATGAGCTCGGCCATGCTCCAGGCGCTTTCTGTCGAGCGGGGAGCGTGATGTTCGGAGACGATGGCGTCGAATTCGGAGGGCAGCTTCCAATCGGTCACCAGATGACGTCCCGCCTGGCAATGGTCGCAACCGAATCGTTCGGCTTCCAGCGACAGGATGCTGGCTCCTGAGCCCTTATGTTTCTCGAGGAGCGCGGCATATTCGCCAGGACGAAGGATGGCCAGGGCGAGACGGCCAACGTCGTGCAAGACGCCGGAGGTGTAGGCGGCGTCCTGGTCCATGAACCCGGCCCCGGCAAGCTGCCGCGCAACCAGGGCGCAGGCCAGGTTGTGCCGCCATACATTGCGGATCAGAGGATGGTTCAGCGATTTGCCGAGATAGGAGCGAACCCCGACGGTGAGGCACATGCCCTGCAGGTGATTTCTGCCCAGAACGGCGATGGCCTGAAGGATGGTATGGGCGGGAAATCGAGGGGCGTAAACGATTGAGTTTGCGATGGTGAGAACTTCGCTCGCGAAGGCCGCGTCAGAGGAGATAAGCTCGCTCAACTGATGCAGTTGGACGTTCTCGTTGTTGGTAAGCTGCAGCACGCGGACCGCGATCATGGGGAATGGGGGCAGACGAAGGTGAGCCCAGGGCGGTTGGATGGTCTTGGTTGGTGGCGTAGCGCTGTTCACGGCGAATCTCTCCATGTATGGAGTGGCCATTGGGCCTTGACATCTTTCCGGCTTACAGGGAGGATCTTCGGCGACCTGGCAGCGATTTTCAAGTTAGAAAACTCTCATAACAGGCGTGTTATCGAGATGGGCACAGGAATGGGAAGCCGCGGACGAAAACAGACTCATTTCGCCAATGCGTTGCCGCGATAGGATGAGGTTGGAGCGATCGATGGGCAAGATTCTGGATGGGACGGCGATTGCCGCGGCAATTAAACAGGAAGTTGCAGAGGATGTGCGAGCGCTCGCAGCACAGGGGGTTCGACCGGGCCTGGCGGCGGTGCTGGTGGGGCACGTGCCCGCATCGGAGATTTATGTGCGGAGCAAGGTGCAGACCTGCGCCGAACTGGGCTTGTACAGCGAGCTGATTACACCGGACGAATCGGTGACGACGGAAGAGATGATGGACCTGGTGACCAGCCTGAACAGCCGGGACGAGATTGACGGGATTCTGATCCAGTTGCCTCTGCCCAGCCAGGTGGACACCAAAGCGCTGCTCGACGCCGTCGATCCGGCGAAAGATGTGGACGGGTTTCATCCCGTGAATGCGGGACGGCTGCAGGCGGGAAGGCCGGCGCTGGCGCCCTGCACGCCGGCTGGGGTGATGGAAATTCTCAAGCGCAGCGGGATCCGCATATCCGGCCAGAACGCGGTGGTGGTGGGACGCAGCGACATAGTCGGCAAGCCTGCGGCCATGCTTTTGCTGCACCAAAATGCAACCGTGACCATCTGCCACTCAAAGACTCGTGACCTGGGCGCGATTGTGCGGGAGGCGGACATTCTGGTGGCGGCGATCGGCAGGCCGGGGTTCATCACGGCGGAAATGATCAAGCCGGGAGCTACGATCATCGATGTGGGCATCAACCGCATCACGGACCGGGCGGAGTTTGAGCGCTACTTTGCCGGCAATGCCAAGCGCGAGGCGGCATTTGAGAAGCGCGGCTCGACGATTGTCGGCGACGTGCATCCCAAAGCATTCGAGGTAGCCGGAGCCTATACGCCGGTACCGGGCGGGGTGGGTCCGCTGACCATCGCCATGCTGATGGCAAACACGGTGCGTGCGGCCCGAATGAGGCGGGAATTGCCGCGGCGGGGGTTGTGATGCTTTTAAGCGTTCGGTAAGGAGACGTGCGAGCTGTCCCGTCGTAAAATCCTGCCAATCATCTTCGCTTTGAGATCGCAATATGCGATCTCAAACCAGGAGGCGTAATGACCAGCGAAAGCGCCCTTGCATCCTATTCCATTGAGAACCGAATCCATCTGGTTCGCGGCCAAAAAGTTCTACTGGATGCCGGCCTGGCAGCGCTCGATGGCGTAGAAGTCAAGGCGCTCAATCAGGCGGTCAAGCGGAACGAGGAGCGTTTCCCCCCGGATTTTGTCTTTCAGCTCACGGCGGAAGAGAACGAGGCTTTGAGGTCACAAACTGTGACCTCAAAGAGCAGCCGTGGCGGCCGCCGTTACGCGCCCTACGCCTTTGCCGAGCACGGAGCGATCATGGCTGCCAGCGTACTCAACTCCCCGCGCGCGGTCGAGATGAGTATTTTCGTGGTTCGCGCCTTCCTGCGTCTTCGGGAGACGCTCGCCACTCACAAGGCGCTGGCTGCCAAACTTGCCGAATTGGAGCTACGTCTGGAGACAACCGACCATAAAATTGTCGAGATCATCCAGGCGATCCATGCACTCGCCATGCCGCCGGAGAAGCCGACCCGACAAATCGGCTTTCGCCCCGATGCGATCTCTAAGCCGAAGATGCTGAAGGCCAACACCGTGCGCGCCGCCAGGATGCGGCGGGGACTGTAAAAGGGGCAGCCACGGCTCGCTGAAAAAGGTGATCTATACTGGCCTACACTCCCATGCGCTTCTCTTGCCTGACATCCGGGTTTCTTTGGCTCGCACTTTCCTCTTTCGGGCAGACAGTGGGGGACCTCCTGCATTCTGCGGGAGTTCCCACAGCCTCCTTCGCAAAGGCCGAGACCGAAGAGGGTATTAACGGAACGACTGCCGCCAGCGGCCGCTACGTTTATGTCGTTTATCTCCGGGTCAACGGTGGCTTGATCGCCGGTTATCCCCATTTGCTGCGCTACGACACGAAGTCCGGCTTGATCAGACGCTCTGAACTGAAACTGGGCGAAAAGGACAACTGCTGCGGCTCCCCGGAGGGAATCGAATTCGCAGGCGATTATCTCATCTTGTCATTTCACAACACACCTTCGTCTTCCTCCATTGCCGTCCTGGACAAACGGCTCAGACTAGTCGAATTGCTCTTCGGCTTCGGCGTCTATCAGATTGCGCCGGATCAAATCGTGTTGACCGAAGGCATGGTGCATTTCGCTCCTGTGCATCCCGAACGATTGCGATTCGTCGATCTGCGCAGCGGCGCGGCGGCCGAACTGTACCCGCCAGGAGGCGACCTCCTACGCATGCGCTTCGCGCAGGAACACAAGGTTCATATGCCGGCGGAGGAGAGCTGTCGTGAAATGAACGATCCTTGCGACCCCAGAATGTACGATGAACATATCAGCGTCCTGGGTGCGGATCAGACGGGGAGATTTGCGCTCATCGCAGGTCGTGACGCTTTGCACGCAACGCGCAAGGAACAGAACCCTGTGAGCGTAGTTTCCGAATCGGCGCTTTATCTGTACCGTCGACGCAAGAATGGGTGGCTGTATTGCGAAGAAACAATATCACGAGATGAATCGCGTATTTTGATCGGTGACAATCGGAATATCTACGAAAGAGTCAAATCGCGCTGCACACCGGATAAGCCGGTTGCGCCGGACAAATCAACGGCGGATTTCAACCCGTTCCCTCCACCGTCGCGCCGTTTGAAGTGAGGCCTTTGAGCCATGCTTAGAGTTGGACTTACGGGCGGCCTGGGAAGCGGCAAGAGCACCGTCGCGGAGTATTTGCACGAGCTTGGCGCCAAGGTCGTCGAGGCCGACGCGCTGGGGCGGGCGCTGATGGAGCCGGGGCAGCAGGTTTACGCCGAGATCGTTCGAGTTTTTGGACGTGAAGTCGTCGGGATGGATGGCCGGCTGAACCGCGCCCTGTTAGCCGAACTCGCGTTTCGGGGTTCCCGACTGCAAGAGCTGAACGCGATTGTGCACCCGGCAGCGATTGCGGCGCAGGAGCGGTGGATGGAGGATGTTTTTCGCGCCGAGCCGGCTGCTGTCGCAGTCGTGGAATCCGCGCTCATTTTCGAAGTGGAGCGGGATGCGCGCTTGCGCGGCGAAACCGAGAGCGTGCTGGCCGACTGGCGGCGGCGATTTGACCGCGTGGTGGTGGTTACTGCACCGGATCGAGTAAAGATCGCCCGCTATGCAGCTCGTTCAGGCGCAAACGGACTTGGTCCTGAGGCTGCCGAAGCAGATGCGCGCGCCCGCCTGGCGCACCAGATTCCAGATGCCCAAAAGGCCGCACGAGCCGATTATGTGATCGAAAACTCGGACGCCCTGGCCGCATTGCACGCGCAGGTGGTGGACTTGTGGCAGCGCCTGAGGGCGGAAAGCAACAAAACTGCCCGGTCGGAGTTTTAGAATAAAGGCGGGAATGTGCAAGCAGGCGCCCGGTTGGCTTCCCCATGGAACCATGCATCCGGTCCGCCGTATAGGGTTAAGGAAGGTTTATAAGGTCGACGAGCCATGAGATTTCGCAGTCTTTTTCTGATTGTTCTTCTGGTGGGCGGATTCTGGTTTCTCACCACGCACTGGCCAAGTCACCTGACGCCGATATCCGCGGGGCATGTAGCGGTGTTGGATGGGCACGGCATTGGCTCTCCGCTGGAGCTCACGGAGGCTGAAGCTGCGCCGGCCTACGACGCCGAGGAGCAGAACAATATAGCCGTCTACAAAAGAGTGCTGCCTTCGGTGGTCAACATCACCTCCACCACGCTTGTGTTCGACTTCTTCAATGGCCCCGTTCCGCAGCGAGGGCAGGGCTCGGGATTCGTGCTCGACAAGGCGGGCCATGTGCTGACCAACTTCCACGTGGTAGAGAACGCCAACCGCGGCATCGAGGTGCTGCTGAGCAACAAGCATCGCTACGCAGCCAAGGTGGTGGGCACAGACAAGGCGCACGACCTGGCGCTGCTGCAGATCGATGCTCCCGGCCTGGAGCCGGTAACGCTGGCCGATTCTACGCAACTGGCGGTGGGGCAAAAAGTGTATGCCATCGGCAATCCATTCGGATTGAACGGAACCATGACCAGGGGCATCATCAGCTCCATTCGTTCCATTCGCGGGTCGGAAGGCGCGCCGATCGAGGACGCCATCCAGACCGATGCCGCCATCAATCCGGGAAATTCCGGCGGGCCGCTGCTCAACTCGCGCGGCGAGGTGATCGGGATCAACACCATGATCGCCTCGAACGGGGCGGAACAAAGCTCGGGGATTGGGTTCGCCATTCCCATCAATACGGCCAAGGCGGTTTTGGCCGACCTGACGCGGTATGGGCGGGTGAAGCGGCCATCGCTGGGGATTATCTCCTACGGCATCGGCCCCGACCTGGCTTCGCAGATGGGGCTGGCGGTGGACTCCGGCGTGCTGATTCAGAAGGTGGTTCCGGGCGGCGCGGCAGATCGGGCAGGCCTGCGTGGCGGAAGCCAGCAGGCGTATGTCGGCAACATGCCCATCATGCTGGGCGGCGACCTGATTGTCGCCGTCGATGGCCAGGAAGTGAACGATCCCCAGGACATCAACGCCTTGATGGACAAGCACCAGGCCGGCGACACGATCAGCGTGACGTTCTATCGCGGACGGCGGGAGATGACGCTGAAGCTGATTCTCGGAGAAGCCCGGGATCAGAGCACGTAACCGGCGGCCGCAATTCCGAGGTCCATGGCCGCCATGTCGCGCTCCAAGTGCAGACCGGCAACCGAAGTCCCGACCACTGAATTGCCAAAAAATGTCGTGAATGGGGAACGGGGTCAATGGGCCAAACCCCACAGTTCCACAGGCGATCCTGACGTTCTCCGCTTTGATGCCGTCCAGTGAAACTTTCTGATTCTGCGTGGGTTGTTCTAGGATTGTTGAATTCGTCGCGTGAATTGACGTTGATTTTTTTATTTCGCGGTACCGGGTTGAAGAGGTCCACGATGGCCTGATTTCAGGGAAACATGGGGTCCCTTGCTGGGGAGGTGAGGTTGGCCGGGTTCTGTATTCGGTGTCCATCTATTTATAAGTTTGCGCCAAATGGATGTAATCCACTGCAAATCCTGGGAGAGAATCTGCGAGGCGGCAGGTGATTGATTCTTTTGGGGGGTAGGGGTCTTCTGGGATGGTGAAGGTTGGGGATGGGGTATTGACAACTTATTTGGCGTGAGGTGCGGGGAATACCTAATCCCAGCAATTTTAGCTGTTCAGCGGTTTGCATTTCGGTTGTCGGTCTGCGGCCTGGGGCGCGACGTGCGATCTTTCGTCCCAACAGGTTCTCCAGCCTAGTGACGAACTCCGGCGCGCCGAGCGGACGTCCAGTGGCTTCGGCACGGCGCAAATCGCTGAAATCCTCCTCGGTGTCCGCTTGCCGCAGCTCCTTGAGGTGCGGAATTCGCGGTTTCGAACTTGACTGAATTCTTCAGATTTATTGGTCGGCCCTGGCAGACGATTTTAGAACTTTTCTGATCGGTGCGGCTTGATTCCG
>Ga0302140_10012917_pt1 | contig 10223 bp, 7 predicted proteins | sample I_Bog_E1_1_FD_202095 | JGI IMG/M metagenome (GOLD analysis project Ga0302140, IMG submission 202095) | Peat permafrost microbial communities from Stordalen Mire near Abisko, Sweden - I_Bog_E1_1 | ecosystem: Environmental > Terrestrial > Soil > Wetlands > Peat | place: Sweden: Abisko, Stordalen...
AACAATAGTTTCGCAGGTGTTGGCGCCTATACGCCGCTGCTGACCAGTTCGCATGTCACTGACAATATCCTGCGTGTCGGCGTCAACTATCGCTTCGGCGGTCCTGTGGTGGCGAGATACTGAGTTCGCTTTTTGCGTCAATCCAACCTGAGCCCGGCCTGGTGCCGGGCTTTTTTGTTTGGGATCGGCCCAAAGTGCTGGTCGAGGGAGCGCGCAGGACGCCGGGCCTCGTTACACCACCTTTTTTTGCCGCAACGCCGCGATCTCGCCTGCGCTGAAGCCGAACTCGGCGAGCACTTCGTCGGTCTGCTCGCCGAATTCCGGCGGCCGCGCCGCCATGGCGCTCGGGGTGCGCGACAGCGTGACCGGCTGGCCGACCAGCCGGATATGACGGTTCTCGGCATTGGGCACGTCCTGCGCGATGCCGAGATGCTGAACCTGCGCGTCCTCGAACACCTGGTCGATCGAATAGATCGGGCCGCAGGGCACGCCGGCGGCGTTGAGCTCCGCGACCCAGGTGTCGGTGGATTTCTTTGCCGTGAACGCGCTGATCTCCGCATTGAGGGCATCGCGGTTTTTCGAGCGCGCCGGCGCGGTGGCATATTCCGGGCGGCTGGCAAGCTCGGGGGCGCCGATGGCTTCCGCGCAACGTTCCCAGATCCGCCCACCGGTGGTGGCGATATTGATGTAGCCGTCCGAAGTCTTGAATACGCCGGTGGGAATGCTGGTCGGGTGGTTGTTGCCGGCCTGCGTCGCCACCTCCTTTTCCATCAGCCAGCGCGCGGCCTGGAAATCCAGCATGAAGATCTGGGCCTGCAGCAGCGAGGTCTGCACCCACTGGCCTTCGCCGGAGACATCGCGCTCCAATAGCGCGGTGAGGATGCCGATGGCGCAGAACAGCCCGGCGGTGAGGTCGGCGACGGGGATGCCGACCCGCATCGGACCGCCGCCGGGAGCACCGGTAATCGACATCAGCCCGCCCATGCCTTGCGCGATCTGATCGAAGCCCGGCCGCTTGTGATAGGGGCCGTCCTGCCCGAAGCCGGAGATGCTGCCATAGACGATGCGCGGATTGATCCGGCGCAGGCTTTCATAGTCGATGCCGAGCCGGGCTTTGACGTCGGGGCGAAAGTTCTCGACCACCACGTCCGCCTGTCCGGCAAGCCTGCGGAACACCTCGAGGCCCCTCGGGTCCTTCAGGTTGAGCGTCATCGCGCGCTTGTTGCGATGCAGGTTCTGGAAATCCGGGCCCTGGCGCGGTCCGCCCGGCTGCTCGCCGGCAGCATCCTCCATCAGCGCGTCGATCTTGATCACCCTGGCGCCCCAGTCGGCGAGCTGCCGCACACAGGTCGGCCCGGAGCGGACGCGGGTGAGATCGAGCACGGTGAAGCGGGACAGGGCCTGCGAGGCACGCGGAAAGGGCATTCGGAAAGCTCCGGGGTAGTGGACCTTGGCTGGAAATGGGATCGGCGCCACCATCGTCCAAAGTCCGCCGCTTGTCATGCGGCGCAGAGCCGGATTCGACGCTGGATACCTGCCCGGTATATCGCCTATGCGCTTTTTGATTGGGGGGCAGAACGCGGGTTCCCTGCCGGACCAGAACGAAAGCGGATCCAAACCGACGTGACGGCCCTGCAAGTCGGCCGACGATCTCAGCCGCGCTCGTCGGATATCACCTTGCCGTCGTTCGGCAATTGTCCGGGCGCCGTCAATTCCACCGCGCCCTGAAGCTTTGTCAACGCGCGCAGGGTGGCCGCGACTTCGCTCCGAAGCGCCTCGCCGGGCGAGCTGCATTCGCACATCAGGGTCATCGCATCGGCCTCGGCGGTGCGGGTGACGACGAGACGCAGCCGCCCGAGTTCGGGATGACGTTTGCCGAGCTCGGCGATCTGTTCGGGCCGCACGAACATGCCCTTGACCTTGGTGGTCTGGTCGGCGCGACCCATCCAGCCCTTGATGCGCATGTTGCTGCGCCCGCAGGGGCTTTGGCCGGGCAGCGCGGCCGTCAGATCGCCGACCGCCAGCCGGATCCAGGGATGATGCGGATCGAGCGACGTCACCACGATCTCGCCGACCTCCCCCTCGGCCACCGGATCGCCGGTGCCGGGCCGCACGATTTCCAGGATCAGATCCTCGTTGACCACCATGCCGTCGCCGGCGGCGGTCTCGAAGGCGATGATGCCGAGATCGGCGGTACCGAAGGCCTGCAGGGCCTGGACGCCGCGCGACGCGATCTCCTGCTGCAGCGACTTCGGAAACGCGGCGCCGGACACCAGCGCACGCTTGATCGACGTGACGTCGCGCCCGGTTTTCTCGGCGGCGTCGAGCAGGATCTTGAGGAAATCCGGCGTGCCGCTGTAGCCGACCGGCCGATAGGCCTCGATCAGTTCGAACTGCGCGTCGGTGTTGCCGGGACCGGCCGGGATCACCGCGCAGCCGAGCGCGCGGGCGGAGGCGTCGAAGATGAAACCACCCGGCGTCAGGTGATAGCTGAACGTGTTCAGCACCACGTCGCCGGGACGGAAGCCTGCAGCGAACAGCGCCCGTGCGCCGCGCCAGGGGTCGGCATGGACAGGCTCGGGCTCGAAGATCGGGCCGGGCGACGTGAACAGTCGGCCGAACGAACCGGGGCGACCGGCGACCAAACCGCCGAACGGCGGCGCGGCCTTGTGCAGGGCCGGGAGGTCGGATTTGCGCAGCAACGGCAGCCGTGCCAGCGCCGCCCGGCTGGTGATCGCGGCGGGATCGACTCCCCGGAGGCGTTCGGCATAGGCCGGCGCCGCCATCGCCTTGCGCAGCACGTCCGGCAGCCGCGAAAACAACTCGGCCTCGCGGATTGCGGGTTCGCGCGTTTCGAGGGCGTCGTAGTGCTCGCTCATGGGTGATCCCTTGTGGTCCCGCCAGCCGCCGCGTGCTGGCTGTTCGACCATACGGCAGCCTCAATGAAGGGCGATTTATACGTCATGTCCAATACCACATTCCTGGTCAACCGCCGCCACAAGGCCATTTACAAGCCGTCGATCATCTGCCTTTTTCTGACGGGCATTTTCCGGGATTGCGATGGCCGAACCTGACAGCGTGACATCAGCCGGCCCATCGGAGGCACCCGACATCATCGGCCGGCTCAGGACCCTGATGATCGAGCATTCGCTGCCGTTGTGGTCGGGCCAAGGCTGGGACCGGACCACGGGCGGCTTTGTCGACCGGCTCGATCCGGACGGCCGCGCCGATGTTCTGGCCCCGCGGCGGGTTTTCGTCCAGGCAAGGCAGATCTATTGCTTCGCCAAGGCAGCGCAGATCGGCTGGTATCCGCAAGGCCGCGAGATCGCGATGAAGGGGCTGGACTATCTGCTGGCCAAGGCCAAGGGCCCCGATGGCCAGCCGGGCTTCGTCCATACCTTGGCGCCGGACGGTTCGGTGTCGGATCCGCGCCGCGACAGCTATGACCACGCCTTCGTGCTGCTGGCATTGGCAAGCGTCTATGCGCTCGGTCGCGATGCACAGGTCCGCGCCGAAATCGACGCGCTGCTTTCGTTCCTGGATACCAGATTGCGCTCGCCGCATGGCGGTTTCGCGGAAGGCTGGCCGGTGTCGCTGCCGCGGCGGCAAAATCCGCAGATGCATCTGTTCGAGGCGATGATCGCGGCGTTCGATGCCACCCATGAGGCGGCGTTTCAACATCGTGCCGGCGAATTCTTCGCGTTGTTCCTTGCCAATCTCTACGACAAGCAGAAGCACGTTCTCGGCGAATATTTCGAGGACGACTGGTCGAACATCGAGCCGGTCCGCATCGAGCCCGGCCATCAGGCGGAATGGGTCTGGCTCTTGAAGGGGTTCGAGCGGATTACCGGCTGCCCGACCGGGCGCTATCGCGCCGAGTTGCTGGCTTCGGCGCTGCGTTATCGGGACGCTGCGACCGGCTGCCTGATCGATCATGGCGACGCCGCGGGCAATATCCGCAAACACAGCCGGCGCCTGTGGCCGCAGGCTGAAATCGCCAAGGCATGGATAGCGCAGGCCGAGGCGGGCGAAGCCGGAGCCGCGGAGGAAGCGCGGGCCGCGCTGGCGCGCCTCGATCGGCTTTATCTCAGGCACCCGGTCGCCGGCGGCTGGTACGATCAATTCGACCGCGACGGCGGTTCGCTGGTGGCAACGATTCCGGCGTCTTCGTTCTATCATGTGCTGTGTGCAACCGTCGAAGCCGAGCAGGTGCTCGGCTAGGCACCGCGACGCCGCGTCACAGCCAGCGCTTGCGCCGCTTGAAGCTCTTCAGGTTCTTGAAGCTCTTGCGCTGGTCGCCGGCGCCGCCGAGATAGAACTCCTTGACGTCCTCGTTGTCGCGCAACGCGTCGGCACTGCCGTCGAGCACCACCTTGCCTTGCTCCATGATATAGCCGTGGCTGGCGACCGAAAGGGCTGCGCGCGCGTTCTGCTCCACCAGCAGGATGGTGACGCCGAGATCGCGGTTGATGTCCCGGATGATCGCGAACACTTCCTTGACCAAGAGCGGCGACAATCCCATCGACGGTTCGTCCATCAGGATCATCTTCGGGCGCGCCATCAGCGCGCGGCCGATCGCCAGCATCTGCTGCTCGCCGCCGGAGAGATAACCGGCAAGCCCGGTGCGCTCCTTCAGCCGGGGAAAATAGCCATAGACCATGTCGATATCGGCGCCGACCTCGTCGTCGCTGCGGGTGAAGGCGCCGAGCCTGAGGTTTTCCAGCGACGTCATGTCGGAAACGATGCGGCGGCCCTCCATCACCTGAAAGATGCCGCGGCGGACGATCTTGTCGGGATCGATGCCGTTGATGCGCTCGCCGTTGAAGATGATTTCACCGCGGGTAACCTCGCCGTCCTCGGTCTTGAGCAATCCGGAAATCGCCTTCAGCGTGGTCGACTTGCCCGCGCCGTTGGCGCCAAGCAGTGCCACGATGGCGCCTTGCGGCACCTCGAGGCTGAGGCCGCGCAGCACCAGGATGACGTCGTCGTACACCACCTCGATGTTGCGCACGCTGAGCAGCGGGGCGGGGATTGTCGTCGCCGCGGATGCGAAATCGATGTCGGTCAAATTATTCATATGTTGATCCCGGTGTCGCGGACAGAACCGCGCATTCCGTTGCACCCGCCACCGTCATTGCCCGCCACCGGGTCTCGCCTTCGGCGAGCCCGATGACGGGCTGCAGCGGGTGATGCAGTCTTTCGCGGGCGTTCGGCAACAATCGACACGCCTTGGCGCACTGGATCCCCCGCCTTGGCGGCGATGCGAACAATCGCTATCCTACCAACCGAACCAGTCGGCCTTGCGCGGCAGTTCGACGGTCTTGACCTTCTCGAGCTTGATGGTGCCCTTGGCCATGAGATCGTTGATGTCGCCGTCGGTAGCGCCGGAAATCCTCGACCGGTAGAGATCGACCGTCGTTGTCGGCCGATGGTCCTTCTCGGTCCAGGTCGAGGGATTGCAGACGCCTTCCATGCCCGCCGGCACCCAGTTGGCCTTCTGGTAGAAGCCCTTGGCGACGTTTTCGCCGGTCGCGCCGCCGTTCTTGGCGGCCCAGTCGATGGCTTCCTTCATGTACAGCGCCGCGCAAACCGCCGCGATGTAATGCACCGGGCGATAGACCTTGCCGGTAGGATCGGACATTTTGGATATTTCCATCACCGTCTTCATGCCCGGCGCGTTGCCGCCCCATGCCACCGCGGTGCGCAACGGGAATATCACGCCATCGGCGGCGTCGCCGGCGGTCTTGGCGGCGTTCTCGTCCATGCCCCAGACGTTGCTGAGGAACTGGACGTCGACGCCGGCGGTCTTGCAGGCCTTCATCACCGAAATGTTGGACGCGGCGGTATTGCCGAGATAGGCGTAATTGGCGCCGGCGCTTTTCAGGCTCAGGCATTGGGCGCTGTAGTCGCCGGGGGCCAGCGCGAATACCAGCGGCGGCAGCACTTCGAAGCCGAGTTCGGTGGCGAGTGCTTCACCGGCGGCCTTGGGCGCGTTGGGGTAGGGGTGGTTGGCGCCCATATGCACGAATTTCGGCTTGCCCGGCTTGCCCTTGGCCTTCCAGTCCTCGGCGGCCCAGGTCAGTTCGGCGCGCAGCGCGTCCGAATAGCTCGGGCCATAGAAGAAATTATACGGTGCAGGTTTTGCTTTGCCGCTGGTACCTTCGGGATCGGTCAGCGCCGCGGCATAGGAGCCCGAAATATCCGGGATCTTGTCCTGCGCGAGGAAGCCGGTAAGAGCCTCGGTATCCGCGGTGCCCCAGCCCATGATCGCCGCGACCTTGTCGGCGCCCGACCATTTCTTGTAGAGCGCGATCGCCCGCGGCACCTGATAACCGTAGTCGTTGCTGTCGACGTTGAGTTGCTTGCCGCCGATGCCACCGTTCTTGTTGACCCAGGCGAAGGTGTCGACCACACCCTGGCCGTAGGGCGTGCCGACGTCGGCGGTGCCGCCGGAAAGGTCCTCGAGGTGGCCGATGGCGATTTGGGCCTGCGCAGCGGTCGCAGCGCCGCCGAGCAGCAGCGCCAGCGAAACGGCGCCCCATAGGGATTTCATGGTCATGTGTGCTTCCTCCGTGTGGTTTGTTGGTTGCGATTGTAGCCGGTCCCGTTCCAACCTCAATGCGAAAACGGGTAGAGTTTCCAGTAGGTCTTGATCTGCCGCCAGCGATGCGCGAGCCCGTCCGGCTCGAACATCAGGAACCCGATGATGATCAGCCCGATCGCGATCTCGCGCAGGAAGGTGATGTTGTTATTGAGCGACAGCGCCTTGTCGATCGCGCTGCCCTTCAGCCCGGCGCTGATCCACTCCATCGATTCCGGCAGCAGCACCACGAAGGCGGTGCCCATCAGCGTTCCCATGATCGAACCGGTGCCGCCGATGATGACCATGGCCAGGAAGATGATCGATCGTTCGATGCCGAAGCCCTCGTTGGACACCACGAGCTGATAATGCGCGTACAGCGCGCCGCTGATGCCGGCGAAGAACGCCGCGAGGCCGAACGACAGCGTGCGGTATTTGGTGAGGTTGATCCCCATGATTTCCGCCGACAGATAGTGGTCGCGGATCGCGACCAGCGCCCGGCCGTCGCGGGTCCGCATCAGGTTGGTCACCAGGAGATAGCTGACAAGGAGGTAGGCCAGCACCACGTAGAAATACTGCCGGTCGCCGCGCAGCGTATAGCCGAAGATCGAAAATGGATTGGCACTGGCGGGCACCGAGCCGCCGCTGAACCAGTCGGCACGCGAGAAGAAATCAAGCAGGATGTATTGCGCGGCCAGGGTGGCGATGACGAGATAAAGTCCCTTGAGGCGCGCCGCCGGCACGCCGAAGATCAGCCCGACCAGCGCCGTGACAACGCCCGCCAGCGGGATGGCGAAGAATACCGGGATCGGCAGCGTGTTCGACAGATAGGCCGAGGTGAACGCCCCGAACAAGAAGAAGGCGGCGTGGCCGATTGAAATCTGCCCGGTAAAGCCGACCAGAATATTGAGGCCGAGGGCGGCGATGGCAAAGATCCCGATCTGGATCAGGATGCTCAGGCTGTATTCGCCGAGCAATTGCGGGGCAAAGCAGACCAGCACGATGCCGGCGATCGCCGCGTTGCGGCTGGTCCTGGTCGGAAAGATCGTGGTGTCTGCCGCATAGGAGGTGCGGAAGTCACCGGCTGGAATCAAGGATGGGCCCGCCATCGGAACTACCGCTCGCGCCGGTTGGCGCGGGGCATCGCCAGGCCGCTGTGGATATCATTGCAGCCGAGAATCCGCCTGCGCCTGTTGCCGATCATGATTACACCCGCTCGATGTCTTTGGTGCCGAATAGGCCGTAAGGCTTGATCATCAGGACAATGATCAGCACGTAGAATGGCGCGATTTCGTACAGGTTGCCCCAGTGCAGATATTCGCTATCGATATATTGGGCGAAGTTCTCCAGAAGGCCGATGATGATGCCGCCGAGCACCGCGCCGCCGATCGAGTCGAGTCCGCCCAGGATTGCTGCCGGAAATACCTTGATGCCGTAGTCCGACAGCCCCGAAGACACGCCGTTGACGACGGCCACCACCACACCGGCCACCGCCGAGACGGTCGCCGAGATCGCCCACGCCATCGCGAACACGTTCTTGACCGAAATGCCGAGCGACTGGGCCACCTGCTGGTTGAAGGCGGTGGCGCGCATCGCGAGGCCGTATTTCGAGACCCGGAAGAACCAGGCCATGCCGACCATCATCGCCACCGACACCACCAGGCTCATGACATAGACGGTCTGAATCTGCAGGCCCCAGAAATTCAACGACTGGCTGGTGAAGACCCGCGGAAAGGGCTGCGGATTGACGCCAAAAATCCACTTCAGTGCCGCCTGAAATACCGTCGACAGGCCGATGGTGACCATGATCACCGAGATGATCGGCTCGCCGATCATCGGCCGCAGGATCACGATCTGGATCGCGATGCCGAATGCGAACATGAACACCAGCGTCAGCGGCATGCCGATCCAGAACGGCACCTGGTATTTGGTCAGCAGCGCCCAGCATACCCAGGCGCCGATCAGCAGCAATTCGCCCTGTGCGAAGTTCACCACCTGGGTGGCCTTGTAAATCAGCACGAAGGACATCGCCACCACGCCGTAGAGCGTGCCGACCACAAGGCCGTTGACCAGAAGCTGGATCAGGAACTGCAGGTTCATGCCGGGCCGCGAAATGCTGACCTCGCCCCGGTTGCGGGGGCAGGCCGGCGCACCAAATGCGCCGGGTGAGTGAGGGCTTCCGGGTGCGAGAAGCCGGTGAAATCAAGCGGCTGGCAGGCGGGCATGCTCATTCCGCGGCCTCCGCCAGCGGCGCGTCGGGCGAAAGGTCGACTACCGCGAGCCTGGTGCGGATGCGCTGCGTGGTGCCGTCCTGGAAGCGGATGACGGTATCGATCGGAATCTCGCGCTGGCCGCCATAGATCGCGTCGATGATGCCGGCATATTTCTCGTTGATGACGCTGCGGCGAACCTTTCGGGTGCGGGTCAATTCGCCGTCGTCGGCGTCGAGTTCCTTGTAGAGCAGCAAAAAGCGGGAAATGCGCTGCGCCGGCGGCAGCGTGGCGTTGACGGTTTCGACCTCGCGGCGCAGCAGCGCGTATACTTCGGGGCGCGAGGCGAGGTCGGTGTAGGTGGTGAACGCGATCCGGTGTTTCTCCGCCCATTTTGAGATGATCGAGAACCGGATGCAGATCATCGCCGCCAGCGCGTCGCGGCCGGCGCCGAGCACCACCGTCTCGGCAATATAGGGCGAGAACTTCAGCTTGTTTTCGATGTATTGCGGCGAGAATCGCTCGCCGCGCGCGGTTTCCGCCAGATCCTTGATGCGGTCGATCACCACGAGCTGATTGTCGTCGTTGAAGTAGCCGGCATCGCCCGAGTGCATCCAGCCATCCTTCATGTCGGCGGCGGAGGCCTCCGGGCTCTTGTAATAGCCGAGGAACATGTTGGGATGACGCACCACGATTTCGCCGACGCCGTGGATATCCGGATTGTCGATGCGGATTTCGATGTTGTCCGCCATCGCCACGCCCGTGGTGTCGGGGTCGACCTTGCCGAACGGATGCAGGGTGTAGGCCCCGAGCAATTCGGTCTGGCCGTACAGCGTGCGCAGCGGGACGCCCATCGCCTGGAAGAACTTGAAGGTGTCGGGGCCGAGCGCAGCGCCGCCGGTCGCGGCCGAGCGCAGCCGGGTAAAGCCGAGCCGGTCGCGCAGGGCGCGAAACAGCAGCAGGTCAGCGGTCGCCGAATGCCTGCCGCGCGCCAGCGCCGCCAGGCCGGCCTTCATCCCGAGCTGATAGAGGCTTTGCTTGAGCGGCGAGGAATCCATCACGCCTGCGCGGACGTCGGCGGCGATCGATTCCCACACCCTTGGCGCGAACAGCACGAAGGTCGGCGCGATCTCGCGAAAATCGTTCATCAAGGTGTCGGGCTGTTCGACGAAGTTGACCTTCATGCGGCACAGCAGGCCTTTGCCGAGCGCGTAGACCTGTTCCATGATCCAGGGCAGCGGCAGCACCGAGACATATTCGTCATCAGGTCCCTTGGGATCGAACGCAAGGTAGGTCGCGCAATGCCGCAGCACCCGTCCGGCGGCGAGCATCGCCAGTTTCGGGTGGGCAGTGGTGCCGGACGTGGTGCAGAGGATCGCAACATCCTCGCCCTGGGTGGCATCCACCAACTGGTCGTAAAGGCCGGGCTCGCG
>Ga0302140_10012921_pt1 | contig 10221 bp, 10 predicted proteins | sample I_Bog_E1_1_FD_202095 | JGI IMG/M metagenome (GOLD analysis project Ga0302140, IMG submission 202095) | Peat permafrost microbial communities from Stordalen Mire near Abisko, Sweden - I_Bog_E1_1 | ecosystem: Environmental > Terrestrial > Soil > Wetlands > Peat | place: Sweden: Abisko, Stordalen...
CTCCCTGAGCGGCAACCTCAACGATGGCAAAACGGCTGACCAGCGGCCTTAGGTCGTTGATCGCGGCAGAAGAGTCCTTGTCCGAGCCCATGGCCAGGAGCATGGAGACCGGGGAGGAAAGATTACGAAGTCCCGTACGCAGGCCGCGCCAGTAGGCCTTCGATGATTGTGACAGAAAAGCGTGTTCCGCGCCGTATTGCTGGGCCGTCGAGGTGATGACAGAGAGCGATTCATCCAGCCCGGAGCCCTCCGTGAATCCGGAACGAAGCAACCAGGAACGCAGGAAGGAATCTGTGGAGAGTTGATAACGATAGACCAGCTTCGCCATACGCGGAAACCAGCTCAGACGATGCCATCCCCGTGAGGGGTTGGCATTCCCGAGCGCGACATCGGGCATCCAGAGAATGACCCGGGATGTTCTCTCCGGATGGCGCGAAGCAAAGAGAAGGGCGACATTGGCACTCAGACCGGAGGCAATGATCACCACGGGTTCCCGTGAGTATTCCTTGATGGAAGTGGCATCCAAAAATTCGGACAAGGATCTCACTTGTTCCTCAGCGGTCAGCGCCGGACTTGGCCTCTGTGACTCCCCGAAGCCGATCATGTCGGGTACCAAAACCCGCCAGGTAGTGGCAAAGCGGGGATAGATCTTTGACCACTCAAATGAGGAGGCTCCCGGGAAAACTCCATGGAGGAAGAGAAGCGGCGATCCTGGATTGGTGCAGTCGGCGGTATGATAAACAATTTCACCGACAGAAGTTTCTGCCACACGAGTGGCGAAGACGGCAGGGGAGATGGCATCGGGAATGATACCTCGCAAGGTGCTGCGCCACCCGTAGCGGAAGGCTAGCGCCACGGCTCCAAGAAGTCCGGCACCAAGACCAACACCAATCGCTTTGTTCTTGATGGGTGTCGCGGAGGAATCCTTGTTCATGGTGATGTGAAAAGGACTCCCTGAGTATTACTTTCCGGGTTCCGGGCTGAATCGGACAATGCCGCTCCCCTTGGTGACTTCTCCGATGATTCGTCCGCCAAGTTTTTTTGCAATCGAGGCACCCTCCTTGCCGGGAACGACCAGCACCATGCCGATGCCCATGTTGAACACCTGATACATCTCAAGCGGATCGACCTTACCTCCTCGTCCAATGATGCCATAGATAGCTGGGACCTTCCAGGAGAGGGGATTGATGAGAGCGTCACATCCTTTTGGTAGAATGCGGGGAAGGTTGTCAATGAGGCCTCCGCCGGTGATGTGGGCCGCGGCATGAAGAGGTTTTCCCTTCATGGTGTGCAACTTTTCAAAAGCGGGGAGGTAATTGCGATGCACTTTCAGTAATTCGGCTCCGACCGTGGTTCCAAGGCCAGCAGGACGATCAGTGAGTTTCAAGTCGAGCAGATCAAAGAGTACCTTCCTCGCCAGGGAATAACCGTTGGTATGCAACCCATTTGCAGGAAGTCCGACAAGGGCGTCACCGACTTTGACACGGCTCCCATCCAGAAGGTTCTTGCGGTCGACGATGCCGGTAATCGATCCGGCCAGATCATATTCGCCTTCGCCGTAAAGGCCGGGCATTTGTGCCGTTTCACCGCCGATTAGGGCGCATCCGGCAGCTTTGCACGCGCGGGAGAGACCCGTGATGATCTGCTTGAGGACACGTGGGTCGAGTTTAGCCGCCGCAATGTAGTCGAGGAAGAAGAGGGGGGTGGCTCCCGTGACGGCGATATCATTGATGCAATGATTGACCAGATCCTCGCCGATGGTGTCATGACGGTCTGTTGCGAAGGCGATCTTAAGTTTGGTGCCGACGCCGTCAACGCTTGAGACCAGCACAGGATCCTTGATCCCGCGTTTCTTAAAGTCAGGTCGGAAGAGCCCACCGAAGCCGCCGATCCCGCCTAGCACTTCGACGCCATGGGTTGGGCGAACAAGGGCACCGATACCTGATTTTACCTGATTGCCGAGGGCAACATCGACGCCTGCCTTGGCATAGGAACTCTCCTTGGAGGTTTTGGCGAGTGCTGGCTTTCGGAGAGTAGTTTTTTTCTTGGTGGTCATGTCCGGGAAAAATGGTGGAAATATTAAGAGCGGATCGGGAAAAGAGCCGGTTGGGCGCTTTCGTCGGGGAGTAGTTGCGAACGGTTCTTACGGCGCTCCATGACAAGTTTGTCAAATGCAGCATCATACGGAATGGGATACTCTCCCGTAAAACAGGCCATGCAGAAGGAATTTTTTTCGAGACCTGTCGCACGCACCATTCCGTCGACATCAAGATAACCGATGCTGTCGGCACCGAGATAATCACAAATTTCCTGATGGGTGTATTGGTTGGCGATGAGTTTTTCGGCGTCAGGAAAATCGATCCCGTAGTAGCAGGCATGGCGATGTGGCGGACAACTGATGCGCAGATGCACTTCTTTCGCGCCTGCCTCACGCAGATTCACGACACGTGCCTTTGCGGTGGTGCCCCGGACAACTGAATCATCGACCACGACAACACGTTTTCCCTCAACGGACTCCCCGATCAGATTGAGCTTCACGCGCACATTGAAATCGCGGATCAGCTGGGTTGGCTGGATGAACGTACGTCCGATGTAGTGATTGCGGACAAAGGCAGGATCGTAGGGGATGCCCAGTTCCTCTGAAAATCCGAGAGCCGCATAGATGCCCGAGTCAGGCACGGGAATCACGACATCCGCCTCGACGGGGTGAAGACGTGCAAGCTCCTGTCCCATCTTGATGCGTGCCTTGCTGACTGTCACTCCCCTCAGACGGCTGTCAGGACGGGCAAAATAGACATATTCAAAAACACAGAAAGCTTCCCTGTTTTCGGAGAAAGGGAATTCCGACCGGATGCCCTGATTGTTGATGATCACCACCTCACCCGGTTCGATATCACGGACGAACGTCGCTCCAATCAGGTCAAAGGCACAGGTTTCCGAGGTGAGAATCCAACCGTCTCCGAGTTTTCCAAGCGAGAGCGGACGAAATCCGCTCGGATCACGGAATCCGATAATTTCATTTTCTCCCATCACCACGACGGAGAATGCCCCCTCAAGGCGTCGGAGCGAGCCGATTGGTCCCCCCATTGTCTCGTCGGGTTGAGCCAGTAGATGGAGGACGATTTCACTGTCAACGGTTGTCTGGAAAATGGAACCGCGCGTCTCCAGTTCATCGCGGAGGGCGGCTGCGTTGACGAGGTTGCCGTTGTGGGCGACGGCCAGCTGACCGCGGGCTGTGTCCACACCGAGTGGTTGAGAGTTCAGCAGGGTACTTGATCCCGTTGTCGAATAACGGACATGTCCGATGGCCCTGTCCCCGCGAAGTGATTCAAGATGGGGTGGATCAAAGACCTGGGAAACAAGTCCCATTCCTTTGTGAAGGCAAAACGTGGTGCCATCCCCCATGCTGGAGGCGATGCCGGCACTCTCCTGGCCCCTGTGCTGAAGGGCAAAGAGGCCGTAGTAGGTCAAAAGCGCTGCATCCTTATGGCCGTAAACGGCAAAGACGCCGCATTCATGTTTGGGACGGTGGGATTCGGACAAGGGATGTGGTCGTGAAGGAGTGGTGAAACAGTAAATCTCTCACTTTTCCCCCCACTCATCAAACACCATTTGGAAAATGGAAAAACAAAACCGGCTTTTTCACGACGGATGATTTTGAAAAAGGTTGACCGCTCGGGCCTTTTTCCGTTCCCTACACGCTCTTATTCAGCCGAGTTCAGCTTTTTCTGCCGGCTTTTTTGGATTTATGCTACCATTTTTCAACACACGCACCATGTCTTCAGATGCCGCAGTCTCCGGGGGTGTCCTCCTTCGTTCCCCAAGTTCTCCATGGATTCGTTTTACATGGCAGAGTTCAGGGGTTCCCGATTCCGTCAAGACGGATTCTTCGGACGTCGTTCGTCCTGCAACCAAAGAGGAGGTTCAGAAGGTGAGCGAGGTGATCCTGAACTCCCTTTCTCTGGATTCGGCATGGAATGGTTCCTTTGTGAAGGTGGAGCAGTACCTGAAGGATGCCGTTGTCCGGCTCTTCAGCAAGGACGAGCCACTCTGTGTGGTGGTTCCCAAGGGTAACCGTCTGATCGCTGCGTCGCTGCTTGATCCTGATCCCGAGGCATCCAGCCACCTGTTGAGTGGACCTGCTGTTCTGCCGGAATACCGCAACAGGGGTATCGGAACGCAACTGCTTCACTCCTCCCTTGTTACGTTGCGCGATCGAGGGCTTGCCACGATCAATGGAATCACGCGTGCCAATACCACGGGTGCCCGCCATGTCTACACGAAATTCGGTGGCGTTGGTGAGTCCATCAAGCTTCCGCCTTTAGCAGAGGTTTCCGAAGAGGCTAAAATCTAAAAGCTTTAGAACTTTTTTAAGCCAAAGGGCTTGAACCTTTTCAAAGTCTCAGGCACCCTCTTCAATTCACTTTTACCACTGCCTTGTGGTGTAACGGTAGCACAGCAGTCTCTGAATCTGCTTGTCATGGTTCGAATCCATGCGAGGCAGCCAATTTTCTAAACTCAGTAAATCTGAGGTTGGAATCAACGGCGATCAATAGGAGGGAGTGAATCTCCAACTCCTTTTTTGGGAGATTTAAAACACGGAATCAACCATTCGGGATCGATCTGTGTGGTTAAACTTCCTGTACCGGTCGCGAGTAGCTCAAGACGCGTGCTGGGGGGAAGTTGATCATGACGGTTTTTGCTGTATGATGCTCATGAAAGTGCTCCCTCATCAGACGGCGAAAGCTTATCGTGCTCGGATTGAGCGTGGAGAGTAGATAGGTGAAGGTGCGGAAGGTGCCGTCATGTCGCAGCGAATCCCGGGTTGATTGCAAAATTTTCCGCTGCAGGGTGGGGGGCATGTTGGCAAAGGGAAGTCCCGAGACGACAAATTTTGCAGGACCGAGCTTGTGATGAGCTAGGATTTCGGGCGTTTCCTCTGCTGACCCATGATGAAATCTCATTCCTGGAAAGCGACGCACCAGATTGCGGTGGAGTTCCGGGTCGAACTCGATGCCAAGATACTCTACCCCTTTTGGCATCCGTTCCTTCAGAACGCTCGTGAAGGGGCCGGTTCCTGGGCCGTACTCGACCACGACATCTCCTGGTTGCATGGCGATCTCATCGATCATGGCTTCACCGAGTTGGCGAGAACTGGGCCAGATGGAACCGATCGAGCCGGGACGTGTGATGAATCGCGAAAGGAAATGCAATGCGTCGCTCAGGCGATGCGGATGGTGGGGAAGGTCGGAGCCGGACATGACAGATGGGTAATACTGCATGAAGTGACAGAATTGATGAAGGCTGAAAGAATATTTTGATGACAATATAATTGTTGAGAGCTTGCCGATGGAAGGATTGCCAGGCTTGATTAGCAGATGCGTTTCTCCCCCGGATCGTTTTTTTTGGTGATGATGTCGGCTATTGTTCCCCTCATCCTTTCGGGATGTGCCGACTTGACGACGCGATCCCCAACGCCCGCACTCTATGAATCCAAGCCAGTTGCTGTCGAGACGGGCAAGGCTTCCTACTATGGAGGGAGATGGATCGGACGGTTGACTGCAAACGGGGAGCACTACCATTCCGAAGATTGCACGGCCGCCCATAAGAAACTTCCCTTCAACACTATGGTCAAAGTCACCAACCTGAAAAATGGGAAGAGTGTGATCGTGCGGATCAATAACCGGGGACCCTTTGCAAAGGGTAGAATTCTCGATCTGAGCATGGTTGCCGCCCGGAAGATCGACATGATCGGGGCTGGGATTGTTCCAGTGCGTGCCGAGATTCTTAAGCCAATCGAGGTGATCACCCAACCGAACCGGAGCTTTCCAGGTTTGGAGAGATAGGAGAGGCAGGGACTGCCTTCCCGAGTAATGGAACTGACGGCCCGGCCTACCTGACTTTTGATTTTGGCGATTTTGCCGTTATTTTTGCAGGAACCTTTGAGGGTTTGGAAGCGGTTTTCCCGGAAATCCCGGCGTTTGCGGCGATAAAATCACGTGAAGCCTTCACGACGACATCGCTTAGGGTGATGTCCAGACGGTCGGCAATTGCCAGAAGTATATTTTTTTCATCCGTGGGAATGCGGACTGTCATAATCCCGTCGCGACGTTTAGGCATGCATGCATCGTAAGGCAACGGAATCTCTTTTCAATGAGAAAACTTCCCGTAAAAATTTACAACTCTTTGGAGCTTAAAAGTTCATTTTAAGGAATATTCGGGCTTCCCTTCATCTCCTCCAAGGGATAGTTCATGCGCTCCATGAAATGCGTCATTTTGGCAGGGGGTCTCGGCACCCGCATCAGCGAAGAAACCTCATCCCGGCCAAAACCAATGGTCGAGATAGGTGGAAAGCCGATTCTCTGGCATGTGATGAAAATATACGCAGCACATGGCATCCGTGATTTCGTCATCTGCGCCGGGTACAAGGGCTATGTGATCAAGGAGTACTTCGCCAATTACTTCCTTCACATGTCTGACATCACCTTCGACATGCAGAATAACATGTTATACTTAATCTATAAGTTGCTGTTTTGGTACAGCCTGCCTATTGGGACTGCTCCCATGGTGATCGGTATTTTTTTCTTTGCCTCGGTGCAACTGTTCTTCATTGGAATCCTAGGAGAATACATAGGAGCTATTCATACCCAGGTACTTAAGCGTCCACTTGTGGTGGAGAAGGAGCGGATCAATTTTTAAATATTATATTTGCTAAAGTATGAATATTGGAAAAAACACCTTATACATTAGATCCGTGTTTAGAATTAAATATTTTCCGTTATCACAATCAGCTCTTTTTTCCAAGTTGGATTCCTGCCCGTGCCGAACTGATTAAAGGGCATGACAATCACAATTTCTTCAGATACGGTGTTGCACCCAATCAACCAAATGGAATACGCGGATTTTATTTTTTAAACGATCTCGATGGTTTTTGTATTTATGAGAACGATCGTATTCCCCCAAAACAGGAAATTGATGGCTATGCTTATGAGTTTCAACTGCCAGTTGAAAAGCCTGCGATCAATCTACTTTATCAGAGAGGGCTAATCAAATCCATCCCGCTCCAACTTCTTGGCGATAAAGCATCCGCATTATCGCAGAATCTGATTTTGCCAATCTGATATTTAAAAACAATTTCAAATATAAAATAAACCATGTCGAAACGTGCATTGATTACCGGCATCACGGGGCAGGACGGATCATATCTGGCTGATTTGCTGATTGCAAAGGGGTATGAGGTTCATGGGGTAATACGCAGGGCCAGCACCTTGAATACGCTCAGGATTGATCATCTCTACGATGATGCTGCCTTGAATGAAATCCGCTTTTTCAAGCACTACGGAGATCTTGCTGATTCGGTTCAGATGGTAAAACTTATCTACGAACTCAAGCCCCAAGAAATTTACCATTTGGCCGCACAGAGTCATGTGCGGGTCAGTTTTGATATTCCTGAATATACCGCCGATGTAACAGGTGTTGGAACGATTCGTATTTTGGAAGCAATGCGGGAAACGGGGGTAAATGCACGATTTTATCAAGCATCAAGCAGTGAAATGTTTGGCAAGGTGCAGGAAATTCCTCAGAAAGAGACAACTCCTTTTTGGCCAAGAAGCCCATACGGTGTCGCGAAGCTTTTTGCCTACTGGGCCACCATCAACTATCGTGAGAGCTACGGCCTTCATGCCAGCAACGGAATATTGTTCAACCATGAAAGCCCTAGGAGAGGTGAAAATTTTGTAACTCGCAAAATTTCCAGGGCAGTTGCAGCCATCAAGCTCGGCAAGCAAAAAGAGTTGTTTCTTGGTAACATGGAAGCTCGTCGTGACTGGGGATATGCACCTGAGTATGTCGAGGCGATGTGGTTAATGCTCCAGCAGGATAACCCTGACGATTATATTATCGCTACAAACGAGACCTATTCAGTGAAAGAGTTTGTGCAGATGGCGTTTGAATATCTCGATTTGGATTGGAAGGAATTTGTACGACATGATGCCCGCTATGAGCGTCCAGCGGAAGTTGATCTGCTGATTGGGGATGCCTCCAAAGCAAAGAAAAAACTGGGCTGGGAACCAAAGGTGAAGTTTCCGCAGCTCGTAAAAATTATGGTGGATGCAGATCTGGCGCGACTCAAGGGCGAACCTGTTGTTGATCCCTTAACCCCCGGATACTTTGGAAAGTAATAATTTAATCATCAGGAATAAATCATGAAAATAAACAGAATTTCAGAATGCAGGATCTGTGGTAACGCGCACTTGGTTGACATTTTGTCACTGGGTGATCAGGCCCTCACCGGTGTTTTTCCTAAAAGATCAGAGGAGGAAGTGCCCGCAGGTCCCCTTGAGCTTGTGAAATGCCATGGTCAAGGAGTCTGCAATCTTGTGCAGTTGCGTCATTCCTTTGAGGCCGACAAAATGTATGGGGAAAATTATGGTTATCGATCTGGGCTTAATGCATCGATGGTTTCCCATCTGAGGGAGAAAGCTGAAAAACTTCAAAAAATAATCAGCCTCGTCCCAGGCGATCTTGTTTTGGACATAGGAAGCAATGACGGCACTTCCCTTTCTTTCTATCCAAAGGAAATTGACCGTGTGGGAATGGATCCGACAAGTGCCAAGTTCCGCCAATACTACCAGGAGGGCATCACTGCCATTCCAGACTTTTTCACGGCAGAAAATTTCATCTCCCACCTAGGTATTCGCAAAGCGAGAATCATCAGCTCAATCGCGATGTTTTATGATCTGGAGGATCCTATGCAGTTCGTTCGCGATATTGCAGCAGTCCTTGCCGAGGACGGCATCTGGCATCTTGAACAGAGCTACTTGCCCCTCATGATGGAGCGTAATGCTTACGATACAATCTGCCATGAGCACGTGGAATATTATGCCCTCCGTCAGATTAAATGGATGGCGGAACGATGTGGTCTGAGAATTTTGGATGTTGAGATTAATGATACGAATGGGGGGAGCTTTGCCGTTACTATTTGCAAAAGTGAATCGTCCCTAGTTTCAAATCAGGATCATATATCATCCATGATTAAATCAGAGCAGGATCTTGGTCTTGACCAACTCGGGCCTTACGAGCAGTTCAAGGAAAGGGTGCTTCGGCACAGAGACGAGTTACGGGATCTCCTCCATAAATTGAAAGTAAGCGGGGCGAAGATTTTTGGCTATGGCGCTTCCACAAAAGGAAATGTGATCCTTCAATTCTGCGGCATGACAAAAGAGGACCTTGAGGCCATTGCGGAAGTTAATCCTGATAAATTCGGATCCTTCACTCCGGGAACTTTGATCTCTATTATTTCCGAAAACGACGCCCATGCACAAAGGCCGGCCTATCTGCTAGTGTTGCCCTGGCATTTCCGGGACAATCTCATCCAACGAGAGGCTGCCTATCTTAAGGCAGGAGGCAAGATGATTTTTCCGCTTCCAAGCATTGAGATCGTTGAGGGATGAAGCGGGTTCTCATCGTCGGTCACAAGGGACAGGACGGTCGAATACTTTCTGAGTTGCTTCGTAGACAGGGGCACTACGTCCTCGGAGTTGGACGTGGGGATATGGATCTGACGGATTCGCTGGCAGTCGCGGATTTTTTGGAGAAAGAAAAGCCGGATGAAATTTATTATTTGGCGGCGTATCACCATTCGTCCGAGGATCGTCGCGTGTCATCCGAAGCAGAGCTTTTTCGCAACAGTTTTGATGTACACGTTCTTGGAGTGGTCGCTTTCCTGAATGGAATGCAGCAGGTGCTCCGTGGGGGGAAGCTTTTTTACGCGGCCTCCTCTCATGTCTTTGGCGATGTTAATGAATTTCCCCAGAATGAACTGACCCCTTTTCGGCCCGTAAATATTTATGGGATAAGTAAATCTGCGGGAATTGAGGCATGCAGATACTATCGCAGAATGCATGGCGTCCACGCTTCTTGTGGCATCCTGTACAACCATGAGTCGGGCTATCGTTCTGAAAAATTCGTCTCTAAAAAAATCGTCAACGGGGCACTTGCTATCCTCTTGGGGAAAAGAACGAGTCTGCCTCTAGGCAATCTGGATGCCAGAATCGACTGGGGATACGCTCCGGATTATGTCGAAGCGATGCAGTCGATCATTGCCGAAGAACTACCTGATGACTATATCATTGCGACTGGAATCACCCACTCGGTCAGAGAATTCGTGGAGGCAGTATTTTCAAGATTGGGATTAAATTGGGAGGAATATGTCACGGTAGA
>Ga0302140_10012923_pt1 | contig 10221 bp, 12 predicted proteins | sample I_Bog_E1_1_FD_202095 | JGI IMG/M metagenome (GOLD analysis project Ga0302140, IMG submission 202095) | Peat permafrost microbial communities from Stordalen Mire near Abisko, Sweden - I_Bog_E1_1 | ecosystem: Environmental > Terrestrial > Soil > Wetlands > Peat | place: Sweden: Abisko, Stordalen...
TTCGGCCCGCGTCGGCGCCTGCGCCGCGCTCGCCTGGCTCGCGATGCCGCTGACCGCGGGCGCGGCGCTCGTCACCCCCGACGCCCCGTTGACATTGTTCTCGATCCTGACGCTCGCGGGCCTCGTCGAGATTTATCGCGGCCGCGGCGCGGCGTGGCTCGTCGTCGGCGCCGCGCTCGGGTTGGCGTTGCAGTCGAAATTCACCGCGCTGTTTCTCGGCGCGGGGGTCGCTCTGGCGCTGGTTTGGGTCCCCTCCCTGCGCAAAGGACTGCGCTCGCCGGCGCCCTACTTGGCCGCGGGGCTCTCCGCATTGGTCTTCGCGCCCTTCCTGTTTTGGAACGCGACGCATGGCTGGGCGACGTTCACAAAGCAGTTTGGCCGCGTGCCCGCGCACGGCTTCGCCCCAGGATACGTAGGGGAGTTCCTGGCCGTGCAGTTCGCGCTCGCCAACCCGCTGCTGCTGATCGCCGCCGCGTCCGCATTTCGCCGCGTCGCGCCTCCCGAGGCCGAGAGGCGCCGGCTGCTGCTGGCGTATCTCGCGCCGGCGACCGGCTATTTCCTGATCCATGCCTTGCACGACCGCGTGCAGGGCAACTGGACGGCGCCGCTGTATCCGGCGCTGGCGATTCTGGCGGGAGAGGCCGCGGCGCGCGGCCCGATCTGGGCGCGTCGCTCGGCGGCCGCCGGCGTCGCGCTCGGCGTCGCCGTGCTCGCCCTCGCCTATCTCCACGTCGGCGCCGGCTGGCCGGCGCTCGGGACCCTGGATCCGGCCGCGCGGATCGGCGGCTGGCGTGAGTTGGCTGTCCAGGTCGACGCCGAGGCCAGGACGGAAAACGCAGCCTTCATCGTTGCGCGCGGCTATGCGGCGACGTCGCTGCTGACCTATTACGGCGACGGCGAAATTCCGGTCGTTCAGTCGGGCGATCCGGAGCGCTGGATCTTCGCCCCGCCGCCGGAGCCTTCGCTGTTCGCCCGTCCGGGGCTCGCCATCGGCGAGGCGGAACGCGGCGAAGAGCGGGATCTGAAAAGCAAATTCCGTGAGGTCGCGCGCATCGGCGTTCTGTCGCGCCAGCGGGCGGGCGCGGATGTCGAAACTTTCGAGCTATTCCGGGTCGCCGGGCCGATCGGGAAACCCTAAGGAGAACCGCAGAAATAACTGCTCCGCTTTCGTCATGGGCGGGCTTGTCCCGGCCATCCCCACGATTTGCGAGCAAATCGTTGACGTCGCCGATCATCAATACTATAGAAGGTGATCGTAATCGGATCGAGTGCTATCGCGAGATCGTGGCAAAACTTCACGTCTTCTTAAGCTGAACTACGTGGATGGCCGGGACAAGCCCGGCCATGACGGCGCCATTCGATTCAATTAATTTGTGGCATCGCCTAAGCCAGCCGCAGCGCGATCACTCCGCCCAGGATGAGCAAGGCCGCGCCGGCGCGCGCGCTGCGAAACGGTTCGCCCAGGAAGACGACGCCGATGATCGCGGCGAACACGACCGAGCATTCGCGCAGCGCCGCCACCGAGCCGATCGAGGCTCGAGTCATCGCCCAGACGACGAGCCCATAACCCATGAAGGCGGCCAGACCGCCGAGCGCGCTTTTCGCCCGCTCGAGCGTCAAATCCCGCAACGCGCCGCGCCCCCGGATTCCCAGCAGCACCGGCAAAAAGCCGACCGCCGTGATCGCGTCCGCCCAGGCGTTGAAAGCGAAGACGTGCGCGGCGCCGGGTCCGGCGAGGCGCGCGCCGGCGCCGTCGATCACCGAATAAAACGCGATGATCGCGGAATTGGCGAGCGCGACGCCCAGCGTCGCCCGGTCGATGCGCCCGTGCGCGAGGCCGGAAAGCCCCATGGTCGCAACCCCCGCAACCAACACCAGCACCCCGAACAGCGTCATCGCCCCCGGAATTTCGCCGAGCGCCACCGCGGCGATCGCCGTCGCGATCAAAGGCGCGAGGCCGCGCATGAGCGGATAGGCGACGGATAGATCGGCGGTGCGATAGAGCCGCCCGACCAGCAGGAAATAGACGACGTGAATGAGCGCGGAGGCGAGGATATAGGGAAAGGAAGCCGCCTGCGGCGCCGGCATCGCGGCGGCGACGAGCACGGCGACCAATCCCGTCCAGAGGCACACGCGCGCCGCGCTGATGAACTTGTCGCCGGCGCTTTTGACCAGCGAGTTCCAAAGCGCATGCATCAAGGCGGCGCCGATCACCGCCGCCCAAACCCCCGTCGTCACAGCCAGAAGCCTTCTCAGCGATCGTCACGAAATCGTCACGACAGGCCATAGGCGGTTCCGGCGTTTCGCGCCAGCGTCAAAGCTCAGACGAAGCGCCTCGAGACCCAGATCGCCAGGATTCCGGCGGCCATCGTCAGCGGCAGGTTGCGGGTCGCCAGCGCGACCAGCGCCGAGACGATTCCGGCGATCCATTCGCGCACGCCGCCGGAGACGAGGCTGACGGCGACCAGCGCGACGATCAGGCACCCTGGCAGGGCGCGCGTCGCCCGAGCCCAGGCGCCATGCGTCGGGATTCGCCGGCCGAGCAACGCGCCGGACAATCTGAGAGAAAAAGTGATGAGCGCCAGCGCGCCGAGCGGAACCCAGGGGCTATGCGTCCAGGCGTCAGTCATGGCCGAACACCCCGGCGACCGCCGCCCCGCTCACGCCGCCGAGCACCAGCGCCCAGGGCGGGGCGAGCCAGCCGGTCGCCACGGCGATCAGCACCACCGCGAGCGAGGCGGCCCACGGCGCGACATCCGCCCGGCCGCGAAACAGCGTCAGCGCGATGGCGATGAACGCCGCGGTGAAGGCGAAATCCATCCCGAGCCGCCTGGGATCGGGGATCGCCTCGGAGAGCACGGCGCCTGCGGTCGTCGCTGCTAGCCAGACGACGAATTGCACCAGGCCGGCGCCGACGAAAAACCGATAACCGGCGGCGCCCCCGGCGGCGCGGCGCGCCAGCAGCATCGCCCAGTTCTCGTCCGCCGCCAGATGCGCGGCGAGCGCGACCTGCCAGAACGGGCGGCCCGCGAACACATCGGGGATAGAGCCCGTGATGAGCAGAATGCGCAAATTGAGCGCCACCGCCGCGGCGAGCGCGGCCAATGCGCCGGCGCCGGCAAGCCATTGTTGGGTAAAGACGATCTGCGAGCTGCCGGCAAACACGACTCCGCCCATGCCGGTGATCTCGAACGGCGAGAAACCTGCCTGAGTCGCCAGGAGACCGAAGGCCATGCCATAAATCGCCACGCCGACCGCCAGCGGCGCGATGGCCCGCGCGCCGGTGAGATAGGAATCGTCTTCGTCGCGCATGGAAAGCATCGCCTGATAGGTCAGCATTTCCGACCTATTAGACCCGGCGCGGCGCGGCAAGCGCCATCTGGCGCCCATGCGATCAGCGAGACGCCGGTTTTTTGGGCGTACAGGCGCTTTGACGCCAAAGCTCGCGCGGAATCCATTGCATGCGCGCGTTTTCGTGCGCATTCTGCCGCCCGTTTTGGAGGGGCGAACACCAGATGAATCTGACGCCGCGGGAAAAGGACAAATTGCTGATCGCGATGGCCGCGATGGTGGCGCGCCGGCGCTTGGAGCGCGGCTGCAAGCTCAACCACCCCGAAGCCATCGCCCTCATCACCGACTTCGTCGTCGAGGGCGCGCGCGACGGCCGCACGGTCGCCGAACTGATGGAGGACGGCGCGCATGTGATTGCCGCCGATCAGGTGATGGACGGCATCGCCTCTATGATCCACGACATCCAGGTCGAGGCGACGTTTCCGGACGGCACGAAGCTGGTGACGGTGCACAACCCGATCCGCGGCGCCGACGACCAGATCATTCCCGGCGAAACGCTCGCCGAGCCCGGCGACATCGTCATGAATGAAGACCGCGAGACGCTGACGTTGGACGTCGCCAACAGCGGCGACCGGCCGATCCAGGTCGGCTCCCATTACCATTTCTTCGAGACCAACCCGGCGCTGCAGTTCGACCGCGCTGTGTCGCGCGGCTATCGTCTGGACATCCCCGCCGGGACGGCGACCCGTTTCGAGCCCGGCCAGACCCGCACCGTCCGCCTCGTCGCCATCGCCGGCAAGCGACACGCGATAGGGTTTCGCGGCGAGGTGATGGGGAAAGTGTAGGATTGCAAGGCGCGGCGCCTTTCCTTACACTGCGGACGGTAAGGAGAGTTATCTTATGACAACTGACACTTTGGACAAGGTCGTGGATTTCGGCGAAACGACGGTGACGAGCAAGGGGCAGATCACGCTGCCAAGCGCCATGCGGCAGGCGCTCAACCTCGCGCCAGGGGATCGCGTGCGCTTCGTGCGGGACGCGGATGGCAAGATTGTCGTGGCGGCGCGCAAGCGGCGCAGCATTTTGGATATCGCCAGGGAGAACGCTTTCACGATTGGCGAGAAGGGGATCGATCTCGACAAGCTGATCGACGAATCCATCACTGAAGCCATGGCCGACAGAATGCGTCGCAGCCAAGGATAGAGCGACGAATGATCGGCCTCGACACGAACGTCCTGTTGCGCCTCTTCATCGTGGACGATCAAGCGCAAGCGCGCCGCGCGCGGCAATTCGTCAATGACGCGACGCGCGATGGGGCTGTGCTGGTCAATACCGTCGTCCTTTCGGAGTTTGCCTGGGCTTTGGCGAAGCAAGCCAAGAGGCCGCGTAAGGACGTGGTGCGCTTGGTCGGGGAAGTGTTGTCGGCGGACGATCTGGAAATCGTGCATCGAGCCTCGGCCGAGCGGGCGCTTTCGGCCTATGCCAGCGGCAAGGCGGATTTCGCCGACTATTTCCTTGCCGAGATCAATGCCGAACTCGGCTGCGTTACGACGGTCACGTTCGACCGAGACGCGCTAGACACGCCCACTTTCTCCTCAGTGCCATAAAAGCCTCGTAAATGAAATGCAACGCCCCCCAAACTCTATACTCCGCGCCGTTTATGCCGACATGTTTGGCGCCACGAAAGGCGACCGCGCGAGAAGCAAGGGCTACCGGCTCAACATTATCGCCATCGCCGGCACGCGGACGCGGTTCGAGCCTTGGCGGTCGCTGACCGTGCGGTTGGTGGTGATCGCGGGCAAACAGGAGGCGGTTGGGATCGGGGCGCAGGCGACGGGGAAGGTCTAGTTGGAGAAGCGCGGGTGCTGGTTAGGCGCGTGAAACTGGTCCGGGTTTCCGGGCGCTTTTCCACTGCGGCGATTTGGAGACTACGATGCCAAATTACAACGCCTTCGAACGAATATGCTCGGAAGCTGTTGGCTGTGATCGGTGCTTTCCTAAGATGGGAGTGGCCCACGCAAGCGTGGATTTGGCGCAGCCACGGTATGTCGGGCCGAATTACTGGACCGCAAGTGAGCGGCGGTTGTTTTTGATGATCAACCCCGGCGCGGGGAGTGGGTCGTCCTCCGACCAAGCCATGCGACGAGAAATCATTTCGTATCGAAGTCAGGAACTGAATTTGCAGCAACTCTTTGCGGCCCAGCGCGGACGCATCCCGGAATGGGGTCGCGGTAAATTCCTTGCTTTTGTCCACAAGATGGGCGGGTCGCTGGACGATGTTGCTTTGCTCAACGTCGCTTGGTGTGCGACGCAAGGCGACAAATATCCCTCAAGCATGCTCCAGACATGTTTCACCGCTCACACGCGGCGCGCCCTCGAGGCGCTGCAACCGACTGTGATTATCGCATGTGGGGGCCCGGCTCAAAAATTCGCGCGGAGCGCGGGTCTCCGCTTTGTCGCCGCGCCGCACTACGCAGCACGATTTGCTATCGATTTTGACGCGGTACTGGAAGGAATTCTCAAATTCGCGCGGTCAATCGACTGGACAGAAGTAGTCGAAACTGCCGTAAGTGCATTCGGCGAAGCGTCAAATGAAAAGAGAAACTGTGAATCTGGTCGAAGGTCTCGTTTCTCGGACCACGACGTGGCCCGGCTTGTTCGTCGATCCAACCCCAAGACAGGTAAGAGCGCGGCGCGTTATGAATGCTATCGCGACGGGATGACCGTGGCAGAATATCGAAGTGAGGTGAGCCGTCGCTGCGCCCCTTCGGAGGCCCGTAAATGCACGGCAGATCTTCGTTGGGATGAGCGCAGAGGTTTCATCCGTATTGGTCGGCATTAGGCTGCGCCTCAGATGTCGGAGATTGCGCCCCGCTGCACAAACCGAACCAGCATCTTAGGTTGCGAGCGAAATCGAGCGCGTCAACGGCTGCTTGACAAGAAAAAGCTTCTCCACGACCTTTGTCGAATTCAACGCATTTCCCGAGAATCCCGCGAGACCCCGATGACCCGCAACGCCAAGACCCTCCTCTCCCGCGCGGCCTATGCCGACATGTTCGGCCCGACCACGCGACCGGATGCGGCCGGACGGGGCGGGGCTGTTCATCGAGATCGATGGCAAGCATGGGTGAGATTGCATTATTATAGAGGCCGGCGCTTTTCTGCATGTCTTTTTTGTAATGTCGGGAGGGAGATGGTTCGAGATGGGTCATGAATTTCAAACCGATTTCCTCGCCGTCCTCGCGGAAGACGGGACCGTGCAGCTTCCCGTCGAAATTCGCGACCGCTGGGGATTGAGAGCCGGCGACCAACTCGAGTTCTTTCAGGACTACGCCGGCAGGTGGCTGATACGGCCACTGAACGCGGGACCGCTCGACTTCCTCGAATGTCTGCCGCCGCGTGCGAAGCGACCGGATGTGACATCGGACGAGGATGCACTGGAGAAAGCGCTGGACGAGCGCCGCGCGCGCGCGTCCGAAACCAAGGCGGCCGAATGATCGGCCTCGACACGAACATCCTATTGCGCGCGGTTCTCGCTGACGACTCCGCGCAGTCGCCGGTCGCGGTTGCACTATTGTCGCAACTGACGGCGGAGCAACCGGGCTTCATCAACGATGTGACGCTCGCCGAATTCGTCTGGACGCTCGGGCGAACGGCCGACTACGAACGCGGCGAAATCGCGCGGGCGCTGCAAGCGCTGCTCAGCAGCCCGAGTTACGAATTCATGGACAGACGTATCGTATCGAAGGCGCTGACGCCCTACGAGAGCGAAAAGATCGGCTTCGCCGACGCTCTGATCGGCGAAACCAACCGCGCCGCAGGCTGTTCGACGACCTTTACCTTCGACAACGCCGCAGCAAAAACCGACCTTTTCAGCCCCGTTCGGGGCTAGGAGCCCGCCCATGCCCTCCTCCCGCAACGCCAAAACCTTCCTCCCCCGCGCCGCCTATGCCGACATGTTCGGCCCGACCACGGGCGACCGGATGCGGCTCGCCGACACGGAATTGTTCATCGAGATCGAGAAGGATTTCACCACCTATGGCGAGGAGGTGAAATTCGGCGGCGGCAAGGTGATCCGCGACGGCATGGGCCAGAGCCAGGTGACGCGCGGAAAAGGCGCCGTCGACACCGTCATCACCAACGCCGTGATCATCGACCACTGGGGCATCGTCAAGGCCGACGTCGCGATCCGCGACGGGCATATTCACGCCATCGGCAAGGCCGGCAATCCGGACATTCAGCCCAACGTCGACATCATCATCGGCCCCGGCACGGAAGTGATCGCCGGCGAGGGCAAGATTCTCACCGCGGGCGGCTTCGACACGCATATCCATTTCATCGCCCCGCAGCAGATCGAGGAGGCCCTCATGAGCGGTGTCACTTCGATGCTCGGCGGCGGCACCGGCCCGGCGACCGGCACCTTCGCCACCACCTGCACCCCCGGCCCGTGGCACATCGCGCGGATGATCGAGGCCGCCGACGCATTCCCGATGAACCTCGGCTTCGCCGGCAAGGGCAACGCGTCGAAGCCCGCGGCGCTGGTCGAGCAGGTCGAGGCCGGCGCTTGCGCCCTGAAACTTCACGAGGATTGGGGCACGACGCCGGCCGCGATCGACTGCTGCCTGTCGGTCGCCGACGATTACGACGTGCAGGTGATGATCCACACCGACACTCTCAACGAATCCGGCTTCGTCGAGGACACGATCAAGGCGTTCAAGGGCCGCACGATCCACGCCTTCCACACCGAGGGCGCGGGCGGGGGCCATGCGCCCGACATCATCCGCGTCGCCGGACTGGAGAACGTTCTGCCGTCGTCGACCAACCCGACGCGGCCGTTCACCCGCAACACCCTCGACGAGCACCTGGACATGCTGATGGTCTGCCATCACCTCGACGGCTCGATCCCCGAGGACCTCGCCTTCGCCGAGAGCCGCATCCGCAAGGAGACGATCGCCGCCGAGGACATTCTCCATGATCTCGGCGCGCTTTCGATGATGTCGAGCGACAGCCAGGCGATGGGCCGCGTCGGCGAGGTGATCATCCGCACGTGGCAGACCGCCGACAAGATGAAGCGCCAGCGCGGGCCCCTGGAAGGGGATTCGTCGCGCAACGACAACAACCGCGTAAAACGCTACGTCGCCAAATACACGATCAACCCCGCCATCGCCCACGGCGTGTCGAAACACATCGGCTCGATCGCCAAGGGCAAGCTCGCCGATCTCGTGCTCTGGACGCCGGCCTTCTTCGGCGTGAAGCCGGATCTGATCGTCAAGGGCGGCGTCATCGCCGCCGCCCAGATGGGCGACCCCAACGCCTCGATCCCGACGCCGCAGCCCGTCCACTACCGCCCGATGTTCGGCGCCTACGGCCGCGCCCGCACCGGCTCGTCGCTGACCTTCGTCTCCGCCGCGGCGATCGAGGGCGGACTGGCCAAGAAGCTGAAGGTGCAGAAGCGGCTGGTGGCAGTGGAGAACACCCGCGGAAAAATCTCCAAGAAGAGCATGATCCGCAACGACGCCACGCCGGACATCCAGGTCGACCCGGAGACCTATTCCGTGACGGCGGACGGGGTATTGCTGGTCTGCGAGCCCGCGGACAAGCTGCCGATGGCGCAGAGGTATTTTTTGTTTTGACGGGGGTGGGGGCCGTCGAGACGCCAGCGGCCGAGCCCGCCTCCCCGTCCCGCGCCGTGACGCCGCGGCCGGATTTCCCGGCCTGAGCGCCTGGCGAAATTTAAATGTCTTGACGCGTTGCAGCATTTTCGTATACCCTGTTCACCCGAGGAGCCGAAAATCCTTGGGCGAGATTATACGGAAGTTGTCTGTGACCGAATCGCAGAATTCGGCCCACCTCCTGGGGACCTGATCGCGAAGGAAATCCAGGGTCGCTTCTGCGAACTCAGTGCAGGTTTCGTAGGTCTTGTTGTGCGTCAGGTTCTTGTGCATGACGCCCCAAAGCCGCTCGATCGGGTTCAGATGCGGGCAATAGGGCGGCAGGAAATGCAGCATTATGCGGCAGCCGGGCCGCGACAGCCATTCGCGCACGAGCTTGGCGTGGTGATAGCGCGCGTTGTCCAGATAGACGTGGATGCGGGCCATCAACGGATAGAACGATTCCAGCGATTCCAGCAGCCGGATCGTCGACATCGCATCGACCGTTTCGACTTCGATCATGCGGGTCTGCCCGCTTTCCAGATCGATCGCGCCGTGGATGTTGATCCGTTCGCGCCCGCTCGTCTGTTCTATGGCTAGATGTTGATCCTTGGGCGCCCAGCAGCCCACGGGCCGCGCCGCATGCGTGGGATGGACCGCGTCCACGAACACCACGACCTCGTCGTCGCCCATGGAATTCAAGGTGTTTGCGTAAGCGTCGATGAACGCCTTCTGCGTCTCTTCGTCGAGCTTGCGGGAGATGACTTCGGGCTTGCGGTATTCGAGCCCCAGGCGATGCAGCAGAGCGATCAGGCCGGAGCGGCTTTCGTAGACGAGGCCGAACTCCTTCTCGATCCAAGCCCCGACCTGACGCGTCGAGCGCGGCAGCGTGGCGTTGACCCACGCCTTCAAGGCCTCGCTCTGCTCGAAGTTCATCTTGCCGGAACTGCCGCCCATCTCGATGCGGGTCAGACCTTCCAGACCGCTCAGTTCGAACAACTCGTACCAACCACGGATCGTGTCGTCGTCAAACAGCAGAACCTTGGCGACTTGCTGGCAGCTCATGCCGCCGTCCAAAAGAACCAGCGCGTTCGCCCGTCGCGTCACGCGGGAGAGCGAAGAGCCATCGCGCGCCAGCGCGATCAGCGCCTTCCGATCCTCCACCGTGAGAAATCCGCCGCGAATCATGTCGCATCGGAATCCCACTCGCCCCCAAACGCAAGCCTTTTTTCCCGACTCCTCAATGAGTCAGGGTATATATCCTTCCACCTCTTCAAGA
>Ga0302140_10012924_pt1 | contig 10221 bp, 5 predicted proteins | sample I_Bog_E1_1_FD_202095 | JGI IMG/M metagenome (GOLD analysis project Ga0302140, IMG submission 202095) | Peat permafrost microbial communities from Stordalen Mire near Abisko, Sweden - I_Bog_E1_1 | ecosystem: Environmental > Terrestrial > Soil > Wetlands > Peat | place: Sweden: Abisko, Stordalen...
TGGGCATTCCCGAGGAAAAACTGCCCCTGCCGATGTGGTTCTTATGCCCGACACATCAGGGTGCAAAACAAGATAAATCGCTTTTCTAAAGGACTTATTTGATTATTTCGATTGACAACCCAATTCCGGGCTTCATATAGTTCGGATGCTAACCGAATGCTCTCAGGTCTCGACCTGCTTGCATCGGTCAGCGATTTTGGCCCCAGGGAAACCCCGGGACCAAGTTCAACTCAGGAGGCAGTATGTATCTCAGCACCATCAGACAGTCCCGCTGGCTAGGAGCGTTCTTTTCGCTTCTGTTGGCGGTCATCTTGGTCGTGAGCGGCCCACAGAAGATGGGGGCGCAAACGACGGCGACTCTCTCCGGGACCATTCAGGATTCCGCAGGGAGCGTCATCGCCGGCGCGCTGGTGAAACTCACCAACGAGGCGACCAAGCAGGCCCATAGCGTCAAAACGAACGGTGCGGGCCTTTTTGCGTTCCCGTCCCTTGAGCCAGGAACCTATAGCCTGGAAGCCTCGGCGAAGGGGTTTTCGCCCAAGGAAATCACTGGCATCGACTTGCATACCGGCGATCAGCGTACGGTTCCCTCCTTCGCCCTGGCGGTTGGGTCTGAGACCGAGACTGTTCAGGTTGAGGCCGATTCGGACCAGATTCCTGTGGAAAGCGGACAACGCAGCGCGGTCCTGGATTCCAAGGAGATCGACAATCTCGCCCTTACTGGACGCGATACCACCGAACTCTTGAAGGTCCTTCCCGGCGCCACATCGACATCGAGCGGCTTGAACAACGGCCCCTCCTTCAGCGATCTGAACATCTCCGTGCAGCAGAGCTCGATCGGCAGTGGTGTGAACATCAACGGCGCAGTGAACCGCGGCGGCACAGCACTTCTCTCTGACGGCGCGAGCATCATCGATCCCGGTAATATGGCTGGGTCGCTCTCGATCATCGATCCCAACTTCACGCAGGAAGTCTCGGTTCAAGCTTCGAACTTCAGCGCGGACGTTGCCAACGGACCGGTGGTGGTGAGTTCCATCAGCAAATCGGGCAGCGAACATCTGCATGGTGAGGCGTACTTTGACGCCCGCAACAACGTCCTGAATGCCAACGATTGGCAGGACAACCACAACCACAATTCGCAAGGCCCGGCCAGCTATTACTACCCTGGCGGTGACATCGGCGGCGTGGTTCCCTACACCCACAAGAAAGTATTCTTCTGGGGCGGCCTCGAACTGTGGCGCCAGAACCTGGGCAACTCGAACGTCCTCCACTCTTACATTCCTACACCGGAGATGATGGCCGGCGATTTCAGCTCCGACAATGCCGACAACCAGGCCTTGTGCCCCAATGGTTTTTCGTCTACATCGAAGGGAAATTGGTGCAACGACATCACCTCGGGCATGATCCTGCCCGACGGCAGCAAACCAAATGCGGTAGCGGGTGCAACCGGCGGCAAAATCCCCGCCAAGTTCCTCGATCCCGGCAGCGCCGCTCTAGCCAAGATCTGGCCCGCAGCCAATGTCGCTCCCTCGAGCAACGCCCAAGGGTATAACTACTATGCACCAGTCCCCGGACTCAACAACGGCTGGATCTATCGCATACGCGGCGATTACAACCTGAGCGAAAACTCAAAGGTCTACATCTCTTATCAGCGTGCGCACAACTCGGAGCTGGCTTCGGGTACAGGCGCGCACATCTACTGGACCCCCGGTGCTGCCATTCCTTATCCAGGCGGCGGCGAGAAGCAGACCTTTGACGGCAAGGTTGTTGCCGGTCACTTCGTACATACCTTCAATTCGTCAACAACGAACGATCTGATGGGAGCCTGGTCCTATGGCAGCTTCCCATTCGTCGAACCCAGTGCTGATGCGGCTTTGAGAACCAAGCTGAATTATCCCAGCACCTATGGATCTGTCTTCGGCGCCGCGCTGAACATTCCTGCGTACAGCGGTGGAACGAATACCTTCCCGGACTTCTCTCAGAACTCCATCTTTGACGATCCGCATGGAACGTATGCGGTACACAAGGCTGCGCCTCAGTTCTCCGACACCCTCACCAAGATTTGGGGCAACCACACGGTGAAGATGGGTGGTTACATCCAAAACACCGACAACTTCCAAAGCAACATGAGCAGCTATCAGGACGGTAACGCCAACGGCTTTAGCGGCCAGAACCCGAACGTCATTACCGGGCAACCGATGGGATCGATTCAGAACCCAACCGCTAACCTGGTGACCGGCATTACCAGCGGCTACAGCGAAAACAACTCTTCGCCGTTGTCCGATGTGGCCCAGCAGACGACTTCGGGATTCATCGACGACACCTGGAAAGCCAGCCATCACATGACAGTGGAGTTTGGCGCCCGCGTTGAGCACGTCGGCCACTGGTATGATCGCCAAGGAACCGGCATGGCAGTGTTTCTCCCCACGATGGTCCAAACGGACTATGCCGCTGGCATGTACGCCCCCGGCTTCCGCTGGCACGGGATTGATCCCGGAATTCCACTCAGCGGCCAGCCCAACCGTGTAGCCTTTGTCTCGCCCCGTTTTGGCGTCTCCTATGATGTCTTTGGAAACGGCAACACGGTCGTGCGCGGAGGCTGGGGCGCTTATCGCTTTGTGACCCAGGTCAACGACGTCACGGGCGCTTTGGTGACCGCGCAGCATGTGCTTGGTTACTCGCAGCCCGGCGGAACATCTGTGATGCTCTCCCAAATCGGACAACTGAAAGCACCCTCCACCATCTGCAACAGCGGGTGCGTGAACGGCGGACAGACCGGTTTCGATCCCAACGACTTCTCTCAGCCCAAAACCTATGCGTACAACTTCACCATCGATCAGAAGCTGAAGTGGCACACGCAGTTGGATGTGGCTTACGTCGGCAGCCAGACCACCGAGCTTCCGGATGCCAGCGAAGGCATTGAAGGCAGTGTCTTCAATGAGGTCGCCGACCAGAACAAGACGCCTCTCGGCGCATTGTTCCTCGCCGATCCGAAAACCGGAGTGGTCTCGACCAACCCGGAATTGGTCGGTACCAACCTCGACGGCACCAAGACTGGCAACAAGCTCGCAGACTACCATCCATATGGCTATGCCTATGGCAACACGAACATCGAGATGGTCCAGGGCAAATCCTACACCAACTACAACGGCGTGCAAGTGGTGTGGGTCAAGAACTCCGGCAAGCTCAACTTCAACCTCAATGGCACCTGGTCGAAGACCCTGGGCACCAGCCTTCAGGAAAACCCCTACGACATCAACAGGAATTACGGTCCGACCGCTACCGACCGGCCGCTGGTTTTCAACGCATCCTACACCTACAACGTCGGCCGGATCCACACCGGAGCTCGGCTTCTTGACTACTTTGCTGGCGGTTGGTCCATCTCTGGTATCTCCACCTGGCAGGCTGGCGGCTATCTGCCCGCATTGCTGGGCAACGGAGTGCCAAACTTCGGTCTCTCGGAGAGCTACGTCAACGTGCCCGCCGCGGCCGCTGCGAACGGCGTTACAACCGGTATCGGATCTGCTACCTACTTCGGCACGGACGTAAGTCTTCCGATCATGCCGAAATTGACCTGCAACCCCAACAACCACTTGGGCAGCAATCAGCGCATCAATCTGGCTTGCTTCTCTGCACCCGCAGTGGGCAGCCAAGGCGGTCAGGCGTTCCCATACATGAGCATGGGCGCGTACTTTGACAACGATCTGGCCATCTTCAAGTCGTTCACCATCCACGACCAGCAGAAGGTCGAGGTCCGCATGTCGGCCTATGACTGGCTCAATCACCCGCTGCCGCAGTTCAGCAGCCAGAACCAGGTCAACCTGTGGTACAACGTTGACTACACCAGCAAGGCCATCTCGCTGAACCAGTGCGCCGTGGCCAAGGGATGCAGCGGACAGACGCAGCCGAATTCAAGCTTCGGCGTCATGGACACCAAGACAGCGGCTGGCTACCAACGCATCATCACCTTGAACGTGAAATATAGCTTCTAATTGTTCTTCCACGGATGGAAGGCGGACATCTGTCCGCCTTCCATTTTTTTTGCACTCACAAGACCGCCAGCCGCGCGCCCGGCAGGCGATAAAATTGTTCCAGCGCGACTGATTCATCCGGAAGCCATGCGTACAAGTCGTTGCGACAACCAGTGAGCGACGGCCCTGCAGATCTCAAAGTAACTCGACATGATATTTGAGGCGCTCAATCAGTTCCACGACACCCATTCTGCCGACCTTTCGCGGCCAATGGGATACAGCTACAATTCCTCTCTATAGGCCACAATAGAGTGTTGAGTCGCTGCTCGAATGCGAGGCATGATGTCCCATCGTTCCCTAATCTTGATCCCGGCTCAATTGATTCTGTTCAGCATATTCGCTGTTCCTCTCTTTGCGGCGGTGTTGCCCGCTCAGCGAAAGAATGTAGAAACAAGAAGCACGGTGCTGCGGCAACACATGGACGCAGCGCATCGCGCCGAGCAATCGGGCAGACTAGACGAAGCTGCGGAGCATTATCGCGCCTTCCTTGCCCAGGCCCTTGACGAGCTGGCAATTGAACATGAGCAGTTGGGCGATTACACCAAGACTGCCGCCTACTTCGACGAGGCATTGGAACTCACTCCGGATGCCTTCCCGTTGCGACTCGATTACGCCATCGCCGCGCTGCAGGCAGGCGACCTGCAGCACGCGGAAACATTGACGCGATTCATCCTCACGCATCCTCCGCAAGAGAGCAGTGATCTGTCGCGTACGCATCAAATTCTGGGACGCATCTTGCTCAAGATGAATCGCAATCGAGAAGCAAGAAAAGAAATGGAAGCGGCAATCGCGCTCACGCCAAACTTCGAAAATCTCTATGGTCTTGCCGTCGTCTGTTTGGAAATGGACGAGGAAGGATGTGCCACCGAGCTTTTTGCGGAGATGCAAAGCTCCTTCGGAGAGACTCCTGCATTGCACATGCAGTTCGGCCGAGCTTATGGGAACTCGGATTCTTCCCCGCGTGCGGTAGCTGAGTTCAGAAAAGTGATCGCGGAAGATCCGCGATTTCCCGGCGCGCACTACTCTCTGGCTGCGGCCTTGTTGGGAACAGGAGAGGATGAGGCAACCATCCTTGCGGCTGAGATAGAACTGAAAAAGGAACTCGCCATATCCCCGCGCGATTTCCTGACTTATGCCGCTCTTGGCAAGATCGCAGCAGCCCAACACAGATATCCGCAAGCAGAAAAATATTTGAAGCAAGCCACATCGCTTAATCCCAGAAACCCGGACGCCTTCCTCTACTTAGGGCAGATGTATTTCGACACGGATCGCTCCGTTGAGGCAAAGGCCGCACTGCGCCAAGCTGTCCAATTGACGACGGACGTGACGCGGAATCGCTATCAGGTCCAGAAGGCACATTTTTTGCTGGGAAGGATTCTGATGCAGGAGCATCGGGCGGAGGAAGCGCATGCGGAGATGGTGATCGCTCGCAGCCTGGCAAATAAGGGGCTGTCGAAGGATAAGAGCGAACTTGCGGGGCTGATGCCCGGCCTCTCCGCTCCAACAGACCCGCAGAGCACTTCCACAGATACGACGGCAACCACGCAATCGACTCCGCAGGCAGCAGATCCTGAAGCCTCCGCACATTTGGAATCCTACGAAAAACAACTTCGTCTTGTTATCGGCGATAGTTACAACAATCTTGGAGCCATCACTGCAACCCGTAATGACTATTTGAATGCGCTCCACTATTTCGACCGTGCCGCTGCGTGGAACCCGTCGCTTGAAGGGCTGGATTACAACCTCGGTCATGCTGCATTCATGGCATCCAGATTCTCGGATGCAACTCCGCCTCTTTCTCGTGCCCTTCAGGCTCACCCGAGCGACGCGGGCATCCGCAGCGCGTTGGCTATCAGTCGATTCATGACCGGCGACTACAGCGGTTGCGTCGAGGCACTTCATGGCGGGGAAGAAATCATAACTTCCATCCCTCAACTCGAATATGTGTATGCCGCATCTCTGGTGAAGACCGGCGAAGTCTCTTCAGGGAAAAGACGTCTTGAATCGCTGGAAGCGAAACATCCCGAGATTGCCGAGGTGCACCGTAGCCTTGGAGAAGTACTCGACCGCCAGGGAGAGAAACGGAAAGCAGCGGAGGAAGTTCGAAGCGCAATCCTCTTGAACGCAAACGATCCGGAGTCGCACTATGATCTCGGCAAGATCGACCTCGAACTCGGAGACCGCGGCGCGGCAATTGTGGAACTCGAATCCGCGATACGTCTCTTGCCCAGTGAGCCGAAGTTTCACGCGGAGCTTGCCAACGCATACAAAGCGGTCTTGCGGACAGCGGACGCAGAGAAGGAACTCCACACCTATGATGCTCTAAAGAGCTCTCAAACGCCGGCTGCGAAAGCTGTCTCTGGGCAGCAGGAAACAATTGTTCCAAGCCGGTGAGAAAATATGTATCTTGTGCAAGACGCAAGATACCAAGCGCGAGGGCCATTAAGGAGCGATTGCCTTGGAGTGCATAGGAGGAAGCGGTCGAATGCTCTCCGCGGGCACAACTCCATGGCCTTCCAGTACCGAGTAGAATCGATCCGCCGCGAGATCATGGATGCTATCGACAGCTCCCGACGGCCAGTGGATTTCCACGCTGTCGATCTTTGCGGACGCTCCGAGACCAAAATGCACGCGCAGGTCATTTTGTGACAGATAGCTTCCGCCGCTGTGAATCTCGTCTGTCTGAGTCATCCCTCCGGCGACTATCTTGATGCGGGCATTCAAAGCGAGGCGATTGCTCTTTGTTCCTGCCAGTTCGAAACTTACCCAGTGACGCATCGGAACTCCATGGTTTCTCAGAATCATCGGACTGCCGTCGAGGTCGTTGACTACGACATCCACGTTACCATCATTGAACAGATCACCGACCGCAAGCCCGCGTGAGACACGCTTTTCCTTGATTGCAGAACCAGCTTGATCGCTCGCATCGCAAAATGTTCCATCCCCGCGATTCATGCTGAGAAGCTTAGGCTGGCGATAACCAGGATCCGAGGGCAACTTGTCCATCTGCGGATAGACATGCCCGTTTACAGAAATGAGATCCAGCCATCCATCATTGTCCAAGTCGACAAAGGCAGTCCCCCATTTCACCCAAGGCAAGGATGCGATTGCCAGACCCGACGAAAACGAATCTTCCGTGAAGTTCCAGTCGCCTCCATTGCGATATAGATCAACGTTTTCGTTTTCAAAATTTGTAACAGAGAGAGAAGGGCGTCCAGTGTGGTTATAGTCCCCGACAGCGATTCCCATCGAGGCCTGCTCGGAGCCGTTGTTACTAAGAGCCGTTCCAGACTCGAATCCGATCTCTTCGAATTTACCGTTTCCAAGATTCTTGTACAGGAACTTGGGGGTCGAGTCATTGGTAATATAGATATCGGGGCGACCAGTATTGTTGAAGTCAGCCCAGATCACACCAAGGCCGTAGTAGCCATTGGGATCACTTACACCCGCCTTCTTGGAAACATCGCTGAAGGTTCCGTCTCCATTGTTATGGAATAGAGCGTCCCCTGCGCCTTTCAGTCCACGCGGACCGCATTGCACATCGACTCCACGATATTTGCAATAGGGTGTGCTTCCAAATTGCGGTAGGTCATCGAGGCGAAAATCAACGTAGTTCGCCACCATCAGGTCAACATATCCATCCCCGTCATAGTCCCCGAACGATGCCCCTGCGGACCATCGGCCATCGGCCACGCCCGCTTTCGCAGTCACATCGGTGAACGTCCCATCGCCGTTGTTGTGATAGAGAATGTTGCCGCCCAGGCAGGTAATGTAAAGGTCGGGCCAGCCGTCGTTATCATAGTCCCCAACCGCCCCCCCCATAGCGAGACAAGCCTTGGTCAGCCCAGACTTCTGCGTTACATCGGTGAACGTCCCATCGTGGTTGTTATGGTAGAGAACGCCCAGACTTGCTTTCCCTTCCAAGGCCATCTTGATGGTTGGCGCATCGGTGAGATAGATATCAGGCCAGCCATCTCGGTCATAGTCCATGAGAATAACTCCACCGCTCATGGACTCAAAGATGTACCGCTTGTCTTCCGAAGAGGTGTGGGAAAAACCAATCCCTGCTTTCGCGGTAATATCTTCCAACTGCGGCACAGGTCGATGCGAGCATTGAGGTGACTTGGCCCCTGCTGGAGGCGGCGGAGGAGTGGGGTGTCCCATCCCCTGGCCATGTATTCGTCCGGTTGCAATCAGTAGGGCTACGAAGACCGCGACATAGGCTTTCAGGCATGAACGGAACATAAGATGCATTTTACTGGATCTAACCTGCAGCTGAAAGCGTGCGCTTTCTCGATTCCGATCCAGACCGTGGGCCGAAACGCGGGCAGAAATCAGTCGGCAGAAAAACCTATCGTCAATCCCGTCATCTTACCCACAGAAGGGAGACTTGATGAAGATCCAGGCCACGTGTGTCCAAGCTGCTTTTCTGTTCCCGGCCGTCGCCGCAACCCTGCTGATGATAGGCTGCGGGGACTTCTGGCAGGCTCCGAATGCAACCACTCCCTCCAGCACTTCCACCACCTCGACTACGACACTCTCCGCCTCGGCTTCCTCGACTGTGCAGGGAGGCTCGGTGGATCTGACGGCTACGGTCACGCCCTCCGCCGCGACCGGAACTGTCACGTTCTATGACGGATCCACTTCACTGGGTACCGCGACGTTGACTGCGGGCTCAGCTGCGCTGACCACCAGTTTCAGCACCATCGGGACGCACACGCTGACAGCCGGCTACGGCGGCGACACCACCTACTCCGCGAGCTCCTCGAGCGCCGTAACGGTGACGGTGACGGGAGCATCTTCCTCCGCCACGGTGCTTGCCCCGTCAACGACCACCCCGGAGTTGGGCGCGACGGTCAAATTGATCGCGACGGTGACACCGAACCCCGCCGTCGGAACTGTCAATTTCTTTGAGGGTACAACCGCGTTGGGTTCCGCTCCGCTGAAAGACGGCACAGCCGAGCGTACGGCCAGTTTTTTTGGCCCCGGGCTAAGGACACTGACCGCTACATTCAGCGGCAACTCCATCTACGCATCGAGCACTTCGGATGGGGTAAGCGTTACAGTAGGCCCCCCCGGATCAACCTTGTCGACAACCACCTTAACTTTGTCGTCCACGTCCATCCCGGCGGGGTCGAATGAATTGGTCACGGCAACCGTAAGGCCGTCCGATGCGACAGGGCAGATTACGTTCTATGACGGCGATAGTCTTTTGGGGACCAAGCCTGTCGTCTCCGGATCATCCACGATGCCCCTGACGGTTGATGCTGCGGGGGCGCATGTGCTCCATGCTGTCTTCAGCGGAGATGCGAGATATGCTGTGAGCACTTCTGTCCGTGCGCCTCTTGATGTCTACTAGTTCTGTGACATTGTAATTTTGTACCTGTGGTTCGTGCCTTCTCATGTCCGAAAATCGGGGACAGGGGACACCCAAAGATCGTGCCCAAAATTACAGAATATGCGGCGGCTTGGTTCAGAAGATGCGCACGCGAATGCCAGCGCTGACCAGTGCAGACGACATCTGGCCGTAGTGAAATTGCGGCCAGATCTGATACTCAAAGTCGGCAGCCCTTAGGCTTACTCTGCGGTTCAATCGAAAGTCAACGCCACCTCCCGGTGCATACACGAGGTCATCGTCGCTGCCTAGATTGTAAGGGTAGTTGAATAGTCCCAGTCCAACCATCCCCTTGCCATAAGCACGAAATCTGCCGCGTTGAAAGGAGTAAGTTGGCCCAATCAAAAAGGTGGTTGCGTGTTCCTGGTTGGTCTGATGAAAGACTAGCCACCGCGCTTCGCCTTCGATGCCAAAACTGTGAAGGTTCTCAGCGTCCAAAAACGCCGACACTCCCCACAGTTTTTCATCGCCATATTGCAAAGTTCCTCCGGAAGCCGCGGCTCCAACTGAAACGGTCCATCCGCTCTGGTAGGCAGATGGAACAGCCTGGGCATGGGCGCCAATGGGCATCATGCAGAAACACGCGGCAATCAACGCCACCCAAACCGGCTGGGCAAGGGATATAGGCCTGGGCACATACCGGACGACTGCATCGCGTTCCGTCGTCGACTTCGACGCGACACTCCCATGACGAGAATCACCCGAGGCAACAACGCACCACAGACTCCACAAAGGAACGAGCTTTATCAAACTCTTCATCTCTCTCCTGCTCTGTGCTGCAAGGGAACGCTACTT
>Ga0302140_10012925_pt1 | contig 10220 bp, 11 predicted proteins | sample I_Bog_E1_1_FD_202095 | JGI IMG/M metagenome (GOLD analysis project Ga0302140, IMG submission 202095) | Peat permafrost microbial communities from Stordalen Mire near Abisko, Sweden - I_Bog_E1_1 | ecosystem: Environmental > Terrestrial > Soil > Wetlands > Peat | place: Sweden: Abisko, Stordalen...
GAGTGCATCTCTAACTATTGTAAGCCGGGGCGAGTAACCGTGCCCGCTCTAAAACCAGAGCGCGTTCACGTCGACGGCAATTGCCGCGCCGGCCGCCTCAAGAACGCCGCTTCCCGCCTCATGTACGCCGGCTCGATCTGCCCAGTAGGCCTTCTTGCGGCGCGGGTCGAATATCCAGACATTGTCGATTCCGAATGCCAGGTAGTCGTCAATGCGCTCCTGCATCGCACTCATCGAGTCTTCGGGCGACAGGATCTCAATGACCAGCACAGGGGGAAGAGTCAGAATCTGTTCGCCCGGGTTGCCGCGAACCACGCAAAGGTCGGGAACCCGGAACCGCGAGGCCTTCACCCGCACGCGCTGTTCGGGAACTGCCAAGAGGCCGGCGCTGTCTTCATAAGGCAGCAGCTGCTTCAACAAAAGCGCCTGCAGGCGGCTGTGGTCCCACTCTCCCACGTTTCGCTCCAACAGTTGGCCATCCACGTAGTCCCTGTCCGGGCGGTAACTGTTTGCCAGGTATTCGCTCACGGAAACAAGGATGGCGCTCGACATGAACCCCTCTATTGTAGGTCTTCCGCGACCGCCGTGTTCCGCAGCTCTCCAAGCCCTTCAATGGCAACCAACACTTCATCTCCCGGACGAAGCCAGCGCGGCGGCTTCCGCGCCATCCCGACACCCGGCGGCGTGCCCGTCGCGACAATATCGCCCGATTCCAAAGTGAACACGCTGGAAAGATATTCCACCAGCGCCGGGATGCCGAAAATCAGTTCCCGCGTGTTGGAATTCTGCAGCGTTTCGCCATTGATCTCCAGCCGAATATTCAGGTTGTGTGGATCTGCAATCTCATCCGCCGAGACGATCCACGGCCCAAACGGGGCGAACGTATCGAACGTCTTCCCGATCGTCCACTGCGACGTGACAAGCTGGAAATCGCGCGCGCTCACATCGTGAAAGTTGGTATAGCCAAACACGTGCTCACGCCAGTCAGCCGCCTTGATATGGCGGCCGCCTTTGCCGATCACGAACGCGAGTTCAGCTTCGTAGTCGGGCTTCTCGGAGTTCGCGGGAAGCACGATGTCATCCCCCGGCCCAATCACCGCGGTCGCAAATTTCGTGAAGATGACCGGCGTTGTGGGGATCGGCAAACCGGATTCAATGGCATGGTCGCGATAGTTCAGGCCGATGCAGACGATCTTGGGCGGCCGCGGAATCGGCGCCAGCAGCTTCACGCTGCCGAGCGGAAACACGGAGTCCGCCGGCGGCTTCGCCAGAAGCTCTTCGATTCGATTCTTGGCTTCGGGTTCCACGCCCTCAAGAAACGAAATCACCGTGGGAAAGCCGGCGCTGCCCAGGCTGATCACATCCCCGCCGGAAATTACCCCTGCGTGAGCCCGGCCGTCCTGCTGAAAAGTGCAAAGTTTCATCGGGTATAACCTACATTATGCCTAGACTAAAAAACGCTCCGGTGATCGAAACCGAGCGCCTGAGGCTGCGCGGACATCGCCTCGGCGATTTCGACGCCTGCGCCGCGCTGTGGGGCGATCCCGTTGTCACGCGCTACATCGGCGGCAAACCTTTCTCGCCGGAGGAAGTATGGGCGCGCCTGTTGCGTTACGCGGGCCACTGGCGCTGGATGGGCTTCGGCTATTGGGTCATTGAGGAAAAGGCCACGGGTGGTTTCGCGGGCGAGTTGGGGTTCGCCGACTACAAGCGTGATATGGAACCCTCCCTCGACGGTGCGCCGGAGCTCGGATGGGTGCTCTCCCCGCGAGTGCACCGGCGAGGTTACGCCACCGAAGCTGTTCACGCTGTCCAGGCATGGGGCGATGCCCACCTCTCGCACGCCAGAACGGTATGCCTCATCCATCCGGAAAATGCGGCGTCTTTACGCGTGGCCGCCCGGTGCGGATTTCAAGAGGCCTATCAAACCAGTTACAAGGGGCATGCCGCGATTGTGTTCGACAAAGCCCGTGTTTGACAAGCCGCGCCTCCACGGCAAACAATAGTGGGCGCAATGAATTTCATATCCCTCTCGTTCGCGGTCGGCCTCGTCGCTTCCGTCGCGCCCCTTCACGCCGCTATTGACGCCGCCAAAGTCGCCACCGGCTCCCTGAAAGGTTCCATTTCTGACGGCGTTGTTTCATTCCTCGGCATTCCCTTCGCCGCCCCGCCTGTCGGCGATCTCCGCTGGCGTCCTCCGCAGCCCGCCGCATCGTGGGCCGGAGTGCGCGCGGCCACCGAATACGGGCACGACTGCATGCAGCTTCCCTTCCCCAGCGATGCCGCGCCTCTCGGTACCGCTCCCAGTGAGGATTGCCTGGTGCTCAATATCTGGAGCCCGGCGAAGCGCCCTGCGGCGAAACTTCCCGTTATGGTGTGGATCTACGGCGGCGGCTACGTCAACGGAGGCAGTTCCCCCGCCGTTTATTCCGGCGCTCAGTTCGCCAAACGCGGCATCCTCTTCGTGAGCTTCAATTACAGGCTCGGACGCTTCGGCTTCTTCGCCTATCCCGCGCTCGATCGGGAGAACCCCGGGGAGCCTCACGGCAACTACGGCTTCATGGACCAGATCGCCGCTCTGCAGTGGGTGCGCCGGAACATCGCGGCTTTCGGAGGGGATCCGGCTAACGTAACTCTCTTCGGTGAATCCGCGGGCGGAGGGTCCGTCCTCACCATGATGGCTTCGCCGCTTTCGCAAGGTCTGTTTCAAAAAGCCATCGTCGAATCCGGCGGCGGCCGCAGCAGCGCCATCATCCCCGATCGCACCATCAAGGATGCCGAAGTGATCGGCGTCGCCTTCGCGAAGAAGGCAGGTGTCAGTGACCTGGCGGAGCTCCGGAAGCTCCCCGCCGAAGCCATCGTCGATAAGATGAATATGGCCACCATGTTTGGGGCCGCGTCCACGTATTCAGGACCCATGATCGACGGCAAGCTGGTGGTGGAACCCGCTGAGATCGCTTTCCGCGCCGGACGCGAAGCCCATATCCCGGTGATGATCGGCGCAAATAGCGCCGATATCGGCTTCGTTATGGGTAACACCGTGGAAGCGCTTCTCCAACCCTTCAGCGATCTTGAAAAGGCCCGCGCCGCTTACGATCCCGATGGGAACGGAAAGGTGGCCCAGATCCGCGATGAACTCGGGAAAGACCGCATGATGGTGGAGCCCGCCCGCTTCATCGCGCAAACCGTATCCGCTCAAGGTCAGACGGCTTATGAGTATCGCTTTTCGTATGTCGCGGAATCCATGCGCGCCCAATGGAAGGGAGCGCCGCACGCCACCGAGATTCCCTTTGTGTTTGACACGGTGAAAGCCAAGTACGGTAAAGATCTGACCGCAAAAGACGAAGCCATCGCCCAGGCCACAAACGCTTACTGGGCCGCATTCGCGCGAAGCGGCAACCCCAATGGGGCCGGTCGCCCGGATTGGCCGGCCTACAAGGCCGCGAAAGACATACTGATGGACTTTACCGAAGCTGGGCCCGTCGCCCAAGCCGACCCCTGGAAGGCGCGTCTGGACATCACGGAAACACTGAGCCGGAAATAGCGCGATAGAATCTTCGTTGTCCCCATGGCGCTCTTTCGAATAGCCGTCGCTCTCTTCATTCCCTATGCGCTGTGGGGCGCCGTGGGCGCGGAAACATCCTCCGCTCTCCACGAAGTTCAGATCGACGGCGATGAATGTTTCCGCGTTCGCGAACTCGAAATCACGCGCGGTGACGTGAAGTTCTTCTTAACCGACGGATTTCTCGTGTTTTCAAAACCAGTCCTTGGGCAACCGGTCGCCGCCGTGTTTACCACGGACGTCGCTGCCGGCGACGGCGAAGTGCTTCTGCTACCCCCAAACCGCGATGAGCGGCAGGTCTTGAGCACGTACACCAAAGCGCCGAATCTGAATGAGCACATCAAAGAGGCGCTCTTCTTCTTTAGCGACGACGCCGCGGCCGAGTTGAAAGATCAGATGAAGGCGAATGAGTGGATTCATCGCGACGCCGCCAGAGGCGCGGCGATGGCCGCCCAGTTCGGACAAATCGTGCGCGGGCTCATCCCCCCGTTCGGGACGAAAATGCTGGTCGATCTGCTCAACCACCCGCACGAGAAGAACCAGTTCTTCGCCGCCGTCCTGTCCGGCAGGGATTTAGGGGCGTTTGAAATCATCTTCGACCCCAGCTCCCCCGAACAAGTGATGGCCGGTGGCCTCAGTGCCGCAAACGGTGTACGAACCTTTCAACTGTGGACCAGTTACACCCCGAAGTCGCTCGCCGGACAAACCGCGCCTCAGGAATTCCGCGCGGACCATTACCGGATTGATGCCGAAATTGACGACAAGCTTCACATGCTGGTATCTACCAGCTTCGTGGTAAGTGACTTACAACATGACTTACGTGCGCTTGATTTCGACTTGTCGCGCCAGATGTCAGTCCGTTCCGCCGAAGTAGACGGCCAGGCGGCCGAGACTGTCGGCGATGAAGGGATCGGGACGGGCGGCGACGACCAGAGCGATCGCCTCTTCGTAGTGGTGCCGGGCGATGCCCTCCATAAGGGTACGGAGCACACGGTCAAAATTGTGCACGAAGGGAACGTAATAGCCGAGGGCGCCAATCATGTCTACTTCGTGGGATCGCGGGGACGCTGGTATCCCCACCGGGACCTCGATTTCGCCCGCTTCGATGTGAAGTTCCGATTCCCCAAAAACCTGGACTTAGTCGCGCCAGGCGACGAAGTGAAAGACGCGCTCGATGGCAACGAACGCGTGGTCGAGCGGCATTCGGATATCCCGCTGCCCATGGCCGGATTCAATCTGGGCCAGTATGCGCGGACGACCGTCCAGCGCGATGGCTATACGGTAGATCTATTCGCCAATAAGTCCGAGGCGGAAGGCGCGGCGACAGGAAAGGAATTGGGGAACCGGGTGGCCGATGTGCTGGAATTCTATGCGCAGCGGTTAGGGCCTCCGCCGCTCAAAAAGCTGATCGTCTCGCCCATCCCCGCGCGGTTCGGACAAGGGTTTGGCGGCCTGATCTATCTTTCCAACATGGCTTACATGAACCCCTCGGGAAAGGCTTTCGCGGACACCGATCCCAGTACCGCTCTGTTCTTCACGCGCCTCATGCAGGCCCACGAGGTGGCGCACCAGTGGTGGGGCAACCTGGTAAGTACGGAAGGGTATCACGATGAGTGGATTATGGAAGCGCTCGCGAACTACACGGCGATGCTCTATCTGCAGAAGGCGGAGGGCGATCAGGCGATGAATGCGCTGCTGGGCACCTACCGCGACGCCTTGAACGCCCGCAATGACGCGGGCGCAAGCGTCGAGTCGGCCGGCCCCGTAACCCAGGGCAGGCGCGTGGAACTCCCCGGCAAGCCGGAAGCGTGGATCGCCGTGATGTACGGAAAGGGCGCGTGGATTATGCACATGCTGCACGCGCGCATGGGCGATGAAGCCTTCTGGAAGATGCTGGGCGAGCTGCGCCGCCGATATGAGTACAAGAACCTGACCACGGACCAGTTCCGCGCCCTGTGCGTGGAGTATTCCCCGGAAGGAGCCCCAGACCGCAAACTGGAAGCTTTCTTCGACCAATGGGTGACCGGAACCGGAATCCCCCAGTTACAACTGACTTCAACAACCAAGAATGTAGGCGGCCGTTTCGAGGTGACCGGAACCCTGCTGCAGCGTGGCGACTTTTCCGCCGATGTCCCGGTCGAAGTGAATCTGAAAGGCAAATGGCTGACGAAGTGGGTCAGGCCATCTGGGGAAACGACCGACTTCCGCTGGGCTTTCGATGACAAACCCTCCGCCGTGCGGCTTGGCATCGTCCTTACCGGGCAGCGGCTGTAACTACCCCAAGCAAAAAACTATGGATGAATTTCGGCGGGCCGGTGAAAGCGTCGGACGCGGATTTCTTTCTCGCGGCTCCGCGTCTTGGCAATGTCGAAAGCCGATTGCATCCGCATAAGCGTTTCCATCTTCACGCCGAACGCCTTCTCGATGCGAAGCGCCATCTCCCCGGACAGGCCGGCTTTGCTGTTCAGCAAGCTGGACAGGGTAGGGCGCGACACTTGAAGCGCGGCGGCTGCTGCGGTGACAGACAGGCCAGCCGGTTCAATGATCTCCGTCCGGACGAAATCGCCGGGGTGCGGCGGGTTCTTCATGGGCATGGTTTTATACTCCTTTTGCTAGTGGTAATCCTCTAAATTCAGGCCGCGGATTTCGCGCTCGTCGTCGATAGTGAAGGTCAAGCGGCGGTTCCGGGTCACGCTTAAGCTCCATGTGCCTCTGCGGTCGCCGGTCAACGTGTGAACCCTCCAGACTATATCGTGTTGAGAAATGCCATCTTCCGCAGCTTGTCCACTGTGTCGGGCGAAACGCTTTTGGCATCGTCTTCGACATCGATCGCGAAACAACTGGAACGTCAGTATCCGGATTCCAATCATCGCCAGGGCGCGGCAGTGACGCCGCTGAGCGACGCAGCATGAAGATCGCGGCAAAGTTGAATCCCGCGCTCTTGCGCAGTTGCCGCACCGCGAACCTCACGTCTTGCAGCGTGTGTTCGACGAACGGCACCGTGCTTCTTTCACGATAGTTTTCCTTAGTCGATTCCACTCCGCCCAGTTGCAACAGGGCACTCCGCCGCGCCTGTTCCTCGGTCATCCCCAGTCGCAGATTGTCCTCAATGTGCAATTGCAGATGGCTCTCGATTTCATCCGCCAGCTCCCGTTCCCGCTGTTGATTCGGTAGTAACCCCCCCAGTCTGACCATCCAGGCCCGTAGTTTCTTCATAACGGATTCTCCCCAGGCGCAAGGAATCGAGCGAGTATCTCGGTCGTCTGCGCCCAATCGCTTGCTTCTTTTTCAAGCTGCTTCCGCCCCGCCCTGGTCAGCTTGTAAAACTTCGCCTTGCGGTTGTTCTCGGACAGTCCCCATTCCGATTCAATCGACCCTTCCTGCTCTAGCTTCAGCAGCGCGGGATACAAGGTTCCATAGTTCAAGGCCAGAAGGTCGCCGCTGGTCTGCTCGATGCGCCGGGCAATCCCATACCCGTGAAGAGGCCCCAGGGTCTCGATGGTCTTGAGGGCCATCAGCGCCAAAGTCCCCTGCCAAACGTCCGCTTTTTTCATCCATAAGAAGGTTGGCACAGTTTATATGGGAAAGCAATAGGAAGAGTTTGAGTCACAGATGAAAAAATAAATTTCGCGCATCGCGATGGTGAACGTGACGAACCGGCTGGCGGAGGCTTATACTGGGCCCATGGCCGGCAAGCTAACCGATCTGGGTTTCAAGTACTCGGCGCGGGGCGAAATTTCAGACACGTATCAATGGTCGCCGCATTCCGGCGCGGGCAATTATGTGCACTTCAACGCGACCTACTGGCAGAATGGGTTGCTGGACGCGTTCTCCTCGAACCTTTCGGGGTTGCCCACGTTGACTACCACCCCCGACGGTGAGGGGCGGATCTACTCAATGGCGGCGAGCTCGGGACAGAGCCCGGTGTCGGCGGTCGCGTACGATGGATCGAGCAACGCCACGCGGGTGAATTATGGCTCGAACGGCGGAGCGGATCACGACACCTTTTCGTTCGATCCGAATACGGAACGGCCTACCGGATACGCGATCAACGTGAATAGCCTCAGCTACAACGCGACCATCACCAACAACACGAACGGGACCGTCGGCGGGCTGAATATCACAGACGGATTCTTTTCGGGCGATACGCAGACTTGTGCCTATGTCTACGATGATTTAAATCGTCTTTTGACTAACAACTGCGGATCGGTCTGGGGCGCTTCCTACACTTATGATTCCTTCGGCAACATATCGAAGGGAACTTATGGGAGCGATCCGGGCACGAGCTTCTTGCCGACGTTCAATCTGAGCACGAACCGGTTTGCGACCATTCCGTCCGGGACCCTCTCTTACGATGCCGATGGGAATTTGACTTCAGATGGAACTTACACTTACGGATGGGACGCGGAGGGAAATCTGATTACGGTGAGCGGGGTGACCGGGACGTTCGACGCGCTGGGGCGGAGGTTGGAGGTAGATAACAGCGGAACCTACGAGCAGATGATGTATCCTCCCTTCGCGCCGACTTATCAGATGGCGTTGGCGGAAGGGTTGACAGCGGAGGGGATCCGGATGCCTCTGCCTGGTGGCGGCGAGGCGATCTTTAACAGCACGGGGCTCAGCAACTACCGGCATCCGAACTGGCAAAGGAGTCAGGTGGTGCTTTCTTGGCCGAGCGGGTCGCCGAATCCGAACGTGGGCGGGGCGTTTACGCCGTTTGGGGAGAAGTATGCGATTTATCCCGGCGGTTTCAACGGGTTCTTTGCAGGGATGCTGGGGATAGCGGATGAAGGTCCGATCCAGTATGCCTATCAGGCGACGGCGCGGCTGATGCAGCAGGAGGCGGGAAGGTGGGTGAGTCCGGACCCGGCGGGGTTGGGTGCGGTGGATTTCAGTAACCCGCAGAGTTGGAATCGATATTCGTATGCGCTGAATAATCCGTTGAATTTCATGGACCCGAGCGGGCTGTGCACTGAAGAGGTGAATGGTGACTACTATTCGAACGGCGACTCAGAATGCCCGGCGACGCCAGCACCCGCGCCTTTGGATATCGGTTATACGATTTACGCGACCGCGTATGATTTTTATGACTCTTCGATCACGGGACTTTGGCTCTTCCTCGACACGTTCGCTTCATTAGGCGGGTTCCCGGGACTGGGCTTCAGCCCTGCGCTAGGCGCGACGGGCTCCGCGGGCCCGGGAAGCTGTTCAGCGAACGTCAGCAGCTTCGTAACCTCGAACCTGCCGGCCGCGCAGACACTCGCCGCTAGCCTCAAAAATGGGGTGACGCCTGCGGAGGTTCTCGCGGTCGCGGGGAACGAGACAGGATTCGGAGGTGGTTTCGCCAAGTACGGCAACTACTTCGGCCTGCACGGTTCCGGGCCTTCAGGAACCTATTACACGACTCAGAACCATACCCCAGTTGCGATGTTCCCGGTCATCAACGGGTTCCTCCTGTCGGGCCAGGCGTTTGTGAACAACGTCAGCCCTTTTATGACTCCGGGGCTTGGAGCCAATCCTCTAGCGTTCTTCACCGTTCTGAATAAGCACGGGTACGCTACTGGCAACTCCGGCTACCCCGCCTATATGGTCCGCACGGGCAAGAGCCGCGGGCCGTATACGCAGGTCATCGCGTGCATGGGAGGTCATTCGTGAGGAAAGCCGGCCGGCTTCTCCTTCTAATGTCCTTGTCCGTAGTTGGGTCCAGCGCGGTCGAGGTCTCCGGCAGGAAGATCACAACTGCTCAGGCGAGATCTCTCGTTATGGCGTCCCTTACCGCGGATCAGGCGCGGCTCCCAGGGGTAGAGGCGGAACCGTACGATGTTCCCCCGGGTGCACCCCCAAGGTTCATGTTCTTTACTGTGACTTGGGCGGGCACGCGGAATGGGAGCGTGGTCGTCGGTAACTATGCGGTCGACCCCTACACCGGCGACATCTTTAGCGCGACCGCCAGCTGCTACGAGGAGAGGAACAGGAATCTCGGCGCTCTCCAAACGCGCATCCGAGCAACACTCCACCTGTCGCGGTCCGAATATCTGAAGCTGAAGACAAAAGGCCCGCTTTGCGACGAGTGAGGGCGGCTATGACGGTTCACTAGCACGGGCACCGCGGGCCATCAACGTGTACGCCGTGAACAACCTAAGCTACTCTAGCAGCCCGTGGTCGCCTACGATTCCATGCACCGGTTGAAATCCGTGACCTACCCAATGGGTGCCTACGCTTCTGTCACGCCCTCCAAAACCTACGTCTACGACGCGGCCACGGTAAATGACCATTTCGCTCAATATTCCCTGGCCGAGGCCGCCGGTTATCTGGCCAACACCCGCGCCTTCGATCAGCTCAGCCGCCAGGAAGGCCGCCTCCAGCGCGCCCTCGATCGCGCCAGACGCGAAATCCTGATGCTCGCCTCCACGCGCCCGCCGGAGCCTCCGCCGGAACCAGCCAAGCCCGAAGCCAAACCTGAACCTCAAGCTGAAGTAAAGCCCGCCGCCGACCCAGCTCCAACCCCAGCGCCAACCGCACCCCCGTCTGGGTTTGTTCCGCCAAAATATCCCAGGAACATGCCCAGCTTCTCCGGACCCCAGGCAAAAGAGCATCGCCGCCAGTGGCTGCGCAAGAACGCCTCTGCAAATTTGGCGTAAATCAGCCTCAGGAAACG
>Ga0302140_10012927_pt1 | contig 10220 bp, 8 predicted proteins | sample I_Bog_E1_1_FD_202095 | JGI IMG/M metagenome (GOLD analysis project Ga0302140, IMG submission 202095) | Peat permafrost microbial communities from Stordalen Mire near Abisko, Sweden - I_Bog_E1_1 | ecosystem: Environmental > Terrestrial > Soil > Wetlands > Peat | place: Sweden: Abisko, Stordalen...
TGTAGGAGCCGCTTCTTCCCAACGATTTTTTCACCCGCAATACCGCATAGTTCGCCCACGGGTTCGGTCCTGACGGCCGCGTGTCCACATCCATCGCTCCCAGCTCGAATCCGTCGAGAGAGCCGGTAATCTTCGCTCCTCCGTTGAGTGGCACCTGCTCTCCGGTGACCGGATCGATTCCGATTTGGCGGCTGAAAAAAAGTTGATCCATGCTGCTGATGCCCATGGGGAAGGCAAACACGCCCGCGTTTTCCAGAAAGAACTGCCGCTTCTCCGGAAAGAACAATTTGTAAGGAGTCAGATTGAACTGCTGCACGTCCACGTCGCTGTCGGCGAAGTCGGTGTTGGCGGTGAGGTTCGCCACCAGGTTCGAGCGCAGCCCAATCTTCACATCAATCCCGCCGGTGTAAAGTCCAGTCGTTCCCGGAGTCAGTCCGCTGCCCGCTGCGCTGTCGGGCAGATGGCTGAAGCCGCCCAGAGCATACGGCTTGACGATGAAAAGCCGTCCGCTTCCGATGTCGGTAATGCCATGCAGCTCTCCCGCTTCACTGATTTTCGTAATGCCGAACGTTCTGCGCCACGCGCTCCATAAGTCTTCTTCGTTCTTGCGGCGGATGAATCGCTTAAAGTTCAGCCCCCACACCACGTCGCGCGAGTGCATGAAGTTTAGCGTCGAAAACGGAATCGCAACCGTCGCCGTCCAGCCTTCGTTTGTGATGCGCGCTTCCGAGGTCCACACTCCATCCCAGCCCGTGTCCCCGTCCTGGTTGTCGCCGGTCGCGGGGTCGCCAGTCTGTTCGTCAGTGATCAGTGCGTCCCGTTGCGTACCCAGCGGGTTGATTTGGAAAACATACGCATTGCGGCCGTCATGGCGGGAGTCGATCACGATCTCGAAATAATCGTCCAACTCCTGCGTAACATCCCGGCGTAGTTGTGTGGCCACGGGACCATGCACTGCGGAGCCGTGACATGCGATTCCGAAGTAAATCTCGTTTCGCGAGTACAGCAGCCTCACTTCGGTTCTTTCTGTCGCGGGCTGTCCTTCGTAAGGCTCTCTCTGCTTGAAATTGGCGATCGGGGAGGCTTGCTGCCAAAGAGGATCGTTCAGCGTGCCATCAAGACGCGGCGCGCGATCGACTCGCATCGCTTGGGCAATTCGCCCTACTTCCGCGTCGGCCGGCGCAGCTTCTGGCTTTTGCCCCGTCGCGGGAGCTGCTGGTCTCTCCGCCGTCGCAGGAATTGGGTCGGCGGATTGCGCCGCAATAGCTCCCACACACAACGGCAAAAGGAAAGTGACAATCAGGAAGGGCAGAGGGGCGAACTTACGCGACAACGCCAACAAAGTAAGCATCGGATCTCCGTAACCAACGCACAGGGTACGGAGCATCAACCAGCCGCGCCGTCACCTGAGATCGCTTCCGACACACGTGTCGGAGCTTCTTGGTGAATTAGCGCGTTGATTGACGTGAACGCTTACGGTCAGCACATTTCATGCTGACTTCGAGATCCTACCACACGCCCACTCGGAGCGCAGAACAACCACTGGAGGATAGGCCGGGAGGGAACTGCATGCCAGAAGCCGCCGCGACTCAGGCGGCCAAAGAAAACAAAAAGGACCTACACGCGAAATTCCACGTCGAAGACCAAGTCCACGTCGAAGAAAAGACCAGCGGCAGCCTATCCCGCCTTGCGCGTCTCATCTAACACTTCATCCAGCGCATCCGCCAATAGATGCGCCCGCTTCCGGTAATCGGTGGCCCCGCTCTCCTGCTTCCGCTTCAGAAGGTGATACTCATCCGCAATATTCAGCGCCGCCAGCACCGCCAGCCGCACCGTATCGATCGTGTTCGTAGCCTCGGCAACCGCGCGCATCTTCGAATCCACATACTCCGCCAGCTTCAAAATATATTCCGGATCCGATCCTCGCAGGTTATATGCCTGATCGAAGATCTCCACCCGCACGCTGGCATTCTGCGCATCCTTCACCGTCGCATCCTTAGCAGCCGTCGCCATAACAATCCATTTGGAAATTCTTGTGATTGTGTAAGTGGGCGATTGAAACCACAAAGTGGTTGTCGGTTCTCAATCGCCAAATCAACCGATCACTCAATCGCTCAATTCTCCCCCTAGCTCGCCCGCTCCTCCGCGATTGACTCAATCTGCGCCAGCATCTTCTCCACGCGCCCGCGAATCTCTTCCCGCTCTTTGCGCAACTGCACCGCCTCCCGCCGCAACCCGACCAACTGCTCTTCCCGCTCCTCCAGTTGCTGTCGCACCCGCTGCACATCGCGTTCCGCCACAGCCTGCGCCTGTCGCGCCGCTTTGTACATCTCGATAGTGCGATAGATTTTCTCTTCCAGCGCTTGAAAATCGTCCGCCTGTACCTGTTCCGTCACCTGCTCCACCGCATCCAAAGCCATGATTGCACTTTTCCCCGAAAAGATTTCCAACTTCCCCGCAGTATACTCCACCTCCCTGTGGATCAAGCATGGCTCATAGGTGCCTGGAAGTGGCTCAATTTGAAATCTTCAACGTCGCACCCCTCCGGCGTCATCCCGAAGTCCCGCGTTTTCACCAGCGGGACGAGGGATCTCCCGTAAGCACACAGCCGCCCCCTTTTCAAACTGAGCCACTACCTAGGTTTCTGGTAGCGTCCAAAGAACTTCTAACCGAACCCTGCCACGGCTTGAAGAACCGCTCCCAGAGGCGGCTACGGAGTGATCTCAAATACCGAGCTGAAAGTCTTAATGCCGTCCCCTGAGGTCGTGCCGTAGAGATTACCCGCGGCGTCGAATATCACGCCGCCATCCGGGTAAGCTCCCGGGGCACCCTTGAAGGCATGCAGGATGTGGTATCCCCACCCACCGCTCGACTCGGGGGCCAAGTTGAAAACGACGCCATATCCATTGTTACCACCTCCAGTCCGGGTGCCATAGAGATTACCCGCCGCGTCGAAGGTTACTCCGCATCCTCCATTCGCCTCGGCTCCGTCTTTCCCGCCGGTAAAGCGGTGCAGTATGCGCGTTGTCCAACCTCCATCGGATTTCGGAGTCAACTGGAAGACGGTGCCGCACGTGGTTCCGCAGCTCTGGGAGAAGGTGCCCCAGTCGGTTGCGCCATAGAGATTGCCCGCTGCATCAAACGCCAAGGCATCGGCGGGATTGGCTCCGTCCCAGCCGCCGGTAAACCAGTGGAGCACGCTCTCCGCCCAGCTTCCGTCCGAGTTCGGCGTCAGCTTGAAAACTGTGCCACAACGATTAACACACCCGCCAGATCCCGCCCAATAAGTTGTGCCATAGAGGCTTCCCGCCGCGTCGAAGATCAGGCCCCCTACAGAATGGCCGCCGTCCAGGCCTCCGGTGAATGCGTACAGTACGCTTTCCGTCCAGGTCCCATCGGTGTTCGGCGTCAACTCGAACACCACGCCCCATCCATGGGCGCCACCGTAGATGACTGTGCCGTACAGCGCCCCCTGCGCTCCGAAGATACTCGGGTTTGGCCCCTGCCCGTCCGCTTGCCCGGTGAAGGTGTAGAGGACACTTTCCGTCCAGCTTCCGTCCAGATTGGGGGTCAGCTCGAACACCACACCGGCCCCGTAAGTGCCGCCTTGGTAGGCTGTGCTGTAGAGGTTTCCCGCAGCATCGAAGATCGCCGTGCCGTTGGGGCAACTCCCGTCCGCGCCACCGGTAAAGTCGTGCAGCGAGCTTTCCGTCCAGCTTCCATCCGGGTTCGGCGCCAGCTTGAAGACGACGCCGTAGCCGTAAGCGCCGCCATAGCAGGCTGCGCCGTAAAGATTGCCGGCTGCGTCAAGGGTCGGCTTCCAATGGGCATACACCCCCTGCGTCCTCGTGAAGGCCTGCAGCGTCTTGAACGTGCGTTGCGCCCAGGCGCTGCCGCCCAAGGCTAAAGTCACTGTAATCGCTAAAGTCCCACTAACAATTCCTGAGAACAGTTTTCTTCGCATTCGGCTACCCTCCTATTTGCGACATCGCGGAAAATAAAGTTGAATATCTCTGGCTCGTCACGTTTCGTTACGGCTTGAGTTTTCCCGCCCGGAGAGCGACGAGGATCGTGGACTCAGTTCGGGGAGAACCCGAATTTCCGAGTTGCCTTGATTTGGATCGAAACGGGGCCCGTGTACGAGTGAGGAAGGACTCGGGAACTCAAATGCAGGTTACCCCTGTTCTGCCGAACCTGCCGTGACGAGAATCACCGTTCCGGGTGACAGCATTTGGGATAGAGCCACTTTCCCCCACGAGTTTTTCTGGCGAACTCCTGCGCTCTCTCGGGACACCATCCTGTGCTCCGCGCGGTCTTGTCGTCGCAAAATTCGGGTATAATCCCGGCATGAAAAATCTTGCATTCCCCCTCGTCGCCCTCACCGCGGTTCTAGCCCTCACCGCGCTCCCCAGCGCCGCCAAAATCAAGGTCGAACTCAAGGACACCCAAGGCAAGCCCGTCGGCACCATCACCGTCTCGCAGCAAGGACCAGGCGTCAGCCTCAAGCTTCACCTGCACGATCTTCCGCCCGGCCAGCACGCCATCCACTTCCACCAGAACCCCAAGTGCGATGCGCCCGATTTCAAATCCGCCGGCCCGCATTTCAATCCCGACAATAAAAAGCACGGCCTCGACAATCCCGAAGGCCACCACGCCGGCGACATGCAAAACTTCATCATCGACGTGAAAGGCAAAGCCGACGCCACTCTCGAAGACAACGACGTTACCCTCGGCGACGGCCCCCACTCTCTTTTCAGCAACGGCGGCACCGCCATCGTCATCCACGCCCAAGCTGATGACATGAAGACCGATCCCTCCGGCAACTCCGGAGACCGCATCGCCTGCGGCGCAATCACGAAGTAAGGTTTCTGTCATCCTGAGCGCAGTATGGACTTCGCGAAGCGAAGTCTATACGAAGTCGAAAGCCTGCCCTGAGCGAAGCCGAAGGGGATCCCTACGCCATGTACATACCCGTCATACGCAGCTCAATTAGCGCGTTCCCAGCTTCTCCAACTTCTCCGCCGCCGCATCCAGGGTCTCCAACTTTTTGCAGAACGCAAACCGCACCTGCCGCGCCCCATCCCGCGCATCCCGATAAAAACTGGACCCCGGCACCGCCGCCACTCCAATCTCTTTCACCAAGTACTTCGTGAACGAAACATCATCCTCAAATCCAAACCCGGAAATATCCGTCATCACGTAATACGCTCCCCGTGGACGAAAACACTTGAACCCCGCCGCCTCCAGCGCCGGAATCAAGTGATCCCGCCGCACCCGGTATCCTTCCGCCAGCTTCGCGTAATATTCCGCCGGCAAACTCAACGCCGCCGCGCCCGCTTCTTGCAGCGGCGCCGGCGCTCCCACCGTCAAGAAATCGTGCACTTTCCGGATCGCATTCGTGATCTTTTCCGGCCCCACCGCCCATCCCACGCGCCATCCCGTCACGCTGTACGTCTTTGACATTCCGTTGATCGTCACCGTCCGCTCCCGCATTCCCGCGAGCGACGCCATCGAAATGTGCTTCGTGCCATCAAACAAAATATGTTCGTAAATCTCGTCCGTAATCGCGAGCACATCAAACTCCACGCACAAATCGCGAATCAATTCCAGTTCCGCCCGCGTGAAAACCTTGCCAGTAGGGTTGTTGGGCGTATTAACAATGATGGCCTTCGTGTTCTTGTCGAACGCCGCCCGCAAATCCTTTTCGTCGAACGTCCATTCGCCGCCATCGCTCGCCGGCGGTCTCAGCTTCACAAACCGTGGCCGCGCCCCACTCAGCACCGCGTCCGGCCCATAGTTTTCATAAAACGGTTCGAAGATCACCACCTCATCGCCCGCGTTGCACACGGCGAGCAAGGTCGAAATCATCGCCTCCGTCGACCCGCAACAAACCGTGATCTCTTTTTCCGGATCCACCGCAATCCCTTGCCACACGCCCATCTGCCGCGCAATCGCGTTACGCAAGCTTTTCGCGCCCCAGGTGATCGCGTATTGATTCACGTCGCCGTCGATCGCCGTCCGCGCCGCCTGCTTGATCTCCGCCGGAGCCGCAAAATCCGGAAAGCCCTGCGCCAGATTCACCGCGCCATAAAGCATCGCCTGCCGGGTCATCTCCCGGATCACCGACTCGGTAAACTGCGAAGCCTTGTCGCTGAGAAATTGCTTGCTTGGATTGGACAAAGAAGAAATCACGTCCGCCATAGCTGGCAGATTAGCACAACGATTTGTCATCCTGAGCGAAGTATTTGCGATCGCGAAGCGAGAGCAAATGCGTAGTCGAAGGATCCCTGCGTACTATCACGAGCCCATGGAGGATGGGGTTTTGGGTGGCGCAGCGCCTCCAGCGCTGCGGTTAGGATTCGGCTTGAGGGTCGTGGCTTTAGCCCCTGAGGTACATCCCTAAGCCCTCTGCACCCCGCCCAACCCGCGTAGCGCCCCAATTACCGCTGCAGACCACTGCGCAATTTGCTCATCCCGCAGCGTCCCCTCATCCGACTGCAACCGCGCCCGCAACAAAATCGAATACTTTCCCGCCGCAATCGACCCACCCCGAAAAATCTCGACCGGCGTAAACGACCGCAGAGCGCCCAACCGCAGCCCCGTCACCGCCCGCCGCATCGCTTCAAACTCCACGTCATCGCCAAACACAAAAGAAAAGTCTCGCTCCACCGCCGGATATTTTCCCAGCGCTGCAAATCGCACCGCTCTCAACCCGCGTGCATGCAGTCCCTCCAGATCAATCTCCGCCAGAAAAACATCCTGCCGCAACTTGCGTTGTGACCTGACGTCCTCCGCAATCTGCCCGAACTGCGCCACCACCGCTCCGTCCATCAGCGCCCGCGCCGATCGTCCGGGATGAAAATACGCTGCCGTCAACCGATCGAAACTCAACTCGCCATACGCGAACGCCGCCAGCAGATTCTCCACGTCGCCCTTGAACGAGCGAAATAATTCAGCGGGTGCCCCATCCAAGCCGTCTTTTGGCTTGGGTGGGGATTCTAAATCCTTACTCACATCGATCATGTCCCCGAGAGGAAGCGACGAGCTCACCGCTGCAACCGTAGCCCCGAAGCACGCGCGCGCCGGCTCAACCCGTTCCCCGCCTTGCATTTCGTAGACATGTCCCATCTCGAACAGCCGCACATTTTCCGAATCACGATTCAGATTCCAAGCCAGCATGTCGAGCATCCCCGGAGCCATCGATGTCCGCATCACCGACGCTTCCTCGCTCAGCGGATTCTCCAGCTCCAACACTCGTTGCGAAGAAGTCTTTGGGTCGCGAAGCTCTTCCACCGCCGCGATCGAAGCTCTTGGGTGGCGCAGCGCTTCCAGCGCTCCGATCTCACCCTCATATTGACTCCCGGCTTTAGCCGCCGAGGTGCCGACCTCCGCCGCGCCCGAAAATCCAAACCTCTCCGCGTCCGCATGCGAAATAAACGTCAGCGACACCGCTTCGTTGTATCCCAGCGCCAGCGCGCGCGTCCGCAAAGTGCCGTCCATGGCGGCATGCGGCAGCTCCACCACCGCTCCGCTATAAGCCGGCAAAGTATTCTCGAATTTGTCGTAGCCATGCAGCCGCGCGATTTCTTCGATTACGTCGATCTCGCGCTCCACATCCAGCCGCCAACTCGGAATCTGCACCCGGATCTGCGCGTCGGCCTGCCCTTCCGGGATCAAGCCGAATCCAAGCTTCTTCAGGATGCGGAAAATCTCTCCCGCCTCCAGATTCCCGCCCAGGATGCGCTGTACCTCAGCCAGCCGCAGAATCACCGGCGCTTGATCAATCTTCCGCGACACCACGTCGATCGCATCGCCCACCAATTCTCCGCCGCCCGATTCCAGAATCAGCGCCGCCACCAGATCGCACGACAAAATCGTCGACTCAAAATCCGCCCCACGCTCGAAGCGATGCGAAGCGTCCGTATGAAGCCCGTGCCGCCGCGACATCTTGCGCACGATCCCCGGATCCCACCACGCCGACTCGATCAGAATATTCCGCGTCTTGTCGGTGATCATCGTGTCGTACCCGCCCATCACCCCGGCAAGTCCCACCGGCTTCTTCGCGTCAGCCACCACCAAATCTTCGGAAGTAAGCGTGCGCTCCACCCCATCGAGCGTCTTGAGCTTCTCGCCTTTTTTAGCTTTTCGGATAATGAGTTTGCCGCCTTCGAGCAAATCCATGTCAAAGACATGCGTAGGCTTTCCCATCTCCCACAAAACATAGTTGGTGGCGTCGACAGCATTGCTGATGGCCCGCTGATCCAGCAAGGCCAGCCGCCGAGCAATCTTTTCGGGCGAGGCCTTGACCGTAGTTCCACGTATGACTCGCGCAGAGAACCGAGGGCAAAGCTGCGGCTCTTCTACTTGAATCGGGAAGGCCACTCCGGATCCCGAAGCCCGAAGCCCGAAGCCCGATAGCGCCTTCAGCGGCCGGTCATAAACAGCCGCCGCCTCTCGCGCCACCCCGTAATGATTCATCGCATCCGGCCGGTTCGTCCCAATCTCCATCTCAAACACAGCGTCCGCCCCGGACCCGTTAATACCTTCCACAGCAATCCCAACCCCAGTCAAATCCTCAGCCAGCCGCCGGTCATCGACCGCCAGCTGAACAAACTCCCGCACCCACTGTGGAGATATCTTCATGGTAGCGCCGGCGTCCCGCCGGCTTTATGCGTACAAAAAAGCCTTGTCATTCCGAGCGAAGCATGACCTTCATGAAATGAAGGTCATGCGTAGTCGAGGAACCTGCTTTCCTCGTCACCGCAAAAACTCTCGTCACACTTCTACGCTCTGTCATCCTGAAGCGCGTTCTTTGCGCCGAAGGGACCCCTTGCAACCGGACGCCAAAAACGCCGCGGCGAGGAATCCTCGCGATGACTCCGCAGTTTTTGGCTAACGACCAACGACGAACGACCAACGACGCATTAAGCAAACTGCTCGAGAAACCGCACGTCCCCATTGAAGAACAACTGAATATCATCCACCCCATACTTCAGCAACGCGATCCGATCCGCACCCATGCCAAAGGCAAAGCCGGAAACCTTCTTCGGGTCATACCCGTTGTCCTTCACAAACTCAAACACATTAGGATCCACCATGCCGCATCCCAGAATCTCAATCCACCCCGTCTGCTTGCATGGACGGCAGGGATCGCTCCCGCGCCTCCCGCTTCCGCCGCAAATAAAACACGAAACAAACATCTCCGCGCTGGGCTCGGTGAACGGAAAGAACGACGGACGAAAGCTCGTCTTCACGCTCGACCCGAAGAATTCCTTCATGGCGTGATCGAGCGTCCCCTTCAAATCGCCGAACGTGATGTTGGTATCGACCGCCAGCCCCTCGATCTGATGAAACATCGGGGAGTGGCTCGCATCCGGAGGATCGTTGCGATGCACCGTTCCAGGAATCACAATCCGGATCGGCGGCCGCATCTTCTCCATCGTCCGAATCTGCACCGGAGAAGTGTGCGTCCGCAACAGCAACCGCTCCCGCTGCGGCTTCCCCTGCTGCCCCGCGATGAACAAAGTATCCTGCGTATCCCGCGCCGGATGATTCGGCGGAAAATTCAAAGCCTCGAAGTTGTAATAATCCGTTTCGACGACCGGCCCCTCGGCGACAGAGTAACCAAGCTTTTGAAACACGCGAACCATCTCGTTCGTCGTCTTGATCACCGGATGCTCCGCCCCAATCGGACGCCGCGCTCCAGGAAGGGAGATGTCAACCCGGCCGATGGCTTCGGGTCCGTGATCAAGAGCATTCACATCTTCTTCAATTTCAATGTTCTTGAGTTGATCTACCTTTTGCTCGACCTGCTCTTTGATCAGGTTCACTTGCCGGCCGGCGTCGCGCTTCACTTCTTTCGGAGCGTTCTTCAGCCAGCGTTCGTTGATCTGCGTCAGCACCCCGTCTTTCCGCGCCATCCATCGGTCGCGAAAACCCTTCCAGTCGGCCTCGTTCTTCACCGCCGCAGCTTCATCGCCGAGCGCAGAAAGAAGTTCGGCGGATGCGCGCTCCAGCGCCGCCGCCGAATAATCCGTCAACTTGGAAACGGTATAAGCCACGTCTCAGCCGATCCTATAGAAGAATTGTCATCCTGAGCGCAGCAAACCGATTCGCGAAGCGCGAATCGGTTTGCGGAGTCGAAGGATCCCTAAGTGACCGCGACCGCTTGGCCGAAGCCCGAAAGCTGAAGCCCGAAGCCCGCCCTTAGGCCAGCGCCA
>Ga0302140_10012931_pt1 | contig 10217 bp, 10 predicted proteins | sample I_Bog_E1_1_FD_202095 | JGI IMG/M metagenome (GOLD analysis project Ga0302140, IMG submission 202095) | Peat permafrost microbial communities from Stordalen Mire near Abisko, Sweden - I_Bog_E1_1 | ecosystem: Environmental > Terrestrial > Soil > Wetlands > Peat | place: Sweden: Abisko, Stordalen...
CCGGTCGCGCAGGACGTAAAGTTGCAACCCGTCCCCGATGCATCCTTCGTCGCGACAGGCGCGGAAATGAGGGCCGTCATGGTCTCTCCGGCGGGACATTCCAACTCTCGCTTGGAGTCGACGGTCGAGGAATGCATGATACACACCATTGATGAACCGACCGAAGCGCGCGCCAGGAAAGCTAGGCACGACTGCAACGATGGTTACGGCGGTTCCGGTTCCGGACTTTTCACCGAAGACGGCCGATTGATCGCCATGCACAGCGCTTCACTGGACATGAACGCGAAACGACCTTTCGACATCGAAACGCATTACGGGTCGGCGCTCCTTTTCGAGGGAGAGCTGCTTGAAGCGATCAAGAGCAACGTGCAAAAGTAACCATAGAAACGAGGATTACTCGCGTGGCGGAACGGTGCGAATCCACGCGACAAGGGCGTCGACGTCCCCCTCTGTCATTTTGGAAAAATGCGCCCTTGAAAGATTAGCCATCGTCGGCGCCAGCGGAGCGCCATTCCTGCCGATCCCATGCGTTATCGCCCGCTCGAGCTCCTCATCCGTCCATGCGCCTATTCCCTTCGTAGGATGGGAGGTGATGTTGGAGGCGACTACGACGCCGGCGGGGGTACGAAAACGTTTTCCTCCTGCTCCGAGACGACCATGCGGATCCGGAGCGCTTCCCGATTCGCTAGTATGGCAGCTCATGCATCTCGCCAAGGAGGCGAGATATAGGCCGCGCTTCAATCGGTCTGACAGGTCTGCGTCGGTGAAAGGCGCCTCGGCGCCAGGAATCGCAGGTCGCGGCTCGAGCGTTCCACGTTTTTGTTGCGGCGGGAGATTGGCGCTTACGGGCGCCGCCGCGCGCAGGAAGTCGATGATCGCCTCTAGGTCTTGTGGCGTCAGCACGCGGTACGATTCGGAAGGCATTACGGGAGCGAGACGCCCCGTTGGGCCGACGCCGTCAATGATAGCCGCGCGAATCTGCGTATCGGACCAAGCGCCAATTCCGGCGCGTTGGTCAGGCGAGATGTTCGAGCCTCGAACGGTGTAATCCTTCTCGGAAAAAACTTGCGATCCCCCGGAGAACCGCAGGCTCATTTCATAGCCATCGGGACCACGCGGCGTATGACAATTGTCGCAAGCCATGAGCGCTTCCACGAGATATCTTCCACGAGCCAGTTCGTCCCCCCTGGCAGAGGCGTTCAAGAAAGCAAGTATCGTGAAAATAACCACCAATATGGCCAATAGGCGTGATCCTTGGAAAAGAAACAAGAGGCTCGGAATTGGTCTCCGATCGATCCGCATCTTCTCGTCAACCTCCAATAACAATGGCAATCCGGCGCGCCTCGGTTTCATCGGACACCGGCATCTATCGCAAATCTCAAAAGCGCCGTCGCCTTCATAATTTCTTGGCGCAGCCAGGAAATTCCGGCAAGCATCCACTCCTCCGCAATCGAAAAATGCATATGCTAAATTTCTGGATTGGAGCTCGGGTCAGGAAGTTATTGTTCCAGGAGTAATACGTATTCCAATGTTTCTTCGGAGTATGGCCGAGTTACGTCTTAGATAAGAGGGCTTCACCGCAAAACGAAATTCCGTCTATTGATCTTGAGGCTTCTAAGCGCGCGCGAGCCACGACATTGTTAGCGGCTCGCGAAAGTTATATATAAAGATGGTTATTCGTGCGCCGCATGTGGCGAAGGGTGGAGGATAGAATGAGAATCGAAAAATTACTCGTCTTGGGGCTGATCGCGGGAAGCGCATTCCTCGGGGGAACTCTTGTCGCGGCACCGGCGCAAGCGGAGCAGGCTGCGATAAAGGCCCTTGACACGGACAACGACGGCACATTGGACATCAACGAAGTGACCAAGGCGGCGGAAGCTGTTTTTGATCGCTTGCAGAAGGACCAGGATGACACGCTTGATCGCAAGGAGTTGGGATCGCGGCTCAGCGCGAAAGAATTCGCAGCCGCGGATCCTGACAAGGACGCGACGCTGACCAAGGAGGAGTATGTCGCGCTTGTGCAGAAATTGTTCAAGCAGGCGGACGTGGACGGAGACGGCAAACTCGAGGCGAAGGAATTGCGCTCCAAAGCGGGACGGGCGCTACTTCGCTTGATCCGCTGATCGATGAACCTATGACGCAGGTCAAGGAAGCGCGTTGACAACGGGGCTCCGCTGGCGAGCTTCTTGGGCTGGCCGGCTCGCTCGCGCTACAAAGGACGGCCATCAGGCGCTTCGCGGCGCGGAAGAGTCTGATGCGGCGCGGAAGAGTCTGATATAGAATAGGATCAACAGTTCGGGGCAACGGAATGGTTATTAGAACAGTCCTTCTGGGCGGGATGATCGCGCTCTCCGCCAGTGCTGTAATCGCGGCGGAGAAGCCCATCCGCTTCTGGAATTTGACCAGCGAAACCGTTACTTCCCTTAGGCTGACCGACGCTGGCAAGAAAAGCTTCGGTGTCGATTTGGCGAAAGGCGACTCTGACGGGTCCGTGGATCACGACGAGCGCCTTGCGATCAAGAATATTGCGCCGGGAATTTACGATGCCTCGATCGGTTTTAAAAGCGGACGCTCCTGCATTGTCAGCGACCTCAGAATAGAAGCAAACTCGGTGTTCTCGATCGAGGACAAGGATCTTACCTCCTGTAAAAAATGAGGGGGTCGCGCTGCATTGGATAGGAATTTCAATCCGTGACTTGTTGAAAGCAAGACCTCCTCGAATGAGGTCTTGGCAGACGTGCGACTCCAACAACGTGATTGTGTCGGCGACGCGTCGCGTCAATGCAGCTTGCATTTGGTCTCGGGTTTGTCGAAGCCAAGAGTGTCGAGTTCAGAGACCTGGTGAAGGAATCCTTCCTGCGGCGAGACGGAGACGACGATACGCCCATCGCTAAGCAGTATCGGCTGACGAAGCTGTTGATTCCATGAGCGTAAGGTGAGTCTCACTCCTTTGAATGCCGCGATGGAAAACTCCGGGCTGTTAAGGTAGGCGCGCAGCATTTCGGGATCGTTCGAATTGGTGCGCGTCGCCGCCTCGCCGATCATGCGCATAGCAAGCCAAGAGCCGTGGTCCCGCGCATTCATTTGGCGACGAAAGGCTTGCATGAAGCGGTTCTGCAATTGTACGGCGCCCCATTGTTCGTGTGAGGCGTCCCAGCTCACAGGCATAAGTCCAGCCGAACCCGCAACCGGGCGTGCGTCCCACGTGTGATACGGAAGATAGCCAGCGAAGACTTGGGACTCGTCGGCGGCGACAAGGATATCATAGGCTGGCGCGCTTTGCGTGAGGACTGGAATTTGACGTTGCGTTTGCACGCTGCCCGAGTCAGAGCGCCTGCCGCCTTCCGTGTCTGTATAGAGCCGTTCCTCGACGATTTTTGCACCGAATTTTTTCGCACTGTTGCGTATGGCGGCCGCCAGAAGTTCGTCCTCCTTGTGGGAGCCTTTGATCAAGAGCCAACGGCGCCATTGCTTCCAGACGAGATATTGCGTCAACCCATCGGCTAGCATGGAGCGCGTAGGCGCAACATGGAAGACATTGGCGCGGCAGCTTTCCTCACGCAGTGAATCGTCCGTGGCGGTCGCGTTGAAAATCAGCGCGCCACGTGTCTTGGCCCGGTCGGCTGCAGCGAGGAGGCGCGCAGATGAAAGATCGGCGATGATGAGCGAGACGCCTTGTTCATTGAACTTGTCGATCGCGGCGGCAACATCGTCGGCCTCGGCGGCTATTCCGTCGATGACCTCGAAGGCCTGATTGGTGAATTTTCCCGTTGTGTTGTTGTCTGCCGCGCCAAGCTGGGCACCCGCGAGCGTATCGTCGGCTGCTGGAATGTCCAAAATAGATAGCGTTTCGCGCGAATGGATTTCGCGCAAAAGGCCAACCTTGACCATCAATGGATCGGCGAGGGCTGGTAGGGCTATAGAGAAAGCGGCTACCGCAGCTGTAAGAAATCTCTTCATGGCTTCTGTAGCGCCGTTCTTTCAGATAGACTCATGTGGTCCCGTTGCGTTGGCTTGTCGCGACTAATCTGCTTCAGCGAAGCAAGCGCGCGAGCGCGCGACCGGCTTTTGAGTGCAACTCTTTAGCGTCCGAGGTTTCGTCGCCGTTGGTGTCGGCCTTCTTGAACAGCTTTCCCACCAGCGCGAGATACCCATCCTTGGTCAACGTGCCGTCGTGATCCGGGCCGGCGGCGGAAAATTCCTTTCGACCAATGCGAGGGCTGGCTTCCTTGCGATCCAACGTGGTGTCATTGCCCTTTTCCAGGCGGTCGTACACCGCCGAAGCGGCCTTCGTCACCTCATCGAGGTCCAAGGTCTGACATTGTCGCCGTCCAGCGTTTCAATCAGCGACGACGCGGCCAAGGCCTTTGGGCCAGTGACAACCGGCCCGGCCAGAAGGCCGAGCCCGGCAAGGATGGAGGAAATGAGCAGAGTACGAGTTTTCATGCCGCGATTTCCTTCGGATTGGGTGACGGCTGAGTTTCCGCAGCCGTCAGGTCGTCAGAAGGTTACCTTCGCCCCGCCATAAAAACCCGTCGGCGGGCCGAGCGAGGTTTGGCGCGGATTGGTCATGAAGAGGAAGGGGATCGCCGTCGTGTCATAGAAAATGGCGAAGTTGCGTGTGCGCGTGTCGGTCACATTGTCGATCAGGCCGTAAATCTGGAAATTCTTGGTCACCTGATACGAGGTGCGCAGATTGACGGTCGCGTAAGGCGAGAGCGTTCCGAAGGCGTTGATCTCGTCGCCGCGAACCCAGGCACCGGCCGTGTAGACGAGATCGGCCCCGATCTTCCACTCGGGCGTTATGGAATAATCGAAGCCGGCCTTCAGGCGATGTTTGGCGATGGCGCTCATATGGGAGCCCGGCTCGACCAGGATCGACGAACCGCCCGTCGCGATCGCCAGCGGATTATTCGGCGAGCCGAGTAGAATTTGCGAGCGGAAAGTGGCGTCGGTCAGCGTGTAGTTGATGTAGGTCGTGAGCTTTTCATCCTTGTAGCGTATCGCGGTCTCTATCCCCTGGCGCTGCGTCGTGCCGGCGTTGGTGAAATAGCCGAGGCCGGTGACGACGCTCGGCACGCTCAGAATGTCGTTGAAATTCGTCGTGCGATAGACGCCGGCGTTCCAGTCGAAGCGCCCCGGCAGCAGTTGCGGAAAGCGCGCTTCGCCGCGCAGGCCCGTCTCGATCGAATGCGTAACCACTTGCTTGAGCGGCGGATCGGAGACGAGAAAATTGTCGATGAGGCAGGGCTGATTCGGATTGGCGCAGCCAAGCTCCAGTGGCGTCGGCGCGCGATTGGCCTCGGAATAATTGGCGTAGCCGGTGATTTCGGGCGTGAGCTTGTAGCTGGCGCCGATCGTCGGGTTGAAATGCGTGTAAACGGAGGAGCCGTTGAGCGAGGTTCCCACGAGATCGTAAAGGGTGATCGCCGCGTAATTGAAGCGCCCGCCGGCGGTGACGGTGAGCTTGTCGGTCACGTCCAGCGCATCGAGGCCGTAGACGCCGAGATAGCTGTTGGCGGCGTTGAGATGGACGGTCTGCACGTCGGCCGTCGGGTCTATGTTCAGCATGCCGAGGCCGGTGACCGACAGATCGCCGGGGTTCAGCACGCCGACCTCTTCGTCGGCCGAGAAATTGGTCCAGCCGTGTTCGTAGTTCACGCCGAAAGTGAACTTGTTGGGCATCGAGTAGATCTTGTCGGTGTTCTCGATCTGCACCGTGCCGCCCAGCGTGCGCGAGCGCGTCCAGGTGCGGTCGATCACGCCGAGATTGGCCGCGCCCTGGAAAATATCGGGCAGATAGGTCGAATTGCCGTTGCCGTCGCACAGCGTCGGCTCGCCGCAGGAGTTTAGATCGGTGGTGTTGCCGTCGACATGCGCCTGATCGAAGGCGCGGTAGTGCGCATCGGTCAGGATTTTCCAGTTTGGCGCCGGCGTGAAGGTCGCGTTGAGATCATATTGCGACAGCGTGTTCTTGTTCGTTTGCGGCGTGGTGTAAATGGCGCTCGTGTCATTGTTGACGAGATCGACCGGGGCCGGGCCGCTGACGCCGAAGCGGTTCTGCGCGAGGCCGAGCGTGAAATGCACCTCAACCGAGTCGCCGCGATAGCCGATGTCGCCATAGAGGCGGCGCACCTGCGATCCCGAATATTTGCGATAGCCGCTGTCGCCGGCGGCCTCCACCGCGAGATAGCTGGCGAAATCACCCTGCAGAACGCCATATTGCATCGTGCTCTGCCGGCGATTGCGGCTACCGAGGCGGCCGTCGAGATCGAAGCCCTGATAGGTGAAGCCGTTCTTCATATCGAGCACGACGGCGCCGCCGAGCGCGTTCAGTCCGAACAGCGGATTGCCGGTGACGATGGCGCTGCGGTCGATGGCGACGGTGGGGATCAAGTCCCAGTTGACCGTATCCCCATAGGCCTCGTTGATGCGCACGCCGTTCTGATAGACGGCGAGTCCCTCGGGCGTTCCCGACACTGGCGAGGCGACGAACCCGCGAAAATCGACCTCTGGACTGAAGGGATTGCCCAGCACGTCATTGGTCGAAACGCCGGGCGTCGAGCGGTCCAGCGCGCCGCTAATGTCGAACTGGCGCGTATCGGCGATCTCCCGCGCCGTCGTGATGATCACGCTCGACGGCGCCGTGCTGATCGCGGGCGCTGGAGGCGGCGGACGAGAGGCCGGCGTCGCGGCGACGCGCGCTGGAGCCGGCGCGGGGCTGGGCCACGGTTTGGATGGGAGCGAACTGGACGGCGCACGCAAAGGCGCGGCGGCGCCTACCTCAATTTCCGGCAATTTCTCCTGCGCATGCGTTGCTCCGGCAGCCAAAAGCGTTGCCAGGCTGACGGACGCACATAATTGGAGGCTGGATTTCATCTCCGCGGATCCCAATTCCAGCCCGCGACTCTCTGGTCGTGGGCAGTCTAATCTCCGAGCCTTACTTCGCACAAAAATTGTTAACCTTGTTTTGAAAACTCGATCCGAGGCTCGGGAAAGGTTGCATTGTGCATGTAGTATTTTTCCTGTTTTTAGCGGGAATTATTCCCGAACCCGCGAAGTTTCGCCCAGTTCGGCACGAGCCATTTGAGCGCGAGCGACGTGCGTCACGCGTCGGAATGTTCGAGCGACTTTACGATTGTGGTTGGGGCAATCAAAGTGACGTTCGCGATGGAGCTTGCCAATGGGTGTCCTGATGCGAATTTTGATCGTAGATGACCATCCGACGATCATCGCCGCTTGCGCCGCGATGCTCACAGATCAAATCGATATCGACGAGGTGTTCGAGGCCTCTGATGCCGAGGCCGGCTTTACGGCCTATATTAGGAACTCCCCAGACGTGACTGTTGTCGATATTTTTCTGCCCCGGGCCTCTGGCTTTGAGTTGACAAGGCGAATACTTCGGCATGATCCCAGTGCTCGTGTCGTCGTTTTCAGCATGAACGATGATGCGATCTTCGCTGCTCGCGCCATAGAAGTGGGCGCCAAGGGTTTCGTCACCAAGAACGGTGACCCTTACAGACTAGTAGATGCGATCCGTAAGGCGAATGATGGCGGCTTTTTTCTAACTCCGAAGCTTAGTGATCGACTTGTGCATGAAAAGGCGAATAACCCAGACAGATATGGAAAACTCAAAGGCGAGCGAGGCTATCCATCTGGCGGTAGATTACAAATTCACGCGACGCACATCGCACTACAAAGGTGGTTCTTCGGGGCAATCGACAATGCCTATTCGATCTGCATGAGTGGACTGCGAAGGCGATCTTGAGCAAAGTAATGAACCAAAGAGGCTAGAGGATTTTGATCGACGTACGGTTCTGTCTGTCGCGCTCGGGGGAGGATAGGAAAATCGGCAGTAATCAAAGCCGAGGCGGATATAGAAAGCTCTGGCCAAACGGTGGGCAGGGAGCGCTGCGGACGCGTAAGAGTGGAAGGAACTTTATGTGCTTTCGCGGCCAGGACCGCTGCCGCCAACACCCGCGTCCACTTTGGGGTTGCGCCTAGTTGGACGCCCATCACAGGAAGCAAAGCCATAGTCGACTATATCTCCATTTCCCAGGCGCTGGTGGTTGCGGATCAATCGAGTTTCAGTCGAGCGGCTCGAATTATCGGCGTGAAGCAATCTGCTGTCAGCCGGCGCATACAGGCGCTCGAGGACGAGCTCGGCGTGTCGCTGTTTGAGCGTCAGTCGAATGGCGTCAGGCTGACGCTCGCCGGGCAGCGTTTTTTTGAGCGCACACGATCGGCCTTTGCGGAGATCGATCTTGCTGTAAAGAACGCCGCAGCGGCGGGGTGTGGCGCCGAGGGCATGATCCGTATTGGAGTGCTTCCCTCCCTCTTGTCGGGCTTCCTATGCGAGGTTTTAGCAGAATTTCGCGAGACGCAGCCTGGAGTCGTCTTCGAGTTCTCTGACGGCCCACCCCAGAAACTAATCGCCCGTATCATGGCGCGACGGCTGGATATCGCTTTCATCACTAGCGGAACACCTGCGCCCGGCTGCGATGCAGAGATCTTGTGGAGCGCCGGTATCTGCGTCGCCTTGCCGGACGGCCATCCTCTCGCGGGCTGCGACGCGATCGACTGGGAGTTATTGAAGGATGAGCATTTCGTAATGGGACGCGAAGCGCTCGCTGCGGGATTCGACGGTCATGCGACCGAACGGATCGCAAGAATCGGCGTCCGTCTGTCGCTCGCGATGCATGACATTTCTCAAGAGCTGGTGATGCAATTCGTCGCGCTTGGCTCTGGCCTCAGCCTATTGAGCGACAATTCCACTGCAATCCCCTATCCAGGCGTCGCCTTTCGTTCGCTCGTGGACGAAAACGATCCGGTCTCCTACAGCGCCGTTTGGCTTCCCGGCAACGACAATCCTGCGCTGCGACGCTTCCTCAGTCTGGCGCGCGCGAAGTCGGCGGAGAGGCGGGAGACTCTTTTACCGTAGGTTTCGGATTAGGCGCACCCTGCGCGCCGCGCGCCTTTGCAAATTCCCGATCGCTCGCGACGAATTTCTCCAACATCGGCGCGATTAATTTCGACGCCTCGATGGGCTTTCCGGATTCGCGCGACATTATCTCGGCATAGGCGACGAGAGCACGATGCAGGGGCGCCGGCAGGACAACGGAGAGTTTGACCGGCTTCTCGTCCTGTACCGCAGCGAGCTTCAGTTTCGTCATCGATCCAGCTCGGTTGCGGCGATTTCGGTCGACGACCCATAGGGCGCCAGCACCAAATCTCGCGTTACTATGACTCGCACCGGAAACCCCGGCCGAATGGTGAGCGTAGGCTGGAGGTTGAGATTGCGCTGGACGATCTGCTGACCGGTTTGGTTGACGCTGTTTGCGCCGCCTTGCCGCAACGCCTGGATCAGCGCGCTATCATTCCCAGTCGTGCCGAGTTGGGTTCCGACTCCTAAGATCGTCGAGAGCGCCGCTGCACTCGCCAATCTCATCCAGTGGTAGTCGACGCCATCCTCGAGCCCGGAAAAGCCGGAGGCGTCGGCGCCGGGCTGGCGTTCGAGCACAATGGAACTTCCGTTCGGAAAAATGAGACGGTTCCAGACGAGCAGCACGCGCGATTGGCCGAAAGCGACTTGGGAGTCATAGACGCCGATGAGCTTTGCGCCTTGCGGGACAAGAAGGAAGCGCCCGGTCGGGCTGTCGTAGATGTTTTCGGTCACCTGGGCGGTGATTTGTCCGGGGAGATCTGAACGAATGCCAGTGACGAGCGCCGCCGGAATTACGGCGCCAGCCTGCAGAACGTAGCGCGAGGCGGGCGCCGCCAGGCGGTCTGGACTAACCGTGCGGCGATCGACCGACCCGTTGACGAAAGCGAGTTTTCGATCCTGCATGTTTTGCAACGAGTTGGGATCGATCGGCGCCGTCTCGCCCGCGAGCGTCGCAGCGGCCGACGACGCGGCGGTCGCGGCCGATGTCAAAGCCGCCGCCGCATGCTCGATCACATTGGTCGACGCGAACAGTTTGGAAGTCCGCGCCGCCTCGCGTTCCTGGCCGAGCCGCTGTTCTTCCGGATCGACGCCGGTCGGCGGCAGTTGGCCCTGCGCGGCGAGGATCGGGCGGCCTAGATCGCCTGGCAGCGGCGGCCCAAGCTTTGGAATGTCCTTCGGCAGACCCGCGTAATCGCGCGGCAGGCCAGCGAGACCGTCGGCGGTGGTCTTCGCGTCGGTGTTATAGAGCTCCGGCGCGAGGCCGGAACGCCCG
>Ga0302140_10012935_pt1 | contig 10215 bp, 8 predicted proteins | sample I_Bog_E1_1_FD_202095 | JGI IMG/M metagenome (GOLD analysis project Ga0302140, IMG submission 202095) | Peat permafrost microbial communities from Stordalen Mire near Abisko, Sweden - I_Bog_E1_1 | ecosystem: Environmental > Terrestrial > Soil > Wetlands > Peat | place: Sweden: Abisko, Stordalen...
GCCTTGTGCCACGGTTTGCGCCAATTTCACAGCGGCGGTGATCGGGCGAGTAATACTGCGCGCAATACCATAGGCAATGGCAGCGCTCAAGAGTAGCGCGACCAAGCCTAGAAATATCATGACATTGCGCGTATTTGCGATCCGATAATTGATTGCTGCACCACTTTCTGCAGCGCGTTTTTTCTGCAGATCAACCAAGGCTTTCAAACGTTCCTGCAGATGGCTGAGCACCGGCAGCGTTTCTCGTTTCATCTGCATTGCTGCGTCGTCGCGCTTTTGCTCCGAAAGCAAATGCGCCACCTGATTAAAGGATGCGATGTATTCGGCTCTGACGACTTTGATTTCAGCAAGGATTGATTTTCCTTCGGTCGTATCAACCAGTTGTTCCAGTACCGTTAAAACATCCGTCGCGTTCTTCTTGTTGGCATCAATGTGATGATAAATATCTTTGGTTTCCTCATCGCTGTTGCCCATAAAAAGCTGTTGGGTAAGCAAACCGGTGTCACTAATGGATGCACTCATGGATTGCGCGGCATTCACCTTTGCCCAATCCTGATCGATGATTTGTTCGCTGAGTTGTTTAATATTTGCCAGGTTGATCGAGCCGTAAGCAATCAGCACCAGCATCAGTACGATGACTGCCGAGAATCCGGCCCCGAGACGGGCTCCAATTTTCACATTGAGGATATTCATCACAGCTCCTATAGGCGTTTTTAGTTTGAATTCGCCGCCCGCTAAAGAAGGGGACGGAATGATAAAATTATTAATAATTAGCCAGTCGGCCAGACTTTTTCCTAGATCATCTCCGTTGCACTGTAGGTGAGGATGTCAGGGGAAAACAGGAGCAGTTCTTTTATAAAAAACAGATCAGATGAGATAAGGCACAACAATGAGCACTTTTCTGTATCTTGAAAAAAATGAAACGCTACGAAACCCTGGCTAGAGATATCAGCGACTCGATATTGGCCGGCACGTTGAAGTGTGGCGACCAACTACCCTCGGTGCGGGTGGCTTCAACCAGCCGAGGCGTGAGCCCCTCGACTGTGTTTCAGGCCTACTATCTGCTTGAGGCGCAAGGATTAATTGCCGGGCGGGAAAGGCATGGCTACTTTGTTGTTGCCAACGGGCACGGATTGTCTCCGGTGAGCACGGCTGCCATCCCACCGCGTGCCGAAATCACAACGGTCGATGTCAGTGAGTTGGTATTCGAAATTCTGGCATCGGTTGGCCAGCGCAAGGTTGTGCCATTCGGATCTGCCTTCCCTAGCCCTTTACTTTTTCCAACAGCGGCGCTGGCGCGCAGCATGGCCGAAGCATTGCCAAAACAGGACCGCTGGAGCGCCGTTGACACGCTCGCCTCTGGACTGCCGGCATTGCGGCGCGAAATAGCGTTGCGCTATTTGATCAATGGTCAGCAGATCAACCCTGATGACATCATTATCACTAATGGTGCAATGGAGGCGCTGAACCTGTGTCTGATGGCAGCGACCAAACCGGGAGACGCGATCGTCATTGAATCGCCCTGTTTTTATGGCGCCTTGCAGGCGCTTGAGCGCCTGAATTTGAAGGCGATCACAGTGCCGACCCATGCAGAAACAGGCATTGATTTGGTGGCGCTGGAAGTTGCCTTGCAGGAGCATCGGCCTTCAGCCTGCTGGTTGATGACGAATTTTCAGAATCCGCTTGGCAGCTCAATGTCTGATGAAAAGAAACAGGCGCTGGTGAACTTATTAGCCGCGCATGAGGTGCCATTGATCGAGGACGATGTCTATGGCGAACTGTACTTCGATAACCTCAGACCGACACCGGCCAAAGCATATGACAGGCATGGTTTGGTCATGCATTGTGGTTCCTTTTCCAAATGTCTGGCGCCAGGATATCGGATTGGCTGGACGGTTCCCGGGCGCCTTTTTCGGCAGGTAGCGCGTCTGCAATTGACGACCTCGCTGGCGGCGTCGTCGCCGGCGCAGGAGGCGCTGGCACTCTATTTATCGAGAGGGCATTACGACCATCACTTGCGCATGTTGCGTTCGACCTTGGCAGGCAACCAGCGCAAAATGGCGTCTGCCATCGCGCGTTATTTCCCGGCCGGCACCACGGCGATGGAGCCGGCCGGAGGATATTTTATGTGGTTGAAATTGCCCGATTCCACCAATGCCTTGCAGATCCAGCGCCTTGCGCTAGAGCAAGATATCAGTCTTGCACCAGGGCCGATGTTTTCGCCGCGCCGCGATTTTACTAACTACATCCGGTTGAACTATGGACACATCTGGGATGAGCAAGCCGAGGCTGCCGTGGCCACATTGGGTCATTTGATTTCACATAGGCGCTAAGTTGAAGCGGCTTGCGGAGTGTGGATGCCATCACCTGCCAGCGCTATGACAGAGAAGCGCTGATCCCATCTGAGCGAGCATACTGATCGGCGCCGTTGACATTAATGTTGACAGACGTCGCGCTCGGGAGTGCGATCTCGCGGCCATATTCTCGTGGCGAACAGGCCATGACTCTTTTGAATGCTTTGCCGAAGGCGCTTTCAGATTCGTAACCAAGCGACGAGGCAATGGCGGAGATCGATTCGCGGGAATTCTTCAACCTATCGCCAGCGAGCAGCATGCGCCATCGCGTCAGATATTCCATGGGCGTCGCTCCCACCGTCTGTTTGAAGCGCAAGGCAAAGATGGAGCGCGACATGCCGACATGCTCGGCCAGTTTTTGCAAGGTCCAGCCATATCCGGGTTCGTCGTGCATGCATCTGATCGCTGTGCCTATCTGTTTGTCGGCAAGAGCGAACAGCCAGCCGACACCTTCTGTCGCTTCGTCCGACAGATACAGGCGCAAAGCTTGAATCAGCATCATATAGGCGAGTTGCTGGGTGATCAGCGAGCTGCCGGGTTGCGGATCGCGCACTTCCTCGGCCATGCGTTGCAGCGACCAGCGTAGCGCCGCCTTGTCGGACTCCTTGCGGATATGCACAATCGGCGCCAGCGAACTGAGCAGAAAATCGGCATGGCTGCCGGTAAGAATAAAGTGTCCGCCAACGAGATAGCAGCCGCCGTCTGTCTTGTCGGCGACGGCGTCAGCAGAGCCCCTCTTCGCAAGGAGCACTTTGAAGTCGACGGGCGTGGCCGACAGATTGGTCGTCAGACGGAATGGCGGCCCAGGCGGCAAGAGATAGCAATCGCCGGCTGTTAAAAGGATGGTCTCCGCAATCCCTTCCACGGATAACCAGCACTGACCGGAAACCACGGCATAGCACTTGATACCTTCGTGCTGCGGCCATTGAATGGCCATGTCGTTGGCAATCAGAAAGCCGCCTGCGGCATAACTTTGTGGTTTGAACAGCGACAAGACTTCTGAGAGCGGATCCATATATGTCCGGACGATTGAGCCAATAATAAGGACTTTATCGCATTGAGAGTGTCGATTCAAGCGTCTATATTGAGCGCCGTTGGACTACAACATGTGTTCTCAACTGAAGAAAAGGCATTCATCATGCGTATTTTTATTACCGGTGCGACCGGTTTCATTGGTTCGGCCATCGTGGCAGAAGTGATTCGGGCAGGACATCAGGTGCTCGGTCTGACACGCTCGCAAAGTGGCGCGCAGTCGCTGATTGCTGCTGGCGCGGAGGTCTTCCAGGGCAATCTGGAAGATCTGGACAGTCTGCGCCGTGGCGCGTCCATGGCGGACGGTGTCATTCACACGGCGTTCAATCATGATTTCTCCAAATTCGTCGCTAATTGCGAAGCCGACCGGCAAGCGATTGAAGCGCTGGGATCCGCACTGGTGGGCTCAGACCGTCCTCTCATCATCACCTCCGGAACAGGCATGGGCGCCACTACCGCGGGCCTGCCCGCCACGGAAGAGAACTTCAATCCCAACCATCCCAACCCGCGCAAAGCATCGGAACTGGCAGGCGTGTTAGTTGCTGAACGCGGTATCAATGTATCGGTTGTACGTTTGCCGCAGGTTCACAACACCTTGAAGCAGGGCCTCATCAGTCCATTGATCGAGGTTGCCCGCAGCAAAGGTGTATCTGCCTATGTCGGCGATGGGCAGAACCGCTGGCCGGCGGCGCACGTCAGCGACGTTGCACGGCTTTACCGCTTGGCGTTGGAGCGACGGCAAGCTGGCAGCAGATACCACGCGGTCGCGGAAGAAGCAATACCGCTGCGACATATCGCCGAAGTCATCGGCAAAGGATTGAAGATACCGACGGTGAGTCTGTCTGCCGAGCAAGCGCTTGCCCATTTCGGATGGCTAGGCGATTTTGTCGGCCGGGATCTACCTGCCTCCAGCACGCAAACGCAGCAGTGGCTTGACTGGCATCCGAGCGGGCCGGCCTTGATCGCAGATCTTGAGCAAATGAAATACGTTGAAGATTGATGTGATGCTGCGCTGGTAAATGGGATGGCCGTTTCTGGCCGTTTGCAGCCCCTTAAGCTTGAGGCCAACGATAACCAAGCAAGGAGCTTAAGGGGTAAGCATTTTCGCAAACCTTCCCTAATTGGTTGCCTCCCAGAAGATAGAGATGTTCTTCATCTGTGCGCAAGAAAAATCCAACATGTCCTTTCCAGCTGGAAGGATCGTCGCGGGTCAGAATGGCGATACATCCCAATTTGGGATTGGCCAATGTTTCTCCCCACTGCAGCCATGACCGGGCAAGCGCCGATCCGGTGCCGACGATTCCTGCTTGAGCCAGACTCCAATTGACAAACGACGAGCACCAGGAAGCTTTGTCATCGTATCCGCGAATGTTGGTATCTTGATGATATTGCGTAATGCGCGGATTGCTTTGGCCATCCGGATACTGGGCAACGCCTATTTCGGAACGCGCCATTGTCAGCCATTTCGGTGCCGCTACAGAGGCTCGGCAAGCTTGAGATTGCTCCATGTCACAGTACTTTCATCCTGTTTTATCGTCCGCCCCTAGCCGCTTGCGCACATCATTTCTGGCAGCAACGGAGATGTCGGCAGTTGAGCGTCTATATCGGAGCGATAACTTACTTGGTGGTCTTGGTTTTTGCGCGCACCGTCCCTGCTGCGGAATCGTAAAATTGAATAAGATCGGCCTTGAATGCATGCAGAGATTGATCGTCCAGATAAATCATGTGGCCCGCCGGATAAAAGGTCGTCGTTATATTGCTGCGCAGGCTTGGTTCCAAGCCCATATGCGCTAGATCATATTCAGTGGCCGAAAACGGCGTGGCCAAATCGAAGTAGCCGTTCGCCGATAGCACCATCAGATGTGGATTGCGACGCATGGCCTCGGCCAGATCGCCGGCCGCATACGCTTGCGTGAGCTCCTCGCCCCACCATTCGCGATGCTTCCAATTCCACTGTTTAAGGGCGTCATTGTTAAACGTTCTATAGTTGCCTTGAGGGACATAGTGCAGGTCGCGCGCAAGATGTTCTTCCAATGCTGCCTTGAACGCCGCCGCAATTGCGCTTACGGAGGCATCGTCATCAGGTCTCTCGCCGGCATCGTCATAGTCGATACCCTGGAAGCGGGCATCATATCTACCGACGTTACGAGATTCGCCGCGTAGTAATTCCTTACGGAAGCGCGAGGGCCAAATGCGTAAGCGGCTAGCCCTGACATAGTCGACGTTTAGTCCCGTGTAATGCGCAATGCGCGCGGCGATTGCGTCACGTTCCGCGTCGGGCAGTGCATCGCCGCGAGCAAGCGCGGCCGCGTAGGGGCCATCGGCAAAAGTTCGCACCTCTTCCAGGAAAACACTGAGCGAAGATGGCTTGGGCTGGATTTTATTGTGATACCACGCGATGGCGGCGTAGCTCGGCAAATAGTGGACCGATGCAATATCGTAGCCTGGCGCTTCCCGTGCCAGATTCAATACGGATGACAGCAACACGACACCGTTCAAGGCGATGCCGTTTTCTCCCAGACGGTATGCCAGCATCGCCGCTCGCGCAGTTCCGTAGGATTCTCCAAACAAGAATTTGGGCGAGTTCCAGCGTTGGTTCAGCGTTAGATAGCGGTCGATAAAACGGACATACGCACTGAGATCTTCGTCAACGCCATAAAATTGCTTATTGGTTCCGCTGCCGACGATGCGTGACAGGCCAGTTCCGACGGCATCGACAAAGACGAGATCGCTCTTGTCGAGCAAGCTGTCTGGATTGTCGCCCAGTAAATATGGCGCAGGCGCTGTCGCGAGCGGGCTAGTGGTCTTTACACGCTTGACACCAACCGAACCGATCATCAAAAACGAACTTCCTGCGCCGGGACCGCCATTGAACAAAAAGGTCAACGGACGAGTGGACGATGGTTCGCGCGAATTCTCGGCCGTATAGGCGATGTAGAACATGCTTGCTTCGACCTGTTCCTTGTTGTTGCGCAGGACCAGATTACCCGCCGTCGCAGCGTAGTTGATCGTACGGTGGTTCACCTCGATGGTGTGATGCGTCACGACTGTACGTTCGGGTACCGCAGGACCGTAGACTTCGTCCTCTTTTCGAGGCTCCGATGCGATGGTTTTTGATGACGCAAGGGGCTTGTGCGAGTCGTCAGCGAGGGGATTGTCGGCCTTCTGAGAAGGCGCCCCGGACGCCGGCTGCGGTGCCGGTGTCACTGCCATGTCCGCTGAATGCGCCGTGTTCGGGAGCATGAAAAACGTCGCCGAATAAAGAAGAGCGCTGCACCATACCAACGCCTTGAAAGTATTTTTCACTCGTAACCCTTTAGAGGAGACAGATAAAAATCTGTGCGTATTTTTCGCCGTCTTATGACGCGATTATGATGCCATCAATGGCCGCTTCTGACCGATTCCGAATACTAACCCGCTACTCCACGACCGTGCCCAGGGTTCACGATCAAATGTTCTTCACATTACTGCAAGCATCATTAGGCATGATTTGCGCCGATCAGCCGGATTACATTATTTTCGGAAATGCGCCGGTAATTCCGGTCAACACAAATTGAATTCCCAGTGCCAGCGTGATGAGGCCAAATATTTTTGTTACTACGTCGAGGCCGGTCGTATCAAGTAATTTGACAATTTTTGGTGCGTGTTTGAAGGCAAAGTAGATGATGGCCGTCATGCTTAAAATCGCCGCCATTAAGGCAAAATTCAAATAAGGTCTGGCATGCGCAGTCTCGGCAAACAAGATGATCGTTGTCATGGTTCCAGCACCGGTTGTCATCGGAATGCCAATCGGGATGACTGCCGTTGAAATGATTTTCGACAAGTCCAAGGGTGTCTCAGAGACCGGTTTTTGTTCAGAATTGAGCATGTTGAAGCCAGTATTAATCAATAACAATCCACCCGCCATGCGAAAGGCAGGAATACTGATTTCAAAAAAATTGAGTACATCAAGGCCGGCAAACATGGCGATGAACATGGTCAGAAACGCGGTCAATGTAGCAATGCCACAGATTTTGTCGCGCTCTGGTTGTTTCAGATTGTGGATGATGCGGATATACAGCGGAATGGCAGAGATATTGTTGGCGACGGCAAATAGGCCAAGCAAATAATGTTGGTAGGAAGTGGAATTGATGATCATCGTGTTGGCCAAGTTTTTGAATGCGGCAGATTGTGTCAGCGAAATCAGCTGACCACATTCCTAGTAAATTTCACCAATTTGTTGCTTTCATTGAGGTAGGAATATGACTGCGCGCTACTGAAAATGATGAAGTCTCCGCTTGAAAGCGATTTTATATTAGCTGCAAAAGCGATTTGAAGCTCTCCTTCCAGCACGTAAATCATTTCGCTGAATCCGGCGTTGTCTGCTTGTGCATCGTAGCGCTCACCGGGAGCCAATATCCACGACCATAGCTCTACCTGGTGTGCCGCAGATGCGGTTCCTAAAAGCACAGCTTGGCTAGCTTTGGTCTTACTTTCCCATAGCAATACTTGTAATTTTTCCGGCTGGCTGTGCGGAGGCTGTACCAGGTCTACGAACGCAACGCCGAGCGCGGACGCAACATGGTCCAAATTAGCCAAGCTAATGTTTGTGCTCCCGGCCTCGACGCCATTTATCATGCGCCGGCTTAGCCCGGACCTGCGAGCGAGCTCCTCCTGACTTAGGCCGGCAGCAAGGCGCAGACGCCGGAGATTTTGCGAAAGATGCTCCAGGACGCTCCCTGTCTCTACTTGACTGCGCAATATATTGCTCCTATCATGGGAAATATTTTGCTCATAGTTTATATCGCGATGAAACCATACACAAGTCAGGCTCCAGCCATCGGCCTTCCCGAGCTGGCGCTCATCGTGGTCACTTTTATATGGGGCGGCACCTTTTTGATTGTTCATAACGCCGTGGCGGTTGGTGGGCCTCTCGCTTTTGTCGCGGCCAGGTTTGCTATCGCAGCTCTGATAGGTGCATTGATTGGCAGGCGTCAGATTCTGGCGATGACAAAAGTCGAGCTGGTTACAGGGATGGCAATCGGTGCGAGCATCTTCGGTGGGTACGCACTCCAGACTTATGGCTTGATGCATATTTCGAGTAGCAAGTCGGCGTTCATCACAGCGTTTTATGTCCCAATTGTGCCGCTGCTTCAGTGGGTATTCATGAAGCAGCGGCCTCATCTGGTCGTTTGGGCTGCTGTGAGCATGGCATTTTTGGGATTACTTTTACTTGCCGGTGCTGATGCACTTGGCATGGAATTTGGTAGCGGTGAACTAATGACGGCGTTGGGAGCGATTGCCATCGCAGTGGAGATCACTCTTATCAGCCGCGTCTCCGCGCGCATGAACGTCATGCGCGTCACCATAGTTCAGTTGGCCACCGCATCTTTGATTGCATTGGTTCTGATGCCGGTGATGGGTGAAGCTCTACCGCAGCCAAGTACCACCTTCGTGCTGAGCGTCATCGCTTTAGGCTGTGCCAGCGCTGTTATTCAGTACGTCATGAATTGGGCTCAAAAGCGAATTTCGGCGACCAAGGCCACACTTATCTATGCGGGTGAGCCCATCTGGGCTGGTGTCGTTGGTCGCATTGCAGGAGAACAAATGCCCGGGATGGCAGTCGGTGGCGCATTGCTGATTGTTTGCGCCGGCATTCTCAGTGAGTGGCGTCCGAAGAGAATTTCAGGTAGTTCGGGCCGAATTGAGCAGCGTTGAATGAGCGCAGCCTAAAGTGGCGCTTTTCTGACTAACTTTATGTGCGACCTGTTCCAATTCATTAACGTCAAAAGCCAGAAACCGGGCCGCTGTTTGCATGACGGCATGACAGATGCCGTTTCCCTTCCCCTGCGCAATTCGTCAGGGCTCCGCCCCACGGCTGCTTCCCCCTGACGGCATCGCTGCCGGCACACAACAGAACGACCCGCTGCGGCTGGAAAGCATCGTTCAGGATCACAAACAGACATCAGCGGTAAAATCCGCAGACGAGTTCGATGCCTGCCGCTACGACTTACTTCTGCAGGGTAATATCGTTCGCATCTCGTCATTTCACCCGGAAAGGATTTTCATGCAAGCGAGGTTCCATCTTGCCATGGCGGCAATCATTTTCAGCCTGGCCTCGGTCAACTGCAATAGCGAAGAACTGAATGTCATGAATTCGGGCGGCTTCACTGCGGCCTACAAGGCGCTGGCGCCGCAATTCGAACACGACACCGGCAATACCCTGGCGACCAGTTGGGGCCCCTCTATGGGTGCAGCGCCGCAAGCCATTCCAAATCGCCTGCAACGCGGCGAGCCTGCCGACGTGGTCATCATGGTCGGTTATGCGCTTGACCAGTTGATCCGCGAAGGCAAGGTCATTGCGTCGAGCCGCACCGCGCTGGCCGACTCGCGTATCGGCGTGGTCGTGCGTGCCGGCGCCAGCCATCCTGACATCAGCAGCCCGCAAGCCTTCAAGGATGCGCTGCTCAAGGCCGGCTCGATCGCCTATTCCGACAGTGCCAGCGGTGTCTACATTGAACGCGAGCTGTTCAAGAAATTGGGTATCGAGGACCAGGTCAAAGACAAATCCAGGATGATTCCCCGCATCCCCGTGGCTGGCGTGGTCGCCAGCGGCGCGTATGAACTGGGCCTGCAACAGGTTAGCGAACTGTTGCCGGTGGCCGGCGTCGACTTCATCGGCAAGATACCGGAATCGCTCCAGAGCATCACCGAGTTCGCCGCCGGCATCCCGGTCGGAGCGCGTCATCCTGTCGAAGCACAGCAATTGATCCGTTTCCTCGCCTCGCCCCAGGCGGCGCCGGAAGTGCGTAAAAGTGGGCTGGACCCGTTGTAAGAAAAGTAATTACCC
>Ga0302140_10012936_pt1 | contig 10215 bp, 7 predicted proteins | sample I_Bog_E1_1_FD_202095 | JGI IMG/M metagenome (GOLD analysis project Ga0302140, IMG submission 202095) | Peat permafrost microbial communities from Stordalen Mire near Abisko, Sweden - I_Bog_E1_1 | ecosystem: Environmental > Terrestrial > Soil > Wetlands > Peat | place: Sweden: Abisko, Stordalen...
AGATGCTGGCGCGGTACAACGCGCGCGCAACTTTTTTTATCATCGGCGAACATGCGCGGCGGTACCCGGATTTGGTCCGCGCGTTGCATCATGCGGGGCATTTGCTGGGCAACCACACCATGAAGCATCCATGGCTGGCGTGGCAGCCGGGACACGTGATCCGCGAAGAGCTTGCGGGATGCTCCAAGCTGATAGAAGACCTGACAGGAGAGCCGGTGCGCTTTATGCGGCCTCCGCATGGAGCGCGGCGACCGGCGGTGATGCGCATTGCGAAGCTCCTGGGGATGCAGACCGTACAGTGGAACATCATGGGCTTCGACTGGAGGCCGATTGGCGCGGAGGCGATTCTGGAGCACATTGACAAAGGGCTGCGGCGCGCGGGGCGTCGGCGGCGCGGTGGGAACATCCTTCTGCACGATGGGCATCAGACGGTGCTGGAGGCCAATCGCGCCGGCACGATTTCCAGTACGGCGGCGCTGCTGGAGCGCTATGAGGGTACATCGACGCGGTTTGTCACCGTGGATGCGTGGGGCTAAGTCAATATGCGCTTGGCATCAGCAAAGGGCCGACGCTTGCGCGCCGGCCCTTTGCCTATGTTCTACCTGTCTGCATACCAATCAGACTCTGTTTTAGCGGCCCACCGAGAATGGGTAGCCCTTCCCGTAGATGTCCTTACGCTCGTCTGAGGAGCCGATGACGTAGACCATATATTGGCCGGCCTTGAGCGGCTTCTCGGACTGTATCTGGTAGGTGTTGTCTCCGCGCTCAATCACGTGGCTCGGTCGTATGCTGCGGCCACCGATGCCGGTTCTTGAGTTGGAGATGCCGCTGCCGCTAGCCACCTGCAACTCGCGCCGGTCGTTCTTGGTGTTCATCTGCACCAGGATATAGCTTGCGATCGACTCGCCTTCGGGCAGGCTGACGAGAATATCCGGCATCGGACTGGCATCCGTCTTGGCGGCCGGACCTTCCAGGAAAGCGTTGACTGTGAGCGGTGTCAGGTCTCCGGTAAGGTTGTTCAGGAGCCGTCCACCGGTCTTCGCCTGGCCCATGGTATCGAGCTTCACGGGATGCATATCGATAGAGACCCGCGCAGTGGAAAGGACACTGCTGTTGACCATCGCCGCCACAACCGGAGCGGAGACACCGCGATTGCGTAGCGCGAGGATCTCGTCATCGTTCAGGTTGAAGGCCCAGTTGGCGGACTTGATCTTCGCCACGATGATCGTGTCGTCGAAACCCTTATTCATCATCTCAACGATGCGGGAGTTGTCATCGAAGGCCGGGGAATTGACCCTCACCATGGCCTGACTATGTGCGGGCAGCGTCAGGCCCAGCGCGGTCACTGCGGCGACCAGCAACAGACCGCTCAAGCGCTTGACGCTCTTGGCCGCCAGCCATAATTTGAAAGCCCCATTGTTATCGGACAGCGAAGGTGGCATCTTGGTCGTACCGCGCCCATAGGCCGCCGGGCTGTATGCCGAGCTAGAAAGTTCGCAGCCCTGCAGGCCGAGGTTGCGGATGGAAGACGATTCGATGGAAAGGTAGTTTTGATGGGCAGACATATATTCTCCGAGGGACTGATATGTGCGCGTTTGTCTGCGCTGCCCTAGTTAAAGCAATCGCCATGCCAAACTAAAGTTTCAATTTTTCAGTTACTTGCGGACGGGAAGAGTACACTCTGAGTTAGTTACTGGGTCAGGGAACCCAGGCCTGTGTGTCATTTGGCTCAATCCCTCTTACAACTGCCTCTGAACCACCGATGAGATCGGCATTTATGCCCGCAGAGCTCTCTATCATCGTGATTGACGACAACGTAGCCAGCCTGGAGATGCTATCCGAGGCGCTGGCCCATTCGTCTGCCGTTGTCCACACCGCCTCCACCCCAACCGAGGGCTTGAGACTGGTCAGGCTGCATCGTCCGCGCCTGGTCATCACCGACCTCATGATGCCGGAGATGAGCGGAATGGAGGTCCTCGAAGAGATCGTCCGCTTCGATGCCACCATCGACGTGATTCTGATGACGGGGCACTACACAACCGAGACTGCGGTGGAGGCCATCCAGCACGGGGCCGCGGACTACATGCAAAAGCCGGTGAAGATTGCGTTGCTGCGCGAGCGCGTCACAACGCTCCTTGCCGCCGCGGATCGGAGAAAGAGGGTCTACGCCTCCCAGACCGACGGAGAACGGGACTACGAGTTTGAGGGTCTGCAGGCGCGCAGCCCCCGCATGTGGGAGCTGTTTGCCATGATTCAGCGCGTGGCACCGCACTACCGCTCCGTGCTCATCCACGGACCCACCGGTGCGGGCAAGGATCTCGTCGCGAAAGCGCTCCACCAGCGCAGCCGTGTGCAAGGCAAGTACGTGGTGCTGAACTGCTCCGCCGTGATGGAGACGCTCTTTGAGAGCGAACTCTTCGGCCACGTCAAGGGGGCCTTTACCGGCGCCGACCGCGACAAAACCGGTCTGTTCGAGCTGGCCAATGGAGGAACGCTCTTTCTGGACGAGATTGGCGACATGCCCATCTCCACCCAGGCCAAGCTGCTGCGCGCGTTGCAGAATCAGGAGATTCTTCCCGTTGGCTCCACGGTCGTCCGCAAAGTCAATGTCCGCATCGTGGCCGCAACGCACCGCGACCTGCGGGCCGCCATCGCCGAGGGGAAGTTTCGGGAGGACCTCTACTACCGGCTGTCGATGGTGGAACTGAACGTGCCCGCGCTCAACGACCGCCCCGGCGATATTCTACTGCTGGCGAACTACTTCCTCCGGAAGTTCTGCGCCGAGTTCTCCAAGCCCGTCCACGGCCTCAGCACCCGCGCAGCCCTGGTGCTGGGACGATACGAGTGGCCCGGCAACGTGCGGGAGCTGGAGCACGCCATGGGACGTGCCTGCATGTTGGCCGACAGCACAATGATTGATGTGCGCGATCTGCCGGACCATATCGTCCATACATCGGCGGCGGCAAGCCCGGTATCGAACCAGGGCTCCTCGCCTTTGGCCGAGCAGGAGCGCCGTCTCGTCCAGCAGGCGTTGACTGAGTCCAAGGGAAACCAGTCGCAGGCGGCCAGGAAGCTGGGCATCGGCCGCGATGCGATGCGCTACAAGATGAAGATGTACGCGCTGTCCCCAGACAAAGTTACAGAAACGCCGGCACGCCCGGATGCAGCTCAGTCCGTTCTCTGGCCGGAGACGGCTGTAGAAGCGCCAGCACGCACTGACGCAGTTGCGCCGGGCCAACCGGCTTCACCAGGTGCTTACTGAACCCCGCGTTGGCAATTTCGGCGATCACCAACGCCGAAGTGGACGCCGTCAGGGCGATGATAGGCGTATGTTCCAACCCGGGAATCGCGCGCAAGGCCCTGGCCGCCGCGCAGCCGTCCATCTTCGGCATATGGATATCCAGAATCACCAGATTCGGCGCAAAGGCAGTGGCCCGCTCCACGGCCTGCTCTCCGTCCTCCGCCTCCGCCACTTCATAACCGCTGGTCTCCAGGGTATGTCGCAGCAGGTGGCGGTGGTTCAAAACATCGTCCGCAATGAGGATACGAGCACCGAAGCCGGGCTTGTTGTCATTTACGGAACTAGCGGCTACAGGGCTGTTCACGAAGCCAGTGTAGGCTACACGGCCGGAGCAATACTGTGCAGAATGGACCACACGTTCAGGGGGTCTGTGGATTACACGCTGAGCGGCAGGGTGAAGTGAAACTGACTGCCCTTGTACAGCTCGCTGTCCACCCAAATAGTGCCACCCTGCATCTCCACCAGCTGTCGGCAAATGGCCAGACCCAGGCCCGTTCCTTCGCGCGGCTCGGCCGCCTTGACACCGGCCTGGTAGAACGTTTGAAAGATCAGAGCACACTCCTCTGGCGCAATGCCAATGCCGGTATCGGAGACCGTGATCTTGACCATGTCGCCTTCCAGGGTGGCGTCGACCAGCACCTCGCTCCCAGCGCCGGTAAACTTCACGGCATTGTTCAGCAGGTTGTAAAGAATCTGGCGGAGGCGCATGGGATCCGCCGTCACACGGACGTCAAGGTGGTCGCCCTTCCGGAGGGATACCGACCGCGATTTGGCATGGAGGCGGATGGAGTCCACAGCCTCGGTCACGGCATCCAGCAGAGACAGAGATGCCGTGTACAGGCTGAGTGCGCCGGCGCTGCCACGGTTGAGGTCAAGAATGTCATCAATCAAGCCGAGAAGGTGCTCGGCGTCATGCTGGATGTGCTCCAGGAACTTCTTTTGTTTCGGATTGAGCAGCCCATTCACTTCTTCTGCGAGCAAATCCGAGAATCCGATGATAGTGTGCAGTGGCGTGCGGAGTTCGTGGCTCGCGCGGGAGATGAACTCATCCTTGAGAGTGTTTGAGCTCTCGGCATCCTTGCGGCGCGCTTCAAGCTCCGCCATGTAGCTCTCCTGTAGCCTCCGCACACGTTGTTCACTCGCCTTGCGCTCTGTGATGTCGCGGATCACGGCCGTCACATTCGGTCCATTCCCATCGCCCTGGCGGCTAAAGCTCACGCTAACGGGGAACTGCGTTCCGTCCTTGTGCAGCCCATAGAGATCGATGGCCGGCTTCGTGCCCGGGTCCTTCCCAGCCCGTTCGCGGTGACGGACATCGGTATGGCGTGCCCGGTTGGCCTCCGGCACCACCGCCTCGATTTCGATGGCCTCCAACTCCTTGTCGGTGCGCCCGAACATCTCTTTGGCTGCGCGGTTGCAGACAAGGATCTCGCCTGAGGGGCCGATCTGCAGAATCGCGTCCGGAGCACTGTCGATCAGATCCCAGAACCTGCGCTCCGCGGATGCAGCCGCCCGTTCGGTGGTCTCCTTCTCGGAAAGAGCGCGTAACCGCCGCTCCTCGGCCCCGCGGCTTTCCTCCAGGGCCTTGCGCTCGGTAATGTCCCGCGCAATCTTGGCGATGCCGATGATCTTTCCGTTGTTGCCGAAGATAGGAGTGAGGCTGAGCGAGATGGCCACCTCTTTCCCGCTCTTGTGCCTTCGTGAGGCCTCGAAGTGGTCCACACGCCCTCCCTGCCGGACCGTCTCCAGCAGGGATTCCATCTTTGCCTCGTCGCCCGGCAAGGAGAGAAAGTTGATGGATTGCCCAATGGCCTCATTCGGGGTGTAGCCGAAGACGCGTGTCGCGCCGGCATTCCAGCTCGTGACCACGCCATCCAGCGACTTGCCCACGATGGCGTCATCCGAGGAGTCCACGAGCGCAGCGAGCCAGCGACCGGAATCCATCCCTGCCGCGGGATCGGCAGGAGAGACCTCAGGTGGCAATGCAGCAGCTGTAGTTGGAACGGCAACTCTCATAAGGTGCTCAGCGAGAGGAATCAGATTCTAGTCTATCCCGATGGGACGGTGCTACGGATTAATTCTTTGGGAGGGGTACGAGCGGATCCGACCCGTCTACAAGAGCTCCGAGATGCACTCGCGAAGCTTCGCCGGCCCGATTGGCTTGATCAGATATCTGGTGAAGCTGGTTTGAGAGATATCCTCTGGAAGCAGGCAGGAGCTGGCGGCTGTAAGGGCGACGATCGGGGTATTATCAAACGAAGGAATGTTGCGCAACGCCTTGGCTGCATCAATCCCGTCCATCTTTGGCATCTGTATGTCGAGAATGACCAGGTCGGGTGCAAAATCAGGGGCACGTTCCAGGACCTGTATTCCATCCTCAGCCTCCACCACCTCATACCCGCTGCTTTCAAGAATCGATCGCAGCAGCTGACGGCTGCTGGGGTCGTCATCCGCGATGAGGATTCGGGCCGCAGCAGCGGGCTTCATTTGGGTCGTTCGAGCGATTGGCTGAACATCCATAATTATCCGATCAAGCATTCCAAGCTGCTGCAGTCAGCATCTCACATAATCGGCAAGGTGAAGTGGAACTGGCTGCCCTTGTGCAACTCGCTCTCAACCCAGATTGTCCCGCCCTGCATCTCGACCAGTTGCCGGCAGATGGCTAGGCCCAGGCCTGTCCCTTCTCGCAATCCAGCAGACTTATCACTGACTTGGTAGAACTTTTCGAAGATACGGTCGCAATCCTCCGGCTTAATTCCCTTGCCGGTGTCGGAGACGGTGACCTCGACCAGTTGGTCCCTCAGGCATGCGTCAACCAAAACTTCGCCACCAGCATCGGTGAACTTCGCTCCATTGTTGAGCAGGTTATACAGTATCTGGCGGAGACGCTGTGGGTCCGCACATATGGTCTGGTCAAGATCGGTGCCTTCCCGGAGCGAGACAGACCTGGAATCGGCAAAGGGACGGAGGGCATCGACAGCCTCTGTAACGGCGGCGTGTAAGGGCATCAACTCCGCTCGCACCGTCAGGTGTCCGGCCTCAATCCGGCTGAGGTCGAGGACATCGTTAATCATCATGAGCAGGTGTTCGGAATCCTTGCGAATATGGGACAGGAACATCTGTTGCTTTGCATTGAGCGGCCCGCTGCTGTCTTCGGCGAGCAGCTCCGAAAATCCGATGATGGTGTGCAGCGGCGTGCGCAGTTCATGGCTCACGCTGGACATGAAATCGCTCTTTTGCTGGGCAGCGCTTTCAGCATCCCTGTGCCGCATTTCCAGCTCCGCCATGTAGCTTTCCTGCAGTGACCGCTCGCGCTGCTCGGACTGCTTGCGGTCGGTGATATCACGGACGATGGCGCTCACATTCACTCCGCCCGTGGTGCGCACCGGACTCAGGCTGATCTCCACTGGAAACTGCGTTCCATCCTTGCGTAAAGCCTGAAGATCGAGGCCCGCACCCAGGGCCCGGCTCTTCCCGTCCGCAACGAAGGACGTGCGAAGAGCAGGATGGAAACCACGATTGGTCTCCGGCACCAGCGCTTCGACTCCTAGCGCCAGCAACTCCCCGTCCACATAACCAAACATCTCCGTAGCCCGGCGATTGGCGATGACGATGGCGCCCGAGGGGTCAATCTGCAGGATCCCATCGGAAGCGTTCTCGAAGATCTCCCGGAACCTGCGCTCCGCAATCAAGGCGATAGCTGCGGCTGCCTGCAACTCCGACAAGTCTCGGAGCCTCAGCACCTCGGCCTCGGCCAAATCGCGCAGCCGCAGAACTTCGGCCTCGGCCAAATCGCGCAGCCGCAGGACTTCGATCTCATCCAGATCGCGCAGCCGCAGCACGTCGGCCTCATCCAGATCACGCAGCCGCAGCACCTCGACCTCGTCCAGATCGCGCAACCGCAGCACTTCGCCGGCCAGCCATTCCACCGCGGCCTTTTGGTAAGTGATGTCGCGGGCGATCTTGGAGATGCCGATGATCTTGCCGTTGGTGTCTAAGACCGGCGAAAGGCTGAGGGAGACGATGATCTTTCTTCCGTTCTTATGTCTTCGTGCGACCTCGAAGTGGTTTACACGTTCGCCTCGCCGAAGCTGATCGAGAAAGGATTCGATCTGGCCTTCCTCTCCCGGCCACGCGAGAAAGGAGATGTGCCGGCCGATGGCTTCGTCTGCCTCATAGCCGAAGACGCGCGTTGCGCCGGCGTTCCAGCTGGTGATAATCCCCTCGAGCGACTTGCCCAGGATGGCGTCGTCAGAAGATTCCACGATCGCGGCCAGCCAGCGCACCACGTCGATACTTCTGCCGGTGTCCGGGAGGGGGACCGCCGGTGGCTTGGGAGAGGTAGATATACCTGCGATTCTCAGAAGATGCTCTGCGAGAGAACTCACAACTCATTCTATCCCGGATAGCAGGGCGGCATACGTGGCCCCGGTTCTACCTACAGGAGAAAGCTCTAAGCCAGTAACGGCCGTAAAGAAGAGCCCGCGCCACGGCATGGAGCCTGTGGCGCGGTTGTAAACAAGAGCAGGAGAATCAGCTTTCAGGTAAGACAGTGGACTTAGGGCCTGCTGGCTGCGGCGGCGTAGGGTTTGGTGAGGTTGGCGGCGACCGGAGTGGCGACCGGAGCGGCAGCTCCCAGGAACTCGAAGACCTGGTTGCCGCCGGTGATCCAGACGTTGCCGGAGCCGTCGATGGCCATGCCCCCGGGGGTGACTCCCCCGGTGTTGACCGTGTAGCCGTTGCTGCTGGAGAGCAGGTTGCCGGAGCTGGTGATCCCCATCAGGTTGTAGCTGAGCACGGGGAAGGTCGCGGGAGCCGAGACGATCCAGTCGTTGCCTGCGCCGTCCAGGGCCTGCGCCAGGGCGCTGCTGTTGCTGGCTGTGTTGTAGGTGTATCCGCCGAGCGGTCCGCCCTCGCCCATCAGGCTGACGCTGGCGTTGTCGTTGAGCACCCAGAGACGGCTGGTGTCATCAAAGGCCAGGTTCTTGATGCTGTTGGCGTTGGAGAAGAACGGGCTGTTGGCCGCCGCTACGCCTGCGTTGGTGAACTCGCTGACGTTGCTGGCCTGCGAGACCCAGACGTTGCCGCTGCGGTCGATGGCCAGGCCATCGCTCAGGCCCAGGCCGTTGCCGGTGTAGGTGGCCTGGTAGACGCCGCTGGCGGAGAACTTCATCAGGCTGCTGGTGACGCCGTCAGAGCTCGCGGCCCAGAGGCTGCCGTTGGGGTCGAAGGCCATGTTCTGTGGGAAGAGCGGCCCGCCCGGCGCCGTGGCGGTGGTGGCGAAGATGCCGTTGCTGGAGAACTCCGAGAGGCTGTTGCCGCCCAGGTTAGCCACCCAGACGTTGCCGTGGCTGTCCAGGGCGATGCCGTCGGGAGAGGAGAGGCTGGCGTTCCCAAAGCCGCTGGAGGGCGACAGGGGAGCGCCCAGGCTGTTCAGTTCCACCAGCGCGCCGTTGCCGCTGGGGCCGTTGCTGTCGGCGATCCAGATGTTGCCGTTGGCGTCGACCGCGGGCTGGGAGGCGAGCGTGAGTCCGCCGCCGGTGAAGGCGATGGCCAGGGTGAAGTCGCTGGGCGCAGCGACGAGCCCCGGAGAGAAGGTCTGGCCGTTGCCGGCGATGGCGTAGAGCGCAGCCACGTTGGCCGCGGGGTGGTGCGCCATGTTGATGGCCGCGCCGGCGGTGTCCGTGGGTTGGGTGCCCGATCCGGTGCCGTCCGACGTGGCGGTGCTCAGCAGCGTGGAGCAGGCAGAGGAGCCGGTGGCGGGAGCGTTGATGCAGGCGGCCAGGATATCGGCGATGCCGTTAAGCTGGGCCTGCGGGACGGTTCCGTTGCCCGCGGGGGTCTTGGACAGGGCGATCCCGTCGCCCAGGGTCACCAGGTTGGCGGCTGCGGCAAAGGCGTTCTGGATGCCGGTAAGCGCCAGCGGCGTGCCTGAGCTGGAGACGTGGGTGGCGTCCGTGGCGTAGCCCGCAAAGGCGTAGGCCGCCGCGACGGTGGTTACCTCGTTCATCCACACCGAAGGCGTGGAGCTGTTCGCGCTGGGGCAGTCGCCCAGGATGGCGAGGTAGCCCGCGGACGGGTTGGCGCCGGTGCCGGCGTCGCCGCCCTGGCCGTAGAGATAGACCTGCGTGCTGGACGAGCAGGTGAAGCCGCCCGGAATGCTGAAGTAGCCGCTGCTGTCCGTCAGCACATAGCCGCCGATGGCGTCAGAGTGGCCGGCAGACGAGTTCAGCAGCGAGACCGACGCGCTGCCATAACCCGTGGTGTTGGCGGCCAGCAGATACACATGCGCTCCCACTACCTCATGAAGACCACTGTGTATACGCCCCTGGATCGTGAGACCTTCAGACGGGGGGTTGATGGCCGTGGCCGTTGACACACCGCAGCCGGTCAGCAAACATGCCGGAGCGAGTGTGGCCGCAAGGCACAGCAGGAGCTTCATCGACCGGGAGGAGTCGGACCATGGGCGAGACGGTGCCACAGGGGGCGAGGAAGAAAGGGTGAGTGCCTGAATAGGATTGCGATGGGTAGACATGTGATTCTCCGTTTTGTCGAGGTATGTTCGGGTTGTTACGCTGCATGTCTAAGTGCAATCGGTGCGCCAAACTAAAGTTTCGTAATTTCAGTTACTTGCGGCGCCTGAGTTCACACTTTGGGGTAGGGTGCTGGGTGTGGAAACCCAAGGGTTGCGCCATCTGACCGCACCAGCGGGCGGCAGCACGCGTCTAGGAGTTTGTGGGGTGGGAAGCCTGGAAGAGGCGGTTTATGCCCTGCGGGCAGTTCTGCTAGGCTTAGAGAGCGCGCCCGTAGCTCAGCTGGATAGAGCGGCAGCCTCCGAAGCTGTAGGTCAGACGTTCGAATCGTCTCGGGCGCACCATACCCATTTTTCCGCCAGGGAAAGCCCAGGCCGAGAG
>Ga0302140_10012941_pt1 | contig 10213 bp, 8 predicted proteins | sample I_Bog_E1_1_FD_202095 | JGI IMG/M metagenome (GOLD analysis project Ga0302140, IMG submission 202095) | Peat permafrost microbial communities from Stordalen Mire near Abisko, Sweden - I_Bog_E1_1 | ecosystem: Environmental > Terrestrial > Soil > Wetlands > Peat | place: Sweden: Abisko, Stordalen...
CTTCTGCCTTGGAGGAGCGGTGGGGCTGAACGCAGCCATCGCTCGTCCGGTCGGCTATCGCTGCCCTGCTCCGCTGGTGCCGGACGCCATTGAACGACTGCTCCGCCATTATCTGGCCGACCGGCAGCAGGGTGAGAACCTTCGCGCCTGGTTCAGCCGCTACCCCAACGACGAACTCCGCGCCTACCTTGCCGGCGAAGTTCTGGCCCCGGTTGAGCGCGATGTCCCCACCGGCCGAGTGCCGCACGGAGTAGCCGATTGACGAGTGATGAGAAACAATCCGCGAGCATGTTGCCGATCTTTCTGAAACTCGACGGCCGCCGCTGCCTGCTGGTGGGCGCGGGCAACGTTGCATTGGACAAGATTGGAAGCCTGCTCAAAACCGGCCTTCAACTGCGTGTTGTTGCTCCTGAAGCGCGTGCTGAGGTTAGACGGCTGGCCGAAGAAGGCAAGCTTGAATGGGTTCAGCGCGCGTTTGAGCCTTCCGACCTCGACGGCAACTTCCTGGTCATCGCCGCCACCGATTCGCCGGACGTGAACACAGCGGTCTATCGGGCATCGGTCGAGCGCAACATTCTTTGCAACAGTGTGGACGACATTCCCAATTGCGATTTCTTCTTCGGCTCGGTGGTTAGCCGCGGCGACTTGCAGATTGCTATCTCCACTGCCGGGCAAAGCCCTGCTTTTGCGCAGCGCCTGCGCCGCGAAATCGACGGCCAACTGCCCGATGACCTCGGCCCGTGGCTGCAGCAGCTGGGCCAGCTTAGGCGCGAAGTCCTTGAAACACATCCCAGCGGCGAGGCACGCAAACTTCTTCTGCATCGTTTGGCCCAGCGCAATGTGTGCGAGAGTGAATTCTGCCCATCGCGGCAAATGGCCCTCGACCTGGAGTCGACCCGGGCTTTACATGTTGCGGAAAAAGTCGGGGTTTCGGATGAACCTGCCGGAAGGCATCCCTCAGGGGCTGAAGCCCACGCTGATTTGACTGGCCTTGAGCCGGGGATAAATCCCCGGCCTACCACACGGCCGAGTTTCTCAGCAGCCGGCTTAGCCGCTGCAGGCACGGTGTACCTGGTCGGCGCGGGACCTGGCGACCCCGATCTGCTCACCCTCAAAGCGCTGCGGCTCATCCAGACAGCCGACGTAATCCTCCACGACGATCTCGTTCCGCAGGAGATTCTCGCGCTCGCCTCGCCCAGCGCCGAGATTGTGAACGTGGGCAAGCGCTGCGGCACCAAGACTATTTCGCAGGATGAAATCAACGCGCTGACGATCGAACACGCCCGCGAACGTCGCAGCGTGGTTCGCCTCAAGAGCGGCGACCCGCTGATCTTTGGACGCGCAGCCGAAGAGATGGCAGCGTTGCGGGAATCGAGCGTGTCTTTTGAGGTCGTCCCCGGAGTTACCGCGGCCCTGGCCGCCGCCGCAGCCATTGGTTGCTCGCTAACCGACCGTAACAGCGCGTCGAATGTGATCTTCTCAACCGGCCATCATGCGAGTTCGCACAACCAGTCGCCACTGCCGGAACTGGAAGACGCAACGCGCGTGGTCTACATGCCAGGCCGCGACCTGCATCTGCTTGCGCAGGAATGGCTGCAACAAGGCCTGCCACCTGACTTCCCCTGCGCCGTCGTCTCGCATGCCGCTCAGCCCGGCCAGCAAGTCAGATGTTCCACGCTCGCCGCCCTTGGCGACGCCGAACCGACTCTGGCTCCCAGCTTGCTGATCGCCGGCTGGGCCGTACTTCAAATGGCTGCCGCGAATCAACTGACAGCAACTGGCGTTTCAGTTACCGCCTGAGAATCAACTTACTCGTTAGGAGATACAACTTGTCCAAAGCCAATTCTGCTCCCCGGTTCGGCATCTCGCCTGACGTCTACGCCGTCGCGCTCGCGCTTGCACTCGCTTTCGCGGAAGACAAGGCTGGCGGCCCTTTGCGGTTGGAGCCATCGGCGAAGTCTTCATCGCGGCGATAACTCTTGGATTGGTCTACGGCGCGGATCGCTTTTTGCATCTGTGACTTGATGGTAAGCCGCATAACTCTTCACCCATAAGGCTGAAGAGTTATGCGGCGATCGCAAAACATCCCGCCGGCAGCATCGAAAAACCTGGATAAATTTGGCGATTGAGTTACATCCCACCTTGAAGCGCACAACGTTCGAGGCCGTTACCGCGCGCATGGATTCGTATCAGTGAGATCATCAGGGAATCTGTGAAGCGTTCCCCATTGACGGTGTATCTTCAAAGGATGCCCCAGGAAAAACCAGATCGCCTCAGCCCCGCCCGGCTGGAGGCATTCTCCGACGGCGTTGTCGCCGTCATCATCACCATCATGGTCCTGGAACTCCATGTCCCCGGCAAGGAAATAGGCAACTTCGAAGCCCTTCGCCAGGCCCTCCCGATCCTCCTCGTCTATCTCCTCAGCTTCATCCAGACCGGCATCTACTGGGTCAACCATCACTATCTTGTCGACGATCTCGACCAGGTCACGCACGGCATCCTGTGGTCTAATCTCGCCCTCCTCTTCTCACTCTCGCTCATTCCCGCAGCCACCAACTGGGTCGCCGTCCGCGGTATCTCGTCATTCTCAATCGCTCTTTACGGGGCCGTTTGCGTCTTCCCGGGCGTCCCCTGGATGGTCCTCTCCGCCCTGATTCAACGCCGCAGCAATATGCCTCCCGCCAGCGGCTTCGTCAAACAGGCTGCCTCATTGTGCCTGTACCTGGGCTGCATCCCCCTGGCTTTCGTATCTCCCTGGATTGCCATCGGCATGATCGTCATTGTCGCCGTCCTCTGGCTCCTGCCGCCCCGAAAGATCGTACTGATGTCATCGGCGAAGGACGAGGCTGGGCGACCTGTTCATAAGCAATGACGCGAAGCTCGATTCAAGTGAATTGAGTGATTCGCCAGCCATCACCCGTCGATGCGAGTCAGGGTGCTTCTATTCCCTATTCCCAAATTTGCGATGTTTTTCTGCGATTTTTCCCTAAGACGAATTCCGGCCTCCCTTATCCACAAGAACCCGGTTTCCCGCCGTTGACCCTGCCCGCCGCGCTCCGTAGAGTCTGTAATCGGGTGGCAATATTTTCCCCTGTCCCATTGCGCGGGAAAGGTTGCCGCCGCCCTTTTTGAGCCGTACCTGTTGATTGGCCGGAATCCGGAGAGAAAATGCTGAAACTAAAGAAGATCCACATCCTCGGCTTCAAGAGCTTTTGCGACCGGACCGAGTTGACTGTTCCGGGCACTGGCATAGCCGTAGTGGTGGGGCCAAATGGATGCGGGAAGTCAAATATCCTTGACGGGGTAAGCTGGGTGCTTGGCGAGCAGAGCGCCAAGTCCTTGCGCGGCAGCAACATGCAGGACGTGATCTTCGCCGGAACCCGAGATCGCAAAGCACTCGGCATGGCTGAAGTGACACTCACGCTGGTCGATCCCGAGGCTTACGAGGGGCCTATTCCCGTTGAGGCCGATGTCGAAGTCGAGCACGATGAGCCGTCGGACTGGGACGAAGATGAGATGCGCCGGGTGCGCGCCAGCGAGGCCGAAGAGATCATCGCCGCCGAGCAGCCCGGGCAGGTTCTCGAGAATCACACAGCCGGCAACGAAGCTTCCCCGGCGCCTCAACACTCCTCTGCCAGCGAAGGTCCACAGGCTGTCGTGCTGCGGATTCGGCGTCGAAAGTTCCAGCATGCGCCCCAGAAGGGCGAGGTCATGATCACGCGGCGCTTGTTTCGAACCGGTGAGAGCGAGTACCTGCTGAATGGAAAGCTGTGCCGCCTGCGCGACATCCAGGACATCTTCATGGGCACCGGCCTGGGTCCGGAGAGCTACGCGATCATCGGCCAGGAGCGGATTGGGCAACTGCTCAGCTCCAAGCCGCACGAACGGCGAGCCATTATCGAGGAAGCAGCCGGAATCACTCGCTTCAAGACCAGGAAGCGGCTGGCCGAACTGCGCCTGGAAAGCGCTAAACAGAACCTGGCCCGCGTCGACGACATTTTTGAAGAGGTTACCCGCCAGATGAACAGCCTGAAGCGGCAGGCGGCGAAGGCGGAGCGATTTGCCGCGGTTCGCGACGAATTGCGCTCGCGCCTGCGCGTGGTTCTGGCCAGCCGCATGTCGCTGATGGATGCCGATCAGGCCCGGCTCGACGGTGAAATTGCCGCCCTGACCGAGCAGATCAACGCATCGGCTGCGGAGATTGCAACTCTTGAAGCCAGTCAGCACTTGCTCACGGAACGCGGCTATGAATTGGATCGGAACGGCCAGCAGGCGCAGAATCGCGCCAATGAGTCCGCCGTGGAACTGGAGCGGGCTACTGCGCGCGTTCGCAGTAACGGAGAGCGAGTCGCCGAACTGGAGACGCGAATCGCGGCTGCGGCTTCGGAGATCGAGGTTACGCGGACGCAGTTGAAGGGCATTGCGGAAGAACGGACCCAGCAGCGCGCCTTCCTCGATTCCGCGGCGGGAGAGGCTAAGGCCTTCCGGCAAAACGTGGAAGCGCGTCAACTGGAAGCCCGGACAGCGGCCGAGGAGGTTTTCACCGCGGAGCGGCAGTTGGAGGCCAGCCGCCGCCACGCCATGCACCTGCTTACCCTGGCTGCGAACGCCCGTAACCATACCGCTCAGGGAGAAGAGAGCCTTGCAGCTCTGGAACGCGAAGCCGATCGCCTGGAAGCCGAGATAGGCCAGGCGCGAAATGAACTGGAAAACCTGGGGGTGCAGAGCGGACAGGCCCGGATGCGCTTCGAGTCCGCGGCTGAGTCTTTGAGTCGCCTGGAAGCTGAGATTTCGGCTCTTCGAGTGCAGTTGCAGGCTAGCCGCACCGAAGAAAGCCAGCAGCGCACCCAGGCCAATCAATTGCGCAGCGAGCAGGCAACCGTAGCCGGGCGGCAAAACTCGCTCGAAGCCCTGATCCGCAACCACAGTTACTCCACCGATACGGTTCGCCGGCTGCTGAAGCCGGGTGCGCTGGGGGCGAATATGACCCCGGTGGGCACGCTCGCGGACTTTCTCGAGGTCTCGGGCGCGCATGAGGGAGTGGTCGACGAGTTTCTGCGCGAAGAGCTTAATTACGTCGTGGTCGAGAGCTGGGGAGCTGCCGAAGAAGGCGTCCGTCTGCTTAAATCCGGCGTGGAGGGCCGGGCCACTTTCCTCATTCATTCCGCTGCTGAAGGCGGGGCGTTGGATGCGGGCGGGGAAGGGATAGGCGGACCCGGCCTGACGCCGCTCAGGGACTCCATCCGCATGCTGAACGGCTTCGGAAAAACGCTGGAGTCAATCCTGCCCAAGTTGCAGCACGGCTACCTGGTCGAAGACTCCAACGATGCCGTGCGGCTGGCCGCGCTGCACCCATACGCCTTTTTCCTCACGCCGGGCGGGGAATGCTTCCACAATGCAACGGTGACCGGCGGAAAGCCCGCCAGCGAAGGTCCGCTGGCCCTGAAGCGCGAGTTGCGCGAGACCCGGAGCCGGCTGGCAAAGATTGAGACCGGCGTGGCGCAAGCAGAGACGCAGGCCGAATTGCAGATCCGGGCCATTCAGGACCTGACGGCCCAACTGGAGCAGCGCAGCGCGGAACGCCGGGAGGCCGAAACCGGCGCTGCCAACCAGGGCGCCGCGCTGAAGCAGATGGAGTCTGAGGTTCAACGCATCGAGCGCAGGTTGCAGGAGTGGACGGCGCAGGCAGCCCGCAACCAGGATGCGCGAGAAGCGAAACGCAGCTCCATCCTGCAGAAGCGCGAAGAGACCACGCGCCTGGAGGCCGAACACGCAAGCGCCGAGACTGCTCTGGACGCCTTGCAGGCCGAGCTGGCCACGTTGCGCCAGAAGCGCGAAGGCTTGCAGCAGCAGGCGGCCCAGGTTACAGCGGAGTTGGCCGGCCTGGAGGAGCGGCGGCGCGGCGCCGAGGCTGCCTTCCAGCGCATCGACCGCATGTACGCCGACCTGGAGCGCCGGGTGCTGGCAATCGAACAGCAGAGCGCGTCGGCACAGGCTGAGCGGCAACAGCGCATCTCAGAAAGCGCAGCGCTGGCCATCCGGCAGGAAGAGCTTGCCAATGCGCGTGCCGAGGCGCTGGCTTCGGCGCAGGCGTTTGCCCTGGAGGCACAAACACTGCGGCAGCAGTTGGCCACGATGGAGACCCAACTGAAGACCGGGCGTGCAGGCCTGGATCAGTTGCGGGATCATCGCGCCGGTTGCTCCACCCAGGTGGCCAAGCTTCGTTCCGACCTTGAGCATCTTGAGGCAAGCTGCCTTACTGAAGTAAACGTCGATGCTCAGGCATTGCGCGCCGACCAGTCGATTGAGCACATCGAAGCGGTTGCGCTGGCTGTTGAGGAAGAAACCTGCCTCACGCTGCGCCAACGCATTGAGCAGATGGGCCCCGTGAACATGATGGCTCTCGAAGAGTACAAAGAGACGGCCGATCGGCACGGATTCCTGGAAGCGCAGCGCAACGATCTCATCGAGTCCATCGCCAACACGCAGGAGACGATCAAGGAGATCGATCAGATTTCGCGCACCAAGTTCGATGAGGCGTTTGCAAAGATCAACGAGAACTTTGCTCACGTCTTCTCGCGCTTGTTCCAGGGCGGGCAAGCCTTTCTGCGGCTCACCGACCAGGAAAACCAGGCTGAGAGCGGGCTGGACATTGTGGCCTCGCCGCCGGGAAAAAAGCTGCAAAACGTGCTGCTGCTTTCAGGCGGGGAAAAGGCGCTGACCGCGCTGTCGCTGCTGGTGGGCATCTTCCAGTTCCAGCCCAGCCCCTTCTGCGTGCTCGACGAAGTGGATGCGCCGCTGGACGAGACCAACGTGGGCCGGTTTGCCGACCTCATGCACTCCCTGAGCAAGGACACGCAGTTTTTGGTGGTTACACACTCCAAGCGCATGATGGAGTCCGCCGACATGATTTACGGCGTCACCATGCAGGAACCTGGCGTATCCAAAGTGGTGAGCGTGCGGCTGGGAAATCGCGAGCGGCATCGGGCAACGGCGTAGGCGGGGCGGATGCTATCTTCTCCACGGCGTTTGGACTTTGTATTCGGGCGTGGCCGTGACGGTGGCTTTCGCTGCATGGACCAATTTGCGGCGAACCAGCCACACGACCGCGGCGGGCAGTCAGCCTGGCTGGGCTGTGGGCTTTCAGGAATGCGCTTTGGACTTGAACCCGGTGTAGGTGAGATAGATGCCGATCAGCAAAGATGGCGTCAACCACACATAAAAGAGCGGCGGGCGGCTGAGCCATTTCAGGAGGATCTCCGCTTCCACGCCGGCCGGCAGGACCAGAAACAGCATTCCCTTTAGCAGCGACAGCCAGCCGACGAGCGTTACCACCACTGTGGGCGCGCCGCCAGTCCAGCGATTGTGCGCCAGAACCAGCGCCAGCCCGGCGGCTACTGTAACGGCGCCCAGAGTGAACATGACAGAGGGGGTGTTGAAGGTGTCCGACATTACGCCCATTGTGGATTGCCGGTGAATGACGAGGGCGCCTACGACGAGAATGCAGTACAGGCCGATGAGCCTGCACAGGTAGATGGTTCGCTGCGACATAATGTCCTCCATGCGAGCCAGGAGTTCCACTTGCGGGCAGGATGAGCGCAGGTGAAGATTTCTCCTTTGACCGGCTCGCGGAAACATTTATACACCCTGGAGGCCCGGGACTGCTGAGCCATAGGTGCTACGCGCAGGCCGCATGCGGAGGTTGGCCCGCCACATGTGAATTTAGCTCAACAATGGGCGGGGAAGGTAGCCCGCGTCATTTTTGCTATCTTCTCCAGGGCGTTTGGACTTTGTATTCCGGCGTGGCCGTCACGGTGGCTTTCGCTGCACTCACCAATTTGCGGCGAACCAGCCACGCAATGGCGGCCTGTGCGGCGCTCTTCGACACTCCAATCGATTCGGCCAGCTCACGGTAACTGATCTGGACGGCTGCATTCCGGCTTTGCTCTTCCGCCGCCAGCCAGACATACACAAGAAAACTCACCGGCCTCTTGTCATGCCCCACTAGGTCGCGCATCAATACGCCCGTGACATATTCGTCGATCGTCTGCATCGCTATACCGATGAATACTATAGCAATCCTTAACTGATTGCAACACATGGATATTACGGGTATATTCCGAGCATCTCAACGAGGAGGGACGCCATGATTCGCGGAGTTAAACTTGTCAGCATTCCAGTCAGCAATCAGGATGTTTCACTGAAGTTCTACACGGAAAAGATGGGGTTCAAGGTCGCCACCGATCAGCACTTTGGGCCTGGCCAGCGGTGGATTGAATTGCTGATCCCAGGCTCCGATGTGAACCTCGCGCTGTTCACCCCGCCAGGCCACGAGAATCGGATCGGCGGCTTTCAGCCCCTCACCTTCTGGTGCGACGACGTCTTTGCGACAGCCGAGCTTCTGAAGTCCAAAGGGGTGGAACTGGCCGAGGAACCCAAAAAGGAGGTCTGGGGAACGATGGCCAAATTCAAAGATCCCGATGGGAATGAGTTTGTGTTTTCGAGCCGGTGAGGCGGGCAAACCGGACGCGGAACATTGCCTCGGCAGTCTGTGATGAAAGTCGAGATTGCCGAGGAACCATCCCTCGGGGGCTAAAGCGCACCCGATTCATTTAGGCACGCCAGCTTGAGCTTCGGCTACTCCCCTGCCGCGGCAAGAATCTCCCTCTCCAGTGCCGCCGACACGAAGAAGTGCGCTTTGGAGCGGAGGAGATCCACTTCCGGCTTAACGGCGGTAATCTCGCCGGCGCGCTTCGCCCTCGGTAGAACTCCTAAAACTCCTGTAACAGCGAGACCGGTCTTGGAGGCTAACTGGCGTCCTTCCTGTTCATCGATGAGAACGATCTCTGCATTGAGGTCTGTTGCCAGGGCAATTGCCTCAGCCTCTCCTCGATGGAGTTGCAGCAACAAAAGACGAAGCAACCCGGAGTCTCGTGGCGTGCCAATCCGTATCCACCGATCGCGAATAGCGGCCTGGAACGCGGTTTGCGCAATGTGGTCCGGATGGGCCGTGAGTTCTCCAAATACGGCATCGGGTATCCACAGCGTTGAAAACTGGGATTGCAGGAGCTCGAGCCGGCCAATCGCAGCCAGGTTCGAGATGGGCGAGGTATTGCTAACCGCCAGCATATTCGAGGTCTTGAGCTAGTTCCAGTTCCGTGTAGTGGCGCGGTATCTCGCGCTGTCCCAGCAGGGCCGCGAACCCGTGCCGGGGGATTCCGGCCAGTTCGGACGCCTTCCCAAAAGGCAGGATGCCTTGAGCATAGAGAGCCACGGCAAGCTCAGCCCGCAGACGCGGTTCCATCTCTGGCTCAGGCAGCCGCAAGCTGCTCGTGATGGATTCCGGTATCTCGAGATGCAGGGTCATGAAATTTGCGAGCCCCTCCATTCGATCTTACAACGAAACACCACTCAATTCCCCGGCTCGCGCATCGGTGCTTGCCGGTCGATGGAAAACTCAACCTTCAAGGATGCGTGGGCGGCGCCGAGACAAACGAAGAGCTTCTTGCCTGGACCCCTGAATCCGTAACTCACATGGGCTACGCCGTCCGGATCGATTTTCGTGACAACCGGCGGGTTGGGGTTCACGTCTTTCAAATCCACGGCATCGATAAACGAGGCCGTCGCCGCAAGCACTCTCTCGTGCATGGCGTAATCCAGGGCAATGGGGACTTGCAAGTCGGCATTCTCGTTGGTTCGATCGCAGCCGGCTTCGAGGCCCCCAATCACGTTGTCCCGCGTCACCACCTGCTCTTCAAGGATTGGGTTGTCGCGGTATGCGCGGTAGAAAAAATCGTAGGCAGCCGACTTGCGATTGAGAGGCCGGATCATGTCCACGTGATTTGCCGCAATCGCCTGCGGCGGCGTGGTGACATCGCAACCATAAGTCGCGCTGAAGTAGCTGACCACGCGGGCGTGGGCCCTTAGATAATAGCCAACTCCGTCTTCCGGCCTGGTGTCTTCGGTTTCGTAAGCACAGAACCGGTGAATGCCATTGACCGAATCGTGCCCTCTCCAGTTCATTTCGAGCTGGGTGAGGAAGGCGTTGTCGCCGGCATCGCTCAGATCGTTTAGCAGCGGGTCTTTGTCGTAAATGGAGGCGATCCGGGCGATCGTCGAGCCCTCGTGCGGGGTGCCATACGACACAATGAACCTGACCTTGGCCGCCTCGGCGGGGTGCCGCAACAGCATCTCTTCAACAAGAATTCCGCCC
>Ga0302140_10012944_pt1 | contig 10213 bp, 6 predicted proteins | sample I_Bog_E1_1_FD_202095 | JGI IMG/M metagenome (GOLD analysis project Ga0302140, IMG submission 202095) | Peat permafrost microbial communities from Stordalen Mire near Abisko, Sweden - I_Bog_E1_1 | ecosystem: Environmental > Terrestrial > Soil > Wetlands > Peat | place: Sweden: Abisko, Stordalen...
CCTCGGCAGGGCATTTTTCCGTAGCTGTTAGCAATCAAAACAAAATGCCGGAAGTGGATAATAATGCCGATAATATCCTGACAAGCTTATTGCTCACCTCCGACCTGAAAGGCTTTGTTGAACAGCCGGGCTACTACTTTGGCGATACCGGCCCTGGGACAAGGCAAAACCTCGACCTGTTAATGCTTACACAGGGCTTTCGCCGGTTTGAATGGAAGCAGGTATTGGACACAGTGGCCCAGCCAATTACCTACCAGCCCGAAACGGGCATTGAAGTTGCGGGCCAGGTAAGCACGCTGGGCAATAAGCCGGTTGCGGGTGGTACCGTTACCCTATTGCAGCCTAACGCCGCGCTGTTTTTAAACAGCAGGACGGACAAAAATGGCCTGTTCCGTTTTTCAAATTTGGTGTTTACCGATACCGTGCAATTCGTATTGAGCGCGGTTGACGCAAACGGGAAAAACACCACTAAAATCATTTATTCCCCGCAAAAACCGATCAATCAGGTGCTCACGCTGCCGTCCCCGCAACCGACCGTATCGGTACAGGACTCGGCCTTTTCAGGTTTTATTAACAACGAACGGGCAAGCCAGCAAGCAATGATCAGCCAGTTTAACGGAAAACAAATAGCCCTGAAGGAGGTGAAAGTACGTGGCAGAAAACCCGATGAACCCTACCACACCCAAAGCCTGGCCGGCGCCGGCAATGCGGACCAAATACTGCATGCCGACCAGATCGGGTACGGGCCTAGCCTTGCCGGCTTGTTATACGGGAAATTGCATGGCATTGCTTTTGATGGCGGCATACCGATTTCGTTAACTTCGCCCCTGGGCCCGAGTACCATGGCGGTTTATATCGACGGTGTAAGATTGGTTATCGAATCCAAAGACCCTGTGGGAATTGATATTGTTAACCCCGGCGATGTAGAGACCGTTGAAGTGTTAACTTCTGCGGCCAATACCTCCATATACGGATCGGATGGCGGCCATGGCGTATTGGTTATTACCACCAAACAAGGCGGGGGCACGAAGGCCAGCGATGTGGTTGCCATGGGGGTTTTGCCCATAAAAGTGGCCGGCTTTTACAAGGCGCGCGAATTTTATTCTCCAAAATACCAAACCACCCAAACAGCCGGTACACCAGCCGATCTCCGCTCCACCATTTATTGGAACCCGGAGATACAAACCGACGCAAGCGGCAGCGCCAGTTTTGATTTTTATAACGCCGATGGCTTAGGGACTTATAAAGTAACTGTTGAGGGTATTGATAAAGACGGCAATATCGGCAGGCAGGTTTATGTTTACGAAGTAAAATGACATGATGATGAAACGGACACGCTCCATGCTGCTATTCTCTTTGCTGATCGGCGCAGTGTGCTCCACCGCCAATGCCCAGGGGAATGATCAATCGAAAAAGATCATGGATAAGTTGTCCATTTTTGAGGCGAATTACCCAACCGAAAAAGCCTACCTGCAATTTGATAAACCCTATTACGCCGCAGGCGACACCATTTATTTTAAAGCCTATGTAACTGCCGGCGCACTGCATAAACTGAGCAATGTGAGCGGCGTTTTGCATGTCGAGCTGATCAACGCCAAAAATAAGATCGATCAATCCATCAAGCTAAAACTCGACAGCGGCCTGGCCTGGGGCGATTTTGCTTTGCCCGATTCGCTGCCGGCAGGGAACTACCGGGTAAGGGCCTACACGCAATGGATGCGAAACTTCGGCGAGGCTGGCTTTTTTGAAAAAACGATAGCCGTTGGTACAGTTAAAGCGGAAAAAATCCCGGAAAGCGCTTTTAAACAACCTGTTTCGAACCTTAAGCCCGATGTGCAATTTTTCCCTGAAGGTGGAAACCTGGTTACCGGCATCCGCTCAAAAGTGGCTTTCAAGGCTGTCGGACCGAATGGTACCGGGGTAACTGTACGAGGGACCATAGTTGACAATGATCAGCATGAGATTTCCAAATTTGAATCGGCCCACCTGGGTATGGGTTATTTTTATCTTACGCCACAGCAAGGGCAAAGCTATAAAGCTAAAATCAACTATCCGGATGGCAAGCAGGACCTGGTTGATCTTCCAAAAGCCGCGACCAGCGGAATATCGCTCTTGGTCGACAATGATTCTATCCCGGAAGCATCAGTGCAGATAGCAGCCAATCCAGGCTATTTCCAGCAAAACCACGGTAAAATCTATACCCTCGTCATCTACTCGCAGGGCAGCGCAACAACGGTTAACTGCAAACTGGACAGCCCGGTAATTAAGCTCGATATTTTAAAAAGAAAGCTGCATACGGGTGTGACGACTGTCACCCTGTTTTCGCCGAAGAACGAACCATTGTGTGAGCGCCTGCTTTTTATTCAGAATTACGACCAGCTGAGTTTGAAGATCGCAGGTGATAAAAAAAGCTACGCAAAGCGGGAGATGGTAAGCATTAAACTCAACGCCCTTAACCGCAAAGGCGATCCAGCAACCGGGCATTTCTCGGTGGCTGTTACAGATGAAAGCAAAGTGCAAGAACAAGGCACCATGGGCGACAATATTCTCACCAATTTGCTGCTGACATCGGACCTGAAAGGCTACATTGAACAACCCGGCTATTATTTTGAAGATACCAGCGCAACAGCACGGAAGAACCTGGATATACTGATGCTTACCCAGGGCTACCGCCGGTTTGAGTGGAAGCAGGTATTGGATAGCTTGGCCAAGCCAGTTAAGTTCAAGCCCGAACAGGGAATGGAGATTGAAGGCCGGGTGGATAATGTTTTCAATAAGCCGGTCGCCAATGGAGTTGTCTCCCTTATTCCCGGCAAAGGCGGCCCGGTTTTAACCGCTACTACGGATAGTAAAGGGTTGTTTCGTTTTACGAACCTTGTTTTTATCGATACCGGCCGGTTTGTGCTGAGCGCAGTAAAAGAGAATGGAAAGAATTCGACCCAAATTACCTGGCTGAAAGATACGGCGGACATGGCCGGAGTAAACCCCATAATGCTGCAAACCATTCGAAAAGTTAGTTCCGTGGCCATGTCCACCTATGTTGCCAGCGACAAAGCGGAACTCGCGGAAGTATTGGATATGAAAGGCAGGGTGCTCAAGCAAGTAAATATCAAGGCAAAAAGACCGGGCGATCCATATTATACCCAAAGCCTCGCCGGCGCCGGCCATGCCGACCAGGTATTACATGCCGATGACCTGGCGCATGGAGGAGGTCGTTTATCCACTACATTAATGGGCAAATTATTCGGGGTGTATTGGAAAATTTTACACAATGGATCAGCCATTCCTTATGAGAATAGTGACCGAAGAGTTCCGATGAGGATTATTGTAGACGGGCAAGCCGGAGATATGGACGACGTGCCTTTTTCACAGGTAGAAACGGTTGAAGTACTCAGAAACGCCGGCGGAACAATTTATGGCACCGTTAGTGGCGTAATCATCATCACCTTGAAGAGCGGCGCCTCAAAGGCAAAGGACATTGCTTCCATCGGCGTATTGCCCATCGAGCCGATGGGTTTCTACATAGCGCGGATATTCTACTCGCCAAAATATGAAAATGCCGACTCACTGAACAAAAGGACCGACTTTCGCTCCACCATTTACTGGAACCCTGAAATACAAACCGATGCTGCCGGAAATGGCACATTCGGCTATTATAACGCGGATGGCGTTGGCAATTATAAAGTTATTATTGAAGGGATTGACAAGGACGGCAACATCGGCCGGCAGGTTTATGAGTATAAGGTGGAATAGTTTCGTTCAGCTTTCGTCTTCGTGCCCTTTGTGGCCCTTGTGGTAAAAACTAACCATCATACAGATAAAAGGGCTATTTAGCTATCAGGTAAACCTTGCCAAGCGTTTGTACCCGGGTTTCTTTATTAATAAATGCCGGCAATATATTCTCCTTAGGATAATCGACAAAGGTGCGGACAACCCTAAATTTAGCACGTTGCCGGGTTAACTCATCCATGGTGGGCTGGTCAACATAAAATAGGGAGGGGTCGTCCGGTACAAAAGTGCTGAATTGCGCTATCGGCACCAGGCTAACCGGCCGCGTACAGTAAAACTGGAACAGGTTATTCTCGGCGTTTAGCGCATATACCCTGGTGTTGTAATACCCTTCTTCGTTAATATATTCGGCGGCGGTTATCTGCCCCTTGTACGGGACAAGCTCATTAACAAAAACCGTATTAACGTAAAACCCGGCAAACAATACCGCAATACAGCTTAAAAATAAAAGGCGCTGAGGCATTTCGCTTACCTTCATAATTACCAGCGCCGCCGCCAGGCCAAACAAAAGCAGGCCGGTGATAATGTAAAAATTATCAGCCGGCTTCAGCAGCATGTTGAGGGCAATTACCGCTGCCGGCAGCAGCAGGATAAACACCCACTGGCTGATCAGCCTGAATATCTTACCAAATTTGCTTAACTGCGCCACCACAACAGGCGCCGTGATCACCGCGAACAGCGGGAAAACAGCATTGGTATAAAAAGGCAACTGAAACCGCGATACCGAGAACAGCAGCAACAGCAGCAAACCGCCGCTTAAGGCAAAATATTCGGGTAACCTCCTGTGTTTGTAAATAGCCTTTATCTTTTCAAAAACGGCATAATAAAACAGCAGGCACCAGGGCGCAAAGGCCCAAAGCAGCGTGTGCCCGTAAAATAAGATATTGCCCGGTGTTTTACGCGTGATGGGGCCGTTATTGGCAAAACGGCCAAACTGGCTGTCCCACAAAAACCAGCGGATACCCGATACATGCTGCCTGCCGAACACCGTCTTTTCGGGATGCAAGTCAAACTGTATATAAAGTGCGTAAAACTCTGGTAGGGTAAATGCTAAGGTTAGCAAGGCCAATCCCAGCCATTTCCACTGAAAAATGCTTTTAAACTGCTTTTGCAATAGCAATTGCCCCAGCAAAGCGCCGTAAATGGCTACTACCACAAATATACCCTTGGTCATCACCGCGCATGCGGTCAACAACGCGGCCAGCAGTAGGTGTTTCCCCGAAAAACGGTCGTTTAGCCGCGTCGTATGATAAATACTGCCGATGATCAGCCCCATTAAATAGGGTTCGGCGCGCACATCGGAGTTTCCCAGCACGGTGTTCAGCGCGGTGGCCAGTATCAGTACGGCCACGGCTGCGGTTTGTTCGCCGTAATACCTTTTTGTAAAAAGCCAGGTATAAACCAGGCCCATCAAAAAAAACAGCAGCGCGGGCAGCCTATAGGCCCATACGCTGACGCCAAAAATTTTAAAGCTCAAAAAAATACACCAAAAAGGGAAATGCGGCTTATCCAGCCAGTCGCGGTTATAGGTAAACAGCTGAAAAAAATCGTTTTTATAAACCAGGTTTTTAGCGATGGAAGCGTACAGCCCGGGATCGTCGGTAAAAAAGTGCGTGTTGATGCCGGCAAAATTCACCCCCAGCGCCAAAACGAAAATTAAAATGTAAAATTTTTTATAGGGGTACATTTTGCCGAAGGTATACTTAGGCAAATATTGTAAAAAAACCCCATGCCTTTACGACATGAGGCCAAAATCACAACAATTGTTTAACCTTTCGGTCAATTCCTAACTGCAATGTGATTATATGTTTAAAACGTTTAAACCGGTTATAAAGTTTGCACAAACATCAGCTTTGTGAAATATTATTGTAAACGCAGTGTAACGAAAACAATATTTTACCGGTCATGTTTAAAACGAACCTGTTTTCAGGTTAACTTTATGCCATCTTGTAAACCAACCAGTAAAACAACATTATGAAAACAACCTATCAATTAAAGGCGTTCGCATTCTTTTTATGCGCCTTTTTCATCTCATCAGCGGCTTTTGCCCAAATGAACGGCGGCAAAACTATGCCAAGCCCGCGCGACAGTGTAAGCGGAACCGTAGCCGGCGCCAATATTAAAATATGGTACGGCGCACCATCAGTAAGGGGCCGTGTAATATTCAGCCCCGACGGTTTGCAGCCTTACGGTAAAATCTGGCGGGCAGGCGCCAACCAAATGACCACTTTTACCACCGATAAAGACATTAAAATTGAAGGTAAAACCCTGCCGGCCGGCAAGTACAGTTTGTTTGCAACACCCGGCGCCGACGAATGGACCATCATTTTTAATTCGGTAAACAACCAATGGGGCATACACCGCGACGGCACCGCCAATGACGACCCAACCAAGGATGTGTTGGTGGTAAAGGTTAAACCGATCATGCATACCGACATCACCGAACGCCTGGTATATAAGCTGAGCGGCAGCGGCTTCGCCCTGGTTTGGGAACACGTTGAAGTGCCGGTGCGGATCGAGTAATTTCAGGCTATTTTAGGCCTACAGCCTCCTGCATTAGCGGGGGGCTTTTTATTGGGCATTCCCGCCGCTGGTATCAGCGGGAAACGCCGTTATTTTCAGCAGCAGTTGTTAGTGGCACTAGCAGTTGTCTGTTGCCAAATGCCCCCGGTAAACAACTACAATTTTCACGGGTTATATTAAGCAGTATATTTACCGCCAATGATTATACGGCTTAGCAAAAAGTTAAAAGTAAGGGCTATTGCCATCGTAGCCCTGGCGGTGCTGCTGTTTTTGCTAATGTGGCTGGCGGATTACCCGCAACTGGTGGAACGTTATTACTCGGAGGGGCTGTACCCGCTGATCTGTAAAATATTGCACCCGGTGTTTAACCTGTTCCCGTTCAGCTTTGGGGATGTGGTGTATATGGCGGTTATTGCCTGGCTGTTTTATGCGGCGTACCTGCTGGTAAAGCTGTGCATTAAAGGGCGGTTTAAGGATGCGGGGCTGTTTTTGCTGAAAATTGTGATCGGCGTGGAAACGGCCGTGGTGGTATTTTACCTGTTTTGGGGGATGAATTACTTTAGGGTGCCGGCCGGCGACCGCCTGCACCTGCGCGATACGGACTATACCACTGCCGACCTGGCGGCGGTTACCACCATATTGATTGACAGCGCCAACGTTACGCGGGCCAGGCTTACCCCTGCCGACCTGCGCCAAAGCAATGCCACCATTTACCAAACAGCTATTGCGGCGGTGCAAAAACTGTCGGCCGATTCGGTGGATTTCCGGACGTACTCGCCGGATATTAAACCGAGTTTATTAACGCCGCTGCTGAATTATATGGGTACTTCGGGCTATTACGACCCTTTTACCGGCGAAGCGCAGATGAATTACCAGATGCCGATCGTATTCAGGCCGGTTACGGCTTGCCACGAACTGTCGCACCAGATAGGTTTTGCGTTTGAGGATGAAGCGAATTTCGCCGGGTACCTGGCGGGCATTGGGTCGAAGGACCGGCTGCTGCGGTATTCGGCCTACAACCTGGCGGTGGAAGAATTTATGTTTGATCTGTATTTTCGGGATAGCCTGGCCAATAAAAAACTAAAGCCGCTGATTTCGCTCGCCGTGCATAATGATTACAAGGTGGAGCACGCCTACTGGCACCGCTACGAAACCCGCCTGAATGCCATCAGCGGTGTTTTTTACGATCATTTTTTAAAAGCCAATAACCAGCCCCAGGGCCTTAAAACGTATAATAATATGGTGTTGCTGGTAATGGCGATGTACCGGGGGAGAGTTGGGAGTCCGGAAGTAGGAAGTCCGAAGAAGGAGGTTGGAGGGCCGTAGGTTAGTGGCAGTAGCAGTGGCAGTAGCAGTCGCGATTGGAGATTAGAGAGGGTGGAGTTATGCCCGCTGCAGACTGCCATTGGGAAACTGAGGATGGCGCATGGTTGGAGGGTTTATCGTGCTAAATGTCAATTGGTTGTGGATGGGTATTTTGACGGATGTACAATGGTAATTTTTGTAAGCTGCTGATTGTGAGCTGCAAACTGATTTAGTGTTCACGAAATTCGCGAAAAACGAAGCAGTTTGGCGCAATTGCAAAAGCTAATAGGTTAAAATACAGTGGTTTCGAGAGCGGCTTAGGGAGTGTATGTGTGCGAAACGTGAACACTTCCGAGGCCGTTTTACCGACTGCTACTGCTACTGCCACTGCCACTGCCACTGCCATTGCTACTGCTACTGCCACTAAAGAACAACTCCTTCTTCGGTAAATTTCAACTGGTTTAACCCTCCCTGTACCGAGTTGCCCCAGCCTTCATCGTTGATAAACAGCTTTTCGTTTTGGGCCTCGATGTGCAGGCTGCCCAGCCTAAAAATCCCGAAAATGCGGATAGCCACCACGGGCATATTTACCTCCAGTTCGGCAGTAATGTTGTGCTCCAGGCTCATGGCGGCATCGTCTTCCAACTGGTGCACATGGATTAGGGTGCTGCCATCCGGCCTGCTCACCATGATGCTGTCGTATGCCAGCGCAACCTTATACGATGAAGCGTTTACCAGCTTATTGCTGACCAGCGTAACGGGCGTGCCGTCGACATCTGTGATATTTATATCGCAATCGAGCACGGGCTGGGTGTTTTCCGGGGGATCGTTATGGTAAACGGAGTTGATCCTTAAAAATTCTTTTTCCAGGCCGCCGTCAGTATAACCGACGACTTTGCTGGGAACGACAAACGCGTTCGAACCGATAATATATGCGTATTTCATTTCGCTGGTTTATATATTATCAAAAGGCGCAAAAACGGAAAATGTTTTCAGTATTTTTTGGGAAAGAATGTGTGATGGTATTTGTTGTGACGGGTTGTCGGGCAAAACTCCGGGAACGTTACCGGACAAAAAAAATGCGTTCCGTATCTCACCCCGGAACGCATACAACATCATCTCAAATAATGTTGATCAACTAAATCTCAGACTACATGTTTAATGATCATCCAAGCTCTTTCACTGCCTGCTAATTTATATTAGCCGGCAAATCTCTTTCCTCATCACTCAAGCAAAACTTGTACCCAAGTATCTAATTTTCAGTTATGTTGGTTAGTGTATCCTCCTAAACGGGCAATTGTTGACAATATTATCGTTTACTTTGCCAAAAATAGTAATATGTTTATTAAATTAACATTAATTAACATGTTTCATTCCGAATTATTTAGTAAAACTGTTGTTACGGTGTGGAGAACTGCATTTTTGGTGCAATTCTTTATGCCCTGCGCAGCCGTCGCACAAAAATTTTCAAAGGCCGAGATCAGGCGCTATCAAACTGAGGCAAAAGCGGTAACCATTATTCGCGACAATTGGGGCGTACCCCATATCTACGGAAAAACCGATGCCAATGCAGTTTTTGGCCTGATGTACGCCGAATGCGAAGACAATTTTAAAGGCATCGAGCAAAACTACCTGTACCAGTTTGGCAAGCAGGCCGAGGTGGACGGCGAAAAAAGTTTGTACCAGGACCTCACCCTGCAATTAATTGCCGATACTACCGATGCCATAGCCGATTACCGCACCGCAGCACCCTGGTTCAAGCAATTAATGGATGCTTTTGCCGACGGGGTGAACTATTTTTTATACACTCACCCCGGCGTAAAACCAGCTGTTTTTCAACGTTTTAAACCCTGGTACGCATTGATGTTTACCGATGGCAGCGTATCAGCAACCGTAACCGGCGGTATAAATGCCAATGAAACCAAAAATTTCTATGGTGGCGATAGCCAAAAGATCGGCGAAGTGTACCACCCTGCACTGGATGAACGTGAGACCGGCTCCAACGGGTTTGCCATTGCGCCCGCACGGTCGGCTTCGGGGCATGCCATGCTGTATATCAACCCGCATGTGCCCTTTTATTTTCGGGATGAAGTGCAAATCACCAGCGACGAGAGCCTCGATGTGTACGGCGCGGTTACCTGGGGGCAGTTTTTTATTTACCAGGGTTTTAACCGGCATTGCGGCTGGATGCATACCAGCAGTTACGCCGACGTAGGCGACCTGTATGCCGAAAAAATCATCAAAAAAGATGGCCAATGGTTTTACGAATATGATGGCAGCCTGAAACCCGTAACCACCCGTAAACTGGTATTAAAAGTTAAAAACGGCGACCGCATTGATCAAAAGGAAATTACCGGCTATTACACGCATCACGGCCCGGTATTGGGTAGTCGCGACGGAAAATGGCTGGCTTTAAAGGCCAATAACCGATCATACAATGCGCTGCTGGAGTCGTGGCTCATCACCAAAGCCAAAACATTTGCGGAATACAAAAAAGCAATGGGCCTGCTTTCAAACGGCACCAATAATACTGTTTATGCTGACGACCAGGGCAATATCGCCTTTTGGTATGGCAACTTCATGCCCAAACGTGACC
>Ga0302140_10012950_pt1 | contig 10211 bp, 8 predicted proteins | sample I_Bog_E1_1_FD_202095 | JGI IMG/M metagenome (GOLD analysis project Ga0302140, IMG submission 202095) | Peat permafrost microbial communities from Stordalen Mire near Abisko, Sweden - I_Bog_E1_1 | ecosystem: Environmental > Terrestrial > Soil > Wetlands > Peat | place: Sweden: Abisko, Stordalen...
TGGACATCATGACTGGGAAGTCCCCATTCAATGAAAGCACTGCGCTCAGCACGGTGACTGGCGCTGTGGGCGGCCTGGGCGGTGGTTTCCTGGGCAGCATGGCGTATCTCGGCGTCGCGAGCTCGCACTGTATCCCCGTGCCTCTGACGGCCAACGACCTAGACCTGATCGTGCCTGCGGTGAAGCCGGATGGTGTCGATTTGCCCAACAAGCTGTATGTGATGGCGCCGCAGAGCGAAGCGCAGGCCACGTACGATCATTTCAACAACACCAACGGCCTGGAGCCGGAAGACGCGCTGCGGCTCAAGCCCAAGAGCTTAGCCGTCAAGAACTCGGATCGGCAGACTTTCGATACAGTGGCTGCGCACGGCATGGGTCGGACGATCATGGCCAGCGTCGCCTACGGCGAGATCGCTGAGCCGGATTACGTCCGTCCTATCAGTGGGAAACTCTTCGCGGAGCATATGGCAAGTGTAAATAATAATAGCTGGATAGGCGGCGGCACACTCAAGTTCCTCTCTTGTTATAGTGCGTTTGGTAATGCGCAGGACCTGTCTGCCGCGCTGCAGAGAGATGTGTATGGCTCGTATGAGGCCGTCAATCGGTATTCTGCTAATACTGCTTGGAAGGATTTTAAGTATTAGTTCCTATATTACATTTCTTTGGAGACCCGATTGAAATTGAGCTGTTATTAGCTGGCTGGTGCATTGATATTGTGAGGAAATAATCGATTTGTCTCTCTCCAAGGGGGATGGCCTTACACTAAACATACTATGAGAGAATCAAGATATGTTGGTATGAGTGCAAATATCGAGCAGTCCAGTCGGATCTTCGATCAAGCGATAACCTTACCATCGAGATCGTTCTAATCCCTTGAAACAGAAGAAAACAGTGGTATCCGCCATCACCAATTAACGCCAAACATCAAAAGTCCTCCGTGTGCATCCCATTGATGTACAGATGCCTCTTCAGCAAGCTCACAGAGCAAGCATGAAGATCGCAGCCAAAATCCACATAACATGCACTCCCGTTCTCCAATCTAGCATCGCAGCACCGCCCAAACCACCCTGCGAACCACCTTTCCCATTTCCCTGAATCGGAGTTCCTGGTATTCTTGTAAAGTTATTCGCAGACTGTACAAGCGCTGATTCGTTCCACAGAGTGTTGTTCAACGAAGCGCATGATGGTCTGGTATTTTTGGCTGGTATGCTGTTCGTGATGTGTATGGGCAGGTCGAAGATCGTGTATTCGTCCGATCCATTAAGACGGAAGTTTTGCCTTATAGAGATCTACTCTCGTTAGCTTTCGTCCCATCAACCTCAAGGTTTGGGCACAAACATTGTACAATCCTCGCGCAGAGTTGTTATTCGCAGGTGCTCCAGTGCCAACTAGACAGTCAGGCCACACCCAGTTGACATGCTTCACCGTGCTGCCATTCTCCTGCTGCATGATCTCACCCAGACTCCCATTCGAAGCCGTGCCATTCGAGATCGTGAAGTTCCAGCCCGTAACATAACTCGAGAGGAAGACCGTGATATTCCATATCGCGGACTTTGGATTCGAGGGGTACGGTGGTAGTTGTAATTGTCCGTCGGAGCTCACATCAATCGCGACTTGCAAATGATCTGCCTCCGATTAGCACTCTGCAACTTCCGGAGGAATTCTTGAAGCAAGACTCACCACCACCCAGCGGCGTATTCGGTTGTGGCGAATCCACGATCGCAATCCCAGGCGTAAAGATTTGGCCGTTGACAATCTGCTGCGCATTTAGGCATCTCGCCGACACGGCAAGACAGAACGCAACACTGAATCGAAACAACATCGCGTTCAGTTCATCTCATTGAATAGCTTCACTCTTCAAGCAACAGCAGGTTCAAGTAAATGAAGGGAGGAAACAGACGGGACGTCATGTCGTGGGTAAAGTTGGAAAAACATGGCATGCCAGTAGTAATATCCGCATGATGTTATGAAAGAGGGGATGGGAGGGATGGAACAAGGGAGATTGAACGCCCGTGTCGGAATGGCTTCAGACCTACTGATTGGGTTATGCATTCCGGAATTCTGGCGTTACCGGGTACCTTGACGGCCAAGGACCGTCAGGATGGTCCGAAACTCTGATGGAGAGGGGTGCATCTGCGTGGTTGAGACTGAGGTTGTATCAGATACATGGGGTGGCGTTGAGATGTCATTTCGACAGGGGAATGACCAGGGGATTTAAGGCTGGCGGCCGCATCACGTGCTTCGATATTGAACGTCGACATTGATATCGAAGCTGTTTCAACACTCAGCATCTGGACCACCATTCAATATTTGAGCCTGGATTGTTGTTTGAAACCCTCTTTCAATCAACGATGCTGATGATAGGATGATGCTCGGCCCCGCATCATGGCAGGCCCCTTTCCGACTGGCCTCCCGTCCCATTTCAGCCCGGCACATCCTCATCTTCTCGCGTTCCATCTCCCGCGAGAAGCCAAACGAACGATACAAAGGCTGGACGCGACCCAAAGGATGGGTCCAGCCGAAACCAATATCTTCACCTGAAAATGTCCTCTTCCACATCTCGCCCGAAGTTTCTAACGCGGTGAAGAACAACCTCCCAGTCGTCGCCTTAGAGTCCACGATTTACACTCATGGGTTCCCATATCCCGAGAATGTGGCTCTGGCATTAGACTTGGAGAAGATTGTTAGGGCAAATGGTGCGATTCCAGCGACGATTGGGGTGTTGGGAGGTGTGGCCAGAATTGGGCTTACCAGCGAGGAAATCAAAACCCTCGCTGAAGGTGCGGGAAAGCCAGAAACGATGAAAGTTTCCAGGAGGGACTTGCCCTATGTTCTGGGGATGGTATGTTGGATGGTGGTTTCTTCTCATCCGATGTTGCTTCCTAAGTTCTCAGAATACGTGCTCACATGGTGTCTAGGGTGTGTCTGGACGGAAGCTCAATGGCGGCACCACTGTCTCCGGAACAATGCTTCTTGCTTCTAAAGCTGGAATAAGAGTATTTGGTACTGGCGGGCTCGGGGGCGTCCATCGTGAAGGCCAAGATACGATGGACATTTCAGCTGATCTGACCGAGCTTGGTCGAACTCACGTGGCCGTGATCAGCAGCGGCTGCAAGAGCTTTCTAGATATCCCGAGGACTCTCGAGTATCTCGAGACACAGGGAGTGACTGTCTGCACCTTTGCTGATGGCAGGACTGGCCCCATTGATTTTCCTGCCTTTTATACCCGGGACAGTGGGAGCAAAAGTCCAATGGTGATTCAAGACGCAAAAGAAGCTGCTGCAATAATCTGTCGGTGATCATGTCATCCTTCAACCATTCTTACTAACGATGTCCAGACTCTCAGACAATTTTCAAACAGTCGAAGCGATTCGGCATGCTCTTCGCGAATCCCATTCCCGAAGAGTTTGCGTTGCAGAAAGCGGATATAGACGCCGCCATCGATCAAGCAGTTCAGGAGGCTGCAGAGCAGGGTTTTCACGGCCATGCCAATACGCCATTCATCCTGTCCAGAATCAAGGAGCTCACTCATGGCAATAGCCTTCCTGCCAACCGCGCTTTGATTGAGTCTAATGTTGCTATGGCTGCTAAAGTTGCTGTTGAGTTCTCGAAATACAACGGGGAAACTTCTTATAGCCATTTCTCTGACAACGAGCAAAGCTATACAGAAAGTTTGAGTAATGATGACTTACAACGCACGAAGCCAGACGGAGTGGCTACTATTATTAAATCCAGCACCACAATAGATCCTGCAAAGGCCGCTACAGCCTTGTCACTCGAAAATAGACTCTCCTCTGTACGGAAAACTGCTGTAAGCCCTCTAGTTTGTTTCCCATTCATGAAACAGAACAAAACCCCCGTCACTGTGCTGCTCCAATGATACGGAATGCTCTTTGACATCTCTCCAGGCAAAGAATCCCGAAATTGTAATATACGGATCAGTTGCAGTTGACCTATCTTGTGATTATGCTCCTCTAGAAGGTGGTGACTCAGTATCGAAGGACCCTCCAGTCGTGCCTCAAATGCATACGTCGAATCGTGCCGCAATCAGTTCATCGATTGGCGGCGTCGGTCGTAACGTCGCTCTCGCAGCCCACCGTGCTGGAGGGGATATACCTGTACTTCTTCGCAGTCTGGTTGGAAAAGATAGGTAAGTGATCGTGCAAGGCATTTATTTGTCCATCACTAACCACATTGCAGGGCAGGAGAGAATATTGTGTCCGCTCTAAAAAGCGATGGGCTGTATATTGGTGGTGTTGCGTCCATCCCTCTTCGGATGTTTCAGAACGAGTACCGGACTGCGCAGTATGTATCAGTCAACGATGCCAAGAAGGACCTTGTTCTTGCAATGGCGGATATGAGCATCTTCAGCGTCCCCAATCCTGCAAACGTCAATCTGGAACCTGTAAGCCCTAAATGGAGCGTTGTAGATGCGAATTGGCATCCACGGATGATTCGGAAGATTCTTTGCAAGCTCAAAGAATGGAAATCGAAGGTCGCATATGAACCAGTGTCTGTACCCAAAGCAGGAGGCCTTTTTCAACTACTTGCGTCAAGCCCCAGACAAGGACAACTCCCTCACGCCGATTCACTTGGGCTCTTTCCCGCACACACAATTGACTTGGCCACGCCAAATCGGCACGAGCTTGCTGCAATGCACGCTGCAGCAAAGAAATATGATTTCTTCGAGTCGCAAAGGTGGTGGGAAATCATAGACAGCCTTGGGATTCCCAGCTCTGGTGCTCGCGATCGCTTCGTTTCCATTACGAACCACAAGATGACAGATGAGGGCATCCCATTTCAAACCATTCAACTTCTTCCATTTATCCCTACCATCCTCACGAAACTTGGGGCAGATGGTGTACTCTTGACCGAGATTCTCAAGCTTGACGATCCACGGCTCACGGATCCTGCACATGCGCCATATGTGTTGAGTCGTACTAGCAATGGCAGTACTGAGATTGGTGGCGTATACATGCGTCTCTTCCCTCCAGTTGAAGTTGTGGAGGACGTTGTCAGCGTCAATGGTGTCGGAGATACATTCCTCGGTGTTCTCCTCGCCGGACTGGCCAAAGGCGCTGAGTTGAACGAAGACCTGATCAATCTCGCCCAACGAGGAGCTATCATGACATTGCGTAGCAAAGAAGCAGTAAGTCCTCAATTAGGGGAGCTAACACCAGAAATTGATCGACTACAACGGAGTGTGATCACAGAGGCATTGGAAACAGCAAGTCACGAAACATAGTCACCACCTGTGGAACACTTTCAGAGCATCAATTCAATAATCGTAACGACGCGAAACCACTACCCGCTGCGCTTGACTCAAGACCGACACCGCCGAATCAGTCAAGTTCTGTTCTCGTGCTTCGTGAAGGATCTTGTAATCCTCTTGTTCCAATGATGGTTTGTGCGTCCGAAGCAGGGCCTTGTGACGGGATGCCTGAAGCAACCGTTGCCCAAATAGGACCCATGCCCGCGTCGTTGACGTGCCCTTCCTGTACCTCTCTTCTACCATTCACATCTGGTATGCCTGCTATTGATGCCTTGCGCTGTCTTATCGGCAATGTCATGCTCCTGGCGGTCGCATCCAGCCTCGCTCGTTTGGCTTCTGTCACTTCCATTTCGTCGCTGCTCCTCTTGTTGTTCTTCCTTTCCTCCTTCTTCTTACCCGTTCCTATATCCTTCCGATCACTTGTACCTGGAAGTCCTGTCTCGCTTCGACCACTAGTCTCCTCGCTATTTGCCCCACACTCAGGCTCCGTGACCAAACCCCCATCCGTCCCATTGACACCTTCGACCTCCTTTTCTTTCTCTTTCTCCCACAGCCAAGCCCTCGCTTTCTGATTCCACACTCTCCCCTCCAATCCAGCTCTCACCATCGTCTTCAGCGAAAACGGCATTATCAGAACCATGGGCCCAAGCACATGCTTCATTTCCACCGTATACATTCTAACCGCATTCCATCGAACCTTTCCGTGCACCGAGAAGTGATGCAGATATAATCGGTACGAGGCAAGGCCGAGACAGGCGGATGCTATTTCGTCGTCCAGAAAGGAGATAATGTGAAGGAGGAGCTCGGGCAGAAGCGTGCTCAGCTTGTCCTTAGAGCGTGGTATCTTGTCGTAGTCCAGACTTGAGGTGTGCAATCTTGAGGTGTGCAATTGATGTTGATGTGCTGCCGGCATTCGCGGCGCCATGTTGAGTCGCGGTAAGACGGGGAGCTGTTTGCGGAAGGTTGGTTTCTCCATATATTCTTTTCGTAATGATATTTTAGTACCTGATTGGGTATTCTGATGAATGCTTTTCCGTGAGGGAAAGATAGAATCCATGTCTGCAGGCATTTGTAGCAGCACATTGTGGTTAGTGCTTGCGCGAAAACAGAAGGCGCGACAAGGAGGACACTTGCGGTGAGGCCCCCTCTGAGTCTGACGATTTTTGAGACTGCTAATACTTTCCAAGTGACAGGTCCTCTCAAGGAGCAGAGTTCGACGACCCCCCACGATTTCACAGCCAAATCAGGTTATTTCCACCGACGTCCCAGATTCTGTTGTGGATTGGAACTACTTTAGGTCCCGAGTCGAGGAACGGGACGGCCCTGAAGTGGGCTTTGCCCTGCCAAAGCACCGATCGACACTTACTGGCCGATATTGCTTCCAATCCCTGGGCTAAAAATCGACGAGATCAGCCATCGCCATTCATCATCTTACGATTGCTATACCAAAAGAATTTCTAGCCCTTCGTCGATATTCTAGTCGAAGTTCTGCACCGACGTCAAAAGCCGGAATGACCATACCCTCATATCCTCGGGACCTATCTATTTCTGCACCGTGACTCCTTGTTAGTCCAGATTGAACCACGGTCCAAAGGGCGAGAATCCTCGCTTACTGCTCGAGTACAAGAGCTGACCTGCTCCTCCCTCCTTGACATCTCTCTTCTTTCTTCATACACATCCAACACCACCGGTTTCCAGTGCACTCAAACACTACAATTCCACTTCACGCTGGACGATCTTCACGCCTTACGACTGAAGACTTATTCTACGCTTCCGCTTCTTTCTCTCATCGACATTCCGATATTTCCAGGGAGAAATCATTGCAATACGAAGGCCTGTGAACCAGCATTCGATCCCAGAAGACAACCACCAGGATTCACCAACTCGAATTCTCTTACGAACAGAATTTGAGCTTTTATTGGCAACATCTTCAAGCTTCATACCGAGGACTCGACAGCCTCGACTTCCTCGACTTGCATCCACCAACACTCAAATTTCCACCTCTAGGAGACACAGCACGAAATTCATTTCGGCATCCACATTTCCAAAATTCCTCAGTGCCGTTCTCAAAAGGTCCAGAACCCTTAGTTCACCACCATCTATCGTGACTCACTTATCGATCATCCCGACCCGGAACCATGGATCGCAAGCTCAGAACACCACAACACCTATCCCGATTGATCGCCAAAAAGAACCGGCTCACCAACAAACACAACTTCGCCAAGAAGACCCAGGACTTCCCCCATTGGATGCATTCTCCTACGTTGATTCAAGTCAACAAGTCAACCTTCATGACAATGGAGATGTACTCCAAACCAATCAAGAAGATTCGCCCTCGGAGAAGAAAGTCTTTAGCCAAAAAGAGACTGCAAATCGAACACTGGATGCAGATTCTTACTTCCACCAAACAACAAACTTTACTCAGATCGGCACAACATCTGGACGTCCAACCCACAATCGAGGAAGAAATCGTCGCAAAGCTCGAGACCAACGACAACGAGGACAGCCTCTCAGACGTTGACATAGAATTCGAGGACCTTGCATTTATTTCAGACGAACAGCAATCCATTGAACTAACAGCAGAGGAACATCTACCGGAAGATCGGGACCGAACAATAGCAGAGGAAGACTTCTCACGACCCTTCCCAACCCCACCACCAGAGACCGAGAACCGACCAAGCCAGCCAGTGGACTTATTTCACAACACCATCGTCAATATCAGCACCAATGAATTCGTGGTTGTCACTCCACCACAGTCACCGACCAGCAACCGCCGCGGTGAAAGCCTGTCCGACGTCTCCGTGGATCTCGACGACGACGACCTGGAATCCATCCCGGAGGACTTCGTGATCCCAATGTTCAACGAAGACGGTGCACCATCCGATTCTGACAGTGGCTCCGACACGCCATCCGACACCAATCACAACACTCCAAGAGAAATGGATCCATATGAGCCTACGATCCGGGACCTCATGATCGAAGTCCAAGGCGACGACCGCGACGTGCATATGGAAGAAGACCTTTTTGACATCCAAACACCCCGCTCGCCACTTACGAACATCACCGTCGCCTCACCATCCCACAACGAAGCGGACGCAGTTATCCCACCCACCAGCACTTGGATATATCGATTAGAGAACCGAATACTGCAACTTCGGGAAATCCGGCGCAGAAGAATACACGGCGATCACACGGGTCGAATAGTATGGCCTCGACAACATTCGAACCAGGAGAATGTACGCCTGAACAACGAGAACGAACAAATCGAGTGGATGAATATGAGGGAGAGAGTGTGGGCGCAGGAGAGAGATGAGATGATTGTTGGGTGGAATGAGGGGCAGAATGTTAGAGAGGAGAGGGATAGAGAATGGATTGTAAGACGCGAGTGGTTAAACGTAGTAACGCCGTCTCAGAATAGCTGGACGAGAAGTATGAGATAGAAAATGGATTTCATGTGAATAGATTGATTATACACCTCGATTTCAGTTTCTCGTCAATGTGACCGATGACTTATACACTGCGCCTACGAATGCTGCTTAATAAACGTCTGCCTCACAACCACCTCTCCAGGCTTTCCCCCAACCTTCGGCATCTCACACCAAACCCTCAGCTCGCCCGTGTCCCTATACTCAGCCCTCGTCTCCCTAACTCTCGCCTCCTCCGGTATGTACCTCCCAAGCATACCCTCCTCCTCAATCGCCACCAACCACTTACAAACGCCCGCCAACAATAAACTATCCATAAACCCCTCCCTCCTCTTAACCCCCTCCATAAGCCTAATCGCCTCCCTCCTAACACCCGGATCCCTACACTTCCGTGCCACAATCTCCAGTGGCAGGATAACTTGGCTATCAAACACGAAAAACGAGTCATCCTCATGATCGAGCAGGATCTTTGTCAGTGATAAAATCTCCGTGAATTGCGGCTTCAGCATATCGAAGAACATCTCTGACGGGCGGAATAAGCAGTCCATTGCTATGCAGGTACATAGATAATGCACCTGTAAACAGATCGCTGAATACCGCTCCTTAGTTTCAGGGGATGCAGTAGCGCGGGAGAGGAGAGGTGTGAACGCTTTATACCACCGCGACAATTCAGCTCTATACCTTTCCCTCTCCTCTAACGCTTGCGCGGTAGCCGCACACCGGATTTTATCCAGCACGTAGAGACTCTTATCCGGTTCTTTGGCGCCTGGGTCGTACGTCCACGCTATAATCATGAAATGAATCGTGCGACGCATTAGTATCTTCCCGAAGATCTGCGCTTCGGAAATAGTCGAGAACTCGAAGGGCATCTTCTCGACGGCGGAGGAGCGGTCGTCTTTCCGGCTTATATGGCATTGTACGGGGAGCTTGTCGATGTATACCATCCCCTCGATCTCGAGGCGGTAGAAGGCGTGTACTAGGTCGTCTTCTACTGTATGTGGGGAGGGTGATAGGGCTGCCGTGTCGAGTGTGCAGTTATACGGTGCCGTCCAGTCTTCGAGCAGCTGCACGCTCGAGCGGATCTGCTCTAATGCAGACTCGTGGTTGCCGTGGTAGATCTCGAAGGCGATTATTAGTATCGAGGCAAGGAGTGTGGTGCGTAGATCTTGTTTCTTCTGTACTGTTTCACGCATCTGTTTGATGGCTTTGTCCATTTGTTGTAGTGAGAAGCGGTAGTGTGCTGCCGCATCGTCGTTGGGGATTGTGGGGTCTAGCTCGATGTGAGAACGCCCTGATCGGAAGAAGAGATCCAGTGCTCCGATTGCGATTGCGGCGTAGAGGATTGAGCGCTCGCCTTCACAGGCTTGCAGCACTGATTGGTTCCAGAGGAGGGGGTTGTAGCAGCCTGCTATGTTGGCTACGGTTCTATCGGAGAAGAAGCGGAAGTATCGGTGTTCGTCTTCGGTGTCGAAGATTGAGGTACTTGGTGGCCGAATTAATGGGATGAAACGAGT
>Ga0302140_10012954_pt1 | contig 10210 bp, 9 predicted proteins | sample I_Bog_E1_1_FD_202095 | JGI IMG/M metagenome (GOLD analysis project Ga0302140, IMG submission 202095) | Peat permafrost microbial communities from Stordalen Mire near Abisko, Sweden - I_Bog_E1_1 | ecosystem: Environmental > Terrestrial > Soil > Wetlands > Peat | place: Sweden: Abisko, Stordalen...
TAAAAAAGATTTTTTTTAAAGAAAAAGAAGAAAAAAATAATTAAATAAAAATTAATTTGTTTTTAATTTTTTTTTTTCTAAAACTAATATAAAAAAAAATAAAGGTGACTGTTTTATTCTTTATTTTTTGTATGAAAAATTTTAATTTTGATAAAATCACAAAAACCTCTTTAGCTATTTTAAAAAAAAATTATTTTTTTTTAAAAACACAAATATTGGCAAATTTAAAAAATGCATATTATTTTATTCTCAAGTTTTGGGTTTTTTTTTTTGACAAATATTTAATATTTACCGTAAATTTTTTTTTTGGGTAGAAAAATAACCGAATTTTTTCAGGACCTTTTTAATGTTGGGCCTTTTGAAGTATGGCTAATGGCTAATAGCAGGTTTTTGGCTCACTTGCTGTCCTGAAGTAATGTCCTCATTAATTCTTTCTCTAAATTTTTCCACTAGAGTCAGGAATTCTCTCTTGTGAAGCTTTGATGCCAGGTTTCACTAAACTTCTGAATACAAAAATAAATAAAAAATATTGTTTTAAATTCGCAAAATGTTGAAAATTTAACATTTGAAAGTTGACAGATATATAATAAGGAAGACATTTACGAAATTTTAATAAAACTAATTTTTATCAAAAGTTTGGAATTTTTCTTATATATCTCATTATTAATGAAACGTTAATAAAGGTCCTTGAAAAAAGGATGAGTAAGTGCTTTCGAGGCGCTGATTCTTTTTTCTGGTAAAAACATCAGCATTTTCATCAACAAATCCAGAAAAATCTCCATATTATCAAACACTCCACTGAACTTCTTCTTCAAATTCTGTCCTTTAATATTCTTAAATTCATTGAATATCTTCGCGTCAAAAGGCACTCTTTTCGCTAATTCCCTTAATTCTTCCTCATTCGGAGACCCTAGAACATCGAATATCGCGAATAATTGATCACCATCGGTTTCGCCTTGAAAAAGCGGTTGTAAACTCACTAATTCAGCGAAAATGCATCCCAAAGCTTTTTAAAATAAATAATTATATGAGTATATATAGAGAAAAAACCCCAAATATCAATAGCTGTTGTATAATTTGTGATGCAAAGGATTAATTCCGGGGCACGATAATATCGTGAAACGATGTAGGGAGTGTTTTTTCCTGAAGGTTCTATGATTTTCGCACTGCCGAAATCGCAGATTTTCAAAACGTCTTGACTATTACAAAGGATGTTTTCGCTAAAATATGTCTATATTATATTCATAAAAATTAAAGGAAGAAATACGGTTTGAGGTCTCTATGTGCGATATCTTTAAAATGAAGGAAGATGAGTTTTTTAAATAAAATGCGGGTTTTTTTTTTACTTTTTTCATGAATGAATTCGAGTCCCTTCAAAATTTGGAATACATAGCTCTTATTAATATAAGGTTAGTTAGAAGAAGAAAAAAGCTTGTTTTAAAATGAACTTTTATAGTCATTTCAGGGAATTTCTGTTTTTTCTTTAAATTGCCCTGTAATATACTTTCCAAATTTGTCTCCATATATTCGAACACGATATTTTGAATGAGTTTATTTTCCTCAGATTTCGTATAGAAAATATCCTATCATATAAACCTAAATAAACTCCCCTCCTAATAAAATTACCAATATCTTCACTATATGATCGGAATCCTTCACTTCAAGCAAAATCTCGAACTCTCTACTCAATTGATTACCTAATTTCTCTATTCTTTTCAAAGCCACTTTCCTTTGATTCGTATGATCGAAAGCCTCAAACACAAAGCCAAAGGCTCCTGATCCCAAAACCTTCACAATTTCATAATTTGGAGGGTTCATTCTTAATATCAAGGAAATTTAATCAATAATTAAGTCTTTTTTTCCTCGTGTTTAATCGATTTCCTTGAAATTAAGAAATTTAAAAAGGCTTTTAATTTAGAACTTCAAGTTTCTTTAATTCCCTAAAAGCCTTTTAATTAGTAAATGGTTTTAATTAGAAATGTTTTTAATTAAAATAAGTCAAGGCTTTTGTTTTTAATTAAAAACTCGGAAAAGAAGCGAAAATGTTAATTAAACTGCTCTAAAATGCTGGAAGTCTCCGAAAACAGCATTTATGACGCTTTGCAATCAAGTTCCGATCAAGGCGAAGGTGTTTTTCTTCTCGATGACCCTCCTTTCTTCAAAATGAAGACTTCCAAGCTTTCAAAGGAGATTTTCCTCTTGATTTTGACTGCGATCCCCTATTCGAGTTCTTTGATTCTTTCTTATTTTCCGAATGCCTTGAATCTCTATTTCATTAGTAAAAATAACGATTTGCTTGAAATTTGTGCTATTGGGAGTTTCCTTATAGTGGCTAATATAACTGGATGCTTACTTCTCAATGCTTTAAATGCAGAAATTGGCAAAAGTATATCAATTCTTAATGATCAACCGAATGTGAGTTTCAAAGCTCCTTATAATAAATATACCACAGGTCTTTATTTCCATAGAGGAATGGTTTTGGGCAGTATATTTATGATATTTTGGTTCATTTTATTAGGATATTTAGGGAAAATAGGCGAGACGTTTTGGGATTTATCGCCAGAATTCACTGGGAAATTAGAGGAATATGCGTTATTTCTCTTGCCATCGATTTATTTCAGTTTTTCCTTTGATTTGACGAGGAATTTATTGATTTCTTGTGATGTTTTAAATCTGCCTTGTAGTTTCTTGATATTGACCATTTTCCTTCATTATTTGTTTTGTGTCTTATTCGAATTGGAGGGCAATTTCGAAATAAAAGCAGCCAGTTTCTGCAAAAATATCACTGATTTCCTCAATACTTTCCTTATAATGCTTTATGCCTGGAACCTCAAATCGCTAAATAAGGTCTGGATTCCTTGGACTTCGAATTCCTTTAAGAATCTATTTTCTCATCTTGATTTTAATAGACTTTTCGTAAAATGGCTCGAAACCCTAAGCTATGAAATCCTGAATTTAGCAGTTCTTTTATGTGGGAATTTAAAGGAAATCACGCCTTTTTTCATTGTTTCCTGTATACAAACCATGAATTTCGCTATAAATCAAGGCTTTTCGCAAACTGTCAGGATAATCATTTGGAAAGCTATAAGAGAAGGTGCTATAAATAAAGCCAAAAACAGGGCTTTTCTCGGGTTTTTACTCAGTATTTTCCTGGCTTTGGCTGAATGGCTCTGTTTCTTCGCTTTGAAGTCTATAGTTATGAATTCGATGTTGAAAGATGATCTCGTAAAGGTCCATTTTCTAATATATAGTGATTATTATAGTTTGAAGCTTTTCCTTGATGTTTTTCTAGTGATTTCTATTGATATTCTCAAAGCTTTATTGAAATTCCGGGTTTCCTTTAATCTCCATATAATGGGCTTTTATATGGGGGCTATTATTTTAATGGGTTATTTCTCAGGATTTGAACCAATGAAATTAATTGAAGGATTATGGATCGGTTATATGTTAGCTGAAATAAGCATTATTATCATTGCTTTTGTTTATTTATGTTTTCTAGTGAATTGGAAAATCGAAATTAATAAGATTTGTTTAAATAAATTAAGACGAAATCTCAATAAAACTTGAAAATATTCTAATTTATTAGCTTTTAAAAAGATTTTTCTTTAATTTTATCAATGTTTTATTATTTTAAGGAACTTCTTTTCGAAGTCCTCAGATTCAAATTATTAGACATTTTTTCGTTTTGGAAATCGTTCATTATCCTTGAAATCCTATCGATTTTAGACTTCAATAAAGAGATTTCTAAAGGGTTTTCAGAGGTTTTTCTTCCCAAATTCATCAAATCTATCTTTTTCTCAGGCTTTTCCTCGGTTTTCTCAAAAACCTCGCTTATTATCTTGAAACAATTCATCAAAAGCTTCGGTTTTATCATTGATTTCTCTAGGAATTTAACCTCGATTTTCTCTAATATCCTCATAAGCGAGGTTTCTATACTTTCATTACATAATTCGAAATCTTTCCTTGTATTTTCTATGAAATTCTGTAATTTCTTGTTATTTTCATCAAGACCCTCGATATTTTTATGATATTTCCTAGTTTTTTTTAATATTCTGGCCTTCAAATTCCAATATCTCTTCAATTCCCTTGTTAATAATTCTTCTATTTCAGGAATTAATTCATTTTTAGTCTGATTTTCTAGGATTTTCTCTAATCCCTCCAATGATTTCATCAAATTCCCAATATTTTCAGTCTTAAAATTGCGTATTTCCTCAGTAATTCGTAAGAAATTAAAGGTGCCTTTCAATAGATTGAGTTCTTTTTTCAAGGGGGTTTCGATTTCCCTCTTTATAGTTTGTAAATATCGAGAAAATTCATTGATTTTTTTCTGTTGAATATTGATGATTTTACTGATCAAATCATCGCTTTTCCCTTTGATTTCCACATGGTTTTCTTGAAAGACTATAGAAACCTTTTCGATTTTCTCATTCAAATCCTCGATCTTCTCTTTAATTGTTATAAAGCCTGTGATGACTTCAGTGAAATCGACTTCGATTTCGATGAATTTCTCGAGATCGAATGAATGGAAACTTTCAGCTATTTCGATATTAGCATTAAAATTATCGATTTCCTCTTGATAAAAAGTCTTCATATTTTCTTCAATTATCAAGAGTAATTTATCTATAAAGCTGATTCTTTGATCGATATTTAAAGGGATTTCTGTGATGAGAAAGTCTTGGATTAAAGAATGGACCTTCTGGTTATTATCTTTAAAGACATTGTAGCCTGAATTCGGGATTTGGATTGAAAATCTAAGAGATTTTTCCTTGATAAAAGCTGGGATTTCCTTTAATTCAGGGAAATCCTCCAGAAAGCTCTTTTGTTTATAGGAAATCAAGGAATTATGGCTTGAATTCGCGAAAATTATAATGACTTTCTCTATATTTGGGAGATTTTGGCTGATATTATAGATATCGAGACATCCTTTGAGTAAGGTGATTCTGGCTTGATTAGTGAAGGTTTTATCTGGATTATTTCGATTAGAAGAGCTTTTATTCGCAATATTTTCGATATTATTCATGAAATCGAGGGTTTTATTAGCGAAGCTTTCAAATAGATAATCTGCATATTCCTCATGTTTGGATTCCTCTAGGAAATTGATCGAATTTATAAGAAAATCGCTTAATTGTTCATCGAGATAAAGGAAACAATTAAATAAAAGACAAGCTTTTAAGGTATTTATCGCATCATTCGCACTATTTAGAAAATGCAATATCACATTACATCCATATCCGAAACCTATAAACCTCAAATTATCAGATCTTATATGAAAAACCTTTCTTCGAACCAATTCATAAATCAATAAATCCAGACATTCCGATAAACTTTCATTATTATAACAAGTTTCTGGATTATAGAGAGTATATGATTGACATGGATAATTAAAGAGAATCACATAATAATTTTCTAAATCTTCGATCAGATTTTGATAAAAAGCAATTTTCGTGAGGAAATCATCAAAGAAATCATGACAAATTATCAGGACTTCTTTGTTTTTCACTTCTTTGGCTTTGGGGGAAGAAAGGATAGTATAAGGAATAGCGGTTGAGGCATCGATTACTAAGACTTCTAATTGTTGATATTGAAGAGGACATTCGATAGAAAGTAAATTGGATATTCCTTGGATATTGATCTTTGAATGTTCAGGTTCTTCTAATCCTTTTTTGCCTAAAAAACAAAGGAATTATCTAAAAGAATAAATAGAAGGAAATTTCACCATCTAAAAGACTCAATTTCGGAGTACTGATCTTGAAAAAAGGCAATTTCCTTAGATGGACAAAAGTCCTATGAAATAAAGAATGAGTTAAGGAGAAATTGCCGCCCATAGGGAAGAATTTCCTTCTATTAAGAATCTTATGAATTTGATAGGTGGGCAAATTCGCTAATTTCTTATTAACGAAAGTGGAAAGTCTGGCTTTCGATTTCTCGCGATTTTCCTTATTGAGTTTAGGTGAAGAAAGCGTGAATCCTGCTTCGAAATTCGAAGTAAAGGATTTCTTGAATGAAGTGCCAAGAGCTTTCGGCGAATTCAAGTTATTATTGCTTGAGAAATTATATTTGACGGTTTCAGGCTTTTTTTATAAATAAATAAATAATTCATTAAATCTTAATAAATCAAAAAATTTACAGCGAAAAGGAAGCTTTTTCTTCTGGGATTTCCAAAAAGCGATTCTCTAGTCTTTAACATGGCACTAGGTTGATCAGGATTGGGCTTTTCGAGATAAATCGAATTCAATGAAATTTCGCCTTTTCTCGTCAAAATGGTGTTTTTATAGAGATTAAAGGTTTTATTGAAGATATTGTTAGAACTCAAGGCTTTATTCGAATTCTGAGGCTTTTCCTTAGGGTAAAAAAACCGCTTTTGTAGGGAAAATGATTGGGATGAAAAGCCCCTTTCCAAACTAATGTTCTTGATATTATTATAAGCTTTTTTTTCTATCGAATCTATAGGGTTTATAGTTTTTTCAGGCAGGAGATATTCAGAAACCTGGGGTTTATTTGATTTCTTAGAGAGGATATCACGATGAATATAAGGATTAGAGGAATTTTTGGGATTTTGTTCAATGATTTCGAACTCTTTTATCAATAAAGTATAAATAAGATAGCAATTTCGACAAACTTTCACTAATTTATATTCGTTTTTATGCAAAATCAAGGCTTTTCCTGTTTGAAAAGCTTCATTTTTACAGGAAATCTTATATTTTTTGAACATTTCAGGCAATTTCTCAGATAATTGCCGAGCCCGGGTTATAAGATTAGAGGAAATCTCATAATAATTTTGTTTGAAATCCTCAGAAATCACATTAGCGAGTTCTTTAAAGTCTTGCAAATTCAATTGGAGTTCTTCAATACCGCCTTTTTCATAATTCCCGAATATATGATGACAAAAATCGCCTGAACATGAGGTTTTCTTTAGGATTAAAGCGAGTTTATTTGAATAAATGTTTTTATGGCCATTAGGAATTGAAACAGGCGACTTTTTCTGTATTGAAATCAAAGAAGATCTCGGCTTAAATGAAAATTCCTGAGGATTGAGGTTATTGATTTCATGGATATTGAGATCTTTTAAATCATATAAACCTGGATATTTCGCCAAATCTTTATATATAGAGATTATATTAGATATAATATATATTATATATTATATATTATATATTATATATTATCTAGATATGGATATAAAGAAAAAGACCTGATTTCGGGAAAATAGACAATTCTTTAATCCCGATGAAATAAAGCTTTTTTTCCTCTGAATTATATAGATATTTTACTATGATTTTCCCGACTTCGAGGCTTTTGCTATTGATGAAATTAATCAACGATTTACAGATCTTTTCAATGATATTTTAAGGCTGATATTGAAAAATCCAAGAAATACCTGACTCATCATATTATTCAAAGCCTGATCGAAGCTATTATAGACATCCATAGTGTTTTTCCCTAGGAAATTGCTTCTTTTCTTGAAATTCCTCAAAGGAGTCCTTTGGAGATTATAATCATAATCAATAATAGCCTGATAAAAGGCACAATAAAAGATGAAACCATTTAAATTGTTATTATAAATGAATCGATCTTGAATTGTGGCGATTTTAGCTTCACGAATTTGAGTCGGAATGTAATATTTCGAACAAATATTTAAATTAATATCAGAGAATTTCCGCGATTTCTTCTTAAAAGTGAAAAGTCCCGAATATTCGCAATAAAAAGTCTCATCTTCCTCGCTATTTTAACAAAAATCATCATAAATTTCACTATTATACAAGAATGGTTGGCTCCTTTTTGCGGCAATTTCACAAATTCCTGAATAAAACTAATAGATTCTCCTTTATTTCGCAAGAAATCCTCTATTTCCACTTTACAAACAGGCGTTTTTCTTCCATTTGTGAGTTTTACCATGGCTATAGGTCGAAACTAAAATAAAATATCTATATATATAGTCTTTTTTATAGAAATTTACATGGGTCAATAGTTTCAAAGCCTTATATAATCTATGGCAGAATTTGAAAGTTTTTTTTCTAGGGAAATTCTCGATTTTCTGATGTTTTTCGCTCAAAATGCGGAAGAAAGTCTTGACGTTTTCGAGGCTTTTTGTTTGGATTATCAGAGTTTTTCCAATAAAGGCGTTTTCGAGCAGGGTTTTTATGTTTTCAACTTCATCGAAAACAAGAGTTTTTGCAATAGGCACGAAAAAACAGGGTTTGGACTTTATAGAGAAAAGCTCTAGGAAATCGTTATGTGATTCTAAAGGAATCAAGGCTTTTTTCTGATGGAGATCAATACGAATTATTGTCGGAAGGGACTTCTTAGACTTATTATTAAGAAAAAGGGACTTTTCCATATTAATGCTTTTTAATTTCCAACAATTTTAATAAAAAAACTAAAGGAAATTCAAATTTCAAAGACATTTTTATGAGAAAAACTAAAGAAAATAAGGAAAATAAGGAAAAAAACGGGTTTATTAGCAAATGTCTAGAACAAATGATAAAAGTCAATATGAGACCTATTGAAAAAACCCTCAAATCCTCAAAAACTCCAATAAAAACCTCACTTTCTGATATAATGATCATGGAAAAACCTAGGGAAAAAGCACCTTTACCTCAAAGTCCGGTTTTTAAGATTAAAGAAGAAGAAAAACTCAGCGATTTCGAGGAATTGAAAGAAAAAATCAAGACTTTGAGATTAGAAGAGGAAAAAGTCCTTTTTAATAATAAGAAAAAAACCAAAAATAGACAGGAATTGGAATATTCGCTTATTCTTGAGGATTTCAAATATCGAGTCATTCAAAAGGCCTTTTTTTCGTTTATGAGAAAACGGCTTATATTGAAAAAACAGAAGAAGAAAGAATTCGAAGACTTTAAAAATAAGAAAAATTGCTTGAAAATGGGCTTTTTCTTTGGGATATTTAGGGATTTTATAGAGAAAAAGAAAGAAAAGCACAAATTCATGAGTTTTCTATTAGAAAACAAGAGAATTCGAATGAAAAGCATGAGTTTTACGAAATTAAAAGCCTATTTTTCCTTGAAAAGGTCAATACGAGAAAAAGGCGATTTTCTAATTAAAAACTCCATGTTTTTCTCAATAAAAACCTATCTGCTTAAATTAAGAGAAAACTGTCAATTATTGAGAAATTATCATGAATTCCAGGTTTCTAAAGAAAAAAAAACCAAAATCAGGTGTTTTCAGGCTTGGAAATCGAATAAAATAGGTCTTTTATCGATAAAATCGAGGATTCAGGCTCGGAAAAACGAGGGAATTGAGGGTTTTTCATTGAGGATTTCGATTAAGAAAAGAATCATCAAGGAAATCAAAGTACTTGTTTCAATGGAAAATAGGCTTCTTGAATTAGTTTATAGGCATAAGAATATGAGGAAAATCAATATATCTAAAGGAAAATTCAATTTGAATGAAATAAAGAAGCTTTTTATTGAGAAAAGCCATGAATTCCTCATTAGAAAAGCATTTTCAGGCATAAAACTCGCATTTTTACAAAGAAAAAAGACTATTTTATCTAGTTTCTATCAGGAAATCAAACAGAAATCAAGGCTTTTCATTATATTAAAGAGAAATCGTCAGGAAAATCGTGATCTCTGCCAATTATTAAGCGTTTTCTATGGTTTAAGGCTAAAACTCGCGTTTTTCAAGCTTATCAAGAAGAAATTATTAAGGAAAAAAGCCAGAAATGAGACTTTTTACTTAGCTAAAAGCTTCAATTTATTGAAGAAATATTCGAATTATCATAAAAACAAGAGAAATTGCCTTATTTCGATTTCGCAAGCCTATTCCCGTAAATTTCAGGCCAAAATCCTTCATCGTTGGTCCTCAATAATCAAAAGTCTCCAACCAATCAATGGATTATATAGACATTCTTTGAAAAAACGCTATTTCCATAAGTTTCTCATCATCTTTACCCAAAGAAAACTATTAAAGAAATACCTGATTTTCCTAAGTCTCGAATATTCCATTGAAAAACCCCAGAAAACCCCTTTTGTCTTATTAAAAGAGTGAATTTTTATTTAGAAAACCTTTAAAATTGATTGTTTTTAAAATAATTATAGGATTCTTAGCAAATGGAAAGAACAAGTCTTTGAATCTGAAAACACAAAAGCCCAGAAAATCAAGAACTTCATGGCTTTAAATCATAGGAAAAACACCTTGAAATTCCGTGTTTTCTCTTATTGGAGTCTTTTATTAAAAAGGAAATCAGGGCTTT
>Ga0302140_10012955_pt1 | contig 10210 bp, 14 predicted proteins | sample I_Bog_E1_1_FD_202095 | JGI IMG/M metagenome (GOLD analysis project Ga0302140, IMG submission 202095) | Peat permafrost microbial communities from Stordalen Mire near Abisko, Sweden - I_Bog_E1_1 | ecosystem: Environmental > Terrestrial > Soil > Wetlands > Peat | place: Sweden: Abisko, Stordalen...
GGCGACTGATGTAACGCTTCCCACTGTTATGCTCAGCGAAGGAGGATGAACTGTGATGCTTGATGATGCTCCAATCTGAGATGTGTATACTGGGGGTGGGAGAGACGAGCTCGAAGTATTGATAGTATACGAAAGACCAGCGATTGATGTTACGCTTCCAGTTGTTGTGCTCAGGGAAGGAGGATGAACTGCGATGCTTGATGATGATGATGATGATCCAATCGGAGACGTCTGCACAGAAAAGGAGAGAGAAGAGCTCACTAGTGTCGCAGAAGGTGTCTGTGACCCCAGTGAAGTGGTGATTGAAGCTAGTGATGAGGAGAAGATGCTTGGTGAGCTTGAGCTTCGAATTAATGTCCCAGTTAAACCTGTAACAAGAGTAAGTGAGACGGAAACCCTAGTTGATGAGGTAGGAGTTTGTGTAGGTGACACAAGCGATAATGTCGAGGAGGGAAGGGATATGCTAGTCGATGGGCTATATATCTGAGTAGATGAACCCAGTGAGAGGGAATATAAAGAGCTGCTTCTCAAGCTTTGTGTGGTGGATTCCAATGGCAATGTTGTTGCTAGTACCGAGGTGATTTGAGATGAAGATACAAGCGAATTTGTACTCGCATGAAGCCCGGTAGAATAGACGACTGGTGATATCCATGACTGAGTTGTTGACCCGAGCGACGGTGTAAGTAGCGATATTGAGAGAGAAGCGCTGACCGGTGTTGACGTTGCGGACCCAAGTGAGAGTGTTGGGGCTAAGATCAAGGAGGAGGAGCCGCTTGGCGAGGTAGTTGTTTGAGTTGGCTTGATTGCCGTTGGGGTTCCAGAGATGCTCAAAGATTGTCCGGTGGATGTTAACGAATTTGCAGACTCTTGGCTCGGTTTGATGCTGGGTGATTGTGACACAAGTTGACTAGAATTTGTTGCAGGTGAAGTGATGGACTGACTGGTGACTGAAGTGGTCGACAATTGATGAGACGATGTTGACGAGGGCTGCTGTATTGTGGTTTGTGTCAAAGGGCTTGTAACCGGAGAAGAAGCCGTCTGAAATAAGCTGCTCTGTGCAGTAGAACTTATAGCTGAACTTCCTGTAGAGGATTCCCTGACCGAAGAAGTAGCTGGTGGCAAAGTGGCAATTGAACTGGGAGTTTGCCTTGTGGAGGGCTGGAAAATTGTTGAGCTCACAGAGGTCGCGGTGCTAAATGATGCTAAATTTGTTGTTGTGGTTCCACGAGTCTGGGCAGAACTTAGACTTGAACTGCTCTGGATGGCCTGAGAGGAAGTTGGACTTCCTGTAGAGGATTCCCTAATCGAAGAAGTGGCTGATAGCAAAGTAGCAACAGAGCTGGGAACTTGCACTGTGGAGGTCTGGACAACTGTTGAGTTCACAGAGGTTACGGTGCTAAACGATACTGAGTTTATTGATGTGGTTCCATGAGTCGGGGCGGAACTTGGAATTGAGCTGCTCTGGATGGTTTGAGAAGTAGTTGGACTTCCAACCGACGTTTCGCGCACGGAAGGAGAACTAGCTGAAGGACGGATCGCACTGGAAATCTGGATTGTGCTGCCCTGGGTTTCTCCCGAACTCGCGGAGGTTGATTGGCTTGTCAATATGGAGCTTCCTTGACTGGACACGTGCGTTGAGACTACGCTTAGAGTGGTCCCGCTCTGAAGTATTGTGCTGGTTTGTACAAGGCTCGAAAGAGGTGTTTGAATAGACGGAGAATTTGATATCGAGGCGATTGAAATGTGAAGAGTAGCAGTGATTCCAGACTCGCTCGTCGTAAGAACAGTTGTATTTGCCAGAGTAGGTTTTGCTGAACTCGAAACTGGTGACAATGATGCTACTGTATAAGAAGAACTCTGCACGCCACTGTTCGGTGCATTTGAGGACGTTTTGGAGGTGGCTGCAATCGAGGATGTAGCAGCAATCGTGGAGTTCTGAGCGAAATTGCTCTGGATCGTGGTTGGTTGGGGCGGAGGCAGGGTCGATAGCCTACTAGACGGGGAAATTCCAACGACGCTGCTAGAGAGCGTTGCTGAGCTTAAGGAAGAGAGCGATGTCTTGGAAGTTGTGAGGACAGCAGCTGTACTAGACGTGGAAATTCCAGTGATGCTGCTAGATAGTGTTGCTGAGATTATGGAAGACAGTGATGTCTTGGAAGGTGTGAGTATAGAAGCTATACCAGGCGTGGAGATTCCAACGATGCTGCTGGAGATCGAGGCTGAGCTCAAGGAAGATAGAGATGTCCTGGAAGGTGCGAGGATAGGAGCCGTACTGCTTTGAATCCCAGAGACAGAAAGTGTTGATACCGAGGGAGTCGTCGTAGAAGCAGATTGGTTTTGACTGATTTGCGAGAGTCCCGTTCTTGAAGATTGCTGTGATGTGCTCGTAGCCACTGGAGTAGAGACTGGCGTGTTGCTGGTGAGAATTCCAGAAGTTGATGAAGCGTGAGCCAAAGTAGAACTTAGCTGGATTTGACTACTGCTCTGTAGAACTCCTGAGCTTGTCAATGGTAACGATGGACTAGCGCTAGCAGACAGAGCTGTGGTGCTTCCAACAGGAGGAATTGACGCAATTGTTGGCCGTCGCGTAGATGAGGAAGCCGTCGGAACTGAAATACTGTAGACTGTACTTGAGTTTACCGGTTGTGGCAATATGCTGACAGGTGCAGAAACAATTGAGCTGATGCTTTTAAGAGTTGTGAGTACGGTACTGGTCGACGTTGGTAACAAAAGGCCAGATGTCGATGTTATTACAGGGCTCTTCGACCCTATGACAGTCTCTGTGGGTGCTGAGCTGCTCACAACGGATGTTGTAGAAGTGGATTTTGTAGCTTGCTGACTCAAACTGCTCTGCACGACGACTGAATTTGCCGAAACGGAGGACGAAGTAGAGCTTTGTAGTGGCAGACTGCTTTCCTTCATAGCTGAGGTGGGACGAATGAGAGTGGAAGAGGTTATTAAGACCTGCTGGGACGAGCTGGATTGAGATTTGGCGGGCTGACTGGAGACGCTGACTATCTGGGTTGGAGAAGAGGGAAGAGATGTGACAGACGTGTTCGGCGATAGTGTACTTTGAGATGATGGCCGAATAAGTGTTGCCGACGATTGAGTCAGTTCGGAGGTCTCAGTTGGGCTCGATGCGGGTCCTGAAGTGGCAATACTTTGCATAGACTGTGCATTTGTGCTGGATTTGCTTGGAGGAGCAATAATCGAGTTAATTGAGAGGCTTGAAGTAGGGTTATGGACTGATTGGGTGCTGGTATTCAAGCCTGACAAGGAGATACTCTGCGGTGATGCAGCTGGCGGAGACAGAATGGTATTGCTCGTGGTAAAAACCGCAGGAGTAAGAGTGGAGTTTGCAACCAGGGAGGCTGAGCTGGAATGGGACGTATACAACGTCTGCGTCACGCTTATGGATGTCCCCGACACTCCGACGGAGATTGAAACCCTGCCGACATCCGAGCTGCTCAGTATTGTTGGTAGGGACTGAGCGGGTGACGAAGCAGAAACGGAGATAGAAGCTTTTGAAGATTCAATTGAAGATGCCGCGATAGAAGTCGGCGTCGAGAATTGGACTACAGAACCCGAGGAAGGCAGAAGTATCGAGCTGCTATGAGTGCCTTGTGTGCTTTGGGTGGCCGGCAAAGATCCCATGAAGCTGCTAGTCGATGGTTTGACGCCTGAAAATGGGAATGAGGTATAGACGACATACGAATTGCTGTACGTAGATGATGGCTGTAGAATAATTGGGGGGGATAGTGAAGACAATAGAAATGGGGGATAGACGACGTCCGAACTGCTGTGCGTAGATGATGGCTGTAGAGCAATTGAGAGTGAGGGCGAGGACGAGATACTGAAGCTGCTTGTCACAGATTGAATAGACGAGGAAGGAAGGGGCAGCGTCACTGAGCTGGCGTGCGTAGCAGACAGTGACTGCAATGTCGTGGTTGAGGGCGGGGAGGAGGAACTCGAGCTACTGGTTGCAGGCTGTGAAGAAGGACCCACAACCAAGGAGGAGGTCTTCGTGATAGCCACCGGATCACCGAGTGAAAACGCAGCAGATGACGTGGGTAAGCTGCTGGTTTCCACATGAACGGACGAGGAGGATGTCGGTGGGATGATGGAACTGCTGTGCGTGGATGGTATAGGCTGGAGCAGCGACGTCGAGAGAAGCGGGAGTAAACTACTGAATGTCGTCGACGATGGAGCAGGGATAATTACCGAACTGCTGCTATGCGTAACTGGCGATGGTTGAAGTACAGACGTTGAGGAAGAAATCTCCAGGCTGTAGGACGCCGTCTGTGATGGAGAACCCAGGAAGGATGAAGTGCTTCGTGCGCTTGGTATTGGCTCAACACTCAGAGAAAAGGTAGGAAAGGACGTGAGGATGCTGCTGATCGCCGATTGGACCAAGGACGGATTGACTGAGTTCTGCGTAGATGGTATCAGCTGACTTGGGGACGAACTAGCAGCTATGGTCAAGATGCTTGATGGAGCCTGTGTTGACGGGGAGATATTTGTCGAGCTACTATACGTTGTCGGGAATAGTTCAACGGACGAGGTCGAGTTGACTGCACTGGGCACCACCAACGACGAAGTTGCACTAATAGTCGCCGGAGGAGCTGGGACGCTGATTGGCGTCGAAGAACTCTGTGGGACCGGAAGAAACACAGATGTTGATGAAAGCTGCTCGACCGACGTCCTGGGTTCTGGCCTTCTGGTTGAGGCTGTGGACCTAGCTCGAGTTGCCGATTGACGTCGTGCTGTCGATCTTGTTGACGCTTCATTGGAATCATCGGCCCCCACATTGCCCTTAACCTCTTCAGAACCATCGCTCCTTACATCCTTTCGTTCCAGAAAGTGCCCAATGACATTGGGTGACGGGTTTAAAGCCTGATGCCTCGGGGCAAGTCCTGGAAGAGTGAAGCTTGAAACAGTGCTCGAGGTAAGGAGCACGCAAATACAACAGAGCAGCGCCACTATATAGGATACCGGAGGAGCCATTTCTACACTTGTCAGTTGCCTTCCTGCTCAAATCTTGACTACAATAGTCAACTGTCAGTATTCAGCACAACGTACCGAAGGCTGGAAACTACAAATTCTTCACTCCGAGCTTTCACAAGAAATCCCACAGAAGAAAAGGAAAGGGAAAAAAGAACCGGCGAGGAGGCTGAGCAAGTGGACCCCTTTTGAAGGTAGTCCCGCGTCCATTTGCTCTTGACCCCAACTTTCAACTGAAACATCCGATCTCCGCCCGCATATGAATCCACGCAAGATTGAAGTTATCAATAATCACATATGGAAGTTCTAGCCACGATCACCCAACATGCCCGTGGAATTGCTCGAATGGAATACGGACAGCATAAAAGCGTTATGACTTCATCTTGATTTGCCGAATGCATTAATTTTGCCATCCATGCCACTTCTGGGCGAATGAAAGCCACTGAGCATCGCCTACGTCCACTTTGAGCAAGCACGCAAGAAGAGATCTTCCGTGGGCCCCTTCAGTAACGTTCCAGAGTCCAAGGATGGGTTGATTCGAATCATTTGTAGATTTCAGCCTGGGTAATATACCCAAATGCAGGAACTGACTTACCCGATTTTCTGTAAATAGCCGCAGCATTGTACCTGAACACCATGCGAGAAAAGCCTCGTACGTATCACTTAAATGAACAAACCATCCGAAGGTTCCATACCGACTTCCAGGAATCCCTGACGAGATCATGGGGGATTCCCGTGTCTCAGTGGTGGTGGACAAGTCCCGTCTCAGACCGACCACCAATGACCGTCGGCGTCCCTTTTACCCCTATTCAAAAATTAGCGAGATCGCTACCGAAGCCGACAGATCGCTGGAATTATTACCATTCTGATATATACCAACTCTTCTTCTCAACAGCCTCATTGTGAGCACTCCACATCCCCGCACCGAGCTCGCCCCTTCACCATGGCACTTCTCAGGTCTAGGACTGTGCAGCCCTTGCTACCGGCCAGCGGAATCCCGGAGCCTGATGAGGGGTGCAATGCTTGTATCTGGTGGACCATTGTACCGGCGAAAGTTAGAAGAACGATGGGATTAAAACTCTCCGAACGAGGAATTTCCGGGGTAGGATGTGACGTGCAGTCAGTTCTAGCCCATTCTCCTCCACGCACTCGAGACCTTGCTCGGGTAAGATACCGGAACCTTTCCGGTGTGCGGTGAGATGCAGAATGTGATTAGGCTTTCTGGCGTGCGTCGACCTAGAAACGTAAGGAACAACAACATGCATGTTAATGCTCAACGCAGGGAGTTCTTTAAAGCGAGAGTTACTTGACCGGGAATGAGTTATCTGTCCCAACAGAGATTCAAACACACACACCACCACATAATTGGAAGAGAATTCTGACATCGGAAAAGGAACACTTGATCGGAATGGAAGTGAAACAGACAATATCAGACAGGTGAACATGCAAGCGATTTGGACGATGATCCGAGGAATGACACTGAGATGAAAAGTAGGAGCGATCAGCGTCCCGAATCCTTTTGCATCGTTTCGCTGGATTACCCTCATTGCACAAGCCGGCTCTCAGCACATCCAGACTACGGTCCTTTTCGTTGTAAAGTAGTCTCTCGCAACCCTACACGATGTTGTCCGACCCAACACGCACACTGTGTCCACTCCCAACAGGTTTTCGCGAAGGAGACGCTGTATACCCATGCACAACACCAGTTCCGCCAACTCTCCCACCATTTCCACCATGAGTCGGATGTTTGTCCGTGAATTGCCCATTCCCGTTTCCTCCCCAGCCCGCCTGCCTCGTGAAGACAGCATTTTCAAGCTCAGCCCCAGGTCCAGGGAACGGCACCGCGCGATTCAAAGGAATATGGTTTATTCTCCAGTCCCAAATACTCGCATAGACCATTCTATACCCACTGAACGCCATGATTGTGCCAATGATCGCGCCTGCTAAACAGTCATACCAGTTGTGATATTCATCGATAGTCAACGCACCCGCGATCAAAGTCGCACAGAGGATGGGAGCGTAAGTGGCAATGAGCTTCCACATCGCGGGGTGGTAATTGGACCATACTTTTAGCTTGGCATTGAGATATAGATAGAGAAAGACGAAGCCGGCGAAGGAGGCAGTAGAATGGCCTGATGGAAATGATTCGAGTGAGTCATCGATTTCGTCTGGGTCGCCTGTACAAATGGTGCGGTCGTACATTATCATGCGAAGGCCATTGCCTGTTTCCTCGGTGGTGATGGCGGGGATGTTAGGTGCACAAACGGTGAGGAAGTGCGGTCGAAGGCCACCAATAAGCCATTTGAGAAAGACTTGGAATACTGCAGCAGTGATTAAGGAGTAGAATAGGCCGATAATGGCGTTATTTGTGTCCCAAAAGCTACGGATCCTGATTTGGCAGATCAGGATAACAGCAATAGGTACAAGAGATCCAAGAAGCGCAGCAGCCCCTTCAGGCATTGTTAGCTTTGCTCAATCCATTCAGGATTTCTTTGTACACATACAAATTGGTACAATCTCTTTTCGTAGAGGGTACGCGAATTGAGGATACACGATCTCTCCATCCTGGAAGTACACAGCTGCAACGAATTAGCAATATATTTTGAGGGAAGAACCAGAGCTAGGAGAGCCGGGAGCTGAAACTCAGAGCCGGCCAGTAAAATTGGAAGCTTAAGATATGGAACAAAGACGTTTGTTGCTTACGGAATGACCGCGACGGCGCGGGGTGAGCCTCGTAGACACCAAGACCAATGATACCCATTACAACCATTGTCGCGAGGTCTAGCCAAGTGATTCTAAGCCATTGACCAAACGTCGGTCGTCGAGTCATATCCATGATTATTGGGCCTCTTCTCTGGCGATGGGGTGTTGTCGTAGCTGCTGTCGTGTCTGCAGAAGTTGCATTACCGCCCTGACGGCGGCTGAAGAGGCCCATGACTTCGACTTCGACCTTCGGACTCGCGGTACTCTATTGTAGAATAATGGAAGTACATTAACTAACAGAAAATCACAAAAGTATAGACTTCAGCACGGTCTTGCGTCGCGTTATGTCCGCGATACTTAGACGCCAAGACGCGGTACGTCATAAAATCAGGGAAATTAGCAATTCTTGCCCCCTGCTCATGACCTGAGGGTGGCTGTTTGAGGAGAGAAAGGGAGGGAGAGCAGAGAAACCAACGTAATCGATCTGTCCCCTTCCAAGCTCGAGTTATTGCAGACAAATGGACTATTGAAACACTCTTAAGGTGCCATGAAAGCTTGTCTAACAGCTTAAAGGATACTAAAGCATTTCAGCCACTTGGCGACGAGATAGATATCACTCGCTCGAGATTAGACAAGTCTCCAATGATTGAACTAAAGAATACTGTATGGGCGTACAGACCGAAGTAAAAGCGCAATGAAGAGGATGAGAAGAGTTGGCCAACGGATTGGATCTAGATTCTAAACTACCCTAAAAAGTCCATATCACGTGATAATTTTGTGGAATGAGGAGGTGCGAGAAGAGCGGTTTCTAGGAATATAAAGCCCGAGCCACATCCTATGACTATCTAATTGTCAGGCCAAGCAGCCTGGAGAATTGGGCCCTGGCAATGGAGAATCCAATTCCGAATGCAATCCCTCATTTCTCACACACGAACTCCCAGTATCGCTGTCCCAGCCCAATCATTGTACAGCAGCGCAGAGCGAGCGACTCGTATCACATACTCATAACTCATGTCCCTTCCCTCATCGAAAGCTACTCAGGCCTTCGCCTTTTCTCCATCAAGCAGCCCTTGTAGAGCACTGCTTGATTTTCTGTGCTTCTTCTCGGCATGCTCGCTGATCCGTACCAGCTCACTGACAAAACTCTCACCCCACCAAGCACTAGTATATTTGAAAACATACTTCTCCAATTTCTTGAAGTTGATTTCTCTTTGCTCAGGCGACATGGTGACGGCGTCGTGGATGGCGCCTGCCAGTTCTTCGGTGTTCCAAGGATTGACAATGAGCGCACCATTAAGAGACTGCGCTGCGCCTGTGAACTCAGATAGAATCATAACGCCGTGACGTTTTCGCTGCGTAGCAATGTATTCGTAAGAGACGAGATTCATGCCATCGCGGGTTGAAGACACCAAGCAGGCATCGGAAACAGCGTATAACGCAGTAAGTTCTTCGAAAGAGACAGATTGATGGAGGAAGTGGATAGGCATGAATTCGATCGTTCCAAATTTACCATTGATTCGGCCGACGAGTTCGTTGACAACAGCGCGCAGATTTTGGTATTCTTCGACATCTTGCCGGCTGGGTACAGCCACCTGCACAAGGACAACTTTGCCAATCCATTCAGGGTGTTCCGTGAGGAAGACTTCGAGGGCGTGTAGCTTTTGGGGGACTCCCTTGATATAATCAAGCCTGTCAACTCCTACAATAAGCTTGACTCCCTCGAATTTGCGTTCCAAAACGGCGATTCGGTCCTTGACGGACTTCATCTCCAGGCCTTCAACAAACTTTTCGGGATCGATTCCGATTGGGAATGCCGCAACTGTGACATACTTCCCTCTGAACTCAACACCGTTCGGAGTAGTGGGTGTTTCCCTTTCCCCGTTAGCTCGATATTGCACGACAACCTCATAGACTTACAATATCCTCGAACAACTGCTCAAGAAATGTCGAGCATAGTCGTACGTATGGAACCCAATCAGATCGCTGTGAAGCACCCCTAGCAATAAAGCCTCTCGAACTGGTAGAATCCTATAGATCTCGCTGCTAGGAAATGGCGTATGCAAGAAGAACCCAATTTTGACATTCTTCTTCGTAGTACCAATTTCCTCTCGCAACATCTCTGGTAGCAGCATCAGGTGGTAATCATGCACCCAAATCAGGTCACCATCTTGTACATCCTTAGCCACAGCCTTCGCGAAAAGACGATTGACTTCTTTATATGCAGTCCATGCCGACTCGTCGAACGTAATCTCACCGGGGTGGTAGTGGAAGAGAGGCCAGAGAATAGAATCTACAAAATCACTTCAGCATTTGTTGACAGACGCTTGCATGCCGACCTACTCGAAAAACCATTGTAATGCCGTTCTGATAGATCATCATCAATGAAGACCGGCACAGACCCATATTCATCATGTAGCTTCTGGATCATAGGTCCGGCGTCCGTCTCTGGGACTTCCAAGCCTGGCCAGCCATACCATACGAAGGTTGTGGTTTTGGACAATCCGCT
>Ga0302140_10012961_pt1 | contig 10208 bp, 20 predicted proteins | sample I_Bog_E1_1_FD_202095 | JGI IMG/M metagenome (GOLD analysis project Ga0302140, IMG submission 202095) | Peat permafrost microbial communities from Stordalen Mire near Abisko, Sweden - I_Bog_E1_1 | ecosystem: Environmental > Terrestrial > Soil > Wetlands > Peat | place: Sweden: Abisko, Stordalen...
CCTTCCTACACCATTCCTTATCGGTCTCATCAATCCTCACAGAAAAAAACACATTACCATAAAAAGTAATAAATTTTAAATAAAAATAATTTTTGGCTTGTGTTAGGTCCCATCAGCGATCTGATTCACATTCTAGGTTCCGATCAACATCTCGATCCAAATCCACATCTGAGAAAAAAAGACATTCACGAAAAGATTCAAGAAAAAAACGGTTTTCTTCTAAATCTCGACATGATTCCTCATCGAAATCTGCTTCTTCCTCTCAAAGACACAAAAGAAAAAATAAGGCTAAAAAGTAGATAAAAACTTAAAAAATCTAATTTCTTTGCCATTTATTTTGTTTTATTACCAGAGTCAAAAATCGATCTCGATCAAATTCATCTCGATCCAGATCCAGAAACAAATCATTTTCTAAAAAAAAAACAAGCCAGCAACTCCAAAAATATAAATCCAAAAAGAAGAGGATGCTTGCCAATTCTGCAAATACCCTAAATAACCGACGAGTTATTAAATCAAAAGAAGAAATAATTGATGAAAATGAGGTAGAAAAAAATACAAAAACCTTGATTTTATTAATTTATCATTTCTCTTTTAGGAAAATAAAAATCAAAATGAAAATATCAAAGATCGTGCTGAAACTGCAGAGAAAATTCTAAATGAGAAGAATATAGAAGATCTTGTTGAACCTACAGAGAAAATTCATCTCAATTCTAATTCTGACTACATTATAAAAAAACTCAACTTTCTTCAATCAAACGAAAAACCAGATCCTTCTCGAAAAACATTATCCCAAAATTTAACAAAAATTGGTGAAAATAAGGTAAAATATGCAAAATATTAATATTTATTTATCTTTTATTTTAGAAAGCATCCTTCAATGACTTATTACCCTTTCAAAATAGATCTGATAATATCAAAACGATTGCTGAAACTTTATGCAAGAATAAATATTATGGAAGCACTAATGAAGTAAATCAAATTAAGTTAATATGCTTTTCTCAATGCATGGGTGTCGGCAAAACTCGAATTACCTCAACATTTTTAGAAGTTTTATTATCAGAAGATTATAAAAAAAAAATAAATGAAAATGTGATTGATGTCTTTGAAAATTCGCTGAGCTTTTATTTCAATTTTCAAGATTTTTCTTTTAATAGGCCAAATTATGATAGCTTTCACGAAGGATTTTATTCATTTTTATATTCAAAAATCATGCAAATATTGGGCATAAAACGAATATCCTTTCAAAAACTCAAGAAAAAAATTACATTCTTACCTGAATCTGCTGCCCATGATTTTATAAACGATTTGCGAAATTTATTTGTCCCAAATAATGAGATAGAATTCAAAGAGACCCTAATGACATTAAAAGATGTCGACGACCAAGAAGTCCATTCAGATTTTATGAAAGTCCAAAATTATGTCAATGCAAGGATAAAATCATCTTTGAAATTCATTATTCTTTCATTTGATGAAGTTGGTTATTTGTCAAATTGGGATTTATTTAACCCTTCAGAGCAAACCATATTAAGAAATAATTTTAAGAATTTTCTTGATCCGAAAAACAATGAAGAACAAAAAAAAACCCTTCAGCAAATAAATATCTTTTATCACATATGGAGATATTATTTTCAATATTTATATAGTGATTTTACTGGAATTCTTGTAGCTGGAAAAAGTTCTTATATACCATTTGTTGGTGTTGGTCACAAATTTGAGGGCAGTTTCTACAATGTTTCTCCAAAACGGGGATTGATTCACATCAATTTGAATTGTCTTTTAGTGGAAGATATTAAAATCATCTTCACAAAATTATTCAAAACTGAACGTTTTCAGAAGTTATCATTATTTTTCCAAGGAAAGCCAACAGAATTTGACAATTTAATGATTCTCATTAATTATTATAGTGGAGGATTAGGAAGAATTATAAACATTATCGCTTTGCAGTTTAGTTATTTCACTTATGAGGATTGCGAAAAACACTTTGCCTCAAAAGAAATGATGGATGAATTTTTTACAAACTTTGGTAAAAATTCATCGGATATAAAAAAATTGAATCCTTTTGCGGAAATGGATAAGAATTTTATTAAATTTTATAATTCTGTAATGTTTTATGAAGCAGCTCATGAAATGCTAAAAACCAAACTTCAAAAAAATGATCTGGCAACCAGCATAAATGCCTTACCTATTTCAATTCCCCAAGGATTTACAATCGAAGACGTCTTATTAAATTTTGGAATTCCATATTCCGAAACCAATGGCAATATTAAAATTCAACTACCTGAATACTTCAGATCTTTCTATTTAGAACAAATTAAAGAAAATTACAGAATACTAGATTATATCTTGGCATTTTTGAATCAACATAGATCTTCCTTAGATGACTCAAAAATTTTTGAACTTTTGAACTTTTGATTACTTTTCAATTTTATAATATGCTCAAATATAAAATTAATGGAAAGTTACACTTCCTGAAAGAAACAATTAATGAAAATCATACTCCCAGCATAAAAAATATTGAAAAAATTCAGTGCAATAAAAATTTCAATATAACTAATAATCTCACTGAATATTTTGAAAACATTCCTTTTAATAGTTATGGAATTCCAAGTGAAACATCTATTGGGAGTGACGCTTGGTCAAAATTTGATAACGTTCAAAAAAAACCCATAATAATGTGTGGATTACAAATGAAAAATTACTTCTCCGAACTAACAAAATTGACCAAGAATACAGTCGACAAGGAAATTCTTAAAATGCAACAAATCATAAAAAAACTCATTTCAGAAAATCCTTCCAATAGTGCAAACTATAAATTCTATTATATTATTGTCTGTCCTTGCTATGGTGAGGATTTTAAGAAAAATAGTTCAATCCAAAGTGAAAATGATCAAGATGATATCCCAGTAATGATTGGAGAAAATGATTATGTGGAATATCATTGCGATCAATTAGAACTTGAAATAAGCAATATCTTGACAACAATTCTTTTGACTGAGAATTATGTGAAGGCATTGACTGGAAAGGAATTTATAAAGAGCCAAAAAAATCCTAAAGTAAAAGAAGATACCTTATTATATTTGTTGTCTCAGATATAATATAATGAATTAAAATTGAAAAATTGACCCAAAAAATTAAAAAAGATTTTTTACTAGAAAAGGTTTTTTTAATTTGTTTCTTTATTTATGTTGAATCAGCCAAGAATTATTTTATTCTTTTCAATATGGCTTTAAGAAAATTGAGTCCTTTCTGGTAATTAATCAATTTGACTTCACAAAACCCCCTTCTTCCTTTTTTTTTCTTTTCTGTTTTCTGATTCTTATACAAATATTTTAATTCTCCAAGTCCTTGTCCAAGTTCTTGTGATCTCTTCGTAGCGCTGGTCACTGCCTTTATCACATTAGCTCTGAATGCGCTTTTTTCTAATATGAGCATTCCTTCTGCAGCTGTCCCGGCTGGTGTCATAACTGCGTCAATCAAAAATGCAGGATGTTTGTTGCTTTCCAAAACTAATTTTCCTGCACCATATAAAATCTGGGCAGCAAATTTGATTGCTAGTTCTCTGGGTACACCATTTCTAACTGCGCCATCTGCTAAAGATTGAATAAAAAGATAAGCATATGCAGGTCCAGATCCTGTGAATCCAGTAAAGGTGTCCATTAGTTTTTCTTGGGTGCGTGAAACAAGACCCAGGGAAGACATCAAATATTCAAAGCATTTCGCCTGCTGCTCTGTGACATATTTACCTAGACAATAAACTGTGGCTGAAGCTTTGACTATACAACAATTATTCGGCATGACACGAATTATTGGATTGGGTTTATTTAAAGTGGCCTCCATAAAATCTAATGTAATCCCTGCAGCTATGGAAATTATAACTTGATCATTGGAGAGAAGGGGACGCATTTTCAATAAAATTGGAGCTATGTCCAATGGCTTCGCACATAAAAGGATGTTTTTTGTATTTTTAACAATCTCGTCAATATTCGTTGTAAAATTTATTCCTTTGGAAGCGAAATAATCTGCCTTGTCAAGCTTATGATCGCATAGGTAAAGGTCCTTCTTCTCAACCTTTCCATCAGCAAGCAAACCTTCTGCAATAGCTTCACCCATTTGACCCGCCCCAATGATTCCAAGAGTTATGCAATTCGGTGATTCCATTTAATAATTTTATTATTTTTTGAATTTTAACAATTTTGAATTAACTCGTTTTTAACTATATTGATGAATATTTTTTTTTAGTAAAATTAATCCAAAAATAAATAGTGTTGTTGTCCTTCTTTCTTTAATTCCACCTAAAAATAAATAAAGACAACTATTTTAAGTTAAATTCATTACCAATCAGTTTTAATTCCTAATAGCTCAACTTCAACAACGGCAGTTGCTCCTCCAGGAATTATTTCTCTGATTCCAGTTTTTCCAAATGCCTGTTCACAAGGAATAATTAAATTTGACTTTTGACCCAAACTCATCCTTGGAAGAGCCTCTTCAATACCATTTAAAACAATTCCAGCTCCTAAAACAAATTCGAAAGGAGCGTCTCTTGCTCTACTAGAGTCCAAGAGTTTTCCTTCTGGATCTAAAATCTTCCCAGTTTGTCTGTTTTTAGTTTCTGGATGAAGTCTGATCTCATAATGAATTGAAACTATTTGACCTCTTTTTGGGAAGTTTATTTTATCTCCAGGGTTAATTGGGACAATTTCGACTGGCATGATGGAAAACGAAAAATAATTATTTGAATTTTTATTTTTTTTTTATAATTAAAAGGAGGTTTGAATGTTTTCTAGTTAAATCTTTCTTTTGATTTTGAATTTAAATTTTATTGAGACTTTTATTTCTGTTGTATTTTTTTATGTTTTTGTTATGATTTTTTTTTTATATATGATTTAATTTTTTTTAAAATACAAATTTCCAATTTGAGAAAAATAAATGACTGTTATTTTCAAATTTTTAGGTTTTATAACAACAGCATTTTCTATTTTTTTAACTACCATTTAAGAAATTTTTTTTTTTAAATAAATTGAGTTTGATTTTTTTAATTTTAGAGTCATTCCATCTTTTTAAAATTAGTTTCATTTGTCGTTTTTTCAATCATCCCACCTAAAAAAATATATTTTCTTTCATCATTTTCGTTCTTTTACCAATCGTTTTTGATTTTCAACAATTCAACTTCAAAAAAAACAGTAGAACCACCTGGAATGAAATGTTTGATTCCAGTAAATCCAAATCCTAGTTCAGGGGGAATAATGAGCTTTGCCTTTTGTCCTAAGCTCATCTTAAGCAGACCCTGATCAACTCCATGTATAACCATTCCTGCTCCCAAAATAAATTCAAATGGTTCTTCTCTCTCTCTGCTGGAGTCAATCAATCTTCCTGTTTCATCTACAATCTTTCCGTGTTTGTCCGTTGTTTTAGGGTCAAGTGTCCCGACATAATGAATTGTAACAATTTGACCAGCTTTTGGGAAGTTTTTATTGTCCCCAGGGGTAATTGGCACTAATTCAACAGGCATGGCACCCTCGTAAAAATTGTTTGATTTTTTTTTTTTAATATTAATGATATCGAATTTTTTTCATAAATATTTTGTATTTGGAATTTAAAATTTATTTTCTTTAAAAATTGCATGCAAAAAATCAAAAGAAAACCAAGTTTATGTTTAAGCATTATTTATTTTTAAAAGTTTGACTTAAAATACAGAGTCTTTTTATAAAATTGGAACCAAAGGAAACCAAAAATTAAATTAAATTCTTACCCAAAATTTAAAACCTCTTTTGTTTATAACTCAAAGAATTTTAAAAAGAAAAAACAATGTCATGAAGACAAAGAATGAAATTTTGTCATTAATTCTTTTGCCTGTTTTTATAGCATACAAGCCATTTTATTTATTTCTTTATTTTCAAAAATTCAACTTCAAAAATTAAAGTGGCATTTGCTGGAATGACGTCTCCAGCTCCTCTAGATCCATAGGCATATGAAGGTGGACATGTCAAAATTGCGATTTGTCCGACTGACATTTGAGCAACTCCCTCATCCCATCCTTTAATAACATTGCCTTTTCCCAGAACAAACTCAAATGGCTCACCAGAGTCCCTGCTGGAATCAAAAACTTTCCCATCGGGAAACTTTCCTGTGTAATGGACAACAACTGTGTTTCCAATTTTTGGGAAAGTTTTGCCATCACCTGGCTTAGTAGTCTCGACCTTGAATTCTGCTTTATTCATTTTTTGGTTTTTTTTAATTTTCTTAAATATATTTTCTGAGAAGATATTTCTTTTTTCTCTATTTATTTGGAAATTTTAAATTTATTTCGAATTAGTTCAGAGAAAATTTACAAAAAATTAATGTATTAATGAGAGAATATTTATTATGACTGAATAGCCAAATTGAAACCTCCTCCAGTGAATCTTTTGTCAGGCAAATTAATTTGCAAAGTGACCATTTTTTGCTTGAAATTTAAACAAAAATATTCAAAATAAAAGAAAGTTCAAATTAGTTTTTAATAATGTTTACATTCTCCACTTCCTTTGATCTTTGAGTTTGATCCTTCTTCTTTTGATAATAATATTTCTTTTTTATTTCTTGTTCTTCTTTTTTGAGTGTTTCCATCTCGAACATTAATTCATTTACCTTGAAATTGCCAAAAAACCAAATTTATTAACTTAAATAATTTTTCTAAGTGATTGACTTGTTGTTGGTAAACATTTAATTCATTTGCCATGGCTTTCATTTGATTGCTTTTCTGAGCCAAACTCTCTTGATAAATAGGAATCATTTTAGCTTCTTCGGCTCCGGGCTGTCTCTTCATTATTTCCCTTAATTCCTTTAGGTTTTTTTCCAATTTTTCTATTTCTTTGTTTTTTTGAGAAACCTAAGCAAAAAAACATTTCTTTTTGTTAATTCTTTTAAAGTTACTTCTTCAGTTTTGGAAATCAGCCGTTTTTGCAAAGTTTGGATTTTCGTCATGAGGTCATAAGTTTCTGAATCTGTTGCTTCTAGTTTTCTCCACCTATGAACATTCATCGGGTTTTCTAATTCTTCAGCCAATGACTTGGATTTTAATTTCTCCTCAATTAACTCTTTTTGCAAATTATGAATCTCATTTTTAAGGTCTGGTAAGGTATTTGCCTTTTAATATAAAAATAAATGTCTTTAAAAAAGACTCAGACTTACACTTATTTTATAAAGTCGAATATCATTCATAATTTTGGCGATTTTATCTTTCATCTGTTCGATATCTCCTAATTTTTCTTTATATTGATTTTCTCCTTTGGCCAAAGTTGAATGATTTATTTTGATTTTTTCATAAAGAAGCTGGGCCTCTGCGTTTCTTCTGATCAATTGGGTTCCAAGGATGTCTCTTTCTCCAACTACCAAATCATATTCCTCTTTTAGCTTTTGTTTTTGTAGTTCGCTTTCTCTGATAATTTTATGAAATTCCTCAATATCCCTCGCCTTTCAAGAAATAAAATCAAAGATTATAAAAATTATGATTAAAATGAAAATTGTTGAAAATTACGAATTTTTTAATTTTCTCATCCTTGTCTTCCTTATCTTTGTCATATTTGGCGATGCTTTTCTGTTGTTCCTCAATCGTTTTATCTTTTTTCTTATGTTCGAAATGTTCTTTCGAAAGAGCCACTTCCTTTGCGTCAATTTCTTCCTTTAATTGAGTGATTTGGTGGTTGACAATTCTATATTTTCTCTTGATCTCCGCGATTTCTTCTTGTGTTTCAGTGAGATTCTTGCTGTACAGATTTCTATCACTTCTCACAGCTTCATAAAGGTTTTGTTGTTGCTTTAATTTGCTTTCAGTTTCAATGTTTTTCTTTTGGAACTCAGAAATCAAATTGTCTTTGAGCTTGATTTCTTCTAAACTATGGAAATATTTGGCGTTTGCTTGGGCAGCTTGGATCCCATATTTCTCTTTTTCTTTCTCTAAAGTTGTGATCTTTTTACTCAAATGATCTTGTTCTTTATGTAAGCCAGAAATTTCGTTGTTTTTTTCTTTCTTTAGTTTTTCTTTCATGTCCTTTTCTTCTTTTTGTTTGCGGTTATTGTTTTCTGCACGGTTGAGCTCCTTCAATAGAATGTCTCGTTCTCGCTTGATGTCTTCTATCAAAGAACGATCATCTAGAGCTTTTCTTTTCGCGCTAGAAATGTCACCTTCTAATTCGTTGATTGAAATTTTACAAACTTCTTTCATCTATATAAAATTATTCAAAGTTAGAATTTCGAAAATTTTGCAAGAATTAAAATGTAAAAATAGACAATGAAAAGTTAAATAATAAAAAAAATTAGAAATATTCAAAATGAATAACATCAAAATATTTTAATAAAAAATGTAAAAAACAAAATAATAATAATTATAAAAAGAAAAAAAATAGCTCACCTTTTCTGCTTCAAATTGTGATTCCTTCAAATAGGCAATTTCATCTTTTAAGTGTGAGTTCATCTTTATCAACACTTCATATTTCGCATTGGCTGAATTCAATTGCCTGTTTAAACGAAGAAAGGTGTTTTGGAGATCGGTATTGATTTTATCCAAATTATCGTTATATTTGCTTTGGTCATTGAACTTGCCTTTGATTTCTTCCGCGTCTTTTGTCAACACCTTGCGTTCTTTCATTTTCTTCTCCAATTCAATTTCTTTATCATGAATGTCAACTTGGAGGGTCTCATATTCTTTTTGAAGCTGCTTCTTGTCATCAAGGACCTTTTCGAAATCTTTGCGAGATGAATCATAATTTTTTTTGAACTGTTCCAAATCATCTATATCATTTACAAAAAATCATTTTTTTCTTTTTTCAAATTTTATTTCAAATTTTTTTATTTAATTCAAATTTTTAAAAAAAATTATTTAAAAAAATAAAGAAAAAAAATGAACCTTGCACTCGTTTTTTCTTCTCTTCATCAACTAGCACAGTTTCTTCCAATTTCACCATTTGTGTTTTCAGGTCCTGAATTTCCACCAATGTTTTTTTCTTCTCTTCCTCAATATTCTTCTCTTTTTCCAAATATCCATTAATTTCATTCTTCATAGTGTAAATATAATTGTTCAATGTCTCCTTTTCTATTCCAACAACGCCTTAAACTTTTCAAACAAACAAAAAATTCACCTTTCATCAACTGTTCCTTCATATTCAACAGATCATGAACGGTGTTATTTTGTCCTGAGGAAAGTGAATTTCCTTGATCAATTAAAGTGTTCAAATGTTTGATTTCGGCATGTAGGTTCTCGATTTTTTGCTTGCTTTTTTCCTCTCTATCTCTTGATAATTGCAGAATATTGAAAGTCTTTTCCAATTCAGTCTTCAGAAATGTGATGGTTTGTGAGTCTTCTTGCGTTAATTTGAGCGCCGTTTGGACTTTGGCTGCGTTTCCTACTATATCTGCATTAAGGTCTCTGCATCTTTTCAAAAGTTTCTTCTCATTTTCATGAGAAACCTTCAAGGCTCTATGTAGTTTCTCATATTCTAATCGGAATCTTTCTAAGCTTGAATCGCTGGATAATTCATTAAGGACCTAAACAATAATGAAAGGCTTTTTAAAAGTATAGGATTTTGATTTTGGGTTACTTCTTGGAAGTCACGTTCTAGATCTTGGAAAGCCTGTTGTTCAATACCGAAATCTTCCTGTTGTTCAGGGACTGAATGCATGGGTTTGGGTTTTGAAAGGGAATTTTTGAGAAATTACAACTGATTTCAAAATTTTTGATTTGTTTATAAAGAAATTATTAGAGTTTTTTCCTGTTTAAATTAATAAAAACCAAAAACAGAATAAATTTTAAGTTTTTTTCGGTAATACAAAATTTATCAAATATTAAAATTTTATTTTCTAATCGTCTTAATTGCTTTAGGTATATATCGAAAAAATAAAATACAATATTTTTTGCAACACAAAATTTCTATATCGTTTTAATTTAAATTCAGCATTTTTTTAACTAAAAAGAATTATTTGCCAAAATAAAAAGTTCGAAAATATAATTCCAAAAATTAAATCCTCGTTTTAATGAATTCTTCATCCAAAACACAAATCTTTGTAAAAGGCTTCCCTCCTTCTATTTCAGAGAAGGACCTTGAATCTATTTTCGGCTACTTTGGAAAGATTCAATCGATTATCTTGAAAAAAGCCCTGAATTCTTATCCTTATGCTTTCATCGTAAGATAATCTAAACCATAAAAAAAATATTTTTGTAGGAATATTAACACACA
>Ga0302140_10012962_pt1 | contig 10207 bp, 10 predicted proteins | sample I_Bog_E1_1_FD_202095 | JGI IMG/M metagenome (GOLD analysis project Ga0302140, IMG submission 202095) | Peat permafrost microbial communities from Stordalen Mire near Abisko, Sweden - I_Bog_E1_1 | ecosystem: Environmental > Terrestrial > Soil > Wetlands > Peat | place: Sweden: Abisko, Stordalen...
CACGACTTCGTTGACCAAGCTACTCTGGGTACGATTGTAGCTCTGGGATAATTGATCAAACTCTCGCCTGATGCTTTGCAGCTTCTGTGTTGTGAAGTAAACACCGTTCTTTTGTGTCGAGCACTCCTGATATTTCTTGTTGTTTCGTATGCAGGACGCTTCGTTCCTCGTAAGACGCATGCACCAACCGTGGACTTTGTGGTTCTCGAGAAATAGCTTCTTGTCCATTTCCTGCGAAAGATCCTTACTAGCAGCTCGATGCTCTTGATCCATTTCATGCCTCAACTTATCAAGTTTCTTTCTGATTATTCGTAAGCCGTCATCAAATTCGGGCTTGATGATATAGTCGTGATTCTCCGCGGCATCAAGGTCCACAGTGGTCTCGACCATTTCTGCTAACTTGGCAAGACTATCAGAATACTCTCTCAGTTTGGAGGTGTACGCTTCATCCAGCGGGTCCCGATACTGTTCGTCCATGACCCCTTCAAGGGTATTAATGAAACCTGGTATCGCAGTGACCACTTGCCAAGCTCGTACTACGTCTTCAAGACTCGCCAGTTTTCTCTGAAATCTCTTTGCCAACCTGTATAAGTCGGGGATTGACCGAAGATGTGATTCTTGCATGGTCTGGCGTAACTCGGTGTCCTCAACAAATGCCTCAACGAGTTGCTGCCTTTTCTCGATCTCCGTTTTACTCATCAGTGGTTGTTTAAGCCACTGTGCTAGCAACCGACTTCCTACTGGCGTTTTGCAGTGGTTTAGCAAGCCGTAGACAGACATTGTCTTGGCGCCGTCCCGAGGTCCAGGCATGAGATTCAAAGCTTTCAACGCTGAGGCATCAAGTTTCATGAACTGTGACAGGTCATGCTGATAAAGCTGGTATTGACCGAAATTCGAAGGGTCGTGCAATGCTCCGAGATATTTGATTAATGCAGCTGCTGATCCCATGGCAAGCTTGAGATCTGTCTGTGGAAGAGTACCGGCTGCCTTCTCGTCTTTCAGAAGTCTTGCTAAATCTTGATCGATATCTTTCGCCCCGAAATCGCTACCAGGTCGCTCTGATATCGCAATGCCGCAATTTTCGATAATCGCCTTGAGTTTGTTCATCTCAACATCCTTCTCTGACTTATCAATCTGTATCAGGCATTCCTTAACCCCAAGCTGGATTAGAAGCGATTCGAAATTCGAATACAAGTCATTGTCGAGGAATTCTGAGACTCCTAGTTCTCGAACACTAGCATCAGCGAAGCAAACCCCAACGTTCCTGGCTTCTGACGCCTTCGCGGAGACTTTGACAGCAAGTATAAGAGGGGCAGCATCAAATTGCCCTCCCAGTTCCTCTTCAATGTCCTGCAGATTCCCGGGTGAAGCTTGCTTTGTGACCTTCCAATTCATACGGCCAGTGTTCTCCCAAACCTCGATTCTCTTGCCAAGACGGAAAAGAGCTTCCCGGAGAAAGTTCCTGAAGACTGTGGTGGACATAGTAACCGAGGGGAGGCCAGTGGAGTCATGCTTGCCCAACTGTCGCAAAACGGAAGTCGTTTTATAGATCTATATGGTTATTTAGCAGGTACTCTTCTGGAAGGAGGCCAGGCACATTACGGTTCGTGCGATGAACGATGCATTATCCCCATGGGCAGTATAGAAGTCTCCACGATCGAAGATCCTCACTGTATCATCGCCATTGTCAGGAAGTGACTTGAAGAACTTGATGAATCCTCCCTCGTCGTCGACCTGTGCGGAGTTAGGGTGGCGTTGAACTATCAGGATTTTTCATGGGCAATACCTTCAATTCGGGACGTGAAGACATTTTCAGAGCCTATTGAGTAAGTCCTCCCAGATTGGCGAAGCAGAGATATCTTTTCACCCTTCAGATTGTTGGCTTCCCAAAGATGTCTTGCCGGTGGATCACGAAAAGTCGCGGGATGCTGGGGAAAACGCGACGTGATTGAGCTACTCCGGATTAGGACAATTCTGCCCAAAGGCGGGATCATTCTTATTTGAATATTTTTAAAGTCACAAGAAATTCGTTAAACTCAACTCCACACATCCACTTCACAATGGATGAGCTTGAAGAGCGTCCAAGCAAGATTCGGAAGCTCAATCTACCATTGGAGTCAGATACTCCACCACAAAGCAATTCATCAGCTCCCGAAATCCCTGATACCACAGTTTCGGCAGCAACAAGTGACCAATTAGACGCTGACGGGGAAGCACCTTCCCACGATGGTCATGGAGAGGATCAAAACCAACCCAAACTATCCAAAAGCCAGCTGAAGAAGATCAAGAAGAAAGAGCAATGGGAGGCCGGAAGAGAATACCGCAAAGCTAAGCGACGAGAAAAGCACCATGAAAAGCAAGCTCGGAAGAAGGAGCAGCGCGAAGAGCTACAGGCGAAGATCGCGAGTGGAGAAGTAAAGATCGAGCCTCCAAAGAAAAGAGACGAAGGGATGCCAAAACGTCCAAGGAGACCAATTCAAATACCGGTGTCATTGATCTTGGACTGCGATTTCAATGAGCTTATGTTTGAGAAAGAACTCATATCCCTTGGAGCACAGCTCACAAGATGCTATTCAGAGAACAGGAAGAATCCCTACAGATCGCATCTCGCACTGAGTTCCTGGGGTGGAACGCTAAAGTCAAGATTTGAGACTGTACTCACAAACAATCATCTCAGCTGGAAGGGTGTCAAGTTTTTTGAGAAGGATTTTGTCGTTGCAGCAGAGAATTTGGATGAAATTATGAGAAGTAGCTTAGGAGGAACGCTTGCTGGTGCTTTTGCGGAGAACACTGGTGAAGCCATGAAAACGAAACCGAATCGAGGCGCTTCTCCTGCAATCGCAGATGAAAGTGTCGAAAATCCCAATGAAACAACTACTGCTACAGAAGCGGCCATCTCGACGATCGATATACAGCAGGGCAAAAGTGGAGAGGAAGTACCGGAGAATTCCTCGGATCTTGATTCAACAGTCATACTCAATACAGAACCGAGGCCGGAAAGTCCCAATTCCAAAGGAGCAGATTTATTACCGGAAAGTCCCGACTTGACGCCTGCAAAAGCTGCCCCCTCAATCGTCTATCTTACTGCAGACTCTCCATACACCCTCGAACGCCTATCACCAAATACATGCTATATCATTGGCGGCATCGTGGACAAGAACAGACACAAGGGGCTTTGCTACAAGCGAGCCTGCGAAAGAGGTATTCCAACAGCCAAACTCCCTATTGGCGAATACATGACCATGCAAAGCCGAACCGTTCTAGCGGTTAATCATGTCGTGGAAATCATGCTGAAGTGGTTAGTGACTGGTGATTGGGGTGAGGCGTTCTTGAGTGTCATTCCCAAGAGGAAAGAAGCGAAGTTGAAGGCAGAAAAGGGCGGAGAAAATCAAGGAGACGAAGAGGAAAGTGAGGACGAAGAAGAGGGCGGGATCTTGTTTCGTGAGACCAGTGCTATAGATGGGGTCGAAGGAGAGGAACCCGATGAGATCTTGTGAAGTGAACCCTGAGCGAATTGTAGCATCACCAATTCCATAGCTGCGAGCTGGGAAGCATGAAGTTGCGGTCAAGACCTGTAAAGTCCCGTGCGCGCACCTCTCTTGACTTCTTCATATTGCTTATCCTGTTGCTACCGCTTCAGCCCTTTCTGCTCTTTCCTTTCTTGCCACCGTCTCAGGCATCGTCTTCATTACCCGCTCTAGTCCTTTGATCCCCTTCTCCCAATTGGCCTCCATGCCTTCTTGCCTCTCCAGAGCCCCCAAGCCAATCTGCGCCCTCCCCTGCTCCTTCACTAGCTCTTGCCTCGTCCTCAACTGTTCCTCGTCACCCTCAACCCCATCCTTATAGTTTCTCTTTATGCTCTCCGCAATCGAACTAGGAACTTTCCTCCTCAACGCGGCTATCTCCTCTATTAACTCTTCTTCCTCCCGCGTGTGCTCTTTCGCCTTCTCAAAAAGTCTCGCGTTGAAAGGCTCGTGCTCCTCGATCTCGTGGTGTAAAGGGGACGTGCTATTCGCGAGGATGTTGTTGATGAATTCCTCTGATGGTTCAAGGCCATTAATCGTAATGTTTACCGCTGCTTTATGGAAAACGTCGTTGACGTACTGTTAAGTTGGTATCAGCACCGCGCCCTAGGCGTATACACAGGAGTAGCGAGGAGGGAAGTCCATGAAAAGAAGTCATACGCTGTGTACAAGTTCCTCGACGCGTTCTCGCATTTTGTCCTCCCCTTCTATGGGTGGTAGGTCTTTATCTATCTTCTCGTTCGCGGCGCGTCGGACGTTCGAGACGAGATATTGGAGATCATCTGGCGACTGAAGTTCTATTTTCCGGTGAAATTCGGCCATTGCAAAACTTATCCAACTTCGGCTTTCCGGATGGAAGGAGTTGTGCTCTCGTGGCTGGAGAGAAGCAATTTTGAAAATATAAGTTGATTTGAAGCTCTTGTGGTTGTTTACCTCGAGTGTGGCATATCGGAGCAAGCGGCCGCACGCTAAACCTTATTTCGCTCCTGCCCTTCCTTATCGGAATGCGGGGTGGAGCATGGTGGGGTGGGGGTCCATCATTCATCACATGCCTTCTTCTTTCTGGCAGACTTCCTTTCGTTAATACTCGATGGAGTTGACACAGAACAGTGATATCAAAATCACAGGATCGGACTTCGTATATGCAGCACGAGCTTTAGGGATTTGGTTCTAATACATAAGTGTTACATGTGGCCCTGCAGGAGGCTGCAGACGCATGCACTCGACTCGACTGTGCCTGCAGGCAGGACAGCTCCACCTGTCCCCGTGAGACACGATCCTATGCCGTTGAGCTGCAAAGAGAAAAGTCTTCTGCTCACGCGCCGAGTCCTGACAAGAACTTGGTCGATAACTTTCGAGGTTGAGCAATTACTCCCAATTTGAAGTTTCACGACTGGACATCGGACGAAAGCGGGATCTTTTTGTAGCTTGTTCCTGTAGCTAAATGGCGACATCGCGGCGAGTGAGTAAGATCCCACAGCAGACTCGCCGTCTCAGAAGCCCACAACATGCCTAACACTATTCTTACTAAGTATGAATGTTTGTTACTGAGCTTGTAAGAAGTTCATCAGTACCCACGATCAGTACTTCCGAATCCACACCTCATTAAACTAAGTCCGGTATCAGAATATTGCCGGATGTACTATGGCTATCGAAACATTTACGTTCTCTTCCAGTCTTCCGAAGGTGTTCTGAATCTTCCGAATACCTTTATTACAAATGACTGCTCAGGTCAGTTGATAGTCACACAATGCCCCAAGCAGGCAGCAGGTTCTAAGGCTACTTTCAAAGCAGCTTCACTCCTCCCGTTCCGGAAACCGAATTATAGTGCATAGCAATCACTCTGAAATTCAGATGCATTGCGATGAAATGAAAGTAAATCAAATTTCATTGCAATGACCGAATCAAAGAGTTGAGAGACGCCCATCATGAACCTCCATAACTTGCAATCCTCTGCAGATGCCGAACTCCACGCCCCAATTCCCTTCCATCATTTCATCTAGTCGTACGTAGCCGTAAAAACGACTCCCAGTAAAATACTCCTGTAGCCAAATTTCAAGGGAATCATATGTTCAAATCCCAACGCCGTGCCGTGCAGGTCCCATATTTCCAAGCCCGGGACCAAAGGCCATCTATCCTGAAGCATCCGATAAGATCGCAGATTATTGAGGGAACATCTTCTTGATTTCTTCGTCGCTCAGGCGAATCTCGTGGACCGGGTCACGCTTTCGTTCGAGTGATTCGAAGTCGCATTCGACGTAAGAAGGCAAGAAGATCTCTAGTGCCGGTGTTAGTTTCCGCTGTTGATCATCGAAGCTCATGGACTTTACTAACCTGGATTCCATTCATATCCTTGAGATGATCGGACGCAAGTAATCTGTGAGTGGACGTGTCAGCTATGCTCGAGATACTTGAGGTCCCCGGCATTTAGGAATAGACTGACCAGGCGAGGCACTCCATCGGGATCACCAATGTTGATAACTGTATGTTCTTGCTTCGAAAATGACGAGCCTAATTGATTCACGTCAGCTTGGCCCTTTTCCTGAACTCGACCTGCTAAGTTGTGCTGCCAAATGCTCCACTGGGCTCCTGCCTAGCAGGACAGCTCGGCCCACCAGGATCGTAAAGTGTAGGAAGTAGAACATGGAAACTAACTCAATAAACTCGGTCTCCGATCATGACCATATTTGGCATTCGATGAGGTAGGCGTCGATGCTTGTGACGGTTGTGGTTGTTGTGGTGTTCGAGGTGAAGATGAGTAGGACGACGAGGAGCTGGAGCTGGCTGCAACAGCGCCCTTGCTGTTCTCACCATAGGTGGTCCGCATCGGAATGGTGATGGAAGTTGACATGGTTTCGAGCGGGGAAGCAGGTATCAAAGGCAATAAATTATAAGCACCAGAAAAGCTCCTGTACAATGGGTCGATGTTGAAAGATCGTGGTTGAGGAAGAAGGAAAGCCTGACTGACTCAAGAGAGCCAGCAAGTGAGCCTGCGTGATTGCCATGCAGATGCGAGACCGCTCAACTCCGCTTTGGCGCTAATCCTGGCCGGGTTAGCGTTATTAGGCAAGCGCTGTTCCTAATTCGTAAGGGAAGCTGCCTCCAGCGCGCCTCATCAATCAAATATTCATCACAACTACATCCGTTTTCCAAGCTTTCACGACAACCTTCGGCGCCGCAGATTTTGATCTCTACCTGTCCTTCGCTCTTCAGTACTCAAGATGGGGGATGCTATGGTCGAAAATCCTGCGACCCAGGTGCTGCCTCACCGCAAACACATGCAGTCCTCAATACCAAACATCGACTCCTTGGAAGGGTTAGGAACGGATGGAAGTGATGAATATTCGACCCTGAAGAAGCTGGAGCGGCATATGGAGCAAGTCAAACTTGGAACCGCGCTGTTGGAACGTGGCTAAACGATTGCAGATACATTAAGCTCCAAGAAGAATACATCAAAGACGAGCAACGGTACGGAATCAACAAGCTGCCTTTGTATCGAACTGGGACTGATAATCTACAGGAGTCTCAAGAGAGAGTTAGTACGGGCACAAGAAGAGATCAAGCGTATTCAGAGTGTGCCGTTGGTGATTGGACAATTTATGGAGGCTATCGATCAGAAGTAAGATCACCACGTCAATCCTGCTTGAGAAGAGGCTGACCGCATCAGCACCGGTATCGTGCAGTCTTCAACAGGTTCTAATTATGTCGTACGCATTCTCTCTACCCTCGATCGCGAGAAGCTCAAGCCTTCATCCTCTGTTGCCCTCCACCGCCACTCCAACTCCCTAGTCGATATTCTTCCTCCCGAAGCTGATTCCTCCATCGCCATGCTTGGCCAAGACGAGAAACCAGACGTTACATATGCGGATGTTGGTGGACTTGATATGCAGAAGCAAGAAATCCGTGAGGCCGTTGAGTTGGTAAGTCCTTGAAATACCTACATCTCTGACTTCACATTCCCAGGAGACCATGAAAAGAGCTGGCTGACAGTACTAGCCCTTAACTCACTTTGATCTATACAAGCAAATCGGTATTGACCCACCTCGAGGAGTGCTGCTCTATGGTCCTCCAGGAACGGGAAAGACCATGTTGGTGAAGGCGGTTGCAAATTCTACCACAGCCAACTTTATCCGTGTGGTTGGGTCCGAATTCGTCCAAAAGTATCTTGGCGAAGGTCCTCGTATGGTCCGTGATGTCTTCCGCATGGCTCGCGAAAACTCGCCAGCAATAATCTTCATCGATGAGATCGATGCTATTGCCACGAAGAGATTCGATGCCCAGACTGGTGCTGACAGAGAGGTTCAACGTATTCTGTTGGAACTCCTCAATCAGATGGATGGTTTCGATCAGACTTCTAATGTCAAAGTGATCATGGCCACCAATCGTGCCGATACTCTCGACCCTGCTCTCCTCCGTCCCGGACGACTTGACCGAAAGATCGAGTTCCCGAATCTCAGAGACCGCAGGGAGCGACGGCTGATCTTCACCACTATTGCCTCAAGAATGTCCCTAGCCCCAGAGGTTGATCTCGACAGTCTGATTGTACGAAACGACCCTCTGAGTGGTGCTATAATTGCAGCTATCATGCAGGAAGCTGGTCTCAGAGCTGTACGGAAGAACAGATACAACATCATCCAAAGCGATTTGGAGGATGCTTACTCCGCGCAAGTGAAGACATCACAGGAAGCAAAATCATACGATTTCTACAAATAGAGGGTCGTTAGAGAACGTGTTGATGGACCTTGGGCGGGTGGGAGACTTGACTGCGTCGCAAGAACAAACTGAGTTTCACAGCCTGGCCAGTCAGATGAGAAAGCCGATCTGAACTACAGCGATGGTCTAATGCTCCATGCTGTTCAGCTGTACCAACACTACTAAAAAGATAGCCAGTCTGTAATCCAATAGATTCTGCCTTCTATTGAATCGTGTGTCTGTCCTCTTCGGAATGCGAAATAGTTTTTGAATACCGGTTATCATCTGTGGTACCGAGGCATGTTTCCCCCCTGAACCAGAATCGCAAACAAAATCAGCTTGCCTCCCAGCAGCTCCCTCTCTTGGGAGCTTAATTGTTGGCAAGTACAAGCCTCCAAATACATGCATTATCGCTTGTCTTTTTTATTCCCCAAGTCTGAAAGAACTTTGAGTGATACCCACACAAGTGTCTTGGGTAAGTTCATCTGACCTTCTGGAAATTTCACGGCCCCTGGCACAATGTACTCACATTTTATGAGACGAGATGAAATCCAATGTCCCACTGCCTTCACAACTCACTTCAGGATTGATGGCACAAGACCTGTCGATTTCAATAGCTTTCTTCTATTGCAGCAGAGGTACCTTTTAGCACGGTGCTCGCTGCATGGTATTTCGCAACATATAATACTAGGACAACAGACCAGACCAGACCGGCCGGAAAGCAACGCTAAACGCTATCAAAAACACACAAATCCCAGAAGTTTTCCTCCCAAACTCCATGCCGATGTTGCTTTTTACTCCTAAAACAGGATGCATCCAGATTCTCCCCTCTAAACGCCGTCTTGTGCTCACAATACCAGTAACTCCACGCCAACGCTCAAACAATCATAAATATTTCCTTCCGATGCCTAGACAGCCACGAGATGACTGTCAACAGACACTCGGAAACGTATGCTAACGCTAGATGCAGCGTTATGAGCCGAGCATAATGCTCAGCTCAATCAATAATCGCACGAACCTGGCGTGCAACTCGATAAAGAAATCCGGCAGTCCGACGATCTCTGCTAAGCCCCTGGCTTTCAGACTCATACCTGCGAACTTGCCGTCCGGGCCCCATTTTCTCCCACTCAGAAAAGCGCTCGTGGGAGTATTGTGGTTGCTGCTACTGCTGCCAGTTCTGTCTTCGCTTCCGCTTAGGCGAGGACTATTTGCGTTTTCTGTTCGCTCGAGTTCTGCTTCTGCGAGGGATTGGATCCATGCTGCTAGGTCCCGAAAGGCGGAGGAGAGGTAGGAGAAGGTTTGCATGGCGGCCCGTTCGCGGTGGGTGCTGAGTGCCATTAGTGCATATACACGTCTTCGGCCGCGAGCATTGGGGTCCGGTATTCGGAATATGTAGGCTGTTGTGTAGCCTGCAAGAGGGTCACCAAAGAATATGGGACCGCCAGAAGTCGAGGCAGAAGAGGGCCCGGTTGAGAAGGGGTTGTTCACAAACGGCGATGTTGGGGAAGAAGTGAACTGTGTCGAGGAAGGGGGTAAGGTCTCGCACGAAAGTGTACGGAGGCAGGATTGGCGGATTATGGAGAAAGACGTAGAGGCAAGGGGTTCGTGGGTTGAAGTGTAGTCTAGGAAATGGTCATGAGAGATGGTAGAGTTGAAGGACGAGTTGCTGGAAGATGTGCCAGCGCGCATCAGAGTGCGTGAGTGAGTCCGTCGGTGCGTAGGTTTGGACGTGATATGGTTCTCAGAGTCGGAGGAGTTCGAAGAGTTGGACTTGGGAGGTGATGGTTGCTCGGCCGGGACAGAGATTCTCTCGTAAACCTTCCTCGTTCTTAGAACAGGGCCGCTGTTGTCCAACTTACTGGTAGCAGACCCCTCCTTCGTCTTCTTGGGCAAGGTGAGCGCACAGTTCTCACAGGGTATGGCTCTCTTCTTGTCATTCTCATCGTAGGTCTTCCGGAAGCTTGAGTCGCGTCGATAACTACTAGCCGTCT
>Ga0302140_10012967_pt1 | contig 10205 bp, 10 predicted proteins | sample I_Bog_E1_1_FD_202095 | JGI IMG/M metagenome (GOLD analysis project Ga0302140, IMG submission 202095) | Peat permafrost microbial communities from Stordalen Mire near Abisko, Sweden - I_Bog_E1_1 | ecosystem: Environmental > Terrestrial > Soil > Wetlands > Peat | place: Sweden: Abisko, Stordalen...
AAATAAAACTAACAACAAAAAAAAAAACTTATTTTATTTTAAAAACTAAAATTTGTTTTTTTCAAATTAAAAAAAAATTTTTTTTTTCGGAAATAAATTTTCAGAATTTGATCTAGAAAAAAAAATCAAGCTTCCTCAGTTCTATGAATTTTTCTTAATTTTAAATTTAAATAAAACAAAAACCTTCAAACAGCTCAAAATTCTTCATAAAAAATTTACAAAATGAACGCATCCTCCGATCTCTCCTCAGAATACACCTGTTCAATATGTTTCCAACTCTTCGAAGAGAAATCTGAAAAGCTGCCTCGACTCTTGCATTGTGGTCACACTTTCTGTTCCCAATGCATTATCAACCTTCTTGAACAAACCTCACCAAACATACCATTTTTATGTCCAGAGGATCAGTATGAAAATAGAAAGTATGAATAAAAAATGAAATTTTAAAGGGTGGAAAGCAAAATCACAAAGAAAGAAATCACATCTTTCCCTAAGAATTATGCCTTGTTGAAGTTGATGGAGAAAAATAAGAACCATTTGTCAGTTATTCAAAAATTGAATGAATCTGCATTTAATGAAAGTTTGGTATCCATGAAGGAAGAAGAACTGGGGTCCAATGAAAAGCAAAGCAAGGATAACAGCAAACTTTATTGCAATGAGAAAAATGATGCCATTGAGCAGAAATTGGAAGAAAAATTAAATCTAGTATTTTTTTTCAAATGTTTCATTAACTAAATTGGGTTTAAAGGATAGGACATTTGTTAAGGAATATAAAGGCGGACTCAATGAAGAGAAGAATACAAGCAAAGTTATGGTAATGAATGATTAGTTTGGGGTTTCTTTAATTAATTTTAACCAATAGGAAAAAGCTATTAAGGAAACAAAAGAAAACCTCTCAAGGAATAATTCAGTACTTTGATAAGGGTGTTGTACAATACTTATTGAAATATTTATAGGAAAAAATCATGAAGGAATCAATTAAATCACAAGATGAACCAAAAGTTATTATAAACCTTTGAAAGCATTTTTAACAAAATTTAAATATTATTAGGAAAAACCACTAGAAATTAAGGAAGAAGCCAAAGAAAAAGAATATTCATCAACATCATCAACAAAAACAAACACACAAAACAATTATTTTGGAATTCCTCAGACAAAAAAAATTTGTCCCGAGCATCAAAGAAAGCTCGAAGTGATTTGCATTGATCATCAGACTCGAATTTGTACAAATTGCGCTCTTTTTGGTGTCCACAAAAACCACAACATCAGGCCGGAATTAGATGTCCAATTTGAAATCACGAGCCGGGCGGAATCCCTGTTGAATCTTTACCAAGAAGTCGATAACAATCAGAATCATATTGAATCTGAAGCCTTCTTTGATTTTTATAAAGGTAAAATCAAGGAAAAAGAGTTCGAATTGTTTGAGTCAATAAACAATAAATTTGAGGTGATTTTGATTCATTTTAAATAATTATAAATATATGTTATTAAAGGAACTGATTACCAAGATCAAGACCCAACAAGACAAATTAATTAATGAGCTTCATCAGAAATTTGAAGACCTTTCAGATAGATTTAAATCTCTTACATCCTCACAAAAGGACTTGAATGATAAGATTTTCAATTGGAAATCCTTGTATTTTTTTATACAAAAAACTTAAATATTAAAATAAGCCTTCAAGAGCGTCAAAAATGTTAAACACTCTTACAGCAAAAGGGGAAAAAGATGAAATATCCTTTGAATTTCTCCCAAATTTGTCCTACCCTCAAATTGATATCATCAAAAGAGGAGAAGCTATTTATCTAGAACAAGAGCTAACCAAGGACAACGCCACCAAACTGCTTATGGAAACTTTGAAAAACATAAAAGTCAGTCTAAAAGAAAACTGTTTTCATTTCCTGGACTCCTTCTGCAAATTAGACTGTTCCTTCCCGTCAGAAATCTCGAAAAAGTGGGTTGATTTATCTTCCAAAGCTAAAATTTCAAGCCTGTCTTTCTTTCCAACGACTTTTAAATTTGAAAAGCCACATACAATGAGTCTTGAGGAGAAGATTTCTAATAAATTCGAAGAAAAAAGCAGCAAACAGACGACTTGTAATGATTTCCTCAATGATCACGATGATGAAAATGACCTATTAAGTTCAGAACTGATCAATTTCACTCTGACTGATTTTCAAGAAACAAATATCCAACAGACCATCCAGACCACTCAAGTCATTAACAAAAACTCGTCTGACAATAGCATTGTCTATTCCAACAATTCTCATATCAACAATTCATCAAATAATGGACAAAATGCTTCGGGATTCGGAAATTTGACACCAATTAGAAGCCAAACTGACATTGTTTTGCCAGGAGGAAATAACAATAACAATCATCCCAAGGTTTTAATGGAAATGAATGGACAAGCACAAGGAAGAAAAGCCAATGTTCCCAGCAATGAAAAGCCACAAATGAGAGGAAATACGCCGAATACTGATAGGAGGTTGTTCACAAATGGGGATGTTGGGAGCAATGGGGGTGGCAATGGGTCAAAACTGTATAAGAAAAAGACGAAGTTCTTAATTGGGGAGAAGTTTGAACCCGTTCTTGAAGGATTGAAGAAGGATGGACTTGAAATTGTAGATTTCACAGGAGCAGGTTCAGCATTTTTATAATTCTTTTATGTTAAATGATAGAATTTTTGTCCTTTTTTTATTTTATCATAGTTTTTTTATCAATTTTTTTTCAAAAATTTCTTTGTATATTCAGAAGCGTCATAATTTCTCAAATTGATTGATTATGTTTTTATATTACATCAATCTAAAACTTTTTTTATAGAATTGGGAGATATTGGCCTCCAAAATATCTGTGATTACGTTCGTGTGAGCAAAACCATGAAATCCTTGAAGCTTTTGAAAAATAAAATCACCAATGAAGGAGTCCCTGTTTTATTGAAAGCGTTGTCAGAAAACACAAGTCTCATAAGCTTGAATTTGGCTCAAAATTTACTTTCAGACAAAGTGTTGGATTTGTTCACGATCTTCTTCCAAACTAACCATAGTATCAAGCTTTTATGCCTAAACCAAAACAATATCAACGTCAGAAATGCCAAAACAAAAGTCTCAGATTTCAAAAAACTAGGAATCACTGTTAGTGTTTAAGTTTTAAATGTCTTTATTTCATAAATTATATTTTTAAAAGCAAATTTCTTCATAACATTACATTGAATTAACTCTCTAAAATTAAAAAACAAATACCAAAATAATTTTTTCTACATGATGAACTCAGCAAGTTTTTTAAACTCTTTGATTTAAATTTATTTAATTTTTTTAAAAAAATTTTTTCGCAAAAATATATCTTAAGCACTTTTTTGAAAAAAATTGAAACCAATTGGATTACTCCACTTCCCCCTCCTTACCCCAAAATTTCCCCCCATTGCATCCAAAATTAATATTTTTTTCTCTAAATCTTCTTCCCCTCTGAACCAGATTGCCTTCTTATTTATTTCCCAAGCCTGCTTATTAATCTCTCTCTAAATTTTATTTAATTTCAAAAAAAAAAACTCAAGAAACTTCATAGCTGCCCTAAATGAATAATCAAAATTCTGATATGAATAAAATCGGAGACGAGCGTTTCCTAGGAAACAACGCTTTGGACCCTCAAGGAGGTGGATCTCAAGCCCAAGACGGTTGTTACCAGAAAACAATGCAGTGTTGTGGAACAGGTTGTGGTTTTTTTCGTACCTGGCTTCCATGCATTTGCTGTTGCGTACAATATCCCTACCAAGAAGTCGAACAGGCCTATGAAGGTCTTTTGCAGCGGTTTGGTAAATATGTGTCCACAGTGAAGCCCGGCCTGCAATATATGAACCCTTGCACTGAAGAGATAGTGAAAGTGGACATGAAGACTCATATCATTGATTTAGCTAAACAGGTGATTTTGACCAAAGATAATATCAGTATAACTCTTGATGCTAGTGTGTATTTCCGAGTGGTGGACTCGAAGAAGGCGACTTATCGAGTGAAGAATGTGCATGATGCAGTGCAGTTCCTGACTTTTTCCTCATTGAGAAACACTTGTGGACAGCACGTTTTGCAGGATTTATTAGAAAAGAGACTCGAGGTCACCAGCACTATTAGAAAGAACGTGGAAGAGCATGTCGATGAATGGGGAGTCAAGATCGATAACATCTTTATCAAGGACATTCTATTAAGTACTGACCTACAGTTTTCATTGTCTTCAGCCGCGAAAGAGAGAAGAATTGCAGAAAGTAAGATTATTTCAGCTAAGGCAGATGTGGAAGCGGCTAAGTTGATGAAAGAAGCTGCTGATATTCTGGATAATAAAGCTGCTATGCAGATCAGGTATTTGGAAACCTTGGCTCAAATCACGAAAAGCAGCAATTCAAGGCTGATTTTCCTTCCTGCAGGAGACACTGGAGACATCAATCATAAGATCACTCAAGGGTTGTTATCATAAGAAGGAAGAAAAGTAATAAGAATTGAAAAATGCAGAAAGAATTTTTTTTAAATGAAAAAAAATAAAATAAATGGAAAATTTGAAATGTTTGGGGTTTTTATTGATTTTTAAACAATGTTTTCTTTAAATATGAATCCTAATATTTCTTGTTAAACCTAATGCAAAAATGTTTTTTTAAATATTTAATTAAATATAATTTTTTTCAAAATTTTAAAATAAAATTTTTATTTTTTTAAGAAGAAGAAAAAAATTAATAAAAATTTTATAAAACAAGAATTTTTTATATTTTTTTCATTTATTAATAAAATTTATTTATTTATAAAAAATAGAACCCAAAATAAAAACTTATTTATTTAGATAAACTTTCATAAAAAAAAGAGAGCACCCTTCGGGTAATATTTAACTATAGAACTGAAAGCTTTTTGACAGGGATTTAATGAACTGATTTTGTTTAAAAGGTCATCTGATTTTCTATTTAAATTAATAATAAAAATTTCTTAAACAAGCTTAAATAGCTTATTATATAATTATATATTTTTCAAGTGAAAAGTGCTTTTTACCAAAATGCTTATGAATTCATCTTCTAATATAAGCAAAAAGGTTTAAGTAACCAATATCTTATCCTATTTTTGAGCAGCTATTCTTTAAAAAATGTGTCCAATCTCTTGCTTAATATAAATTTTTTGATATAATAATTGTTAAAGAGTCTCTTTTCTGCCCATTTAATAATCCTTTTGAGTTATAAGCGAAATCAGCAGCCTTCTTTGTATTAAAAAACAACATTTTAATTCCTATTTGTTTTTTTTACCATCGACACCAAAAATTTATTTTTTCTGTTATTTTATTTCAAATTTTTTTTCAAATAATTCGTAAAATCCAGTGAATTCCTCTGCACATTCTAACTTTTGCCCTATTTAATCCCCATGATCAAGCCTTAACAATTGTATTTTCAGAGATTTTTGAAATAATTCCAAATTCTGAAAATAAAAAAATCTTGCTTTTTAATTGAAAAATTGATTCTTTTCTTATTTCGCTCAATTTTGCCTTCTAGCTTTTTTTTAAACCCATCCTTAGATTCTTTTTTCTTCGAATTTCTGTTTTTGCGGGGTTTCCCACATATTTTTACAGTAAGGTTAATTTTCTAATGCAAATATCTTATAAATATAAACATAATAAATTATAAAAACATCTAATCTTCTTTTGAAAAAGAATTTCGAATTTCAAATGTCAGACCCAATTCAAACACCGCAAATTTCCCTTGATCCTCCCCAACAACCCATAGAAAATGTCCCAATCCCAGCAAAAAAGCCATCTCTACGCAAAAGAACCCGAACTTTCAACAGTCTTTACCACGAGCATTATGAAGGTATTTCCCCAAAACCAAAATTTTATTTCATCCCTTTTTTTCTTAAAAAATCTAGCTGATTTCAGTGATTTATACGATTTACCAAAGAAATCTGCGATCCTGTCAACGAAGAAAAAGTGCCTCAAAAGATCGCGGTTTTTCAAGAAGAAATACAAAACACGAAATCCTATAGAAAAAGCCATTTTGAAGTATTTCGCAGGCAAAGGCATCGTAGATACCCTTGATTATGATGAACTAATCGAACAGGGATTGATTTTCGACAAAGTTCCAGAACCTGTAAATCCACATTCTTTGAGAGAAAGCACAAAACGCAAAAAACATAAATATCAGAAATACACCGAACCTGTTTCTGTTCGGACACAAACCAAGAAAAGAGAAAGGAAAAATGCTACAAATCCAACTAACATGAATCTACTGAAGATTCATATGGAAAATCGCAGAAATTCAGGCAATCCTGTGATTTTGGACAAGAAGGAAGAAAAACTCGAGAAGTTGCCTGAAGAAGAAGAGAAAAGCATGAGAAATCAGGAAGAAATGAGAGTTTTTCCGAAGCAGGAGCAAGAAAATCAGGAGAAAAACATGAATCAAGCGTTTATGATGCCGAATACCTCACCTATGGCGAATTTCGACTATGAGAAATTGTCAATGATTCCGAAATTCAATAAAATGATGATGGATCAAAACCAAAGTTATATGAATTTGTCCGAAAACGATAAGACGCTTTGGCAGAAGATGTTTTATAGCCGACTGATGCATTATCAGAACTCTTTTGACTACTTCAACCCCTATTATAACAGCAATCTATTCGGTTTCCCAGATCGTAATTAAAATAAAATTTAATTTGGAGTTTTTTCTTTTCTAAATTGAAACTATTTTATAGCATGGAATAGTTTCAGCAATCTATCCAATCCTTATGCTCAATATTATAACAAAAGCATGTTTCCAGGGTTCGGTAATGGCTTTATGAACGCTCCAGAGCAGCCTAATGAGATCAAAATTATCGGCAAAGATGAATTTTACAAGAACAAAAACACCACTGGTCTATTCAAACCAAACGAGCCTTTCCTTAATGAAAATATCAATAAATCAACCAATTTTTTCGATAATTTCGACTATTCTAGAATCAATGAAAGGTCATTGAGCACCAATGAAAAGCTGCCGAATCTGCTCGAAAATATTAAATTAAATAACAATGTTTTTGATTTCGGCTTAATTAATAAAAAAGTCAACTATAAAAAAAAGGAAAAAATGAAAAGTACCAGGAACTCAGCGACCCTAGCAACTGAAAAGGTCATTCCTTTCATTGGCAGCAACATTGACAACCTGCTTTTGCATAAGGTTTTCCTCAAAAATGACCCTCCTTGCAATGATTTATTGGATTGCGATTCCATTTTAGCCAATAACAACAATTCCAAAAAAATCGTCATTGGACATAAAAGAACCAAAACTTTATATAGATTCAACAAGAACATGAAGGTTGTTAAATTTAATAGGAGGTATGGGATTTTTAAGGTGATTTTATTTATAAGATGTTGAATGAGAAGTTAAAATTGGAGAAAAATGAAGAGCAAAACTTGGAAACTAACGTCTGGAATGAAAACAGTGAAATTATGGAAGGATTGGATAGTAATAATGGTATGTTGAATATGGTGAAAATGAAAAATTTGAAAATTTCTAGGAAAAATCGAGAAAAATGAAAATTCTGGAAAAAATGGAAAAAACGGGAAAAATGAAAAAAATGATGAAAAAAAAGAAAAGAGCAGCTTCGATCAATTATACGAGAAACTTAATTTGCATGGGTTGGACCTTGTCGAAAATGAGAATGTTTTGATTATGGATAATAATGAATCCAAGTATTTTAAAATTTTTATCCGAATTAAATTAAAACGAAAAAAAAAAATAGTCAAAATAAACAAGAAAACGAGATGAATGCCATTTGCATGAAAATCAAGGAAAATTTAGAAAAAGGAGATATCAACAAAAATAGATTGTTCGGAGCTTATAATGTTTATTTTTTTTCATTTAATTTATGAGAAATCAATATTTTTTCATAGTCCGAGCAACTCAATGAATATATGTTCCAAAGACATAAAATCAATGTGGGTCGCAAGTTTCAAGCAGAAATTCCGAAATTCCAGAATCTCCGTTTAAAATATTAATTTTGGTTTTGTGAATTTTTTCTATAGAAAAAACAGAGCTCGAAGATAATATGACAGTTTTCCATGAATGGAAAAACAACATCGTCAATGAAAAAGAATGTAAATTCTAAATAAATTATTGATTTTTTTTGGAAAATTATGAATACAATACATAAAACTCAAAAAAGTTGATGAATTCCACAAAAAGGCGATTGAAAAATTAGGGATCAATATCAATGAGGAGGAGGCTGCAAACATTATCTCCGTTTATGGCTATGATCTGGAGAAAGCATCGGCATCTGTCGATCAAAACCTCTATTATTTGAGGGAGTTCTTATTAGGTAACACATTTTTAGGGATTTTTTGAAAAATGAGTGGTTTTGGGGGATTCTCTTCTTAGAAAAGAGAAAGAAACGCAAAAGATAAGAGTTAAGGCTCTTGTATTTAGAGCAAATTATAAAGTTAAAATAGAAGAAAAATGATTTTTTTTTATTTTCAAATAGTTAAAATCTACATTTTTCGTTAATCTTTTAAGAATAATAAAATAACAACAACAAGGAAAAACAAGAGATCAAACTAATTTTAAAGTAAAATATCGGGATTCAGTATTCCTTTCACTAATTTATAAATGATTGTCTAATTTTACATTTTTAAAGATGAAATGAAAAAAAATAAGCATCATTTAAATAAAAAAAAAATATGTCGAAAAATGAAAATTTTTCATAAACGTTTTCAGATAAATAAAAACAGAAACTTCATTTTTGAGAGAAACCCCCTCGAAATAAGTTTTCAACAGCTTTTTTTAGCAAAATAACAACTTATTCCCAAATTTATTTGCTTTAAGATTAAATAAAAAATATCAATAAAGTTTTTGTTTTATATGTCAACTGGGTTCTTTCCAGCTCAATCCCTCCTCAAATCCAGCACCTTACAACAAGACCCTGAAGAGGCCAAGAAGTTGCAATTCCAGAAAACCGAGATTATTTCTCGTTTTGTCCAGAACTACATTTATTCAGATGGTCATTCTCTCCTGCCCAACATCCAAGTGAAGCTATATACCGACAGCGCCAAATATGAAGGTGATTTAAACAACCAAGGTCTAAAACAAGGTAGAGGTATATATCATTATCCCAATGGTGACAAATATTTGGGTGATTGGTTTAACGACCAATTTAATGGCAAGGGGGTTTATATTTTCGCAATGGGTGAACGATATGAAGGCGATTTGCAGCACGGTAAAAAACATGGAAAAGGAATCTATTTTTATATAAATGGGAACCAATATGAGGGCGATTGGCAAAATGACAAAAAGAACGGTATGGGGACATATCGTTATCACACGGGCGAACGTTATGAAGGCGAATGGAAAGATGGTGAACGACATGGATCAGGTAAATATTTCTATATCCATGGTGACAAATATGATGGTATGTGGTTCAAGGGAGTAAAATATGGTAGAGGAGTGTTAGAATATGCCTCTGGGGCAAGATATGATGGTCAATGGAGCAAGGATATGATGAATGGCAAGGGAGTGATGTATTACGCTAATGGGGATCGTTATGATGGTGAATGGAAGGATAATTTGAAGTGGGGAGTTGGGAACTATTATTTTAGTGACGGGAGTAGATATGAGGGGGAATGGGCTTCCGATGAGAAGAATGGAAAGGGGAAGTATTTGAATCCAAATGGTGATAAATACGAGGGGCTTTGGATCCAGGGAGTGAAGAATGGACAGGGAGTGTTTTATTATGCCAATGGGGATAAATATGAAGGTGAATGGAAGAATGATAAGAGGAATGGGTTTGGCACATTAATTATGGAGAATGGGGATAAATATGTGGGTGAATGGAATGAAGGAGAGAAGGAAGGACAAGGAAAATATGAATTTGTGAATGCGGATAGGTATGATGGGTATTGGTTGAAGGGGAAAAGACATGGAAAGGGAACTTATATGTGGGGGAATGGGGAAGCATATAATGGAGAATGGAAAAATGATAAGATGAATGGCAGGGGAAAGTTCACCAAGGCGGATGGCAGAAGTTTTGAAGGGGAGTTTAAGGATGATAAGAAAATAGATTGATCATGGTTTCCTGTTTTTTTTTTATTAATTTTGGAATTTAAAGAAATTTATTGAATTTGGAGCATAATTATTTTCTATAAAAAAAAGTTCTCATTTGAATAATATAGGAAAAAGTTTTTTTCATGCAAATATACAGAAAATGTTTTTTTAGAAATATTGAAA
>Ga0302140_10012968_pt1 | contig 10204 bp, 14 predicted proteins | sample I_Bog_E1_1_FD_202095 | JGI IMG/M metagenome (GOLD analysis project Ga0302140, IMG submission 202095) | Peat permafrost microbial communities from Stordalen Mire near Abisko, Sweden - I_Bog_E1_1 | ecosystem: Environmental > Terrestrial > Soil > Wetlands > Peat | place: Sweden: Abisko, Stordalen...
AGTAGCTTTGGAGTTTGCAACGCCTGAGTTTCAAGTTTTACATACTTGAGATTAATCCGATCTTGCAGTATACCTCTTTTGGAAGTGTGTAAATTTCTGAAGTATTCCACACTAAGTCGATCTTAGTCTACCTCATGTAAACACTTATCGACATCAATAGAATCCCAAAAAGTCTATCCAGAGAAAAATGGAGTATTAGGGGGGGAATGGCTTCTGGAAAATGTGGTGGTAGCAGCTAGCTATCTGGTGGACGTGGTATTTTCCCGGAACATACTTCCGTCGATCCGTTTCATATGTCAGCCAGGTGACAAAGGATCAAGACACCTGGACTCCACTCTTATCCATTCAATTCGACCATTGCTGCACAATTTGTTCACTCAATCCTTAGATTGATGGTATTCAAACATGCTTGGAAACAATTTCTAAACGGACAGCAAGACGAAATGCAAAGCATCACAATCGATGAAGCTTATTGATTATTACTTAACAACTTCTCTACAGCCCATTTCACAGACAGATTTCTTAGATCCGTGTAGTGCTGGCCAACACCAACGAAGAGGACTGGGACATTTGTTGCATGAACCATGCTGACCAATGTACCCACCATATCTCCAACAGTATCACATTTCGAGATGATGAATCCATCAAGTGATCTGCCACTTCCGAATGCTGCGTTGAAGTTTCTCGCTTGTGCAACTGAGTCTGTTCCGACCAAAGCCTATGACTGTCAGCAGAGGGAGATATGGTATACTAAGGACGCTTACTTCTCCGACCATAAGAATCTTATCTGGATTTGCAAATTTGGCGAACTTCTCAAGAGAAGACATGAGACGCTAAAGCTGTCAGGAAAAGCTCCACTAAGCAGCAGGATTAATTACCTGATCATTGTGACGCCGGCCCGCTGTATCAATCAAGACAACATCATATCCCTTCTGAGCTGCCACGGCGATGGCATCCTTTGCAACATTGGCTGCATCTTTCCCATATCCTTTTTCGTAAAGCTCAACTTCACCACCTTCTCGGGCCGTAAGATCTTTCAAGTTCCGAACGTGGACAGCCAGTTGCTCAACGGCACCCGATCTGAACGTGTCGCCAGCAACGATCAAGACTTTGTACTTGTTTTGCAGAAGGAAGAAGCAGATCTTCGATAAATTTGTGGATTTGCCAACTCCATTCACGCCGACAATGGAGATGACATATGGCCTCGGCTTTTGCAGTGATACGGCGGATGGAGATGTGACTGCATCAATTTCCCGGAGGAGATCCAGAGAAGAAGTAGGTGTAAGGATCTTACGCAGTGAGGATTCCATTGCGGTCTGAATTCTGGCTTGGACACCTGTTCGAGCATCAGTGTGGATTCAATATTTAGTGGCCAAGGATGCCTACTCTCGAAGTTTCCAGTCTTCACTCCAATAAGCTCTCTCTCAACCCCCTCGCACAATCGAATGGCAGCTTCACGAGCCACGTTTTTCCGCAGAAGATGGTCTTCCATGCCCTTCATGGCCTTATCCAAATCCTCTTTCGTCAAAGTCTTTCCTCCCACGACATTCCTAAATAGTCCACCGATCGCGCTCAAGCTGGAGCCTACTATACCACTTGGCACGGCAGCCGTATCTGACTTCTTCGCATCTGCAGATGCTAGAATGGACTGCACTTGGTCGTCCAAATCCTTAAGAACAAACCGCCCTCCCGTCTTAGAGCCCCATGACTTCGAATCAACTTCTTCCACGGCTCCTGATCGATCCTTCGCCTCGTCGTCTCCAGAGGTGGCGCCATTCGCTGGTGCAGAATAATCGAGCGGGGTGTCGCTGTCCTCATCTGCTAATCCGTCGGCATCCCATTTCCTGCCTCTTTTGGGTGCAGCTGCCTTTCCTGCTCTATTCTTCTTCGCGTATGACTCCTCGCCTGATGATGCATGAGCTGAGGGCGCATTTGCAGCCTTGCGAGCTCGTCGGGAGCCTTTGCCTCCAGGTCCAGCTTTACGGGCGAGGATGTGTCCAGCAGGTGTGCTTGGACGTGATGTGTCTGGTGTAGCAATTGGTGTGGACTCATTTGATGTGAGATCCTTGAAGGTGTTCTTCGATTGTCCTGTCCCAGTCAGTACTTTATCATGCCAATCAGTAGGGTACAAACCTCTTGATAAAATCCCAGGCAAAGGAGGGGGTTCATCCCCAAAGTTTTGAGAGATCGAAGGAGGAGCTTCTTCTACCAGAGCAGCAGATTCAGCAACTCTGTTGTCTTGGTTCAATGCAGTCTTCTCAAGCTCGCGTATCTGCTGATCAAAATATTCGTCAAAGTGGCATTCGACCAGTGTAGTGTGCGGCTTCTTCAATTGATCTCCATACAGGTCCACAAATAGTGTCTTGATATTGTCCACAAGCTTGTCAATCCATGAAAGGTGTAGAAGTGACCGGTAGACAGCCTGCCTTCAATTAGCTAAGGTTTGCAGACAAAGGTTGCCACAACTTACCACGAAGATCAAGCCCAACTCCTTCACTGTTGTCCATTTGAGCGTATGCTGGTCGTGTTTATATGGAGGATTGTTTGCTGCCGAGATGTCATCGGCTGTTCCAGCCCCTGGAAGCGTTCGCTCTTCAATGAATACATTCGTAATGAGACTATTGATGGTAGATGGACTGGTCGGCGCATATGATCTAGACCAAAGAACCACACCCGAAGTGGTCAAAATCTCAAAGGAGTCCAGCATTTCGAGTGCCTTGAAATGTGCAATGTTTTGGTTGAGTGTCTCTAACGAAGCGCGCAAAGTGGTTGCTTTCATCTGATAAGGCCTAGCTAGGATTCTTATCGAGCTTACCTAAGTCTGAAGGAGCCTCACGGTGCCTGGCGAATCATGAACTTCAAGAACTGGACACTTCATGGTCTTCACAACAAAAGCGCGTCCCTTTAAACTTGCCAGATCTTACTTTTCGTTCTCCATACTTAGATCTACCTACTCCACCAGTATCTCTGCTGTGTCGCATATTGACATTTAGCAAAGATGCAGCGAACAAATTATGGAAACCCGGCCCCGGCCACATCTCCACCGCTTCATCACCCTGTACCTCAGCATGTTTCTACCGTTCCGCAACTCAGATCCCCTCCTCCTCCTGCACCGCAACACCAAACTTCGGGTTATGGAAATCCCTACCAGCAGCAAGGTCCTCAGGGAGGTGGCGGCGCATTCGGCGCATATGGAGGTTTTATGGCAGACCCTACGGCACAAATGGGATTCCAGGTTGGGCAAACAGCACTAAAACATGGCACCGAATACGTGGAACAGAATGTCGGTAGATAGCAGGCTGTACTAAGAGGGTTATGCTGATTATGAGTCCAGTTCAACCGATACGTCAATTTCTCCGCCCTCAAACACTATTTCAATGTCTCCAATTCATACGTGGTGAACAAGCTCTTCCTAGTGCTTTTCCCTTGGAGACATAAGCCTTGGTCTCGGAAGCAGTCAATAGGCCCAAATGGTCAGGAAGGGTGGTTTCTACCACCACGAGATGATCTCAATAGTCCGGATATGTACATTCCCTTGATGGCTCTCGTCACCTACATCCTTCTTTCCACAATGATGGCAGGTTTACAAGGAGCGTTCAACCCCGAACTACTTGGATACACGGCCACATATGCATTCTTCGTTGTCGGAATTGAAATTCTGCTACTGAAGTTTGGGTGCTACTTGCTATCCATTTCGAATGAGTCCCAATTGCTTGACCTTGTTGCATACTCTGGGTACAAGTTTGTTGGTGTTATTGCCACGATTCTCGTCAGCGAAATATCGAATGGAGGGAAAGGAACTGGTGGATGGATTGGATGGACCATTTTCTCGTATACTTTCTTGGCCAATGCGCTATTTTTGGTAAGCAGTCTGCGCGTTACTCCTTGACAGGTCCTAATCTTGGAACAGTTGCGTTCATTGAAGTACGTTCTACTACCGGAAAACTCGAACGACGAGCGAGGGACTATGCAAACAGTGGCCCGGTCACAGAAGAGTCGAAGAACCCAATTTCTCTTCTTGTACTCGTATCCTCTACAGCTTGCGTTTATGTGGCTTCTCACGCGGCTCTGATTCTCGCCCTCTGAGGAAAAAGTCTGGACTGACGTCTGTCTGGGGAAGAGCCTCGCGTCTGATCTCTGGCTAGGCCTGTGCCTATCCAGCTATGCTGGGACTCAGAAATCCTGTGTAACATAATCTCCATAAGGAAAACTGCCAGGCGCAAAAGCCTTGTACAAGTATCTTCTGTCGTTTTTAGAATTGATTAAGGAGTAGACCTGGAAACTCCGACGATGCTAGTACCATTGTCTGGAGGCATGTAAGAAGACCACCACATACGGGAAACGAGCCGCAGGTTGCGCAACTTGCGCCAAGCTCCTCGGGCATTTCCTCGCCTTGCAGATATTGATTTTTGTGTCGGTAACTTTTCTCGCACGCCCCAACTGTCACCACCAATGGCAAACCGAGTTCATTATCTCGTGTTACATGAGCAGAGCCACATTAAGCATGACTTGACAATAAGGCTTAGCGCCCTGTTCAGCTTCACCTCATTCGCTAAAATGTATGTCCCTCCCTGCATGCCTTCCAATCTCCTCATACGTTTCAAGCTCTTTGTGGCGTCGATACAGGGGTGCGACTGGAGACTTTCGACCAGCGTTTAGGATAGCTATCCCTATTTTGGGGCTCTTCGTATCATGTCACGTTGGATAGGAGCAAGGCCTCTTCCACGGACAGCTGCAAAGATGGAGGGGTTATGCTCAAGTGGCTGCAGCCGTAATTTCGAGAAGTCGGCGTGCGATGGCTACGTTCTCGGCGTTTCCTCTTTCACTATCTTGTAAATTATTTGAATGTGACGTCTTGTCACAATGAGACGCCCTATATTTTTCTCTTTTCTCCAGCTTGCTGCCTACGTTGTGATCGCCTCTTCTGGCACAGTATATATCACCGACCTTCCAATCTTTTCTGCTCTTGGTCAGTCCTCTCATTGCAAGTTGCACAAGCGGTTCAACTTCTATATTGTCATCTTTTATCCTGCTACAGTTTCTGGTCTGAAGCGCTTCCATTCTGACTTGAAATAGCCCCATGTGCAGGGTCTGCTGTGTCTTATGTCGTCCAAGGCTTGACAGAAGAATCATGTGCCCCTTCGGTCACCGCTCTCGAGTCGTGCGCTTGCACGCAAGATCAGAACTCTGCTGCCATCGTCGGTCGCATATCGACAAATGTCCTTGATCAGTGCGGGAGTACTGCTGCAGCTGATGTATCAAGCGCAGATGTCGTTTTCAGCGCTTATTGCGATCAAGCAGCTGCAGTTACAATTCCAACCGGAGGACCTGTTTCTCAATATATCACCGACCTGACAGCGTTTGGGAACCTTGGGGCGTGCGCTCAGTCGGCGCTTTCATACGCCGTTCAACCCCTCACAGAGAGCATATGCCCACCTGCTGCATCTCTCCTAGTAAGCAACGTCCATAAGTCCATGGAATCATTCTGACGAACTGACTTCCATAGGCGAGTTGTGCTTGCACCAAGGATCAGAATTCTCTCCATGTCAGCGAACAGATCAATACCTATATAGGACAGTTTTGTGGAACGACTCATACGGAGGATAGCACATCAGCTCAAGCAATTTTCTCGGGTTACTGTGGAATGGAAGCGGGTACGACTGCTTTCCCAAGTCCTTCATATTTAAAGGGTGATGTGACATATTATATCACCGACCTTCCGTCTTACTCCTCACTTGCAACATGCGCCCAATTTGCAGTCTCATACGAGGTTATGTCACTTGGAAACGATGGAGGTGACTGCCCGTCCGCGCCGTTGGGTTTTGTGTCTTGCGCTTGCGTCAAAGACCAAGTAGGTATTGGGGGAGAGTTCTTTTCCTGTTCTGACCTGTCTCATGATTTTCTCCCAAGACATGGCCTTTCCCGAAAAAACCCCATTTGAACATTTGCTAACTCCCCCGTTACCTAAAGAACTCGCAGGCATTGACGAGCGCTATTATTAGCCAAGCCAAGGAGCAATGTGGAACAACTGCTGATTCTGACGTGTCGTCCGCTCTGGGAGTTTTTGCGTACTATTGTAGTGCGGGGAAAGGGCTGGTAACTCCGGCAGGAGTAACAGCTTCAGGTATGATGGGATCTATGCTTCACATCCTCTTTTGATTTCTCAAGAGCCTATCTGATATGACCACAGTGACAACGAACCCTTATGGCGGAACCGGATTGTCCGGCATCATCCCGAGCAGCACCGGGAACTCACCTGACTGTTCTGAGCCCCTTAGCTGTATCGGTGTTCCTGGTTCAACGCACATACCCCTTGGTGCTATAATTGGCGGGGCGGCTGGTGGTGTGATCTTCATCATCTTCATCCTCGTTGCTGGCTGGCGTTATCGTCGCAAGAGGCTGCCCAGACAACCACCTTTCCCAATGCAACAATACACCCCTCCCGTGAACAATAATATCAATCAACCCGGTAAAGCGGAATTAGCCGGCACGAGCATGTTTTCCGCGAGCAAATTGAGCCAGAACCCGAGTCTCAGCGAGCCAACTCCGACAATGAGTATTGTTAGTCCTGTCTCGCCTATGGAAGAGAAGGCAAACCCTCTGCCAGCAGGTAGATTAGAGATGGAGGCGCAATATGCAGCTTTACCAGGTAGGACCGAGATGGAGGCGCAAAATAGGCACGAGGTGCCTTCGAGACCGAATCCACAAGAATTACATCCTGAGCATGCAAGGTATGAAGTTCAAGGACAACCGCATGCTCAAGAGTTGGGCAGCTCTGCGCCAAGATATGAGGTTCAGGGATCGAATCAACATCCTTTCGAGGTGCCGGCGCTGAGTGCAAACATGAATTCGGGGCCATATTATGAGCTAGGACCCTATCGGTAGTATGAGTGAGCTGCAGGTTGCAGAGGTCGAGAACAATGTATTGCGTCGTCAGTTAGCGAGTTGTAACGATCTGGGTAATGAGGAGTCTGGAGTTTTGGAAACCCTCGTGAATTGCATCAAGTGTATGGAAAGCGATATTTCACGAGTCTACTTGTTTTGTATTATATGACTATATATCCTTGGTTCAACATCTTCATAATTGAGCTTTTCCAAGCTTCAAATCTTCCCAGTGGTCTACATGAAAGTCGACATAAGTATGCCCCCTTCCTCTCTCGTCAATCCACAGTACTTTATCATGCGGCTTGACTTTAGCTGGATCAACGCCTTCTTCTCGCATTGGGACCTTGTTCTGCTTGTTATTATGAATTGGTGTCATTTCTTTGACGATCCGTAGAAACAGCGGTACGGCGTATTTGGGAAGGTGCGTTCTTGAGTATCTGGTTTATGTTAGTACTGTTCAATTGAGAATAGAATTCATTAACCCTTACTTCAGAAAGCCAGCAAAATCGAAGTGTTTCTTTACGTCCGGATCAATGTAAACAGCTGCACAACCTGCCCTTCCATCATGAGATGGAAGTGCAACGCCGTACACATTGGCCTCGACAACGCCAGGATAATTTCCGAGAACCTCCGCGACTTCAGCAGTGCTCACATTCTCTCCTTTCCATCTGAATGTATCACCTAGTCGATCCATGAAAAACCATCGCCCGTCGGGAGTTCTCCGAAGCGCATCGCCACTTCTATACCACAGATCACCTTTCTTGAATACATCTCTTTCAAACTTTTTCATCGTCGCTTCTGGATTGTTGTAATACCCAGCAAAGTTCTTGACATCTTGAACTTTGACAATGATTTCTCCGCCCTTCTCGTAGGGCTGTCTATATGCAAACCCGGTCTTCGGATCTCTAGCGATTGCGCCAGAAGCCTGGTCGATAAGGACAGGCACAATAATATTCCGATTCTGATATCTCAAAATCGCGCCGTGATGACCCACGCAGGCGGCAAAATAGTCTCCTCTGGCATAAATTGCTAGACCGAAGACGCCCTCAGACGAGTTGAAGAACTCGAGTACTTCAGGAACTCCGAATCGCTCTCGGAATTTGAGCCACACATCGGGACGTAGACCGTTTCCGTACATGCATCTGACTTGGTGGTCACGATCAAGGGGTGATGGAGGAGCAGCAAGCAGGTACCGAGCGGTTTCTCCCACGTAAGTGATCCAGGTAGCGCGGGAATCATGCACCTCACTCCAGAACTTCGAAGTGCTGAATCGTTTGCCAATACACAGGGTAACGCCAAGCATCATTACACTCACTGCCATCACCCCTCCAGTGCCGTGATACATAGGCATGCATTGATACCATCTGTCATCGTCTTCAATCCAGCTGAAGCCGGCAGCTTTCTATGGTCTTATTAGCAACCTGGTTCCACAGGTATATCTCTTCAAAACAAGTGTACTTACCGAGGCTCCTTGCGGGAACCCTCGAACCATTTGGAATGGTACGCCCTTGGGCATGCCTGTGGTCCCACTCGTATAAAACATTGCCATAGGCCAATCTCCTTGCACCACCTCTCGGTAAGCATCTGCTGGCCTCTCTGCCTTTTGATTATGAATTTCTTTCATAACGTGTGAATCCATAACACTGATCTGCATTTCGAGCTCTTGGTCGATTTGGCTCCGTACATCTTCAATCCTTCCCACCAACGTTGGATCTGCATCAACCAGCAGCACAGTTGCTCCACTGACTTTCAGACAATGAATAAGCGCTTTCCCAGCCAGATTGTAGTTAATCATGGCAGGTGCAGCTCCGATTGCCCAAAGTCCGAGCCAAGCAAACATAAAGTCCGGAGAATTGGTTATGTAAAAGGCTACATAGTCGTGAGGCTTCACTCCTTGAGATAAGAACCATTGAGCATATTGGTGAGCTCGATCGTAAGTCTGGGTCCACGTATAGCAGCCTTCCCGGCTCCATATACACTCGTTGTTTGGAACCCGGCTGACCGCTTCTTCAAAGAAGTAGTAAAGAGATACACGCTTCTTAGCAGCTTTTGAAATACCTGTCAGAAGCAGTCTCTTCAATGTTGAAATACTCACCGGCTTGCATGTATAGCTTCACGATAGCCTTTTCCCTCCTTATGGCCCATATATCTTTCCTCAATGCAAACTTTCCGTCCAAATACATCCCTCCAAGAACTGTGCCAGCCGCGGCGGCTGCTGCTGTAACTATGGACAAGTCTCATGTTAGCTAAGCTGTCCTGCGCTTGGCCATCAGATGGGACAGTAAAGAGAGGATTTTGCAACTGGTATTGTTCTCAATGTTATCGTCGTCTTCGATGGGCATGACAGTCCCAAAATAAGCTGTAAACTAACCGAGAGCCATAGCGGAGACTCGGACTCTCCCCTTTTTGACCAGCAAACGAGCTTCCTCTGTTGTAGTTCTGGCCAGCAAGCAAGAAATAAAATGCCAACGACAGTCTCTTAATTCTGCCAGAACGTCAAAGAGTTCGCAGGTAGAAAGTAAGCTCGCAAACCCCAACACTGCCCTTGCCGTCGGCAACTAATCAGACGGAGGCCGAGGCTCCTGACCCCTCTCTAGAGTTGCGACCCCGCGATGAGCTACAGGCTCTCATTGGCCCTGGATGCGATGTCTCTTTACGAGTTAGGGATGGTTCCAGCCGTTGGAGAATACAGAGCAGCATACTCGCAACATTTCGAGGTTTATGACTCCTTGAGAAATTCAAAATACGGTGGTATTTTAGAATATTGATACTTTAATGGATGCCATGTCTGAAAGCTCTCATAAGAGAAGAAAGGTTGGGGAGAGATTCCTTTTTGAAAGAAGCAAGTGCAGTAGTGGGGGTGACCCTGCAAAGTGGCATGGTCCCCTCTGGTTTGTCCGCCCTACACCAAGAACCTACTACAACTTTTGTCCCAAGTATCAGATCGCGGCAGATTGTCGTAATGACTACCTTAGAACACTCGCCCTTGCTACCACAAGATCTTGACGATGGCACCGCCAGCACGAGCCTCGAGCACGAGCTCGTCCGCCCTGAAGGTATCACGGAAGTGAAAGCTCCCCGAGCACCAGCGCGTTCGTCCCTCCAAAACTACATCACCTCAAGCACAAACTGACTTTCTCCCAGCGACCGCCTTCTACGCATGCTCCTTCCAATCTCCGGAGACCAGTTCTATCTAACACCCTTCAGTCCCAAGCCATCCGCACACCCTCCCTCCTCTTCATCTCCGGGCAGATGTCCCGCGATCAACGACGTGACGGAGGAGTTATACGCATTATGCAGCCGGTGGATGCGATCGAGC
>Ga0302140_10012970_pt1 | contig 10204 bp, 9 predicted proteins | sample I_Bog_E1_1_FD_202095 | JGI IMG/M metagenome (GOLD analysis project Ga0302140, IMG submission 202095) | Peat permafrost microbial communities from Stordalen Mire near Abisko, Sweden - I_Bog_E1_1 | ecosystem: Environmental > Terrestrial > Soil > Wetlands > Peat | place: Sweden: Abisko, Stordalen...
GCCGCGATGCTTCCCGTGCCAGCGTTTGTTGGAATGATAGGCTGTGGAAGATACCACGGAGTGACTGTCTTTCCATCCTTGTCGATTTTGAGAATGCTACTCGGCAAACGACCAACAACATACGCGTTGTCATCCGGATCGTGAGCGATAGTGGCAAAGCCGGCGTATTTTCCCTCTGTCGTCTCCGTCAAGTTGATCTTGTAGAGTACTTGTTTGGTGGCAGGATCCCACTGCATAAAGAAGTTGTCGCCAGTTAAGTTTGTACCGCCACTGACGACGGGCTCCCAAGCATTGGCAAGAATGGACAGGAGCCCTGTACGCTCATCCACGCTCGTGCCACCAACGTGATAGGTGCCAGTATGAGATAGGCCTGGGAACTCAACAACGTCCAGCATTTTGTTTATATATGGGTCGTAAATACCAAGGGTGGCATTCCACACACAGCTAGTCATGTCAGCTCCATTCCTTAGAGTGGGATTCCAGTTAAGGAGGAAATCCAACCCGATATAAAGAAGACATGAGTCGAAATCAAAATCCGCGTTCTCGGGATAGACTTGATAGTAGTCGACCACAAATGATCCATGGAATGGTGGGCAGCTCCTTTCATGATTAGCAGCAACAATATTAATTTGAAAAAGTAACACAGTTCCCGTGAAAACAAGTCCCGTCAGTAGGGTCGTGGATCGGAACTGCATCTTGGTGGGTTGTATCGACGGAATTTCTCAGAAAGTAGAATGTAACTTGAACATAAGGATGACAAAAAGTGACTTCTATTTCAAGGCGCCAAACTGCCCTTTTGATCCTTCGGTGAAAATTTGCAATGCGGGGTAGGCCGATAGCGGGGTTGTGTGTTACACAAGGAGTCGATGAACGCTTATTAAACGCTGTGATTACAACGTGGCCGATTAGCAGTCACAGCACCTTGCAATAGTTAACAAGCGGATCGAGGTGGGCGTTGATAATGGTGAATAAAGTAGCTCAGTCATTTCGTGATAGAGAGGGCAAAAGCAGAATGGGATATTGGGAGTTGAGAAGAAGTTGCTCATCTATTTATCCCGTAACAGGGTGTGCGCACCGGGATATTCCCAGGGTACAGTATGGCAGTATGATTGGACAAAATTTGTATGCTTGTGAGTGAGATGTGACCAGGTACGAGGGCCGCGATCAATAGTCTTCAATGCTTATGTTAACGTCTGCTCAATCAGCTCTTCAGAGCCGCGACTGATCGCGCAACGGCACACTCGACCAGGATCCGCCTCGAACATATTCCGGCTCGCCCGCTTCTACACTATCGATGGCCATATTGCCCAGCTTTCTCCATATATCGCCCTTGATGATGAAGCCGTCTTTTCCCTCGTCCTCGTACGTCTTACAAACCTTCTCCCCATTTGCGAGGGCGCGCACAAGTTTGCAAGCATGGCTGTCGTCATGGTAGGTCTTCACGCGCTGAAAGATGTCCTCCCCCGACGAATCTCTCTTGGACTTGTAGTTGGTAATCTCGTCAAGGATGAGCTTGGCGGGCGTGGTGGCGTACATGGCCAGGTCGACGCGGATCTTCCATTCGAGGAGGCGGATCTTGTTGGGTGTGGAGAGCCACGGCTGGCGGAGGGGGGGGGCAGGAGAAAATGCTGAGATTCAGCGCGTGGATATTCCAGAAGTCGAATTTGACTTGGTGGGGCGGGTTTTGGGCGGCGCCTGTGAAGTATGCTAAAAGAGGTCGGGTCAGCATTTACTGCTCGCTAGCTTTTGGCTGGAAAGCTTACCAGCTGGATTGATCATCTCGGCGGCTTTTTCTTCCAGATTCTCCTCTGTTACATGAACTTGACTGGCGTACTTGGCCCTGGCCTGCTTCTCTTCGTAGAGCTCTCCTAAGAGCTGGATGATGTTTTTGTCCGACTGGCCATCTGGACTATGCGCTTTGGCCGCTTTCTCGCTCTCGAGAAGGTGCGATGCCTCCCGGTTGTCGTGGACAGCAGCTTGCGCCAACGCCTCTGCAATGATTGCAGGCTGCTCGAACTCAACGCCGAAGCCTAGGTGGATGATCGGATGAAGGATGCCGCCGAACATGCGTACGAGCATATCATCAGCCCGCTCATCCCCCTTAAACACGTACTGGTTGAGCACCTCCTGCCAGCCCTTCTGGTCCATCTTCCCTTGGAAGAAAACTAAGAATTCATGGTAGTATTTCTCCCTGCCCAGGTACTTCTGGTATATTTTTGGGTCGTGCATATTCGTCACGATTGAATGCTCAAGCGGCACCAGTGGACGTTGGTAGGACACATTGTCATCCCAGGCCTGCCTGATCTCGGCTGGCGCGGCATTAAGTGCGAAGAGGGAGAGCAGGTGATGGGCAATATGATTCTGATCCCGAGTCAGCCATCTCGCGTGAAGGATAACCAAAAACAGACATGAAACCCAGAACGATTGAAGAAGATGTGATGCTTATCGTGGTTCTCCTGCAGTAGCTCGCTCGTCAAGTCGGCGGTCTCCAAACTGATGCCAGGCAGATAGAACACGGGCTGCTGCGAGGGCGACAGGTAAATTTTCGACGAGGTAGCCATTGTGCGAGTGGAATGCGTTGGAGGGGCTGCTATGAACAGTCTCTGTACCGGATTAAATCTCAAAGATGTGTAGCCAGATACTTTGAGAGGAGATCTCACGTGCACCAGTCTGGTGAACATTTGGCACGTACCGTTAGCCACCAGCACACGGCAACGAAAACGAGCAAGTGCTGGATCTCAGTAGCGAAACGGAGCATTTCTAAAGTGACAGGTGAAGCTTGGTGGTGTTTTTCCACCTATATATGTAGTCATGACATTGCGTTCCGCCTTCTTCTCTGGGACCTGAGCTGTTTGAAATAAGATCGTCGATGTCCATGCCATGCCAAGGCTGCTTGTCCGAGCCTTCGGCGGAGTAAATGATCGATCGGACGCCGAGAGTTCACGTGATCGCAGCACCCTCTCGGGGCCTGAGAAGCGAGAACTGTTCAGTAGTTCCCCCGAACTGCTGTTGAAGAATGATCAACCTAGAGCTGTCCTCGAATTGATTCTCTAGAGGCTTTAGCCAATAGCTAAGAAGGTTATTGTACTAGCGAGAACTTTCAATATGGTCCGGAAAGAGGCGAAGCTCGACCGGTACGCCTCCCTTGGAATAACCTTGGTGCCACAGAACAGATCTAGAGATCGAGCACTGAGGATTTCTTGGATGATCCATATGCGTCCCCAGTAAGGTCTTGAATCGAGCGACAGTCATGCCTGCACGTGTCGAACATCCACCGGTCCGTCCCGTTGATAAACCCTGCCTCCCCGGTGACTCACGTGCTCGAATACCAAATCGCCATCCTCGGCTGCTTCTCCGACCCAGGTAGCCATATACAAAATAGAGAGATTCAACCCATTACTGAACTGCAAGATTGAACACTATTACAGGCATCCTCCCATAGATTACTGAGGCGTAAGAGAGAAAGTAGTGTTTCTCGTAATAGTTTGGAAGCTTCCAGTAATTGGTCTGTTGGTATCTCGCTTGACTTTATCCAAGCCTGCGCCTGCTGCGCCACCGCCGTATAAAGCAATCTCCAAGAACTTAAAAGGAGACGAACCCCGCTTCCAAGACCCTTCAAGAACGTCAGCATATCTCTGAAAATTGCCCTCGCCAGAATCCACCACAATCTTTGCGGTCCCTACACCGATGGCAAAACTATGCGGACCGCGAAGATCAACGTTATTCTGGGCTTCCTTCTCGCTGGAAGCAATTGCTCCGGCCTTTTTGCCCGTGAGGTAACCAACTATATTTTCGGAATATGCTGGCCCAATTTTTCGCAAAAGAGCTACCTTGGAGCAGCCTGGCTGATCAACTCGACGTTCCCCTGCGAAGTGCAGCTGGCTATGCAAGGTCTCTGTTTTGCCAACGGCACATCCCCGTTAGATTTCCTTGCCGAACAGGAATGTCTATGCCATGGCGCTTGGTTCGATGTTGATCGAGGCTGTAGCGATTGCGTTGCGGCCCATGGCGGGGCGGCTTACGACCCCACTGGCGTGGCCAAAGTTATCTCTACACTCAGCTCTTTGGAGTGCGACGTCGCGACTCCTACTCAGTCATGGATGGCCGTGCGGGCTTCTTATTATTCAGGCTTACCCACGGCTGCATCCCAATCAAGCACAACAACAAGTTGGATTGATCTGTTTCCGAACAACACTGCAGTGTCGAATTACTGGACGGCGACTGGTCCCTTAACTGTGGGAGCCATAACTGGAAGTGCGACGGGGAGAGCGACGGCAACAGGCATAGACACGAGCATATATTTACCCAGCAGTAATAATGCGAATACGGGCTCTGGGCCATCAGCTTCGGGCGGCGGTGTGTCTGCAAGCCTTACCAAAAGTGTTTCCTCATCAACATCAAGTCCGAGTGCTTCCAAGAATGTGGCGGCAATAGGTGCAATTGGAGCAAGAGGGGTATTGCTCACTGTTGTGATTACTTTTGTTGTGCTAGCGTAGGAAAATCGAGCCTGCAGAGACCTGGACCTCGCACTCATAATCAAGATAGACTTAATATTAAAACATGAGACCCCTTAGAATAATATCCAAGTTTCGCAGTCACAGAGAAGGAAGACTGGTTCTAAGATCCGCGTGTGCAGGTTGCTAACAAACCTTAAGGGATCTTACCCTGGGAAGAATCAGGCAATATAGAACAAACCCGAAGGCTAGCACGTCGTAACCAAAAAAAAATCAATTGTTCTTCTGAGAGTCAAATAATGAGGTTTATGATTTAGTCAATGGGAATTTGTGTTAATAAACGATAGTAATGTTGAAAGTTGGCAATAATCACTTTTTATTAAATAACAACTTTAGTCTTAGTACTCCTTTAGTTCTACTTTTCCTTTATTCTCTCTCCGCTCCTTCTTATCCGCGAGGCCATGTGGGCATTCTTCAAATTACGGCTACTTTTATCGCCTAAAAAACGTCGAAACCGGGTTTGAGAACCGCCTCTCACTTGAGCGTATTTAGTGACTAAATAGCAATCCTTTTGTCCGCACCTTTTGTTCCACACGATCGAATCCAGAGGACTCCTTCGCCGTCCTATCTACCATTCCATATAGTAAGAATGTCCCTATCTAAGCTAGAAACGCTATAGCCCCCCTCCAAATATTTGCTAGCGGTGTCTTTTTCAACAGATCTTATGCCACTTACTTCGCCCACTCATGCGCTAGTATACTTCAAGCCTGGGGCCATTCAGCCGTTGAACTGGCAGCTTTTCTATTTTTGCAGTCATCGGCAGGGATTTACATTGCGCTCCGTTGGTATCACGCTGCTCGCGTAGCTTCTAACCCAACCGTGGACAGTAAATTCTAGCCTAAGTACAATATCATATTGCAGCGCCTCGTAGGATTTAGTCGCCATATACCGTGGGGAAGTTCTTGATTACTCGTGCGGCGCATGCGGCATTTAATATCGATTTGCAAATATATAAACAATCGTGCTGCTAGGAAACTTCAGAGGTAGAAAAACAACTTATAACATCATCGAGCAATTGATGCGCAGTTGCCCCATCTACCCATTTCAGAATAGTTGTCTAATCACAAACATCGGAATCATGTCTGCCAATCAATGCGAGAGGTACAATTTGGGGGCCCCGCAAATGTAGGAGATTATTGTCATTAACATCACGAGCTTCTGCTGATCTCTACAGCTATGTGAACTACTCTGTCTGCTCTCTTCAAATGTCTGGCGGAGGGTTGGAGAATTTATTTATCGAAGCCCTCAACGACTGCTGCCAAACTCCTAGAGTGTCTTTTCAGTGTTGGGAATACTGCGCGGTCAACGAAACATCATTTTCAACTTGGCGCAGCTGTGTTCAAAATATTGCGAATAATACAGGGTGGGGGACAGCTTGCCAGGCTGCCGACCAATCGCCACTCCTCACAGCAATTCCACCATACCCAACGCAAGAAGAGGGGCCAGAGGGTCCACCACCTCCATACTACATACCTCCCTACTCCAAGAAGGCTAGGAATGCTGCCGCAGCGACAACTAGCTCTGCTACATCGCCGTCTGTATCTAGTAACGGTAGTCCGACTACTAGTATCCCGATCGCATCTGCTTCTTCAACCGGTGCCATTAAGAGTGGGTCAGCAAGGGTTGTAGAGTTGTCAATAAGTGGCCTGTTATGTGCCTTCCTAGTACTTTTGACGCTTGCCTTATAAGTAGCAATCTTGTCAAAGATTTGGCGAGAGGTTATCCTTGGAGGCTGACGTCCTGCGTCCTGGCTCCCGCTTCAAGAGGAATGCCGTTTGGGGAAAGCTATGTCATAAATTTACACTCTCTGAAACCTTTATATTGTGACGTTAAATCAATTAGGAAGCTCATGAAGGAATATCTGTAAACACTATGGAAACCTGAATTTACAGAGTCCAAACCTTTCTAGAATGTTAAGGACGCAATCTCAGCGAAGTAGGAATACCACCCTACAGGGTTCACCTGACGAAAGCAGCTAGCGCGTTTCCAGGATCAACCCCCTTTTCAAGGCGCTCATTTCCTACAAGAAACATCAACGACGCGCCCCACAGTCACACATTCTTTGCAGATCAAGTAAGAAAACGTTACATGATCTCAAAATGTGGTTTTTCTCTACTGTCGTCTTCTTCGTTGTCTTCTCAACTTTCGCCGTTGCTCAGAACCCCCAAGCAGCGGATGGGCCGATCGTCCCATTCACGTCCGTCCTCCCCGCGTGCGCCTCGAACTGCGGGGCTCTATACGACGTCCAAGGAAAATGCAGCCCGCCAAACATCCCCACAGTAAACACAACATGTTTCTGCACCAATTCGCGACTTGCAGGATTTCTTGTGGCTGGAACTGCTGGCGTATCTAATGTGTGCGCTGGTGTGGGATCATGCACGTCTACAGTCGAGCTCGACACCATCAAGAATTGGTACGAATCTTACTGCGCGGGGGTGAGCATGATTGTAACATCATCCCATGGGCTGGTTACGACCACGTCCACTTTATTCGATGCTTCGGTGCTGTCTACTTCGTCAATGACTTCAAATGCCTCTTCTACAGCGGAGACTTCGAAAGCCGCCACCACAGCAAAGACTTCGACTACTTCCACTTCCACGTCTTCGGTGGCATCAACATCATCCCCAGCGCCGACAGTTGCTGGCAACGGCAGCTTGATGGGAGAAGTGAGGATCGGGATCGTCATGGGCACAACTATTGTCGTGATCTGGTTGCTAGCTCTTTTGTAAATTTGGTGCGACATATAGAGCCGGAAGCTCAAAAGAGGGGGCGAAATGAGATGTCCCTATGCTTCCTCGTCGACATGCTCTTTAGATACCCAAATAATGATTAATTGGAACTCAAGACAAGGAATTGATAAGCAGCAGCGAATTGTCTTTAACTCCTATATTCCCTCCCTTCAAATTCCATTTACTTCTTCATCCTGCCTCTTGATAGTTTGATTGATTCGCCCTGGTGATTTAGCCCAAAACCCCCTTGTGAAGAACTCCATGCATATCGCTTCCCAATTCTCGCAGCAAATGCCTCGCGACCCTAGATATGCCTATTTCGCCCTCGCTTAGCCACGCCCATTTCCCCACTATCAGCACCGAGTAGCTGCACAGCGCGCAGGGCTCCCTGCAGGACTTCACGATGAGATAGCAGGACTCTAGGACTGCAGGCAGCCAACACCTCTTCTCTTACTCAAAATGACTTCACTGCCAAAGCTATTCGATTCCGTTAATCTCGAACTTCAGAATCCGTCACGTTGCAGAGTCAGGAAAATGATTGCAGCTTGGTAAGTAGAGTGAAATTATTCATTGCTTTAATTCTCTCATGAATCTTGTCCCTCATATAGTTCCTTCCGTCGATTATTGGAGGTAAATCCGTGCAAAGGAGCAAGCTGATCGTTTTCTCATCATAGAGTACGAAAGCGCCGCCGAAAGACCTAACTCCAAATATTATCTAGACCGAGTCGCTAAAGCACGAACACCCAAACGCCAGAGCATACCCAACGCTCCAACATCGAAAGAAAAATAAGTAGAAGAAATCCTAAACCACGCTCCCAGTCGTGGCACAATTCATCGCCCAAAATTCTTCCATTAATTAAAACGCAATACCGATCCTCGAATTCCTCAAGGATGACATACCACCAGGGTACAGCATCATCTTCTCGTCGTCAAGTTGCAGCACTGCCGCCTCGCGGTTCCTCTTTTGTTTCCTCCTGTCTTGCAAAGGATGCCGTCGGTTCATCATGCATTGCGCCTCCTTCGAAGTAGCGTCAACGGAAATCTCGTTCGCAGCATACTCTAGTTCACGACGTCGATAGATATCTATCGGGCGGATGAAAGGAAGTCCTTTGAGTGATTCATTCGCCTGGAGTTTAGTTTGGAGTGCGGATGGAGCCGCGGCTTCCTTTTTCGTCTCAACGCTTTCAGATTTGGCATCCTGCCCGGCTTTGAGCTTGACTTCCAGCTTCGATAAAGGCGAGAGAGCTTCCGCGGAGCGCCTTTTGCTTTTCCGATCATGAATGGTCGCGGAAAGCTGTTCCAAGAAGTCATCCAGAATTTGAGTGTCCGGCAGCGAGGAAGTCGAGTCGTTGGTAACGATGATCAAGTCCTTCCCGATCGGGTCGTACTTGAGCATCGTTCCTGTTGAGGTGGACGTCGCTGATGAAGCGGAGGAGGTTGAGGAAGTCGAGGAGCTGGATGAAGTGGACGTACTCGATGACCGAACCAAGTCTGGTGTGGCGACTTGCTGGCTCTCCTCGCTGCACCAGCTGAATTTCCGGGTGACCAGCTTTAGTTGAGGGGGCGAAGATGAAGCAGATTCTCGTTCTGAATCCGTGGATATGGTCGAGTTGATAACGTCTTCGAACACGGTCTCCCAGCTGAATTTGCGACCGAGCTGCTGCGGCGGAAGGCAAGGAGAAATGGATCCAGAGTCGACTGGCATCTTCCGAGCAGGACTGACCAGCTCACTCAACGGAGCTTCATTGACTTCCGTTAACTTGGGCACCGATGGGCGTTTTTGTGTTATTTCTAGTGGCGTGAGCCCTGCCACAGTCTCCGCAGTAGCTTCATCAACAAGTTGATACCTGGTTTTGGGCGTATCACGCTTAACCTTCTCGTCTACGGTCCTCGTGTTCTCCTCCTTGGCGCTTTGAGAAATCGCATTGCGAAAAGCGAGAGAGAATTCATCGATCTCGCTGCTTTTCGATGGCATCTTCTGACTCAGAACTAGACGTTGCTTTTCCAAATTCTTATGGCCGATGTCGAGAGGATCTCCGACAGTATCTGGGATCAGAGACAGATAGTTGAAGTAAGATGCAGGAACCCAACCCTGCCGCTTACCACTTTGACGGACTGATGATCCTGCAAGAGTCACTTTGGTTGTGCTTGGATGATGGCTATGTTCAAATCCACCTTGGCCTTCCTTCCGCATCAACTCATCAAAGTCCCGATCTAGTCTCTCCTTGACAGCCAGTTCGTCGGAGCCCTGCTCTTGGATGTCTTTCAATACCTTAGTCACTGCTTCCGGTTTAGCAAGGCTTGCAGAAGTGGGGAGCAAGCTTGTTGCCACTACCGGAGCCAGCAACGATTCGCTGCCGTTGTCAGTCTCGACCGTCGATGCCAAAGACCTTTTTGCGGGGTGATGAGCCACCAGCGGAATCCCTCCCGCTCTTTCACCAAACTTTGGGATGGCGACAGTTAACCATTGTTTTCTAGATGTAGTTTTCGGTGGACTTGTGGTCTCCTTGGCCTTGATCGATGGCAGCCTATGGGGAGTGACAGGTTGATCCTCACAGCAATCTTCGATCGTCGTGGAGACCTTGCTTGGCGCCTGATAGCGAGCTACTGCTGGAGGTGTAACTCGCCATGAGGTATCCTCCATTTCGGATGGGTCGTCTCTAAAAGGATAAAGTATTCGAGACGCAGGCACCCATGCTACCGGTGCAGGCTCAGAGTAATCCGTCTTTTCGTCAACGGGCCACGAGGCAGTTGTAGTCGAGGGATATGGCTGCTCATATATGTGCGCAGTTCTCAGAATGGGTGTATGTTCAGGATTCGTACGAAGCCAAGCATCAACGCCGTAGCGCCACGGGCGAGGGTCGCGATCGCTTGGTTCCTCATAAGCCGGTGGATTGCTGGAGGCCGCTTGAGCCAGGAGGAGCCGACGTTGGCGGCGCACACCACGCAAGAATGGAAATG
>Ga0302140_10012971_pt1 | contig 10203 bp, 8 predicted proteins | sample I_Bog_E1_1_FD_202095 | JGI IMG/M metagenome (GOLD analysis project Ga0302140, IMG submission 202095) | Peat permafrost microbial communities from Stordalen Mire near Abisko, Sweden - I_Bog_E1_1 | ecosystem: Environmental > Terrestrial > Soil > Wetlands > Peat | place: Sweden: Abisko, Stordalen...
TAGTTGTTATCCAATAGATTCTGATAAAAATGGCTTTATTTCTTTAGGAATAGAGGATAATATTGGCCAAAAGATGAAACTCCAGATCTTTTTCCATAGAAACCTATATCTAATCAACACTATAATGAAGAATCTCTTGATTTATCAGGCTTTTGACTTCGATTCCCTTGTAAAAATCCATGAAATCACCTTCCGAATCAATAGAAAACTCGAGCTTTTCTATATATTCCTTTCCCAAGAACATCATATCTCTCTTCAGGAGGTCTTTTCTAGAAGAAGTTCTGAGAAAAAAGACTTCACTCAAGGCGAAATCGAGCTTTTCATAAAACAGGCTTTCCAATTGCTTCAATGGTTAAATTCAAGGAGCTATTTCCTTAATGAATTTCTCTTTGAAAATGTCTTCTGTTGCTTGAAATCGATAGGCAGTAAAAGCAATAATCCCATTGAGTTCAAATATGACCTTTTACCTAGATTTGATAGGCTTTTATATGAGAAAATCGAAGCTAATATGGATTTAGCTTCGATTTCTAAGAGAAATAACTTATCTATATGTTCTATAGCGATAAGTCTTATAACAATGATCGAACATGAGGAATTGAAGAAGATAAAATCCTCGAAAATATTATTGAGTTTCTTGAAAAATAACAGGACTTTTCATCAAAATCTCTCTTTTTTCCTTCAGACCTTTTTCGAGGACAATTTATTAGGCTATAATTTAGAACAATCTAATCAATTTTATCTGGAATGCATCCAAAATTCAATAGAAAGTCTTAATAAACCCAAGCTTTTTAAAGAAAAAGCCTCGGTTTTCGCTATTAAGCCTGATTATGAATATCTTTATTATTTTAAAGACGAAATCCTATATTTTTATTTAGAAAACGAGAATAAAACAAGGGCTTTTCGCTTATTACATAGCGATTTCCAAGATTCTTTGCTTATATATGCGCATTTCCTTGATGAAGCTAATATTCTTCATTATATCTTTTCTTTCAAAGATTATAATATCTGCAATTATTCAAGACTTTCATTAGAAGATTCGCAATTAACTCAAGAAAACCTGCTTATTTTAAAGGAAATGTTCAAACTTTTATTGTCTGAAAACAAAGCCAAAAAAGGACTTGATAAAATCTTCAAAACTTCGGTTTTCTCATTAAAAGAATTAAAAGTCTTGTTAAAACTCGAGCCTTCAGATCAGAAAAACGAGGCTTTTTCTAATGAATTGACCTCGATTTTCATGAAAATCATTCCTTTTAATGAAAAAAACGATGAAAATCTGATTATGAGCCTCGAATTCCTCTATAATTTATACGATATCGCCCATAATTTCACTGATATCACACCTTTGGGCATAAAAATCCTCTATATTTTCGATAAATTCTATTATCCCAGCCAAATTCAAGCTTTTAATAACGAATTATTCGTTTTCGGAGGGAATTTGAAGCAATTTCCGAGTTCTTTTTTCCTGAGGATTTCCAATGAGAAAAATTCTGAAAAACTCCAAGATTTGCCTTTCGCTTGTAAAAATAGCCATGTTTTTCTTGATAAAACCAAGGAAAAATTCATTTGGCTTAGTCTTATTAAGAAAAATCTTCATGTTTTTGCTTATAATATCAAAGAAAACTCCTCTTGGGTTCAATTGAATTTCGATAGAAATGTCAAATTAGAAGATAATATCTCGCTTTTCATTGCAAATCCCATAAAATCGAAAGCCTGGTTTTTCACGAAAAAGATTGGTTTTTCTTTGGATTTCGAAAAACATGAAGTCGTTTCTTTGGAATTGAAAAGTCAGGCTTTTTTATTAGAAAACAGCGATTTCATGATGAATTTCAGGGTTCGCAAAAACGCCATCCGTTTCTTGAGATTTGATCAAAAACTATCATTAATCAACATTTTCCTCAATAAAACATTAAACTCGTGTTATTTTTCCTCGCTTTTCTTATCAGAGCTGAAAATTCCAATTTCTATGGATAAATCTCTAGAAAAACGTAATAGGAAGAAGCCAATAATCCTTGAGGAAAAGCCTATTGTTACGATAATCTCCTGTTTGAGTGAATTTCCCTTTGCCGAATTAAGTTTAGGAAGGACTTTTTTTAATGAAAAGGAGGTTTTCCTGGTTTATTCAAGGAAAATCGATAATTCACTAGAAAGCTTCGATGATATTTTCGATGGAGCCAAGAAAATGCTTCCTTTAAAGCATAAAAACCTGTTGAAAATAAAGGACTTTTATGTGATTTCGATGGAAATCCTGTTTCTCTATAGCGGGTTTTATGAAGATCTTTCGATTTTACAGGAAAAAACCCGTTTTCCCTCATCTCCAAACGAAGTCTTTCAATTATTATATGAGACGATTTCAAGCTTAGAGTATTTGAAGCTAAATAAGATGTTTTTCTTTGAAATCACAGCCAAAAACATCCTTTTTGATATGGAAAAACGTGTTTTTAAGCTGGTGAATTATGAATTCGAGAATAATATCTCCAGAAATCAATTTTATTTCGAAAATAGGAAAATTTTCAGATATTTGCCTCCAATGGCGATAATTGAACAAGTTGTGGATTCCGAAGAAGAGGAAAAAAGCATGAATTTCAATACAAAAAAGCCTAAATTGACTTCTTTAAATCTCGATATTCATAAATCTAATGTTTATTCCTTAGGACTTTCAATTTTGGGCTTTGCGGCTAATGAGGATTTATTGTCTTTTAATAATAGTGAAGATTATGAGAAAATCCTTGAAATCTTGATGAAAATTGATTATCCTATAGAAATTAAAGAAATCCTTGCTAATATGCTTAATATTGATGAAGATTCAAGATGGGATTCATGGAATTTACTCAATAAACTCAAGGATATTAAGAGGAATTTCATGAAAAAGCCTGATTTCCTCAGCTTAAAAGATCGAGTTCCTATAGAAAACGCAATGATTTTCTCTCATGAAGGCTTTTGTCTTCGATATTCTCGAGAAAAAGATGAAGTCTTGAAATTAAGTGTGAGTTTCCTCGAAAACCCCAAAGTCAAATTCGAGGTTTCTAATGTAATTTCATATTGTTCACAAATAACGCCAAACTCGCAACTTTTCTATGTTTTTTACTTAGAAAAGGACTCGAAAAGTCTGAATTTCTATGAAGGCAGTTTCGAGAAGAACCTCCTAGTATTGAAATCATTAGAAAAGCCTTTTTTCTTGGAAAATAGCAATAATTTCGTGTCTCTCAATAGTTTAATATCTCATGGTTTTCTCTATATAATAGGCTTCGAATATCAGACTGCCGAAGCTATTTCTTTTAATAAAAGCTTATATTGTTATGATATAATGTTAAATAAATGGAATGTGAATATGTCAATTCCTGAAGGCATTATTAATAAAAGGTCTTTTGTGTTATTTGAAGAAAATCAGAAAGTTTTTCTCTTAGTGAAAATAAAGGCCAAATTCAAGCTTTTTAGCTATGACACTTATAAACATGTGTGGGAAATCAAAACTACCAATTTTTCGAAAAATATTATAGAAAATATTGAAAAATTCCAATTGGAAAACATTATAATAATTAAGATAAATAATGGCTTGGTTGGGCTTTTTGATGTGAAAAAACTTGAATTGATGCTTCTCGACTTAGAGAAATGTAAAATCTTTAGAAAAAAAAGCGTTAAAGATGAGGGAAAAGAGAAATTGGGAATAAAAAGCGAGAATTTCATGCAAAATGATAAGAATAACGTGCTTTTTTATAAAAATTTCCATAGGATCGGAAATGGAATCGCGTGTTTGAGTTTATGGATAAATGAGGAAAATGAGGAGATTTTCATGAAAAGGAAAGATTTATGATAATTATTTGAAGAAAAAGAGGCTGTTTAAGTGTATATCATTAATTTTCTATTGATTTTCTAATAAAATAAAATAAAATAAAATAACATAACATAAAGTTTTTTAATAAAATATTGGAATTGTTTGTTGTTGAGTTAAATATTATAAATTTTCTTTATAATTAATTTTTTTTCCGTAAAATTAAATCATTAAAATTGAAATTAAAGACATTTTTTTTTTTTTTTGTTTTTATCAGCTTTTTTTTCACCAATTAAAGTTAAAAATTCCAATATTTTCAAAATTAATTAGAAAAAGTCAAATTTTATTAATTTTAATAAAAAAAAACCCTTGATTTTTTTTAAAAACCTTGTTTTATATAAAAAATTTGAATTCCCTATAAAATGTCCTCAATAAAACAAGCTGAAATGAAGGCGACGCTTCAAAAAGATGAGAAAACTGCGACTATCCTGACGAAAAGTCTACAATCCGTGTTGAAGAATGAGAAAGGTATCCATGAAACTGATTTCCAAATGGCGACGAATTTCGCAGCCATTGGCGAAAACGAAACCACACCAAATCTCAAGAAACTCTTCCATGAGGCTTCCACTTCTTTAAAAACCATCAACTTATCTCATCAAAAATACGTAAAAACTCTAATAAAACTCTAATAAAAACTCCAATATAACTCCAATATAACTCTAATAAAAACCTAATAAAGCTATAAAACCCAATAAAAACTCATAAAATTTCATAAAATGAAATAATTATATATAAAAGGTGTCTAATCTTGAACAGAAGATCATTCCGAGCACTATTTCCTATAATAATGACATAAAGATGATGAAACAGCAATTAGGAGATTATGAGAAGAAGTTCCAGGCTGAACAAAAGGTGGAAATTTCGATAAGTTCACAAAAGAACCCAGCAGATGCGCCCAAAACCCAACAATTGCAGAAGAAATATGAGGAATCTAAGAGAGAAACTGAGAAATCTCAACAATCGCTCAGCAATAAGATGAAGACCTATGCTTGTGAACGGAATTTAGAGATAAAGGTCTTTTTTCTAAATAGGTTATTCATTAAAAGCCTGTTTTTTAGGCTCTTTTACAACATTTCATTCATTCACAAATGGTCTATCATGCTAGTGCCTTAGAGAATTTAACAGCAATATGTCAGAAAGTCCAACAATTCGATGACGAAGCTGAATCCAAGGTAAAAAATGAGGGTTTTGGATTAATTTACTTAGGGTTTTTATTATAGATTCTCATAGATAAGTTGGTGGATGATCGAGGCAATAAGAAGGAATTGGAAATGGAGATAAAGAAGAACTAATAAAGACTTTAAATATTATTGAAAAACTCTTAATTTTAATTTTTTCTCTCGAATAATCTGAAAATTCTTATTGTGGGTTCAAAGAAGTTATTAAAGAAGAAGCAATTCTGGATTTTCCATGAGCTTTTTGAATTCCTGCAACCATTTGGCACCAACTGATCCATCCACTAATCTATGATCGCAGCTCAAACAAACAGTGCACTTATTGACTTTCCTATAAAAACAAACAAAGGATCAACCAAAAACATCATTCCAATAATTTTACTGAAGCTTATTTTCTTTATCCACAATGAATTTTGGAACAACTCCTCCAACAGCCAAAATGCAAGCCTATTCGAATGATAAATTCATTAGAAAAATGATAAATTCATTAGAAAAACAATAAATTCATTAGAAAAATAATAAATTCATTAGAAATATAATAAATTCATTAGAAAAATAATAAATTCATTAGAAAAATGATGATATTTACATGAGGTGGGTTGATGACGGCTTGGAATTCCTCCACATTGAACATTCCCAAGTTAGATACACAGAAAGTGCCTCCCTAAGCAGATCAAAAGATCAAAAAAACTCATAAGAAAATTTAAAAGAACCTGGAATTCATGTGGTTTTAATTTCCCTGCCTTCGCTCTATCAGCCAACTCCTTTATGCTTTTCGAGATCTCGTTCAAATTCTTCCTATCAGCATTGAAAATGATTGGAGTGATCAAACCCGCATCAGTGCTCACAGCCACTGCGATATCTGAATTGGTGAACTTACGAATGAAGTCCTTGTTCCATTGGGAATTGACTTCCGGAACTTTTTTGAGAGCCATGGCACATGCTTTGATGAACATGTCATTGATGCTGATTTTGGCTCCACTCAAATCAATGATCTTCTTCCTGAGTTTCATGATTTCATCCATTTTGATATGTTCAATCAAGTAAAAATGAGGAATTGTGGTTTTCGCCTCAATTAATCTTTGGGCGATGATCTAAAAAACACACACAAATATTTAAATTTCTTCTTTTTTCTTCTTTTTTCGAACTTTTCTCATATTCGTCAGAGGGATGTCAAAAAAGGCAGCTCCAGTGTCTTTAGGTGCTTCTTTTTTAACGTCTTTCTTGGCTGCGGCTTGGGCTGGTGCGGCGCCTGCCGGTTGTCCAATGACAGCAAAGGTGGTTTCATGATGATATCTTTTGTCCTTAGGCACATTGAGAAAAACCTCCAAGACATCAGATTTCATCACAAGGCCTCGGGGACCATGTCCAATGATATCTTTTAATTGGCTTTCTGGGATCTTGTTTTCCTTGATGACTCTTTCTGCGGTTGGGCTGAATTGCAAAGCTTTGAAAATGGTTAGAAATTAAAGAAATGAAGAGAATATGGACCGGCGAAAGACTGTTTGGAAGAGAAGAGCAGAGTCTTGAGGGGGAAGGCTGTTAATCGTTGGAGCATTCCTATCAATGATTTGTTTCCGGATCGATTTTTAATTTTATTTAATAAGAAATTAGATTAGGAAAAAATTTAAATTTGATGTTTGAATGTGAAATAAAACCATACTTAAAAAAAATTAATTTCAAATTCATTATCTGCCTATTAAATATGGTATGGTATATACTATATACATCATCCTTGGAAAAAAACCAGAAAATAAATAAAACAAATTTTATTAAATATTTAAGATTTTATAATTCATGAATTATTCTTTCGATTGACTTTTTCCTCATCATCTTCGTTGCTAAAATTCAAAAAAAATCGCTTTTTTTTCAGCAAAAAATCTTATTTTTTTACTTTTGTTCATGCGAATACATCTCCAAAATCACATTATCATCATTTTTTATATTAATTTTCTACAAAAAACATAAAATTTTGATAGAAATGAAAAAAAACCAATGGATTTTCATGGAATTTGATTTCTTCAAGCACCTCCAACTTCTTCCCTAAACTGCAAGTGTCATTATTTTGAAAAGTTGGTTCTAAGAATTCAGTTGTACATGCTGAATTCTGTTTCTTATGAATGTTCTCATCTATTGTATATGACTCATTGACTTTCCCATAGGATTTGCTATATTTATCCTTTTCATCAGATGATTTCTCCAGCATATTTTCCTTATAAGGGTTATTTTCATTATAATTATTATTCTGTGAATTCTCAACATCTAAGCTTTCATCAATGGAAACTCCAGTTCTTTTGAGAGAAAAAAAACATTAAATTTCTAATTAAATCATTTAAAAAATTCAAAACCTGGGTTTTGGAAGATCGGAAATATCATGTTTATTTTCTAGTATGTTATCTTTGTTATTAGTGATGATGTCAGGAGATTTGCTCCTATTCAATAATCCTTCGGCGGTATGGAATTTGAGGTCTATCGTGATATCTTGTATGTTAAGTTGAATTTTTTGTTTTTCCTCTTCTTTTTTTTCACCTGTCAATTCGGCTTGAACATTGTCTTTATCTTCGAGTTTCACAATGCCTTTTTTCTTTTTTTCTTGTAATTTCTGCTCATTAACAAATTTACTTTCTTTTTTTAAATTTTTAATAAGTTTTTACGTTCTTTTTGCCCTTTTTCAACTCTTGTAATTTCCTCTTATTGATAATATGTTCATAAGTGGTCATTTTCTGCGATTTCAACCATAAATGCAACACGATCAAATTGAACAAAAGCAAAAAAATCACCGGATCTTTGACAAAAGCGATCACTATCAAAGCATGGATGGTTTCAATATCCGCACTCACGAAATAGTTCTACAATAATGATTTCATTCAAAAACTATTAAAATATCAATTTTTTCAAAAACCTCAGGCATCAAAGCCCTAAATTCATCCTTATGATTGTCATAAAGCACTAGTAGATAAATCGAGATGGCCATTTTTAAGATATTCATGAAAAACACCATATTGATCAGTTTGAAGAAAAAGCTTTCGAAAAAATAACTTTTAGTAAAAATCAAGAATAATTACTCATAATTTTTTGAGCCTATGCAATTATTCAACCAATCGCAATGATGATCGAATTGTTCAACACATCGATTGCATTTTCCACAATGTTTAGTTTTTTCTTTCACTCTCGTTTCACAAAATGTACAGTAAAACTTCAAATTTTTATCCACTCCCAGCCTAAATCAGTTATTCATCAAAAAATTCAATTTTTCTATTAAAAACCCTTTGGATTTGGACATTCTTTCCATATAAACGTTCGAATCTGTCGGATCACATATAGTGCATTTATAACCATAATATATCGTGAAAAAACCGAAAATTGCGAAAATTATGGCAACGATCACCTTTGAGAATTTAATGGAAATTTTTATCTTTTTAATTAAAAAAAAATCAAGAAAATGTACTCTCAGCTCAACAATCAGCATTGGGATATATAAAAAGTAAAAGAAGAGGATGTCGAAAGCAAAAATGAACCAACTGAGGACCTGATAGAAATTAAATGGCCGCTCGAAACCATGTTTCCTGGATAATCCAGAAGTTTTGAAGTCTTTGTTAGTTTTCGCCTCAGGAGTTTCTTTCTTATCTGACATCAAGGATTATAAAAAAAAAATATTGTTAAAGTTTGTATTTTAAGAAAAAATCAAGAATTTAACTCTATCATTTCAGATTTAAATTTCTTGTTTTAAAACCTTTTTTAAATACAAAATAGAACCTTAAAGCAATATGAATAAAAATGCAAATTTCAAAAATTTTATCTTTAAAACTCTTTATTACATGATTTTTACAAAAAATTGCTAACAATTTTTTGTAAAAGTGTTAAAAAAAAATAAGTTTCTCTTGATGTCTTTAAAACTACAAATTATATGATTTTTTGCATTTGAAGCTCGACATTTTTTTGTAAAAGTATTAAAGTTAAATAGGAAAAACAAAAATATGTTTAAAACAAAAATAAGTATAACATGGTAAAAAAGCAAATGACATGATTTTTTTTTTTTACAAATGCAGATTCCACATTTTTTATAGAAGGGTTCAAATAAATATTGACACTCTTTAGTCAAGAAATTATGAAAAAATTAGCAAAATTTTTATTACGGTAATTAAATAAATATTCACCCTTCCATTGTGAATATCCCATGATAATATTAAATAAATTATTATTTAATTTTCGCACTGTAAAGATTGATCAAACTTGAGGCGGAAGCTAATTTTGACGTGCATTTTTTGCTTTTGCTGCTTCCCGTAATATTCAGACAATTCAAATTTTCGTGTTTTTCTCCATTTTCTTTGGTTTTTGGAATTATTTTCACCATGTCTGGTTTATCGCAAATTGCACAGATTAAACTTATTGTAGCGGCGATTAATCCACAGAAAGAAACGAATTTTCGATGCATTTCAATGCTGTTTTATTAAAAAAATTAGTTTTTTGAAAAATTTTCACATAAATAACTTTGTAATCTTGAGGCTTTTTAATAACAATGCGGCTCTAGCCATGGATAAGACGAATTCCAAGTAATCATCTCTTTGGCTTGCTCTCAATTTTAGCAAGCAACTGCATATTTTAGTAGAATTTTCATCAACTACTCTTTCATCTGAATTTTTCAGATTTTGTAATAAACTGTTCTTTTTTCTTCAAAAATAATGCTAACTTTTAGAATAAAAATCTTTACTTTTTTTGCATCAAAGTTTTTATCATTATCTTGATCAAAACCATGCATATTCTGACAAAAGAAAAGGTGTTTTTCACGCTTTTCCAATGAATTTGAGTTCCCTTTTTTATAGAAAAGTTTTAAAAAAACAATGCTTCAAAATCAACTTACGTCAAATTTCCAATATTTATCTTATCGCCCAAAGAATATTGTCAAAAACATAATAAAAAAAGCTGCTTCCATAGATCCCAAAAAACATCATTTTGAAAAGCCACGACTTCTTGCTTTTCAAAAGCAATTGCAATTTTTTCAATTCTCTCAAAAAATTCAGAAATCTGAAAATTTTTCTCGCGTTACTCATGGAGTCTTTAACTTTATTAGCCAATTTCGCACTGAGTAGCATATTATTTCTTGAAAACATTAGAAAATTATCAAAAATCATTCATTTTATACAATCTTAACTCATATAATTGTTGGATTTCAATAATACTAGAAAATTTATGGCAATT
>Ga0302140_10012979_pt1 | contig 10199 bp, 7 predicted proteins | sample I_Bog_E1_1_FD_202095 | JGI IMG/M metagenome (GOLD analysis project Ga0302140, IMG submission 202095) | Peat permafrost microbial communities from Stordalen Mire near Abisko, Sweden - I_Bog_E1_1 | ecosystem: Environmental > Terrestrial > Soil > Wetlands > Peat | place: Sweden: Abisko, Stordalen...
CTCGCTCACTAATGCACAGCATGCAGGAACATCCGGAACACGTTCTTGGTCACTTCGAAGATCTGTCAGGTCGAGCAGATGAGCACTTCCACGCTCCTCCAATCACGCCGGGCAGGTGGCCAGAGGCCCTTGGCTTTCTCCGGAGATTCCATCGAGCTGAGAGCGAATGGGCGCTACAGCAGTTAGACTTGCGCTAGAATCCTTACTGGCATGGTAACGTTAACTTTAAATGCAGTGAGGCCATGAGGCACGAGGGCATGCCCTAAGTCGTGCCCTGGATGGGGAAGCTCGGAAGATTGATTCTCATCTGATCTCAACGATCACCCGTACCTTGCGGGGTATCGTGCATGCATGGCTGCCGCGGTCGTGCGGGCAGATCAGAAGACCCGAGGTGTGTGCTATCACGACGCTGGCAGGCATGCTCGAGGCGGAAATCGGCAGTGGAAGTATTGTTTGTGGCGTGCGCTTGTTCAATAGCAGCCACGAAAGAGGCTCGGTGGATTGGGGTCCTTGTGGGGTAGAGGGGAGGAAGAGGAAGAAGTGCACTGGGGAAGTTGCGGGATGATGCTCCCTGGCTAGCGAACCGGCAGTGCATTCGGGCGTTCTTTTTCCCCGACGTGCAGTGGAAAACCCCTGATCGACACGCCAAGCGAGATGATCAAAAAGGGGGGAACAAATGAGGGGGAGGGGCAGAGATAGAATCAGATTTCTATGCCCGAGAACTTTATGCCAGATCTCAGAGGGACTCCAAAAGTCGAAAGCATTGTCACTAAGTTTCTGCCCGTCTACCTAGCAAGCGCAAATGCTTGACGTAAGACTTCAGACGTATACATGATAACTATGCCCGGGGAAGCTGTCCTTTTCCTAGGAGAAGGTCAACGAGCAGTATTCTCATCTCAACTGAAGTCATTCGCTAGCTGCAAGTGCAAAGACTTGAATTTTAACGGCATCTAAAATGGGCAACCAAGTTTAGTTTCATGCGGAAGTGGCAGTCCATTTCGTAACTGCCCAAAGAAAAACCCTTGAGTGAGGTCGAAACTTCCTTTCTCTCTTCCTACAATCCCAAGTTTCGTCGCAACTTCTCCCTTCACTCTGTGGGTATCTTTCACTAGCATCTATCTATCTATCAAATATTCTTTATTCAAATGCCAGAAATGGATACCGAATTTCAGCCCCGACAATCCAGATCTTTGGAGAGTGATCGGAAGGCAGGATCATGCGAAGCCTTCCGATTATCATGCCGTACACCAGACATCGAAACTCCTCCAGAGACCACACAACGAGAGACCTTAGTGACAGAGTCTTTTTGCTCCAAAGGCAATAAACCTGACTTTCGAACGCGCCATACCTTTCGTCAGCGAGAAGGGTCCGCTGCCAATCCCTTCTTGCAGCTTACACCAGAGACTCTGGACCCTCCGAAATTTGTAAGTCCAGGACCATGGGAACTAGAAACTTTACCATCGCCAGGAAATTCGTTCTTGAAACTCACGAGCCCTCGTGATGGAGTTGGAATCTCAACACGAAGGGTTGCTGCAGAGACAAACTCAGAGCCTGCCGCTCTCTCGCCAATTGGAAAACTGCCACAGGAATTCCAACTCATGGTTCTCAATAAGCTTTCCCTACAAGAACTGAAGAACTTCAGGGTTACTTCTCGTTCTTGGGCTACCGCTGGCATGGAGCTTCTCTTCGATGGCCAATTTCTTGTTCGACCAGAGGTAGGGTTTCTGCCGCGGATATCTGCTCTGGACGACCTTTCCAAACTGGAAGCACTGTGTCAGCACCCTTATTACTCCCATGACATCACATCATTATGCTTTATCAAGTCTGGTATGAGCCGCAAGATGTTTTCACTCTTTCTAATGCAGCAAACGAGTGACGGAAAATGGGATGCAGCACTATACGGAATTCGCGGGTCTACTCGAGGTCCTGAAGAACGCTGTATGCTGGAGAAACTATTCCCGGCTCTACCAAATCTTTCACGTATTGACATTATGCCGGTTGAAAGCTACCCGAACATGTCTGAAAGCTCTGCATTCATCCGCGAGCGCGATCTCGATAAATACACGACATTAAGATCTTCGCCAGTGTATCTTTGCTTTGGCACGACGGAGATGTACTGCCATTCTTTTGGCGGCTAACCAGCTGAGATCTCCCCTCCAGACCCTGTCACCCACGTACTTGCCCGTTGAGTGCTTTTGGGGCAGTGAAGCACCCTCTACGGACCCCACCGCTCGCGAAGGACAGTCATTACGTTACGATTTTCTTGAAGCAAATGCGGCCACGAGAAAGACAATGTCAACAGTAGAAAATCTAACCTCTTATCTAGCCTTCTGTCCTGAGGTTCGCACCGACGCTTCCAACTACGATCTGGGTTTCCTCTCTCGGGCTGTTGGAAACTACCTTGAGTGTTTCCAAAATCTTCGCCGTCTTAACCTCGGTATGGCATTGGAGGAAGCATCTCGACATCGTGAATTCGTGCCGAAACTTTACGAAGCTCTGGCCAAAATAACCTTCCCTCACCTAGTCGACTTGCGACTCCATTACCACAGCCTCGAGCAATCGGATATCCTCCCTTTCATCCTGAACCATTCAAAGACCCTCAAGAACGTATTAATCCGACCCGGAGACTGTCAACTGAGAGATCACAATCAGGACACGAAGTATTTCTTTACCGCCATCAGGAATCGATGCAAAAGCTTAGAGAGATTCTCAATTGCTCCCTTGCAGAGAGGCAGACCTGAAGATGCTGACAAACTATACAACATCACCGGTTTTGCGTCAGGATCTTGGAGATGGGAGCCCGTCCCCGATCACAACACAGGACCCATGAAGCTGGCAAAACTCATCGAGTACTATGTCCTCGGCAGGTGTCCATGGCCACTGGTACCCCATCATCCTTTTAACGAATTGCCAGGACGGTCCAAATTTCTAGGCACAAATGAGCAATTTCTCGCTATGTCGCAGCAGGAGGTAAATCGTTATTTTGAAGGCGGGTGGAAAGCCGTCGTAGGCGAGAATGGGCTTGGTACTTACTGGGATTCAGAGATCGAGGGCGATTCAACGGACGACGAAGAAGAAGAAGAGAGTCAAGATATGGCACGAAAGTCCGATATTGCTTCGTTGTACCATTTGCTTGCCATGGAGCACATTATGGAGTACATGAAAAGCAATAACATTCAAGGTTCCATTCCGTGGGCTTGAATCCAAATGAACGCTTTACAGGATACTGGGACGTATCTACTACGCACAGTGGGGGATCAACTCAGCACAGATCTCAGATAATGTTATAGAAAAAGGCTCAAGATCAACTGAATAATAGAACTTCCTTGGGGCATGAGTAGCCATAGATAGACATGAGAATTCTACTGCTAGTCACTCTAATATGAGAGATAAGTTCCATCAAGGCTCGTTCCCTTTCTGAAAGAATATCAGGGCACACCTCTTCCCTCGAACTGTTATTTTCAGTGAGTTTGTTAAAGATATGAGGATATCAACATCAGCAACGAAGACGAGCCGACACAAGACTGATCTCTTCAGACGGAACCCAAGCCAATGAAAGATTTAAAGCACTTTCTATACCTAGCCTTACGGATTGAGTATCATCATGCCCCTGAAAAGAAAACGGCGGGTTTATTGAAAATCCCTCATCAGAGAAATACACTCACATCTTCACTGCAAGCAAATTCAAAGCACTACCCGCTCACATCACCATCTCTCACGCCCAAAATTCAAATCACCCAAGACCCAGAGAAATCATCCCTCGTCACCAAATCACCCAGCCAGCAAAGCCAACCCCGTAAGCACGGCGCCCGCCCCCTCCCATAAACCCGCAACCTTCCACGTCCCGCCCTGGCCCCAGAACACCGTTGCAGTCAATAACCGCATCGGGACCGTCAGCTTGAAGAACGATCTATTCTCCTGGTACGCGGCTAGGGAGTAGTAGATGCCCATTGCTATTGCGGCGAGGGAGTTGCCTTGTTCATCGTTAGACGCTAGCATCTAACTTCGAGATTGTGAATTGTTTGGGAGTATGAGGGGGCTTAGGTAGGGAAAAGGGATAAGTAAAAGAGGCGAAAGGAGAAGAGAAACGCACCATTAGCAGCAGGCACGCACTCTAGTCCCAGCCCAAGTGACTGCACCGCGCTCTCCGGCGATGTTAACTGCCAGCACCCAGCGGCGAACGCCGTGGCGCCGAAGACGTAGATCGTCCATGCTGCGAGGGAAGGCATCTTCCTGCCTCTTCTCAACCCGAAGCAAAATATTAAGGTCGATGTCGACTTTGAAGAGAGGAGGTCGAGCGTCAGCGAAGGTTTGCAGGAACGTGTCGGCCGCGGTCAGCAGGTGGCGTTTCCGTGACAGCTGAGCACGACGTAATAGGTAGGTTGTGAAACGATCGGTACGGAGTCTCTCGTCATCTTTGCTTGTAGGAAAGGTTATTGTTAATCGGGGCTCGGGCTGTAGGATCGGTTTGGTACTGCATTTGTTACACGTTGGTTGTAGCTGATTGGTGCCGGGGAATGATCGTTCGCTGTCAAGGTTAGAGCCACTTGCGAAAATCAGCGTTTTTGACGCTAAAATGGCTGCGCGCAGCTTTTCCGTGCGCACACCTTTCTACCGACTTTCTACCCTTATAACTTAACCACTTTATATTCTATCGATAAGTCTTACTTATAGGATTAATTATTTATATTATAGAAGACATTTAATCTACTTCATATATGCTCTAGATCATTATTAAAGGAGTTATAAAAAGTGCCTTAAAACTCACGATTTTAGCGTTCTCGAGTAAGCGAGCTAAAAAAGCCAATTTTGGTGAGAGTTTCCTTAGAAATGCCCGCATCTCGACTTTTACTAAACTAAATTAATGCCCCTTATTATTAAAAGGTACCTTATAGTCTTAATTAACTTTGAATTATATAGGGAGCTAAATTAATTCGATAAAGGTCGAGATACGAGCATTTCTAAGGAAACTCTCACCAAAATTGGCTTTTCTGGCTCGCTTACTTTTCTAGCCGCTCGTAAATACTAAAAGTTAACTTTTTTTAAGTATATAATTAAGCTTTATAAGAAGAGGTCCTTATATAGAAAGAAAGAGCTCATATATACGAGTATTTTAGTCCAATTTTTAATATAATTAGACTTGAATTAGGAAAGTTATAAGGGTATAAAGTCGGTAGAAAGGTGCGCACAGAAAAGGTGTGCGCAGCCAGTTTTAGCGCCAAAAACGCTGATTTTTGCAAATGGCTGTAACGAGTTTGGACCGTCGGGATGTACCAGGCCTCTCCTGTTGGAAACGTCGAAGATGCAGTAAAGTCAAGAACGAAAAGGGGCAGGTGGGCTTGAATCCATTTGAAGCTCGCTGGAACTGATAAGGACTTCCTTCTATGGCAAAAGTACATGGCAACAGACCGAGATTGTTTGAGATGCATTGAAATTCAAGTTCGAAAATTCATGCTAGAGTATACAGCAAGGAAAGAGGACGCTCAAAGTCCCAGAGTGGTATTCCCCTAACGCCATTCTGTAATCCTCCCAATTCCTTCCCCCATTCATGTATGCATTCGGAGGCCCCTTCATTAGGTCTCGATTCGTCTCATATTTGGGACCGCAACACCGTTCGATCCCGACTTCCTATCGCCGAAATTATGTAACCGTTCCCCGATCAAGTAGACCTCATCTCTAATCTTCATCCTCCAGTCCTTCACCCAGCCTAATAGGATGTACAATGCAAAGCCGATGCAACCCAGTGCAAGACACATGGGATAGGCGTATCGGTACGTCAGGAGATGCTTCTCTGGCTTGTCTCTCAATACCGTCAGAGTCACTACTCTGGCCAAACACCAAGGGTATGCCAATGCCGAGCAGAGAAGTAATCCAACAGGTAGAATGAAGCTCCGTGTTGCCAGACGTGCATCCGGATTGAGGTAACCATCGCGAGTGATAGCACGTAGCGATTGAGCTGGTCGAGAGTCTTCGTGCCAAAGGACGATGCGTGTTGTGAGTTTCACGTACAAAAGACCCAATGTCCAGCTTTGTACGAAGTGTATGACGTGGCGTTCTTCCAAAGCAAAGTACGTGTGAAGTGGGACGATGAAGTAGAATTCGATGAGGAAGGCGAAAAGTGTGGGGAGGATGACTAGGAACGCTGTGTAGGTCCAAGCTATGCGTGCGACGAGCGTAGTAATTGCTGCGACTTGGCGCATGATATTTTTTGGAGTTTCGGCATTGATTGCTAAAGCCGAGCGCAGGTAAGAGATAAACTTCCCTATGTGTACAATGGCATAGAGAGCCGAGCCGAGAATGTAGATCCCTATCGAAAGGGCGTAGACATCGTTCTTGCGAACGTGGGCGGGTATGAGTTGGGCGAAAACTTGGCGACCAAAAACTAATGGCACGATCGTGATAGAGACACCGGTCATGGCAGCAAACAGCCAGATGAAGACTATGAAAAGACATATTCGAAGGCGGAACCAGGGCGGGATGTATACTTGTTTGTATAGCTCCGAATCTTTTCCGTGAACTCCATCTGGCCGGTCCCATTTGCCATCGACTCGATTATTCGATTCGTCAACCTCAAGGAAGATACCGGTCCCTTTTGGAATTCTGACCTGGTCAGAAGCTGGTGCTCGGACATATTTTCCATCTAGGCGGAAATATGCATTCAATTCAGGATCCTCCTCGAAAGGCTGTGTAAGATCCTTTGTCCCGAGAATCTTCTCCCCTTTCACTCCTCGGAAGATGTCAATCCAACTTCGTCGAACGATATAACCTTCCTCATCCTCCTTTCTCTCATCAAACATGAACCACGTAAGTCGTAGCATTCTTGCGCATTGCCGAAACCACCAGCTGTACATGGTGTAGAGCCCATCGGAGGGCTTGAAAAACTTGACTGCCAGCGGCATCAAGAAATTATAGAAAAGGAGGTCGATAGGAAACTCAAGTACTGGCTCATTCGATGACCAGTGTATTGGTAGAACGCCTTTAAATGCAAATGATAGTCCCCATACAACGCCCCCCAAGCAAATGACTACTAGGCCGCCGTAAACTAGAGCCGAGAAGAGAATCTTTCGAAGTTGCGTTGCTACATTCCTTTCTAGAACATCGCGAACGGGATGGAATGTGGGATCGTCTGGATCGCGGATGAAGTCTAAAAAGGTCAGTCAAGTTCGAAAGTCAATGCGAAGCTACGAAAAACTTACATAAAACCCCCTTCCGCATTATCTTCCGGCACATCGACACAAAGAGCGCAAAGTGAAACATGTAGCAGGTTCCGACGAACCAATGCACAAAGATAGAAGTCAATGGGGATTGGAAAGTGAAAAGAATTCGTGATACAATCGTAGTGTTGTCGAAGAGTGGCAGCAGAGCTGCGTCGAGAAGCAGGCCGCAATATAATGGGAACACCAGCATCTCAATGCTGATGATAAGGATGACCTTCATCACACCTCCAGCTTGGTTAAGAAGGTCAATGATCGTCGCTTCCCACTCCCGTCCAACTGGACCGTTTGAGAAAGGCGAGCCTTTCCTGACGTACATTGCACCGAGGAGGCTGAGTGCAGTGTAGCCTGCAACTATCGCACAAAAGCGGTCCATTCCACCCCAGACGCTGAGTTCAAGGTCTAACGGGCTGTTTCGCTTCCCTAATTCTAAACTGATGACCCAAGAATCGGATCTGCCCAAGAAAGCTGGTACAGAAGACATGAAGTGCCGGCCATGGCTGATCGCATCAGCCAAGACAGCCCAAATGCTCGTTCGGGTTACGCTGTAATCTCCGATAAAAATGTACGAGACAGTCGCGCCTATCGCAACGAGTGTGTCAATGACGAGATTTTTGAGGTATATGAGAGATTCGTGTGAAGCTGCGGAGAATGCAAAGATCTCCGAGTCCCCGATATGGACCAAGCTATTGACGGTTCCGTCCATAACTCTTTCGAGAGCAGACTGGGAGACGTTCAACGCAGCGGTGCGAATACCCTGGCCAGGAGTGCTATCCGAGGCAGAGTACCATATTGATAGCGGCACGGAACATATCCTTATCAGACACCACGACAGCAGGCCCACTAATGACAGTGCTAAATCTTGCATCAATGCTGCAAGTCCGAAGATGAGTCTCAATGGAAGCTTGAAAGCAGGTCCAGGGTTGGCCAAAAGTAACAAGGAGACTCTTCCGATATTGTAAGGAATCCATATGCCGAAGGCAACCGTCAGTGCTAGCAAGAAGGCGCTGAACAAGGCGTTTTGAACGAGACTGAACACAGGGCCACGCATTCCTACGAGCTCCATGATACCCTCAAAGTCCTCAGCATCATCGATAGCATCCTGATCGTTTGGATCTATGCCAGCAGCGATTGCAGCTTCGACAACTTCGCGATCTTGCTCCGCGAACTCGCCACCTTGATCGAAAGGGTCTTCGTGGGCGACGGGGACAAATGGGGCTTCGGCCGCCAAGTCTTGTACGATATGCTCATCATTCGCACCTTGCTCTTCTTGGGCCGTATCGTCACCAACACCTCCCCATAAAAAGTCTGCAATATTCGCTAGGATGCCCTGGGGTTCCGGTGGACGGACCACAACCGTGTCCCTAGTCTCTGGAGCTTGAATTTCAGCTGGGGGCTCACGTGGCAACGCTATTTCATCTGATGCCATCGGCTCGTTTTCTGAATCAGACAGCTCCGCCGGCTCATAGACTGTGCGCCCCCAGGCCTCCTGATCAAGGGCGTCAGGCGAATCTTCTTTTCCGTTTGGTACGTCTTCTTTCTTGTTCTCTGATGTTGAAACCCGTGTCGCGGATACATGATCTGTGAAAGGCGATCTGTGAACTTCCATGCCTCTTGCAAATGCTTGCTTGACACGTAAATCCTGCGCCGCCTTCCATGCATTACTGTCGTGAATGTGGTTTTCTGATGCAACAGTTTGGGCTGAGGAGGTTGGGGTACGTATTGTCTCGGAGCCCACGGCGCGTGGGTCACTTCCTTTATCCCATAGAAGATTGTGGTCGTTATCATCTTCTGGCAAGTTCGAAAAGCTCCAGTTAGTGGCCAACATGGTATTCTGTGTCTGGGTTCTATCGGAGATAGCTCTGGCCCGAGGAACACTTGATGAGAAAGAGACAGGTCCCGATGTTGTCCAAAGATTACTTGACGATCCAGGAGTGTATGGATTTTGTACTGGTCTGATATTTTCATCAATATATTGTTCGTTTTCTGGCGGCGAACCTTCCGAATTCTCGATCGCCCGTCGTTTGCCTTTGTCCAGCGGGCGATATTCGAGGGCTCGATCGATGCTTGCGTCTGACTCGATGGCAGCGTGATTGTGGTGGCCGAGAGCAAGAGGCTTTGGGATCTCGACCCAGCTTTCAGAGCTTGCGCTACTGCCATCGCTTACTGGCTGCTTCCCCAAATCGTCCGTGCTACTGTTCTCGGAGTTAGTGAACCGCATGGCAGGAACATCGGAGACTCCATCACTATTCCCTGCAACAAGCGCTGTGGATGGAGCTGAAGATGGCACAGGGAGCGCTTGCGATCCCAGCGGTGGAGTTTGGAGGAGTTTCATAGCATTGACCCAATAACGCAACTGGTCTCCTTTATTTTCTGTTTCAATGATGCGCAAGACTTCTTTCGGGTCACTGTCTGCACGTCTCCAGATAGCCAGGAATTCTTCCGTCATTCGTGGCTCCTCCGTGAGCACTCTTTGAATCTCTGCAGCAGGTGACAATGCGTCCCGAACAGGAATCGGCCGGTTTGCGAGCGTTCCAGTTTCTGCTCGAGAATCCAGCCCATTTCCCAGTTCTAGATTCTGTCCAGCGGGCCGCCCCTCGTCACCATCGCCGAAAGGGGGATTTCTTCGCCGTGGTCGTGCCATTGGCCGTTGACCGATGTCCCTAGGCTCTTGGACATCGCCTCCATTGGGTAAAGCTCGTGGTTCGGGTACTGCTGGCTGCTCTCTTGGCCTTTCAGGAACAGCAAATTCGGCGTTGAATCCAGCACCCATGTTAATGCCTGGCTGTTGTTGGACTACCCATTCTCGAATCAAGAAGACGAGTATAAAACACACAACTACCAGTAGTGTGATGATATAGCCTTCTGCAACCGTAATGATAACCTGGTTGACGAAGGGATTTCGGGTCAAATTCCTTAAGAAAGGGATTTCGCTCAATAGTGAGGGGTTTCGAGACGCAGGAGAGTGACCGGTGACAAGTTGCG
>Ga0302140_10012983_pt1 | contig 10198 bp, 4 predicted proteins | sample I_Bog_E1_1_FD_202095 | JGI IMG/M metagenome (GOLD analysis project Ga0302140, IMG submission 202095) | Peat permafrost microbial communities from Stordalen Mire near Abisko, Sweden - I_Bog_E1_1 | ecosystem: Environmental > Terrestrial > Soil > Wetlands > Peat | place: Sweden: Abisko, Stordalen...
CGGTGCCGGAAACGGTCACCACGCCGACGGAGCCGGTATTATTCCCGATGATGGCGCCGACATTGGTTTCGCCGTTGGAGACTGAAGCGGCGCTGGTAATGGTGAGGGAACCGGAGCCGGAATCGCCGATGTAGAGGTCGCCATTGTCCGTCCACGAAGAGTTGGTGCCGGAAACCGAGACGGAGCCGGTGGAGCCAGCCATTTCGCCAATGGTGGCGCCGATATTGGCGACGCCGTTGATGACAGAGCCGCCGGTGGTAATGACGAGGGATCCTGAGCCGGAATTGCCGATGTAGAGGTCGGTGTCGTCGACCCATGAGGATCCGGTGCCGGAAACGGTGACGGAGCCGACGGAGCCGGTGTTTTGGCCAATGGTGGCGCCAATGGTAGCATCGCCATTAACGACGGAAGCGCCGGTGGTGATGAGGAGGGACCCCGAACCGGAATCGCCGACGTAGAGGTCGCTGTTGTCCGTCCATGTGGAGCCGGCACCTGAAACGGTGACGGAGCCGACGGAACCGGTGTTCTCACCGATGGCCGCGCCGATGGCGGAGTTGCTATTGGAAACAGTAGCGCCGGTGGTGATGAGCAGGGAGGCTGACCCGGTAGTGCCGATGGTGAGGTCACCGGTGTTCACCCATTTTGCGGTACCGGAAACGGCTACGTTGCCACTCCTGATGATGCCGCTCTCATCGTAAACGCCACCGTGGCTGGCGATGTCCACGTTTCCGAGTGTGACGGTGAGGTTATGCGAGCCGAGGGCAGCGCTACCGCTGAGTGTGAGCGTGGCGGTGCCGGTCTCAGCGAGACCGACTGATGATTTAAGCGTACTGGAAATGGTCGTCGCGCTGCCGACGGAAATATTGCTGCCGGTCAGCGTGAGTGTGCCGCTCTGGAGGAGATAAGGGCCGGATGCGGAGAATGTGAGGGAATCCGCGGAGACGGTGGCCACGGTGACGGTGCCGCCGGTGCCGCTGAAAACGGCGTCATTGCTATTGGTCCAGACCACGCCGGAATTCCAGTTTGTGATGGAAGTATTCCACGTTCCGTTGCCGCCGGTAGCGCCGCCGGGATGCCACGTCTCGGTGGCGGAGCGGGAGGTGGACGCGGCGGCGAATAGGAATGTGCTGACGAGGGCGAATAAAAGAAATGTGCTGACGAAGGGGCCAGCGGGAGGGAGGGGGTAGCAGCGTATTGCCGGCTTCATTGACTAATGCGTTTGGACCGCTGGGAAGGAGCAACAGTTGAGCCAAGTAAATATCGGGTGTCGAGAGTAAAGGTTATGAGTTATTTGATAATTATATAATAAGATGGATTATGAAAGGTACGCCCGAATGGCGTTGAGTTAAGCTTGGCTTGGGACGATTTTGCGAGAGCGATGGAGAGATTGATTCGGCCTGCCGGCCTCACCCTATCGTGTCCCGCATTTGCGGGAGAACTTCTCCGCTCGGCTGTGGCGCCCCTGCAGGGCTTGGTCCCCTTCGAACCGGTTCCCCGGGGCTCCGCTCGTTTGCCTGTTTTGGTTTCGGAATATTTCAGTCAGGCTATCTCCGCTTCGCTTCGGTTCTCGCTTCACCCCGGCTAGTACATTTCGGACCTTCGGTCCTCGCCTAAGAGCGCTTAACTCTTAGTCCCATTCAGGATACGCCCTAGCTTAATGAAAAAAGCATGGAACGGCAACAGACCAAAAGGTCGAAGGAACTTATAGCCGACCTATTCCCTATGCGGCGTGGGGCGCCGTCCCGGGGAGCGCCTCGGCCTTGGATCTTTCGGCGATTGCCAGGATGAGGTCGCTCTTGGAGATGCTGCCGAGCAGTTTGCGGTCCCCTTCTTGCAGGACCGGGAGGCGTTCGCCATCGTGGTGTGCGAAGTATTCCAGCGCCTGGGCAAGGGCGACGGTAGGCGTGACCGTTGGAAAATCCTCCCGCAGGATATCCTCCGCGATGATGACTTCCGCCATCTCGGGCTCATTGAGATAGGGCTTGATATCATGCAGGGAGACTACCCCAAGGAAGTGCTGGCCGGCGTCGACGACATAGAGGTAATTGAACCGGTGGGAGATAAAGCTTTGGGCAATCTCATTAAAGTCCGCAGTGACCGGGACAACGGGCGGGCTGGTCTTCATGAGGTCAATGACACGCAGGTTGCTCAATTGCTCGTCAAAGAGGCGGGCGCCTTTTCGCTTAAGTGCCTCACTATAAATGGATGCCGGCTCGATGCCGACGGATAGATAGTAAGCTATGACGCATCCCATCATGAGCGGCAGGATGATGGCGTAATCCAGGGTGATTTCGAATATCATCAACATGGCCATCACGGGCGCATGGGTGGTTGCGGCCAGGAACGCGCCCATGCCGACCAGCGCGAATGCGCTGGGGGTGAGGGCGGAGTGAGGCCAGAGCGCGTTAAATCCGCAACCCATGAGATACCCGAAACCTGAGCCGACAAAGAGGGTGGGGGTAAAGACGCCGCCGACGGCCCCGGAACCGAATGTGGCGCCGGTCGCGAGGATCTTGCAGAGGAAAATGCCGAGAAGAATTTTCCAGGTCCACTCGTTGTGCAGGATGCTGTTGATCGAGGAATAGCCATTACCCGCCATTTCCGGATAGAAGACGGCGAGAAGGCCGACGATTGCGCCCCCAATGGCGAGGCGGGGAATCAGGGGCAGGCGGGAGCGTTCAAACAAGGTTTCGCACAGGCGCAGGAAGCGGAGGAACCACGGGGCGGCGATGCCGGCTGCGATGCCGAGGAAGGCGTAAGGGAGGATTTCCCAGTTGGCATTCAGGCGGAAGGGGGTGATCTCGTAGAGGGGATTGCCGAAGCCCATGAGGGGGGATTGCCGGATGGTCATCGTGGCAACGACGGAGGCAAAGACGAGGGGACCGAAGCTTTCCATGGATACGGAGCCGAGGACGATCTCCGCTACGAACATGGCGCCGGCGATGGGGGCATTGTAGGCGGAGGCGATGCCGGCGGCGGCCCCGCACGCGACAATAAGGCGCCGCCTGGGTGCGGGCCAACGCCGAAGGCGGCCGGGGAGCGAGGCAATGACCGCGGCCAACTGAACGAGGGGACCCTCGCGGCCGATGGAGCCGCCGGTGGCGATGGTGAAAAGGGCCGAGCCGGATTTTACGAGGCTCGAACGGACGGGGATGTTGCCTTCGCCCAGAACGATGGCCTCCATGTAATCGGTGGAGTTTTTCTGTTTTGAAAAACGCATCCCGAAGAGGATGGTCGCGCCGGCGAGGGCGCCGCCGAGGGCGGGTGTGGAAAATCGCTGCCATGGGGGCATGGCCTGGAATGAAGCGACGAGGCCCTTGTCGGACTGAGTCAGCAGAAGATGGATCCCATCGGTTGCGGCCCGGAAGAGCAGGGAGCTAAGGGCGCCGAGGAAACCGACGAGGCCGGCCCAGAGGAGGGTGACCTGCAACTCCGTGGGGCGGAAGCGGTCTGAGAGCCAGACGCGCGCCTTGAGGAGGCGCAGCAGATGGGGGCGCTTCAAGGAGGGCTTCGGGGTATCCGTGCCGGCCGGAGCCTTCGTGGGGTCGCCCATCGGATGTGACTACCGATTGAGGATTTGCATGAATTCCCCTGGCGTGGCGGCCTTGCGGAGGGCGGTGCGGGTTTTCTCGATGCGCATGCGGCGGGCGAGGGTGCCGACGGCGATAAGGTAATCGGCGGCTTTTTCGCGCGGGGTGCCGATCACGAAAATGAAGTGGACCCGCTCTTCGCCGAACAGGATGCCGGGGGTGCTGCGGCCTGCGGCGATGACGATCTCGCGTACAGCGTCGGTGCGGGCGTGGGGAAAGGCGACGCCGTAGCCGGCGGCGGTGGAGCGGAGTTGGTCGCGGATGAGGAGTTCCTGACAGAAGCGCTTGAAATCGGACAGATCTGGGGAGTTTTGCATGATGGCCGCGACCTCGAGGATGGCGGTGTCCTTGTCCGTGGCGGCAATCTCGAGGGAAAGGTTTTCGGGCTGAAGGAGTTGCGCTGCGGTGGGTGACATTCCGGCGTCAGGGTACCATTATCCCTTTTGGGACGCGAGGATTTCGGCTTTGGCTTCCTCGCGGGCGGATTCCTCCTGGTTGCAATGGATTCGGGCAAAGAGTTTGCTGCCGCGGAAGCAACGGATGATGAATTTTTTGCGGGTGCGGTCGCCTTCGACTTCCATGCGGCCGGCCGGGAGGGAAAAGTCACCGATGAAGTCGAACTGAAGGTCGAACATGTGGCTCCAGAAGAAGGGGATGACCTCGAAGCGGACGCGTTTGCGGCCGGTCATGTTCTGGCCCGCAATGTGGCCCTGCTCGCGGGCATTTTCAAAATGCTGGATGCGCTGGACGCCTCCAAAGATGCGGTCGGGGAAGAGGGCGATGTCGCCGGCCGCGAAGATGCCTTTTTCGTCGGTCTCGAGGAGTTCGTTGACGGGGGTGCCATTGGGGCTGCTGAGGGGGGTATTCTGGACGAGCTCGAGGTTGGGGTCGGCGCCCATGGCGACGAGAGCCATCTGGGCGGGGAACCGGTCGCCGCGCTTGGTCTGGACGTTCTTGAGGACGGTCTTGCCCTCGAAGCCGTTGAGGTCCTGGCCTAGCATGAGCTTGACGCCATGTTTCTCGAAGTACTCGGTGAGCCACTGGGAGCTCTCGGGGTCGAGCCGGTCGCGCCAGAGCGTGGCATGGCGGGACATGAGGGTGACCTTCGCTTTGGATTCGGTGAGGGCGGCGGCGACCTCGAGGGCGATCAAGCCGCCGCCGATGACGACGATATTTTTCTCGATGGCGGCGACTTCGCGGATGGCGAGGGCGTCGCGGGCGGAGTTGAGGTAAAAGACGTTGCCCAGGGTTGCGCCGGCGACCTGGGGCCTACGTGGGCGGCTGCCGGTGGCGAGAAGAGCCTTGCGGAACTCGACGACCTGACCGTCCTGGAGGACGGCGAGGCGGCGCTCGATGTTAAATTCGCGGACGACGGTGCCCAGGCGCATCTCAACATGGTTGCGCGCGAACCATTGCGTGTTGGTATGCAGGAGGTCGTCTACGGACACGCTGCCGTTACGGAGGAATTTCTTGGATAATTGCGGACGATGATAAGGGGGGAAGAGTTCACGCCCGACTAGTAGAATACTGCCCTTCTTATCGTGCTCGCGAATGCCTTCGCATGCGCATACGCCCGCGAGACCCGCACCAATGATGAGGTAGTCCCGATTGATCATGTCCCTCTCTCTGTATCAGTTGTAACGGAAATAAGAGAGCAAAATCTGCGGGCGGCGAATGCCGCTTTTTTGGCGGCTGCGCGCCGGGTGTGGGGACGGGTATTGTGCTTTTCGATGGGCCGGGGAATGTGGGTATAATGGCTGTTTCGTCCGCCGATGAGTCGCCGGGAGGGATGCTTCCCGGGGATCTTCGAGGGCCGGAATTCCAATCCATTGCTGGAAGCTAGAAAGTTGAAAAATTATGAAATCCCCAAAATCATTGATTCGATCCTCGCCGGTCATTGTCGCATCCATGGCGGCTGTCATGCTGGCGCTCATGCCGGCCAGGTTGGAAGCCGCGGGCGGCAATAGCGCCACCGGCACGAACGCGCTGTTCCACCTGAGTACAGGGTCGGATGACACGGCGGACGGGGTGAATGCGCTGTACCTGGACGTGGCCGGGAGTTTCAACACGGCGACGGGTTACAATGCGCTGTTCAATAATAGGGCGGGGTACAATACGGCGGACGGGCAGGGGGCGCTGTATGAGAACACGACGGCGGAGGAGAACACGGCGGTGGGATTCCAGGCGCTCAACCAGAATATTACAGGCGGGGGGAATTCGGCGCTGGGTTACCAGGCGCTGTATTCAGGGACCGAGAGCATCGATAACGTGGCCGTGGGAATGTCGGCGCTTTACGAGAACAATGGATATGACAATACGGCGATCGGAACTTATTCCATGGAATTCGCAACCGGCGCCATCGAGGATGCGGCGGTGGGCTACGCAGCGCTTTGCAAGGATAGCGGAGGGCCCAACGCAGGCTTTGGTTTTGAGGCGCTCGAGCAAAACACCACGGGAACTGCCAACACGGCGCTGGGACCTTATTCAATGGAGTACGCAAATACCGACTCGGACGCCGCGGTGGGCTGTGACACGCTGGAGGAGGACACGGGAGGGGAGAATGTGGCGGTGGGTTACGCGGCGCTCGAAGGGAATTCGACGGGAAGCGAGAACACGGCATGCGGGTATGAGGCGCTGGCTAATTGTACGACGGATGGGCAGAATACGGCGACGGGGTACCAGGCAATGTACAGCGACACCATCGAGAATACCTATTACGGGGATTCAACGCCCAACCAGAATGTGGCGGACGGGTACCAGGCGCTGTATAGCAACACGCAAGGGTTGAATAACACAGCTGCGGGTTACCAGGCATTGTATTCCAATCAGACGGGCAACTTCGATGACGCCGACGGGGATGGCGCCCTCTATGCAAACAAGACCGGCAGTAAAAATACCGCGCAAGGGGTGGCCGCGCTCGCCCAAAATACCGGCGGATCCAACAATACCGCGGTGGGCATGCAGGCACTGCTGAGCACGCAGGGAAGCAATAACACGGCAATTGGATACCAATCGGGAATCAATCTCACCAATGGCAATTATAATATCTACATCGCAGACTTTGCGCAGGAACCGTCGACTGAATCGGGGACCATCCGAATCGGCAATTCCTCGACGGCGGACCAGACGAGAGCGTACATCGCCGGAATATCCAATACGACTGTATCGGGTGCGGCGGTGTATATCACTAACGGCGGCCAACTGGGGGTGAAGTCGTCGTCGCGCCGATTCAAGCAAAACATCCAAAACATGGGTGAAGCGAGCGACGTGCTGCTTTCGCTCAAACCGGTGACATTTGAATACAAGCCGGAAGTGGAGCCGGGTGGGATCCAGGAGTTTGGGCTGGTGGCTGAGGATGTGGAGAAACTGTGCCCTGCGCTGGTGATCCATGACAAGGATGGAAAGCCTTACACGGTGCGGTATGAGGAGGTGAACGCGATGCTGCTGAATGAGTTTCTCAAGCAGCATGAAAGGGTCTCGAAGCTGGAGACGACGGTGGCGGAGCAGCAGCGGGAGATCACGGAGTTGATGGCAGGCTTGAAGGAGCAGGCGGCGCTGTTGCAGAAGGTGAATGCGGAGATGGTGGTAAACCGGGGCGCGCCGGTGGTGGCGCAGGGGGATTAGATAGTAGGGATATTGCGGCGATTGCGAATCGGGGGTGGCTGCCTGGAAAGGTCTGCGGGGCGAAGGCGCTTCGACCGTTCCAGACCGGGGGTTGCTCGATGAGCCCGGGACCCCACAATGCCCGGGGGAGAGACATGAAGGGGTTGGCTGGTTGCTAATAATAATATCTTGCCTCAATGGGGGCGGATGGTACCAGTGGGTCACGGCGATTCACCCGTCCCGATGCGCCCGCGAGATTCCGCCCTAACGACTCAGCCCCCAACTGATTTTGGCCGCGACCCGCGGAACGGCGGAATTCCAGCCCCCTTATGCTATGAACGTATTTCGAACCATCGCGCCACCAGAATGCCCGCAGGCGGGTGACTGGACTGCGGAATCGCCTGCAAGGGTGATCCGCCAAGCGGTGTCAGTGCTCGGCGCCGGGATGTTTTTGCTGATCGCCGGGATGGGCATATTACACGGAACACCGGCCAGCGGGGATGAGATTGACTGGAATGCGTCCTCAGGAAGCTGGTTTGACGCGGCGGACTGGAACGACACCACGCTGGCCACGAGCCAGATCCCGGGCCCGAACGACACTGCGAACATCGCGAACAGCGGGTCGGCGGCGATCACGAGCAGCACGGCGGCGGCCTTGTACCTTTACGTGTCGGAAGGTTCCTCGCTCTCGCTTTCCGGCGGGTCGCTGACGGTGTACGGGGAACCCGAAACCATTGGCTATTCAGGCAGTGGAACAATGATTGAGACGGGTGGGACGAACACCTCGATCGGGGAAGAAGTGGTGGGCGGCGGGGGGTTCGATGGGGTGGGAATCTTCGAGCAGGCGAAGGGGGCGAACAATGCGGAGAATGTTTTATCAATAGGCCAGGTGGAGGGATCGATTGGGGTATACGACCTGAAGGCGGGAATATTGGATATTGGAAGCGAGGAGAGGGTGGGAGAGTCGGGGACGGGAAACTTCGTGCAGACGGGCGGTACGAATACATCGCTATCCGGGGGCGGGCTGATTATCGGAGCTTACTCCGGGTCGCACGGCACTTACCAAATGAGCGCGGGAACATTGAAACTGCCGTATGTGACGGTGGCGGCGGAGGGGAACGCGGCGTTCACTCAAACAGGCGGCATGGCCTTAACAAACAATCTCGATATTTGCGAAAGCGGTGGAATCAGCGGGGAGTACGACCTTAGCGGGACCGGATCATTGCTGGTGAACGGATACGAATATATCGGCTATTCGGGAAGCGGGACATTTGTGCAGACGGGTGGAACGAAGACGGTGACGATCGGGGGTATCTTCCTGGGGGCCAATGGCGGGACGGGATCGTACTACCTCGACGGGGGATCGGTGAACGCAAATGCGGTGACGATCGACGACGGGGGGGTGTTTGCGGTGGAGGCGTCGGCGCCAACGGTCAGTTCATCTCTGGGAGATCTGGCAAACGTGGGAGTATTCTCCGTGAGCGGTAACAGTGTGACAGGGACCGGTCTTGCGAGCGCGATGCCACTGGCGGCGATCTATATCCAGACATTGCCCGGCATTTTCGAGACGGAGCTCAGCGGGACGGGGAGTGGGGAATATGGGCAATTGATCGCAGGCCAGGCGCAGATCGGGGGCGACCTGGTGATCGACGCGTCCAATGGTCTTGAGTCGCAGATCACCGGAAACGATACATTCACCATCTTCGCGGCAAGTTCATTGAGCGGAACATTCGACAACGTATCGAACGGGGCGCGGCTGGATGCTTCAAATGGGCTGGCGTCGTTTATCGTCAACTATGGGCCGGGAAGCCCGTATGGGGCGAACGCGGTGGTATTGAGCAATTTCCAGCCGGTGAACATGATCCTCTCCGAGGTAGGAAATCCCGGGAATGCGCCCGACCCGGCGACGGGCTCGCTCTACGGGGCGGTGAATAACACTTATGCGATAGGGACGTATGATGTGACCGTGGTTCAATACGCGGCATTTTTGAACGCGGTGGCCCAGGCCGACCCGTATGAATTGTACAACGCCGGGATGGCGTCCATCGGCAACCTTGGGGGTGGATTCAATACGGGATCGGGTATCGAAAGGTCGGGAAGCCCCGGCCAGTACAAGTACACGGTGACTGGAGGCGCTGAGAGCGACCCGATCACGTATGTGAGCTGGCTGGACGCGGCGCGGTTCTGCAACTGGATGCAAAACGGACAGCCGAATCAAGGGGGAGAAGGACCTGGCTCGACGGAGAGTGGCGCCTATACGCTGAATGGGGACCAAACGAGCGGGCTGGAGACAAGGAACGCAAACGCGACATGGTGGATCCCAAGCCGGAGCGAATGGTACAAGGCGGCCTACTATGATCCACGGCTCAATGGGGGGGGCGGGGGTTACTGGACGTATGCCACGCAGAGCAACAGCACGCCGGGCAACCTGGTATCCAGCCTGAAGGATGAAGCGAATTACGATGTGAACGGGATCCTGTCGGTTACGCAAAGCAAGTTTTATAATGCGATGCTGGACTATCTGACACCGGTGGGGGCTTTCACCGGGGCGGAGAGTTACTACGGCACTTATGACCAGACCGGGGATGTATGGCAGTGGGATGACCAAATCCTCAACGCGAGCGCCCGCGGAACGCGCGGCGGCTTTTGGGGGAGCCCACTGGCGGAGATCGAACCGACGTTTCCGGAAGCCGGGAGCAATCCATTGACGGAAAGCTACTCCACCGGGTTCAGGGTCGCGGCATCCACAGCCCAAAATAGGTTCGTCGTGACACCAATCGCCGGACCCAATGGAACAATAAACCCTGGCACACCCGAGATCGTGAACGGCGAGAGCAATGTGACTTTCACGGCAGAGGCGGCGAGTGGTTATGTCGTGAACCAATGGTTGGTGAATGGAAGCCCGGCACAGAGTGGCGGCGAGGGCTTCACGCTCGAGAGCGTCATCTCGGACGCGACGGTGGAAGTGACTTTCGCCGTGCCAAGCGCAGGGGGCGGAATTCCGG
>Ga0302140_10012992_pt1 | contig 10196 bp, 8 predicted proteins | sample I_Bog_E1_1_FD_202095 | JGI IMG/M metagenome (GOLD analysis project Ga0302140, IMG submission 202095) | Peat permafrost microbial communities from Stordalen Mire near Abisko, Sweden - I_Bog_E1_1 | ecosystem: Environmental > Terrestrial > Soil > Wetlands > Peat | place: Sweden: Abisko, Stordalen...
TGAGAAGTTCCAGTCGGGAATCGATGAGCTGCTGGGGCGTGTCAAGAAGCGCCAGAAGTCTGTGCCCGACGCGCCGGCAACAGATAGCGCGTCCGATACGCCAGCGCTGAAAACAAATACATCGGAGTAGATCTGATCTCTATGGCGAATCCCCACCCCATTCGGACGGAAAGTATCTCCAAAGCCCTCGACACTGAGGGCCACCCCGAAGCCGTAGCTGCCATTCTCGCCGCCATTCGCGAAGGCGAACGCTTCCTGGTGTGCTCTCACTCCCGGCCCGACGGCGACGCAGTGGGCTCCATGCTGGCTATGGGTATGCTGTTGCAACAGATGGGCAAGCGTGCCGATTTGGTGACTGCTGACCGCGTTCCAGCCGTCTATCGTAGTCTCCCTGGAGCCGATGCGATTCGTACAGTCATGCGGGTCCATGGTCCGTACGACGCCGTCATCCTGCTTGAATGCGATGGCATCGAGCGCACCCGTCTCCGTGGGCTCGAGCCAATGTTTCTCATCAATATCGATCATCACGCCAGCGGCAAGGAATTCGGACAACTGAATTGGATCGATCGTCACGCCTGCTCGGTCGGTGAACTGGTCCATCGGCTAGTCAAAGCCGCGGGTGGGAAAGTAACAACGGAGATGGCCACCTGCCTGTACACGACTCTCCTGACCGACACCGGCGGCTTCTGCTACGGCGGCATTCAGGCAAGCACGTTTAGCCTCGCGGGCGAACTCACCCAGGCTGGCGCAGACCCAGTCCGCATCGCGCGGGACATTTATTTCGCCAACCCGATGTCCAAGATGATGCTGCTGGGCGCCGCATTGAGTACCCTGCAACGAGAAGGCAGTATCGCTTGGGTATCCATCACCCATCAGGACATGGTCCGAAGTGCCGCCATTGAAGAAGACTGCGAGGGCGTGGTCAACTATGCCCTCTCGATCGCCGGTATAGAGGCCGCGGTCTTTCTGAGAGAACTACCCGAGGGCCGCATCCGTCTCAGCCTGCGTAGCAAAATCCGGCAGAACGGCGCCAGCATCAACGTTGCCGCCATCAGCGAACGCCTCGGTGGAGGCGGTCATGAGAACGCCGCAGGATGCACCCTCGACGGGCCTCTGGAGCATGCGACTGAACAAATCCTTTCAGCGCTCCGAGCCGAAATCAAGTGACAAGTGCGCTCGCCTAGTGAGCATCCAGCTCAATGTGTTTCTGCACCGGCGGCCGCTTCAACAGGAAGATCAGCGGCAGCAACAACAGCATCACCCCCGCAAGCGAACGAAACTGGTCCATGTATGAGAGCAGCGAAGCCTGCTGCTGCAATCCTACGTATAGCTGGGCCATCGCCTTGTAATGCCCATCCGCACTGTTGCCTGGCACACTCGCGGCTCCGCCCATAAACTGTTGCACCGCAGTTGAAGAGGCGGTAATGTGCTCACCCAGCGTCTGCTGAAAAAGCTGTGCACGACGCTGGAGCATCGTGCTGCTGAGCGCAATGCCAATACTGCCGCCCTCATTGCGCACCAGGGCGTAGATCCCAGCCGCCTGCGAACTCTCTGATTTTGGCAGGAACCGGAAAACAATCGTGCTGATCGGAACGGTGGTCATTCCCACCCCCAGCACCTGCACAATGCGTGGCAAAATCAGATAGATCTCAGACACCTGCAGGTTCATGGAACCCATCCACCAGCATGAAGACCCGATCAATGCTACACCGCCAAAAATCAGCTTTCGCGGGTCCATTCCTTTTGTCAGTACATAGCCAACAAAAGGCACCTCAATCATAGTGAATATGCCTGCGGGAGAGAGTGCAAATCCTGAGGTAGTTGCCGTGTAGTTCATCATCTGCTGCATGTACAGAGGCAGTAGGTAAGTTGTCGAATACAGCACCGCATAAAGCGCAAGGATGAGGATGCAGCAAAAGAGAAAGTTTCGTTCCTTGAGCAATTTCACGTTCACGATCGGGGTCTTATGCTTCCACTCCCATATGAAGACTGAGACCAGAGAAAATGCAGCAATCGCCGCGAAGCTCACAATCAGATGCGAACCAAACCAGTCGAGTTCCTGGCCTTTGTCGAGCACGATCTCCAGCGTAGCCAGGCCCAGGCTGAGCAGGCTTAATCCGGTCCAGTCCACACGCAGCTTTTTACCTTTCATTGCCAGGCGTTTGGCCGTCATTTGCGCAGGGTCTTCCAGCACCATCCGCGTCAGGAAAACGCACAATAGGCCAACCGGAATGTTGATGTAGAAAATCCATCTCCACGAATAGTTATCGGTGATCCATCCGCCCAGAGTCGGCCCAAGCACCGGCGCAACAAGAATAGCAATGGTGTAGAGAGCCATCGCCATCCCTCGCTGCTGAGCTGAAAACGTGTCTGACAAAATTGCCTGCACAGAGGGCTGCAGACCTCCGCCAGCCAGGCCCTGCAGAACTCGAAAGAGGATCAATAGTCCCAAAGACGGTACCAGCCCGCAGCAGGCTGAGAACACAGTGAAAAAGAATACGGATGTCAGGTAGAAGCGCTTCCGTCCCATGACGCTCGAAATCCATCCGCTGATTGGCAGCACGATCGCGTTGGCCACCAGGTAGCTCGTCAGCACCCACGAGCCCTCGTCCTGGGAGGCAGACAGACTCCCGGCAATGTGAGGCAACGCGACATTAGCGATGCTGGTGTCCAGCACCTCCATGAATGTCCCAATGGTCACAACGATAGCCACAACCCAAGGACTAAATCGCGCACGGGAATGGAGTTTGTCTTGAACGCCTTCTTGAAGATTCGGATTTTTTACGGTGCGTGTAACAGGATCGTCTAAGTGGGCTTCTTCCCACTGAGGAGGTTCCTCCAGCAGGGCAGCGCCAGACGAATTGTATTGCTCATCTGAGTTCATCATCTCTTTTAAAGTGACCAGCTAGTATTGAAAAATGACCGATCAGTCATAAGTTGATTCAAATACACTGATTTACGATTCAAGAAAGATGACAATCGAGGCTACATCCCGGAAGAGGCAGATTGTCACGGAGTTCCGCCAAGCGGAGATTCTGACAGCCGCGACCCATGTTTTTGGCAGCAAAGGCTTTGAAGCCACGCGAATGGAAGATATCGCAGTCGCCGCTGGCCTCGCCAAAGGAACCCTGTACCTCTATTTCGATTCTAAAGACGCAATCTATGAAGCGACCGTTGAGCAAGCAGTAGCCGAGCTATCCGAACTAACAGAGAAGCATCTTTCGGTAGCAACTGGTCTTTCCGGGCAACTAGGGGCCTTCATTACGGTGCGAATCAGTTTCTGGAAAGAGAAGCAGGCACTGTACCGAGTTATTCTCAGCATGAACCGCGAAGGCAACAGCGGGCACCGCAGCTTGAAATGGCAGCAAAAGGCAGTTGATGCTCTCTCCGCTCTCTTTGTGGCAGCGGCCCAGCGTCGTGAAATCCCGGAGCAGGATTTCAGTTCCGCCGCCTGGGCGATTCTTGATCTGATTCGCGGAGTCAACGAGCGTCGCATCACCCGGGAAGAGCGCACCCCAGCTCAAGAAGCAGAGTTCCTTACCGCATTTGCTTTGAATGCTTTGCGTTTTGAGAAAACGATTTAGTGTCCATTGCGACCACGGCTGGGAAATCTGGTAGCCTTGGGTTGGGCCAACATACCCCGATGTGGCCAGGAAAGTTTTTACACTGAGACCGGTAGATTGAGACTGAACCCAGTGGAGATGCCTCTGCCACAACCCACTCCGGCTGCTTCCCCGCGTATTCGTTGGCGGCTTCCCTCCACAGCTACCTGCTGGGAGGTCCTCAGTCTCATCGCTTTTACGACCTTCTTTGTCCTCTATGGAGTCACGCCGTTCCTGGGTGGCGCAGGCCTGGGGCTGGTCGGGGCAGATGAACCTCGCTATGCACAGATTGCGCACGAGATGCTTCAGAAGCTGAATCATGCGCATACCCTGCGTGAGCAACTGAGTGCGTGCGTTACCCCATATCTGTATGGTCGGCCCTGGCTCGAAAAGCCCGCTCTCTATTATTGGCGAGCGATGTTTGTATTTCGCGACTTCGGCGTTTCAGACTGGGCAGCGCGGCTGCCTTCCGTAAGCTTTGCCCTCTGGCTGGTCGGGCTCACCTATCTCCACATGCGACGCTTCCGCCGCGGCGGCCACCTTGATGCTGCACTCATAACCGCAGCCTGTGTCGGAATCCTCAGCTTTTCGCGTGGTGCTTCGACAGACATGCAGTTGGCCGCGCCACTGTCCATCGGACTGCTCGGTTGGTACGCGTGGTACGAAACCAAGTCAAAGTTCTGGCTCTTTGATATTTACTTCTTCACCGCCGTCGCGACTCTGGCCAAGGGCCCGGTAGCGCCATTCCTGGTTCTCCTTATAATTTGCTGCTTTGCCGCCTTGCGCCGCGAGTGGTGGATTCTTGGAAAGTCTTTCTGGTGGCCAGGCTTCCTGCTCTACTTCGCGATCGTACTGCCCTGGTTTATCGCTGTCCAGCATCAGAATCCGACATTCTTCCGTGAATTCTTCATGGAACACAATCTGGAGCGGTTTGCCACCAATAAATATCAGCACCAGCAGCCGATCTATTACTACCTGATCGTCGTACTCGTAGCCACCATGCCCTGGACTGTAATCGCACTGCGGTCTCTGGTAGATGGGGCCCGCAAGTCGGTGATCGAGTGGCGAATCCGTCACTCCTCTCAAGAAAAGGTCTACCAAAGCCAGCCAGGCGATGCATTCCCCGAGTTCCTCGTCCTCTGGGCTCTTATCCCAATCCTGTTTTTCTCGCTCTCGCAGTCGAAACTACCCGGCTACATTCTTCCCTCCATTCCTCCAATCACGATTCTTACCGGCGACTACATCTTTCGCTGCCGCGAAAAGGGCCTGCAAAAATGGGTCTTGCTGGGGCATGCCTTGCTGGTTGGGATTGTCACGGCAGCCGTGCTTCTGCTGCCCTGGTTTGTAGCTCACGGCACCAAGGCCGCGCCTCCGGGCCGGGCGATGCTGGTCGCCGGCATCACCGCTCTCTCCGCTGCGGTACTGATCCTGCTCGTGGTCTACCGATGGGGAGTAGCTAAACTCCGGTTCGCCACCTGCTCGGTGATGGTGGTACTACTCCTGTTCCTATACGGCGTCGGTCCATTTCTCGGAATTCCAGGTATCGAGGCCAGCAAGCACACCATCGAATTGCTAGATCGCACCTACTCCGCGCGTCCCCTTGCAGAACGCCTCACCAGCATTGTTCCCGATAACGAAACGGTCGCCGTCTTCCGCGTCCGCCGCGACATGGAGTACGGACTGGCCTTTTACAGGAACCACGCTGTCGCCAACTATGACGAGGTCGGCGTTCCCTCTGAGGAGCACATCCTGGTAGTGCGCATGGTGGGCAAAAACGGGGTTGATCTCGGTTCGACTGCAGCGCTCAAGGAATATCTGGAAGGTCGAAGATACGATGAACTTTTCAGCTGGCCTGAACAGGAACTGCAGGTCTACCTGGTAGGCCCGCGTTAGTCGCCAGTAACCATCTGTCTCCTCATACAAAGATCACAAATACCCGCATTGCAATGCTGGAATGGAAACCAGTGTATGCTTTTCCCAACGACGGCCTGCGTTTCGGATGGTTTTAATTGTGCCGAATCCAGCAATCGAGGCGTCTACTCAGGTAGCAGCAAGATATTGAACTTGAGGCATGGCAATGGCTTCCAGTCTTTCGCACGAGATCCTGGACCTGCGACACTTCGCCGCACCGATGCTTCGTCCGGTGCTCGAGGCGGAGAGCGCCGTCTGGCGTGACCGCCTGAATTGGGACTATCTCGCATCCGCCAAGTTGCTTCTGCAATATCTCGACTCTCGTTCGCTTCCGGGCTATGTAGCCGTTGATGCTGGCCGTGTTACCGGATACATCTTCTGCGTTTACGAAGACAGCAAAGCCGTTATCGGCGACGTATTCGCGATTCCTGTTCTGCCCGGCAGCGCTGAGCCCTCTGGCCAGGAAATAGAAGAAAGCCTTCTTCAGCGCCTTTTGGAACTCCTGCTGCACTCTCCTGGCGTTGACCGGATCGAGTCCCAACTACTCCTGCATCCTGCCGGAGCACACGCCGGAGTATTTCGGCAAGCCGGTTTTGAAGTGTACCGGCGGCTCTACCTTCGCCGAAGGCTCGGCGGAGATTCGTCAGACACTCACTTTAGCCTTCCGCCCGAGTTGGAGCTGCGCCCATGGCAGGATTCCGACCTCAACGCAGCAGGTAAATTGATCGCCGAGGCTTACCGCGATCATCCGGATAGCCGCATCAACGATCAGTACCGCACTGTTCACGGCTCGCAGCGTTTCCTGCATAACATCGTGCGCTTTCCAGGTTGCGGAGTCTTCGTTTCGCAAGCCTCTCACGTGGTCGTCAGACGAAACAGCCGTGAGCCAGTTGCGCTGATTCTCGGTTCCCGCGTAAGCGCCCAATGTGGTCACATCACGCAGATCTGTGTGCATCCTGTGTATCGCCGCATGGGCCTCGCGCGAACCTTGCTGCAGGTCGCCGCAATACAATTCCAGCGGCAAGGAATGGCGGAATTGACACTAACGGTTACAGAGTCGAACACCCAGGCCGTGGACCTATATGCTTCTGAGGGATACCAGCTGGCACATAGTTTCAATGCCGCCGTGTGGGTAAGACCGGGAACGAGAAGCTGACAAAGACGCTTCGGGAAGCTGTCTAGCGGGCGATAAAAAACATCAGCCAGCTAAGAACAATCGCAGATCCCGCAAACAACGCAAAACACCATGCGCCAAAACGGATCATGCGAGCCGTCGTGTCACGCATCGTAATACCGAAAACGATCGAAACGAAGACCGCAAACAAAACAACCGCGGTGAAGTGAGAGGGAGAGAAGCTCATCGTTTCCTCCCTGTCGCAAGATTGTGTGCATCTACGGCAGAGATGACGTTCAGCAGGCCAGCCACGACCATAAAGCGAGTTCCGTAGTCGGCAGTCGTTACCTGCACCGTATCAGCACCAAGGCCTAGTTGACGGCTGATGAAGTAGAACAAGCCATTACCCAGGTCCCCTGCCAGTCCGAGCATGTCTAGAATGTCATGCGCCCCGGTATAGAGCTTGCCCTGCATCGCGATACCCAGGAAAAACATACCGCCAATCGCAACGAACAGGAGCGCCCCGCGACCCCATTTGCGTTGCAAGAAATGTCCCGCGCCTGGGATGAGCCAGCCTGCCAGCAGTGGTCCGTATTGAAAGCCGGTTGCCGCTGCGGCCTTTGAGGTCGATGTCGCCATTTGTCCTTATTTTACCTCAGGGAGGCAGACCTTCTTCCTCCACCGTAAATGCTTACGCGACATCGACCGGGTTTGTTCCCGATCGCGGTCGAAAAAGCAGTCACTCCGACTTCAGTATTCCAGCAACATCGATTTGGAATGCCCTTCGAATAGGAAGCAAAGCGGCAGCCGCCAGGATAAATATCAATATCGTGATCGCCCCCGCATAGCTGATCGGATCAAGACCGCTGATGCCATACAGTGCGCGCTGGATCACCCGCGAGATACCCGCGGTCATCGCAATGCCGGAGATCAGCCCAACCATTACTGGCCACGTAAATTTGCGCAACACCGTCAGAAAAATCTCTGGGCGACCCGCTCCCAAAGCCAGACGAATCGCAATCTCCCGGGTACGCTGCGAGACAGCAAAGCTGACCAGCCCAAGCAATCCAACCACCGCTAGAAAAATAGCGATACCACCAAGCAGGCTGATAATGGAGGCGATCTGCTCCACCCGCGATACATTCTTCTGGAACCCGACTGTCAGGGGAGTAATCGTCGGAAATAGCTTCGGATCAATACTCGACGAAATGGCTTTGATAGCTGGAGTGATCTTCTCGGGCGATCCAAATGTTTTAACCAGAACAGACATCCCCGGGTAATTCTCATCGCCAGCGGGAGCGTAGAGTTCCGTCGCGTCCGAATTGTTCATCTCCTGCGCACGAGTATTGCCCACTACGCCGATTACAGTATCTTTGCCATCCTGCCAGGGTTTGCCAATCGGGTCTTCCGTAGGCCATCTCTTCCGCGCCAGCGATTCACTCAATACAACAACATGCTTGTCGCCCGGTTGCAGGTAGCGCCCGTGCAGGAGTGGAATTCCCATCGTCTGAAAGAAATCCGGCCCAACCCAATTTGGATAGATCCACACGCGACGCCCATCCACATCGATAGACGTCATCATCACCATTTCATTGACCAGTGGCGGTGTAAGCGCCATCGATACGGATGTCACTCCCGGCATCACCCGCAGCCGGTCCTGTAATTGGTCTAGATAGGCATGTGCCGTCGAAGGTGTGTACCCATGATCATTCAGCCCCGGATCAATAGCTAAAACCTGCTCATAGCCGAATCCCGGATCGGAGTAGAGAGTGTGCAGTGTCGCCCGAACCAGCAATCCCGCTAGTATGAGCAGCACACAGCTGGCCGCGACCTGCGCACCCACCACCAACTGTTGTGCCCGTGCGCTCTTTCGTTTGCCCCGAACCATCTGCAAAGTGGGTAGCAACCCAAAAAACAAGGTAGCCAGGAGCGCCATTCCAAATGTAAACACCAGCACCCGCCAATCAGGCGCTGCGCTCATCCAACCGGGTGCATCTGTCAGTGCCAGGATGACCCGAAGGGCAATGTAGCTCAGAGGCAGCGCTGCCATTGACCCAAGCAAGGCCAGCAATAAGCTCTCCGTAAACAGCTGTCGAAAGACCCGAGGCTTCCGCGCTCCAAGATCAAGACGAATCTGGATTTCACGCTCTCGGCTGACACCCCTCGCCATCAGTAATCCGCCAAGATTAGAGCAGGCAACAGCCAAAATCAACAGTACCAGCAGCGAGATCACACCCAGAATAGGTAAGCTGTGCTCGTCCGGCGGAAAGAAGTGAGCACCCAGCGACAAGCGGATGTACTCGTGATCCCAGATAACCTTCGGATACAGCTTGCGCAGTTGATCTGTCAGCGTCAGTAGCTCCTGCTGCGCAGCCGCCATGGTAACGCCCGGCGCCAGCCGCGCCGACATCGAGATCATCCCATCAAACTTGGGATCGTCCAAAGACTTACTGCCATCCACGAAATACGTGTATTGCAAGAGCGGCAACCATACATCAGGACTTTCTGTGCCCATACCCGCAAATGCAGGTGCCGTAACGCCGATAATCGTAACCGGTTGGCCTGCGAGGTGGATACTCTTTCCGATCACGGAACGATCGCCGTTATATTGCCTCTGCCAGAAACGAAAACTGATTACGGCAACGGGGGCCGCAGCCTTTTTATTCTCACGCGATGGATCGAAAAGCCGCCCGGCGACTGCGGAAGTCCCCAATTCAGAAAAATAATTAGCGCTGACGAAGCTCGGATGAACCCGCTGTTCGCTGCGATCCAGGATCATCGGCGGACCGCCTAGCGACTCCATCACCGCAGAGAGCGTTTTCGCGTTTTCGCGGTAATACTTGATCGATGCGTAAGGGATTCCCGGCTGAATGTTTTCGGGAGATCGCCTCTGGCTTGAGACCAGCGAGGCCGGATCGCGCACCGGAATGAACTGGAGCGCGATCAGGTTATACAGGCTGAACGCCAGCACGCTGACTCCTATCCCCAACGCCAGCACCAGAATCGCCGTCGCAGAAAATCCCGGAGACCGTAGCAGCATGCGAACGCCAAAACGTACGTCCTGCACAATGGACGTCAGCCACATCGTGCCCCGGCTCTCGCGGCACTCCTGTTTAATCTGCTCCAGACCGCCGAATTCAATCCTCGTCTTACGCCGCGCTTCCGAGCCGCTCATTCCGTCGCGAACTTTATCTGTCACCTGCGCCTCAAAGTGGAACCTAAGCTCGGCATCGAGCTGTTCCTCCATCTGGCGAGTCTTCAGCAAACGTTGAAGCCAGTTCATAAAGATTCTCCTTGAGGGTGCTGCAAAATCATCGCCACAACTTCGGTCAGCCGCGCCCAGCTCTCCGTCTCGGTCTCAAGTTGGGTGCGCCCCTTGGCAGTCAGCTTGTAGAACTTTGCCTCGCGCCCCGTTTCAGTCGGACCCCACTCTGCGGCCAGAAACTTTTTGTTCTCAAGCCGATGCAGCGCCGGATAAAGTGAGCCCTGCTGCACTTGCAGAGCTTCTTTGGATATCTGCATAATCCGTTGCGCAATTGCGTACCCGTGCACCGGCCCAAGCGCAACTA
>Ga0302140_10012996_pt1 | contig 10194 bp, 15 predicted proteins | sample I_Bog_E1_1_FD_202095 | JGI IMG/M metagenome (GOLD analysis project Ga0302140, IMG submission 202095) | Peat permafrost microbial communities from Stordalen Mire near Abisko, Sweden - I_Bog_E1_1 | ecosystem: Environmental > Terrestrial > Soil > Wetlands > Peat | place: Sweden: Abisko, Stordalen...
GTTGTGGTGACCGAGATTGACCATCCTCATTATCTGGATAGGAATAATTTCAATGAAACAGACGTACTTCCTCCATTGAGGAGCACGGGGTAGCGCCGCCAAGGGGACTCCGTGCACTTTACCTTTCAGGAGGCAGTCGGCAACTTGGCGGAAGGGTAGGCTCGACACCATGACCGAAAACACAAGATTCGTCAGCGCGAAACTGGAAGGCGAATACGGACTGGTTGTGAGGTTCACGGACGGAACAGAAGACGCATACACGGTCGAGGAATTACTAGAACTGAGACCATGCCGAGATTTGGTCCGAGAGCCTCCGGAACTCGTTAACTAGGATGCCCACTCCCAGGGCTGTTGGCCATCCAGGACGCGCCAGTCAGATTGTTTGAGCGAAGGCTTCACCAGGCCCAATACTTCCACCGCTTCACTGCTCCCAGGTCTCCCCACGGCGCGTTGAAGAAAGTGAAGCCGGTTCGGTCGTAGAACGTTGCCGGACCTATGTCGCGTTGTTTGGAATCAGGCGCGCAGTGGTGAAAGTGGATGCGATGGCGTTGAAGACGTCGTTCAGGTACACCTCCGGATGCTGGTTGTCCTGGCAGGTGCTGTTCGATCCGCTTTGGGTCCAGTCGGAGTAAAAGGTATCCATGGACGAGGCCATGTTTTGCATCGCCACGCAGGCACTCAGCGATTTCAGCGCACTGAATGGGACGTTTTTCCCAGTTGTGACAGTGGTGACATCGTTGTAGCTCTGAACTTTGCTTGCGTTTCCGCATCCGGAAGCCGAATTGTTTCCCGCTCCATAGGCCACGGAGAAGACGGTCGTTCCGGCAGTCGTCGCTGCTTGTGCCGCCACGATTCCCTGCTGGCATTCATCCATGAAATCGGGGTAGACTCCGGAGATGGCTCCGCTCACTTCCTGATTGGGAGTGGAAAGGGATGACGCAGGCGCTGCGTTCAAGTTAGGGGTGGAATTCAGGGTGTCATATCCATTGGAGCCTGGCGCAATGGTAGATGGTTCAGAGGAATTGGTGGAGGGCCACTGCCACATGGAGCCTTGAGGGAAGTAAAACCATTGCGCGTTTGAGCCGCCGTCGCTGATCAGGATGATTGCGTTCTGCGATCCCGGATGAAGGGTCTGTTCCGCAATCAGGGATGCCTGGGCCGCGTAAAGGACGGGGGCATAATCGGTGATGCCCTCGCCAACGTCTCCGGTGTTCACTTTGCTCCCCGAGGCTCCAGTGATGCCGTTCAGAGCGATGCCAGAGGGAGAGATGGGCAGACAGCCTTGTTGCGCTCCGCTGCCGGTGCCACCGTAGCCGACGGCCTTTACCAGGGAGGAGTTGGGGTTCAATCCGCCGGTGGTTTTGTTGCTTGGCTGATAATAATCGCTGACGAATCCGTTGGCATCGGCATCGCTGGCTCCATAAGTCATTTCGTAGCTTGCGCTCCAGGTGTAGGAATTGTTCGCTTCCCGGTAAGCGATGGGCGTGTAAGAGGTTGCCCCAGGCTTGGGCAAAGTGATCACCTGGTATGGCAGCCCCGGCCCGCTATAGCTCATATTGCTGCAGGCATTGACGATGGGCAGATAATTAGTAGGGTAAGTCTCGATGTTCGGGAACGAGAACAAGGCCACGCGGGCATTTGCAGAGTCCGGTGAGCAGCCCGATGAGCCACGGCCGCAGGGATTGGTGGCCGCCAGCAGGCTTTGAACTCCGTTCAATGAGCATTGGAAAGAGCTGATTCCGCCGCAGTTGGAGTCCACGTTTGCCATCGATCCCGTTGCGTCCACGATAACGGCGATATTCCACAGTTTTGCGAAGCCGGCAATGGACGCCGTCCCTTGTGCCCAAACGGTAAGATTACGGACGCCAAACAGCGCCATGAAAAACGTGGGGATGCTTGTGCTGTTGGTGACCTGAACGGCGTTGGGCAAGGAACTGCCGCTGCAAATCGATCCCGGAGGCATGAGCAGGTTCAGGCACTTGGTCGTGACCGTGGTGGAAACGGTGAGACCGGAGTAGGCATTCTCATCCCCGCTTCCAGCGCTGTATAGCTTCGCTTCGGTAGTCGTATTAACGGCCTGCGACTGGTTGGAATACACCAATCCCGTGCCCGCCATCGCTGCGGCATTTGCCGAATTCTGCAACATTGCGCGAACGACATAGGCTCGGCCCACGTCGATCACAAGCCCGCCCATGCCCAACAAGGCGACCATTGTCAAGGCTAGAAATGGGAGCGTTTGCCCGCTCTGGTCGCGGAGCGCTCGCCGAATAGAAGACGCAATTCTCTTTTTCATTGGACTGCCCTTGGTGAGTTCATGATCGGTCTTCATATTTGGTCGCCTCGGCTGGAAGTTGGCAAGCTTGTGAAAATGCCGTGCCGTAGATGGGAGCCTGTCCAAACCCTTGCGGTCCACATCCAGATCCTTTATCGGCTTTAGGGAGCGATCCTTTCAGCGGTCGGCCTCCGTTGACAGGAACCAAATGCACGAAAGCCCCTCGTTTCCGAGAGGCTCCGTGTCGATCTGAGGAAGTGGAAAAGCAGTGTAAGAACAGTAGGCGCGTATTTCTTCAATGTCAATCCCGGGTTGCCTGCGATTCGATTCCGGGGCAATGGTTATCGAGGAAAAAGATGTTGGCAAAATGATCGATTCGGACCAGTATTGTTTTCCCCGCCAGGAATACTCTGGCAATATAGAGAAGATGCAATGCCTTTGCCCTGCCGTTCCCACAAGGACGGCAGGTTTTTTGTTGGCGTCCTAAATTACGGGAAGTAGGAAATCGCGGTGTGAAGGAAGACGCGGATAGGCCGGTAGGCATTCCATCAGTCATCGGCGACAGGTCACCGTGCGGGGCCAGGGATGCGTCGCTAGGGCTTTCAGGGGGATGCACTACTGGAGTCGGTGTGGTCGCTTGTGGAGGCTATCGGGAATCGGTATGAGACCGGCTGTGGAAGTCCTGCCTCGGTTGCGGTGACCGAGGGAAGAGCGCAGAAGTGTACAGACTATTTCTTGTGGATAGCATCTACTAGTTCACATCACCGAGTCCGGTGAGGTCCATGAAGAGGACGGTTCCATGTTCGAACCAAGAATCGGAGACAGGTTTCTTCTATCGCTGCTCAGAGCCGAAAAAGATCGTCTGGAAAGTCTCAGACGCTTGGAAAATAGAATGTATACAGTCGCGCCAGCAGACAAGCCAGCAATGCAAGGAAAGATTGACCGAGTTATGGAAGAGGTTGCGAGTCTAAATAGGACGATCCAAGAGTACAGAGCGACACACACGATGGCCGCCTAACATTATTGCCCGGTCTAGCTACGCCTGTACTTCGGCACGCGTTCATATTGCGCTAAGGTCATCCCGCCCAACTTTCTCTGGATTGCGTTCAGCATTTCGGCGGGGTGCAGCGGTTTGGCAAATCATGTTAACAGGGTCGGCCCCCCGGATAGGGTCTGGAAAAATCTTTAGTGGGATTGGTCTTTCGGATCTGCGACTGTAGCATCGTTTTATTCGATCAATACATATTTGGGTATGGCTCGGGGGGCAAGGGAGCAGCGCGGCTCAAACCAGAGCACCGCTGCTTCTTCAGGCAGAAATGCCGGGGCTGTAACCCATTGAGGCGACGATAATCCGCATCGCCCGCAATGTATACACCATCTAGCTCCCTGCTCGGGCGGTTGCAGAGTGCTGTAATTGGCAATCGGGACTGCGGCGACTCAGTGGCCAGCCGCAGGCCTTTCCAGGCGCTTCAGCGCGTCCCTGCATGGTCCGCAACCGTTCTTGTGCCAGTCGCCACGAGTTCGGCTTATCCGGCGCAAGTGTGAGGGAATTCAAGGGGTCATCCATGTTGGGGTCAACGGCCTCCCTTCGCTTGGCCGGGCGTGGCGCAATCGGGAGTGGCTGGGTAGGGCGCGGCTCCGTATAGTTGAGTTCCCGGAACTTCGCGACCAGAGGCCGAATCTCGGCAGGAGTCAAGGTGATTGGCTTAGGCATCTTCCACTGTCCATCCTTCCTCGTAGAAGTTGTAGATCTTCCCCATTTCTCCAATCCTACGCACTAAAGCTTCAGCATCAGAAGGCCGATAGAACTGCCTGGCGAACTCTTCCGGGGTCAGGTTGCTGTTGCAGACGAATTGACCGTTGGCCTCATAGAGAGCATCGATCACTTCAAACAAGGAAGAAGTCTTGAACTCGGAATACTTGACCTTATCAATTTCTTCCATGAACAATCGAGGAGTCTGATCATCAGGGACAAGTCCATTCATGCGCTTCGTTATTCTCAGGATGAGTGGACGACTCACTGTAGGGTCAGGCGCGTTCTGGCGATCCATTTCTCTGACCACATACTCATCCAAGAGATACTTGGCTGACATACGGAAGATGGGAACAGGACATGGATCGTACCTGTAAACACTCTCCCACACAGCGTTCTCGTAGAGAGCCACGCCAAACGTCGTCTTGCTGGTGCCGGCTGGTCCGAAGAACGCATAGCTCTGCGAGGGATTGGCTTGCAAGTATTCAATCACTTCCTGCTGCCGGTCAATCTTGAGCCGGGACTTATCGCTGGGTTCGAGGTTCTCAAGGAAGATGTGGCGATCATGAAGTGGTACGTTGTTTTCGATGATGCGCCACCAATTGCGAAGCTTTTTACCTGTTTCAGTGTGGCACTCCAGTTCTTTCTTCGCGACTCCCAGACATATCTGATTCGCATGCTTCATTAGCCGATCTCCTTCTTCTGCCACTTGGTGAATGGGTTAGTGGTTGTGTCACGAGTTTCCTTCTTCTCGGCAGCCTTGGTATTCGGTTGAGCCTTCGAAACGGGAGCCTTAGTGTCGTAGTGTTCCTTGATCTTCGGAAAAGCACTCGCGAAGTACGCAACCGGAAAGTCCGCGGCCTTGATGAAATCAAACCACCGGTGATTTACATCCTCCTTGATCAGCTTGAGATATCGCTTGGCTTCCTCAACATCATGAGTCAGGAGGAAAGGACGAGCGCCTCCTACAGCACGAAGGTAAACGGGAGATTGATAACTGACATCCGACTTGTCATGCTCCAACAAGCTATAGAGAACCAAGCGAGCCAATCTCTCCGGAGGAGGATACTCAACGGAAGATGACGAAGATGATGTCTTGTCTCCCGACACAAGCTCCGCAGGATCCGATCTATCTATCGATCTAACCTCTGATTCCCTTTTCTCTCTTCTCTCTTCTCTTCCCGATTCGAGCCCTTCTGAACTACCCCTGACAGGTATCTGAGCGGCCCCAGAGGTAGCTTTAAGCGGCCCCAGAGGTAGCTCAGAAGGGCCAATAGATTCATCCACGCCAGATTCAGAGACGTCATCATTGTGACAAATCAGCAGCTTGTAGTGGCTTGCTCTACGACCGGAACCAGGGATGGCCGATATCACTCCAAGCTCGACCAGGAGTTGTATATTCCGCTGGACCGCACTGCGACACAAGCACGTCTTCTTCATTAGGGTTTCGAGTTTTGGGTAACACGCACCGTCCGTACCGTTACGATGGCGAGCTAGCGCACACCACAGCATCTTTGCGGGGGCTGTCAACCCCTCCAGTTCCGAGTCCACGGCTACATCCATGTCCTTCCAGCTCATAGCGTCCCTTTTCCGATGATTTCGCGACCACGATCAGCTGCCTCACGGACGATGGAGTTGGAATGCGATATAAACCGCAAGCTCGCCATTTGTTCCTCGATGACTAATTCTTTCCGCGGTGGACCAGCGGGTAGAGCTGTGATTCCGCTATCCACTTGGACAAACCCACAATCGAGACTGAGGATAGCCTTTGCTACTTCACGCCGAGTGAATCATCGCCATAGAGGTCGGCGGAGAGGGGTCAAAGGCGAGACCCCTCTCTCGAACTCGCCAGGCGACGAGTGTGGTAGCTAACCACGCAGCTTCAATACTGCCGATTTCTGTTAATCTGCGTTTTCTACTTCCCAAATCGGACGACGAACTGGTTCTGGGTCCCGAACTTCCGACTCCATGATCCTGAAATCCTCAGATCTGGGTGGCTTCGGATGCTGCAGCCGGGATATATATTGCAGCATCTCTCGTGCGGATACCTTGAGCTTCATGGGCTCACCTCTACTTGTGTACCGCATAGTCTGTCGATGTAGTGGCAGTATTAAAGATGTGTGGGCCAATACACAGCTTCCCCAATTGAAATGTTGAAAGGCGGAGTGAGGCGGCGCGGGACGGCGATGGAGTTGTCGCCCCGCGCGGCCGAGATGCTACTCGTTTCTGGGCTCGGCGGGGCAAGCTTTCATCATGCCTTCGCGGAGGTAGAAGATGAGCGAAAGCCGGACGTACTCACCTGCGATGCCAATAATCGGCAAATTCCCGTGCCACTGGCTTCCGTCGGTAAGGAGTACATCACGCATGCCGTAGCGCACAGCGACACCGAACTGCGGAAACCCCAACTCTCCGCCGCTGTGCGTGCCCGCTGTGAGCATGGTCAGCGCACCAAGTCCATCCCGGAAATTGTTTTTGTCTGCGTGAACGGCGGTCCGCCAGTTGGAATTAACTGTGCCGGTGCTGCAACAAGTTCCCTGCAAGAGATAGAGAGGGTCTACAAGGCTGGCCGCTGCTGCTAGTGCTGCGTAGCTTTCGGGCAAGTAGTTGCGGTATACCCCATCCACCGCTCGAGCAAGCGGCAACAGCTGCTCGTGCAGCCCCCAATTGTTCGCTGAGAAGGTCGTAAGGCGCCCAGGTAGCCGGCTGTCCTCATTCTCGTAAAACCCAAAATGGCCTGTCTTCGCGCCAACGAGGTGTTCCGCGTACGGCACCTCGAGGCGATTGCCGAGCGATCCATCCTTGCGTACGCGCGGTTGCAGTTTCACGCCGGCGGCGTCGGCGCGCATTCCGCCAATGACCGGCTCGGTGGGGACCTTCAGTGCTGCAGAATATGCCTGTTCGCAATAGCGATATGGTATGGGCCCCTTGACCAACGCGTACAGGACCTTTCCGTTGGGCATCATGCCAATCTCGTTTTGATCGACAATGGTTAGTGCTTGATGAGGTTCAAGCAGAGTGCCCTTGAGCGAGCGAACCTCCTCGTCTGACAGCGTTGCTGTCAGGTGGCGTACAGGTAATTCAGGCATAGAACCCTCCTTCCCGCGAGCGCCGTGAGGCCCTCGGGGTTAAATTGAGATACAGCGTGGCGTACTAGGACAGCGTAGGTAGAGCGGCAGGCTCTGGCGCTTCCGAGACTGCTGTCAAATTCGGAATGGGTTCGCCCTGACCGGCGTCCATTTGGTGCTCACTCTGGAAGTGCGCTTCGCGCTCGGCCGCCTGCCGGCACGATTCGCTCCAGACCTCTCCGAAAAGCTCGCGCTCATGGGCGGGCGTAAATCCGAACAGTTTCTGAGCTCTGTCCTCCACGGTCGCGTCGGCAGGAAGAGCAATGTAAGTTCTGAGCAGAGGGTCATACAAGGCAAGATGTTTGATAGCCGCCGCCACGTAGAGGCGGACTTCTTCCTCGCTCTCTGCTATTTCTACAAGAGCTTCATCCGAATAAGGGTCATTATTGATCGGAATTGGGTCTGGGCGAACAGTGCCATCCTCATGCTTGTTTGAGGGCGGAGGGGTCTTCGGCTTCTTCATGAGTTGCTTGAGCATTGCCAAGAGGATGGGCAACTCGGCTGTACGGGGTTCGCGGCCAGCCAATTCAGCGTTGAGGACCCGCAAGCCGTCTGCCACACGCGGCAGGAAAAGATCAATCCCAGCGAGGACCACAGCGTTCGCCAGGGCAGCGGAGGTGTCAAGTACCGTTTGAAAATTCGCAGCCCAGAGCTTCGCGGACTTCGGCGAACGAATGCCTACTGACGTGCACCATTTTGCAAGAGAGAATGACTTCTTCCTCTTCGGATTCCGGCGGAGAATCTCCCAGCAAAGAGCGCCCAGCGTGGAGCGTGCATAGAGAGTAAGCTGAATGCCCTGCAACTCAGCATCGCTTGTCCGCTTAGCCATCGAGTCGATCTCATCGTCGGTGAACTTGCTCAGTTGCACGATCATCTCGGCTGCTGAAACGGTAAATTTACCGTTTGCCGTGAACGGAAGGTTGACGAAGGAGTAGGCGCTTCCGGACGCCAGGTTGTGGTTGGCGAGTCGACTTGTTGGAATTGCCACCTTGGCGTCACAGGCAGCAACCGCGACGTCTCCTCTGGTCGCCGGCGATTGCGGCGCAGAGCAAGTCGACGCACCTGAATCACATTGATTGCTTTGACAGTTAGTACTTGCCGCGCAGTCTTCCCTTCGGGCAATATAAGAAACTTCTAAAATCTCCATACTTGTGTTTCTCCCGTAGCAGGTTGCGTATGAAACGGGTCGTCCAGGTTTCAATCGAAAGTGTGTAGTTATGCATAGCAGCCTTCTTTCTTTGGCCGACTGTGAGTCGGCCAAGCTTGTCTCTATACAGATTTGTGGGGCTATCCGGAGAAGACTGGCCCCCGGTTTTGGTTAGTCGTCATGGCCAAACATGGTGTCCTGGAAGTTATCAACCATGTCGTCCAGATGGCCGTCCAGGACTTCACGCATCGTGCTGCCCAGCGGAGAGGCCTTGTGCATCTCGCAGAAGACTTCCATGAGCGTCGGGTAGTCGATCCTGCCAGGGTTGCCATCCACAAAGACCTTGTCGGCCAGATCGTTCATCAGGGCGTGGTACCAGACGTGGAGGTCGCTGTATTCGGCGTCCTCCATTTCCCTCGGTCATCGGCTTCGGCTCGGCCACAGGCTGCGGTTCTGATTCAGACTGTGCTTCGGCTGTTTGCGCGGATTAAGCGCGAGGTGAAATAAGTTGTGATTTGGGATTGGGCGCTTCTCCTGTGGCTCTGCCGGCGGATGGCCCAACGAAATGATTGAACTTTTTCGGATTGATGTCAAGCAGGTAATTTGGGTATTAACTGTAGTTAGAAGAATTTCCCGATTTTATAGATAGGGAGCGTCCCGCATACTGGAATCACCAATAAAATGGCCACTCCCGGAGAGGAATGGCCTTGTGAATCCGCGTTCCATGTTACTCGATACTGCCGCTAATACTTTGGACGACAAGTTTCATTGCCTCCGGCGGAGATAGCCGGCCTGCGCCTCAGGAGGCGGTGACAGGATCAGCATCGGCTCCGCCACGCGTCCCGCAGCACGGAAGCGCACAAGGCTCAGAGGTCAGTCAAAGCGTAGCGCGCGACGCCGGATGCGCTTGAACGAATGCAGGAGGCTTGGACTGACTCGGCGTCGTTGCTCATACGGCACCTGAATGGTGGCTGGGGCGAGGTTGATGCCCACGACATGGCCGGCCCTCAACAATGCAGCAATCAATGGTTCGCGCATCTTCAGCAGCTACAACTTAAAGAACTGAAGCGAGCTCTGGAGCATCGCTGAAGCCGCCAACGATGAAGGAGTCCGGGAATCAACGACCATCCTGCTCCGGTCAGAATATTGAAACTCGGCTGTGTTCTAAAAAGGCCGCCTTTAACGTAGTGGCCGATTTTGTTGTCAAGGATTATTTGCGCACAGCATATCTACAGGTTTTGTACAGGTCCATGGCCGCATGCAATTGGCTTGCCGTTCTCACCGAGGCACCGTTTTCCGAAACGGGGGTTATGGTGCATTTGCAAGACAGAACCTGATAACTGGACAGTGCCAAGTTCTCTGCTGGAATCAGGTGTGCTTGTTGGCCATGCGGAGGTTGGATAGTTCGGTGGCCATCTCGATCCAGCGGTCCACGAGCGTCTTCATGACCTCGTAGTTCTTCAGTTCCCGGCGGACGGTGTTGAGGTCTTCCTTGCGCACGAACTTCGAGCTGCTCTTTCCCTTGCGCGTAAAACTTACCTGATAGTAGGGCCCGTGCTTCTCAGGCGGCGTGGCCTTGCAGCGGCATCCGGGGGTGCCGCAGACGTTGTACTGGGTCGAGAGACTGCCTGGACGCAGATCGCCGAGCGCGGCCAGTTTCACCTTCACCCTCTCGATTTGCCGCATTAAGAGCTTTTCCCTGGAGATGGTCATTGATTAAAAGCATAACGCCAAGGATGCGGATTTGCGAGTCGTGTGACCGATAGCACGGTACTGCTATCGGCTGTCATGCTTACATCGATATTATGCCCCTCTGGATCGCCTGGTTCGATGCCGTGCGCGCTCTGCGTCCGGCCTGCAGAAGACTCCTTACCTTCCTCTGGATGATTCTGGCCCT
>Ga0302140_10012997_pt1 | contig 10194 bp, 3 predicted proteins | sample I_Bog_E1_1_FD_202095 | JGI IMG/M metagenome (GOLD analysis project Ga0302140, IMG submission 202095) | Peat permafrost microbial communities from Stordalen Mire near Abisko, Sweden - I_Bog_E1_1 | ecosystem: Environmental > Terrestrial > Soil > Wetlands > Peat | place: Sweden: Abisko, Stordalen...
AAGTAAATCGTCGCACGTTTGAGATCGGGTGCCGTCAACAATTCACCGAAGCACCGCTTGGCTTGCTCACCTGTCAGCGTATCCGTAAGCAGCGCCAGGCACTGGCCGTGTTCGCTAAACTCGGTGCGGGCCAGATTGTCAGCCATCAACCCGCGGGGCTCGTCCCAAAATTTCGCTCGTACCGCTTCGGCGGTCCGACCGGCCTTGTCGTGAAGGCGTTGCGCCAGCAGCGGCTCACCCAAATATTCTTCCACTTCGGCGGATTTCTGAAGGGCATACACGTACAGTAGATTATTGAGGGACGAAACCCCACCCACGCCGTCCGGCGCCACTCCGTTATTCCATTGTGGCACCCAATCCATGAACGGCCAGCCAGGCAGATCCTGCAGCAAACCATCCTTGCTCACGTACGGCTCGAATTGCTCCAACATTGAGCGGAGCCCGAGGCCTCGCGCTCTTACGAACGCGGGATCATTTCGCCAAAAGGCGTAGTCGTTCAGCATGAGCGCCCAAATCAGGGAGAAGGTGGGTGATTGTTGCGGCAGGTAAGCCGGAAAACGCTCGTTTACGAATCCTCCATTGCGGCGCGAGTAATCGAACAATTCGATGGCACGCTTGGCCAATCGGTCGTCGCGGGTCATCGCATAGGTGGTGAGCAGTTCCAATCGGGTATCGCCATCGTATTGAAGTTGCTCGTAGTACGGGCAGTCCATGTAGGTTTCATGCGAACACATTTGCATGCCCCGCACTGCCAGCCCGATAACGCCGCCCAGCGCGGGATCTCCGCCATCAAAACTGCCCTCGTTCTCCACCGGATAGCGGCTTTCATTCAGTGCCAGCCGGTGAATCGTCAGTGGCGCCGCTCCGGTCTTGACCGCGAGGAGGCACCAGCGTCCCGCGCGCCACCACAAAGTGCTGAATTTCTGGTGCCCAGCGCCGCCGGGCAGAATTGTGTCGGTCATTCCGTGAAACGTTTTGCCGATAAACTCATCCCGCTGACCTTTCGCTTCCGATTTGGGTAGATAGAGCGACTCGGCCCAGCCCCAGGTCATCTTTGCGCCGGCGCCGCCGCTAACTTCACATAACGGATAGGCGCAATAATAATTGTCGAGATCCCAAAGCACGAACTGCTCAGCATGGGCCGGAATCACGATTTCTCCTTTCCCATCAATCAATTCCTGCCAGTGAACCAAATCGGGGCTTCGTGCCTGTTCTACTTTTACCGGGGTTTCCTCCGCGAGCGCGCCGCTGCCCTGTGCCACTGCATGACCGGTCAGGATTTCACGGTCCAGTTGATCCGGCAGCGTGGTGGGAAACAATTTCCACCCGGCGGCCGTTTCGCCCCACAGGTTGCCTTTGTTGAGCGCGCCACGGATGACGATAGCCGGAACAAAATCTCCCTGTTTCCATTGGGGCCCGCAGTCCCGGGCGGTCAATTGTGCGCCCACAAAAAAGGTGCCGGTGCTAAAATCGTAACCATCGAGCTTCGCGACTTCCCATGCCGCCTTTCCAGTAGTAAGTATTTCGTCGTAAACTCCCTCAGCCTTGAGAACGAAACCGCTGCGCCAGGAGAGTTGCGCTACCGGCTGGTATGGACCAATATCCCAGACCAAGGCTTCAAGGCTGTGGCTTCCGGCCGGGAGTTGGATCTCGTAGGTCGAATAAGACCAATGTTCCACATCAGACCGGTCTGGACCACGAGCGATTCGCTGGCCGTCCAGATACAGTTCGAAACGCTCGTCGGCGCTCACGTGAATTCGCAAGGGCGGCGTTGTGGCTTCAAACTGGCGGCGAAAACGCACAAATACAGGCTGGCGCCATCCGCCCGCGAAATAATCAGCATGTGACGGAGCAACGGGATTTCCGAAGTCCGGATGCCAGATCCACGCTGCCTCATCAATCGGTTGGATCGGCACAATTCCAGTATTGCCCGAATGAAGCGGGGGGGTGAGAAAAATTTTTTGGACGATCGGAGCACTGTTATCCGCCACGGCACTTGAAAGAATCAACCCGGCGGCCAGTAAGCCCAAGCTTGATTTTAGTGCCCGCAAAAGGCGCGGATTGAGCACGATTTTCATGAATAAATATTTTGGAAACTTGCCTGCGCCGGGTAGCGGTTTATTTACCCGGGAATCAGTAAAACCCGCCGCTGACCGGCTTAATATAAAACGGTTGTGCGGGAGATGTTTTCACAATTGTTCTGACCTGGTCTGGGAACCTGGGCGCGCGGATCCAGCTGCGCGAAATCATTCACCAAACCTACTTGCAAGATACGGGATTCGCGATCAAAGAATCCTGGCATTTTTTACCGGACGATGGCGAAAGGTCAAGGCAGTCGCGAACCGTCTTGGCAAGTGACTCGCCGGTATAGGGTTTTTGCAAAAACATGCTGCTGAACGGATTGGTTACATTCTTAACGGATTCATCGGCAGTGTAGCCGCTCATGAAGACGATTTTGAGGGCAGGCTTCACCGCTTGCATTTCCTCAGCGAGGTCCCGGCCGGTGATTCCGCCCGGCATGACCATGTCGGTTAGGAGAAGATCGATGGAATCGCCCTGCGTTTCCCAGATTTGAAACGCTTCCACGCCTGATTTGGCTTTAATGATTCGATATCCCAATTCTGACAAAATTCCCTCAACCATATCGCCCAAAAGTTCTTCATCCTCAACCAGGAGAATAGTCTCCCCGCCGCCGCGAACCAAATCTGCCGGTTTCGTCTCCCCAGCCTCGACTTCGGCGGCACGATGCACCACCCCAAAATAGATAAAGAAAGACGTCCCTTTGCCAAGCTCGCTGACTACTTCAATCCAGCCGCCGTGTTGTTTAACAATGCCGAAAGCCGTGGCCAGACCGAGTCCCGTGCCTTTGCCGACTTCCTTGGTGGTAAAGAACGGTTCAAAAATGTGGGCCAGCGTGGTGGCGTCCATACCGCAACCGGTGTCGGAGACCCGCAACCGAACGAAATCCCCCGCTCGCGCTTCCGTATGAAGTTGGGCGTGCCGATCATCGACGGTAATCTGGTCCACACTGATGACCAGTCGTCCGCCTTTGGGCATGGCGTCCCGCGCGTTGACGGCCAGGTTCATTATGACCTGCTCGACCATGCCGGCGTCAGCGTTAATCAGACCGATTGGCGTCTCCGCGCATATTTCAAGCGAAATGTTCTCACCGATAAACCGGCGCAACATTTTTCCCAACTGGCCAACGCTTTCACGGAGATCAAGGAGCTTGAGTTCCATGACACTCTTTCGGCTCAGCATGAGTAACTGACGGGTCAGACCCGCCGCCCGCCCGGCGGCAAAATCGATGGCGCGGGAAGAACTGGCCACCTTTAAGGACTTCTCCTTTTGTGATAAAATGATACCGGCATTTCCCTGGATAATCGTCAAAATATTATTGAAGTCGTGGGCAATTCCAGCCGCCAGTTGACCGATCGATTCCATTTTCTGGGCCTGGCGGAACTGAGCTTCCAAACTTAAGCGCTCGGTAATGTCCTCCAAATAGGCATGGACCACATTATCGGGCAAAACCGGATGCAGCGCCCAGGCAATGGTCCGGGAATCGCACTTGGTCTCCAAACGTACCGGCCCTTTCTGCTCGGCCAAACAGGAACGAACGATCTCATTAATCGCGGGCGGCAGGATTTCCCGGGGATTCTTGTGGCCGGTGGAAACGGCCAGCTCGTTGGCGGCATCGTTAAAATAAGTCAGGCTGCCATCACCGGCTATTTCCATCACCGGATTGGGATTGAAGCGAATAAATGCCGAAAGCTTTTCCCGTTGCAATTGATTTTGGGTTCGTTCGAGCGCCTCGGCCAGGACCTTGGCGGCGCCCATCAGAAAATGGATTTCGTCTTCCGTAAAACTCCGTTTGGTCTTCGTGTAGGCCCCCAAAATACCAAATGACCGCGAGGGACCTAAAATGCTCAAATTGATTCCGGCAATGATCGCATGATCTTTAAGCAGGGGCGCACTCCTGAATCGGGATTCACTGGACATATCCTCGACCAGAACCGGCTCGCCAGTTATGAAGGCATAACCAACTTGGGTGGTTCGGCTGATGGGGAAGGCGGCTTTGCCAAGATAGTTTTCCTTCCAGCCACAGCCAGCCCGCAGCACCAGGGATTCCCGGTCGGCTCCCGGTTCAAAGAAGGCGCAGAAATCCACCGCAGTGGTTTGCTGTACCAGCATCAACACCTGGTCGAGCAAGGCGGGAAAATCATCCGTCACAAACGCGAGATGACCCAGGGCGCTCATCACGGTCTTTTGAAAAGATTGATACTGAAGTTCGGATAGATTCCGCTCCTGGTTTTTCAGGCGCTGCTGAAGCCTTTCAACAAACACATCGCATTTATTGGCCAGACAGCCGAGCTCTTCTGATTCGTGTTCCGGGATGGTGCGTTTCGACAAGTCCCCATCGATCCACCGGTCCAGGATTGCCATTAAGGCCCGCGTCTGACTCTGCATGCACTTAGCAATACCAAACCCGGCAACGGCTAAAGCGAACAGGGCCGCACCTCCCCCGAGCCACGGGTGACGGAGAAACCCCAAGCTCATACAGGCAGGCGCAATGGCGAGCAGAATCAAGACGGCCGATGTGACCTGAAGGTTTGACATGTCATTCCCGTCGCGGATTATTCTGAAATGCGCACGCAACGGGCATTCTTCCAGTTAGCCGGAAGTGCCGCGAAAATCGATAATTAATTGGCGCCATATCGTTTATCGTGTTGCCTCGCCGTTTTGTCTTCTGATTGCTACAAAATGTGCTATCGGCATTTCGCCGATACCGAATTTGTTGGGACGCAAGTACGTCGCCAGCACCTTATTATAGCAAATCTGGCTAATATTTCAAGAAAATGAGCGAAAAATCGAAATCGGGGGTCCCGTTGGCGGTAGAATCGGCCGCCGGGTTTCCTCTTCGGCCACCCCTTCGCTAGCCGGATCGGAATGAGATTAGAATATTGCAACTCGTTATGCTGTAAACACTTCCACTAATTGAGTTGCTTTTTATCAAAAAAAACTCATCCCGGCCGCTTGCGCCAACGGCCCAGATTAGGGCTGCCGGATTCGCAGGCCAACCGGGAGGGTATCCCCCAAAGCCCGGGCCTCGTCGGCGGCGGCGAGCACCACCACCTCCGTGAGCATCCGCAACCAACCCTCTGGCGCATGGGCAGCCCTAAGCGCATCGAGTGCCCGCAGACGGATGGTGTCATCCAAATCGCGCGAACGGTCTCCGGTCAAGCGGGCCAACTGTGCGGCGGCGAAGGCCGTGCCATCGACGCAATGCACGCCCAAATCCAACAGCAAGGCCAGCCAGGCCGACGCCTGTTCCGCAGCCACCGTTTTGTGACCGCTGCCGTACAGCGGAACCCGCGCGCCCAGACGCCCCAATGCCCACACCCATGGCCCCCCCGCCGTTGCCGGATTTTTTAAACGATCGGCAATCCACCCACCGAGCGCGGTCTTTTCCGCCGGATCAAGGAGCTCCAACGACGCGGCCACGCGCACCATTTCATCGAGGCCTTCGGGTTGCACTCCCTTTGCCTTCGCAATGCTTTTGGATGTTTGCGGCGAAATCCGGCGGGCCAGGTGCGGCTTGAGATATTGCCACAGCTCCTGCTGATGCGATTCATTTAATCCGCCAGCGATGCGCCGCCACATCACCCAGAATTCGCTCCATACCGGTTGTTCGTCGTGAAACTTTACGGTGTCGACCAGCAAGTGAAAGGTCTGCTCGCAACGCCATTCATCCAGGGGATAGCCACATCCGGGACGCAAAGTGTAGCCAACCAATTGAAAAAAAACGCGTTCGTGATCGGCGGAGCGCCGGCGGGTTTTGGCGCCGGCGTAGAGCACACTCCACAACTCACGTAATAACGGCAGCCGCCATTCATCGCGCGGGCCCAAGACTTTTTCCAACGTGCGTCCCAGTTGTTTTACTTCCTTTGATCCGGGAGGCAAAGGCTGTTTGCCAAACACTTTCTCCACCGCCGCTCGCGCCTCGGCAAAACGCGCCGGGGTGGATTCCGTCAGACTCGCTGCCGCGCGCGCCGTGGCGCCGCGCAATTCAAATTCCAGACGCCATTGTTCATCCCCGGCATTGGCGACGCACCACAATTCCAGCGTTCCGAGCTCCGTCAATAGCGCGCGCAAATGCACCGCCACCATCGACAATGGTTTAGCCGTCGTGGTTTTGAACAGGGTATGAATCGGCGGCAGGCTCCGAAATTCATCGGTGATTTCCACCATGTCTCCCGGGCGGTCGATCCGGTCGGAAGTCGTCGCGTACAGCGGAAATTGCACCGGACGGCCGAGCATCAATTCAAACGTTTGGCCGGTGAGTTCGACCGGTTGCCCCTCTTCCTGACCGCGCGGCACAAGGCAGATCGCGCTGGCCGGCAAATTGTCCTTTCCCGCCAGACCCACATAGATTGCCTGTGCGGAACCCCCGCCAATCCGCTGGGCCAAACCGCGCCGGGCCAGGCCGTAGCCGACCGCGCCGCGGGCGACGGCAAATTCCAAAGAATCATGTGACAACAATCGCACGGGCGGCGCGTCCGGCCACCAAGAGGAGATCACATTGAGGAACCGGCGGGAAATTTTTGCTGAATTAAAGACCCCGCCATTTAAGAGAATTGCATCAGGCCGTGGAAGAACGTTCTTGGGCCCGGGGGACCCAGCGGTCAGACAGGCACGGGCGTGCTGGCGGAGAAACGCCGCGAGTTGGCGCGTAATGGCGGCGTCTGGCGCATAGGCCAGTCCAAGTTCTTGCAACGCGGTTCGAGCTTGGCGACGCAGCGATTCATCGGCGGCACAGCCGGGGAAGAAGCCCTCCAGGATCAACTGTTCCGCTTCCGCGCGCTTCAATTCGGTCGAAAGCGTGCCACCCAGCAAGCGGCTGCCTTCCGCGGCGACGGCGATCCCGTGGCTTTCCGGCGCGCGGTCTCCCAGCAAAGATTCCTTCGCATCCCGCGCGGCTTGGACCAATTGCGTCCATTGGGTCGCGCTCAATTTCCGGTTGCCAGTCAGCAATCGCTCCTCGGCTTGCCGCGCCAGCGCGGCATCCATGTTATCGCCGCCCAGCAGGATATGGTCACCCACGGCAATCCGCCGCAACACAGGCCCGCTGGAAGTGACCTCGACCTGAATCAATGTAAAATCGGTCGTGCCTCCGCCAATATCCGCCACCAACACCAGCCGCACATCGCGCAATACCTCCCCCAAGTCATTCCGGTGATGCGCAGTAAAATCGTAGAATGCCGCCTGCGGTTCTTCGACCAAAGTAAATCTCTCGAATCCGGCTTGCCGGGCGGCGCTCACGGTCAATGCCCGTGCGACTTCGTCAAACGATGCTGGCACCGTAATGACCACCTCCTGCGCCGCCAGTGGGGAATCGGGATGAGCGGCGTTCCAGGCCGCGGCGATATGGGCTAAAAACATCGCTGACGCGGTCACGGGAGAAACCTTTGATACTTCAGCGGGCGCGCCCCACGGCAGAATTGGGGCGGAACGATCCACACCGGCGTGGCACAACCAGCTTTTTGCCGAGGCGATCAACCGGCCCGGCACGCGTGCACCCTGCCACCGGGCGAAGGCGCCCGCGATCAGGCGGGGTGAAGTTCCCCAAGGCAACTGCGTGGAGTCGGGCGGCAGCTCGTGCTCACCAGCGACATAGAGGCAGGAGGGAAGCAAAGGCAGCCCGACAACTTCGCCGGGGCGTTGCAATTGCGGAATTGCAAAATCGATGACTGCGGCGTCCGCCCCCTGCGCGGGATTCGCAAACGCCGCGGCGCAATTGGTGGTGCCGAGATCAATGCCAACGATGTAGGAAGCGGCCGACATTGAATAAATGGATGGGGAGATATAAGGGACTCGCCGGAATGGGTCGTGTTTAAGAGATTTACTCCTTCATCCGCACATTCAATTCGAGCTTCCAGCGCCCTGCCCCACTCTTTTCCAGGCAGCGCAGTTCGAGGGTGCCAATCTCCGTGACGGCCGCCTGCAAATTTACGGGCACCAACTCGTCCTTATCCGCCCTTGCTGGCAACGTGGTTTCGATCGGCGCGATCTCTTCAAATTCATCGTTATCAACCACGTCGTCGACCATCACGCCTACCCGGTCGTCCCGCCGGACCGAACTGGAGAAGAATCGGAAACGGGTGGGTTCACCGACGACCAAGCCAAATTCCTGCGGCGGCACATCCGCTTGGGTGCCTTCTTCCATGCCAAAAGGCGCGACGCAGAGCGCCTTCACCGGCGGTTCCATGCCCGGCACGGCCGGCATGGCAGTCTCTACTCCCACATAATAGGCTCGCGCCGTGCCACCCCGGATGCGCAGTCCATGTCCATGCCGGGCCCAGCCAAAATAGGCCGCGCCGCGTGCGACCGCGAGGTCCAACTCCGCCCCGGCCAGCTCCCGGGCCGGCTGGCCGCCATCCGCCGCCAGCCAGTCGTTCAGAACTTCCAAAATCCGATCCTTGAGCGCTGCGGCTTTAAACACGCCGCCGTTAAATAGAATGGCCGTTGGATGCACAAACTTTCTGTCGGCCACCTGAACCGGCGCGTCCTCAGTCGAAGCCATTGCTTGCCTTTGGCGGGTGAGGAAAGCCGCCAAATGGCGGGTAATTCCGGCGTCTTGCGCGTAGGGCAGAGCCATTTGTGCCAGACCAGTGCGACGCGCGTTTTTCGGGACGTCCGTCACGGCCGTTTTTGGAAAAAAACCGTCAGTCAATACCGCCGCCAGTTCAACCCGGCTCAGTTCAGCTTTGATGGTTCCTCCGATGAGTGAAGAACCCCGGCCGGGCACTACCAACGAAGTTTTCTCCAAGGTCGGATCCGCGAACATTTGTTCCTTGGCCTGACGGCACGCGAAAGTCAGCGCATTGAATTGCCAGGCATCGAGCTTTTTGCCGCCGGCGGCAAGCCGTAGATTCACGGTATGTGCCAGTGTGAGATCCATGTTGTCGCCACCCAGTAAAATATGATCGCCCACCGCAATCCGCGTCAGAGCGACCTCGCCCTCTTTGGCCGTCACGGCAATCAGCGAAAAATCACTGGTGCCACCGCCCACATCCACCACGAGCACCACGTCCCCGGGCTTGATATGTTTGCGGAAGCTTTCGCCCCGTTCTTCGAGCCACGCATAAAATGCCGCCTGCGGCTCCTCGATTAACGTGACGTTTTGCAACCCGGCCTGTTGCGCGGCTTTCAGGGTCAGATCGCGGGCGGCGGCATCGAATGACGCTGGCACCGTCAGAACCACTTCCTGTTCCGCCAGCTGGGCCTCTTGAAATTGAAAGTCCCAAGCCTCACGAATGTGGGTGAGATAGCGTGCGGCCACCTCAAGCGGGGAGATGCGTTGAACGTCGTCCGGCGTTTGCCAGGGCAGAATTGGCTCCAAGCGATTGACCCCGGCATGGCACAGCCAGCTCTTTGCCGACGAAACCAGCCGCGTCGGCACTTTGCTGCCATGCGAGCGCGCGAATTCACCGACGATGTATTTGCGATCTTTGCCCCAAGGCAAAGCGAGGCTGCCAACGGGAAACTCCTGATCATTGGGCAAATAAAGGAATGACGGCAGAAGGTTTTTGGCTTCGACCGTGCCAATCGCGGTGATTTGCGGGATGCCCAGCATGGTTTGCGCCGTGCCGCGAGCTTGAGCTTCGTCGAGCTTGAAATATGACACCGCACTGTTGGTGGTGCCGAGATCAATACCAATACTGAAACGAGACATAGTTGTGAAAGGCAAATTAAAGAGCGCGGAGGTTTATCTAGAGCTCCACTTCGGCAGCCACCAGCACGCGAGAATCCAGCGTTGCCGACACGGACGGTAAACGCACCGACGTCGCTTCCCAACCATGATGTTTAAGCGTACCCCGAAACGGCGGCTGGCCGGTTACATTGCCCGTGATCCGAATGCGTTGGGCATCGAAGCCAGCGGGAACGGTGATGCTTGCGCCTTCGGCATCCTTCAGGATCGGTTCCACCGTAAAATATTCCTTTAAGACCTTTTTGCAGCCGCTGTGAATCACGCGAGCCGCCGCGCCCACTTCCGCGTCGGAAAACGTGGCAACGTCTTCTTGGAGAAAATCGATCAGGCGGCCTTCTCGTTGCAACAAGGACAGCACGGTCAGGCCGGATGCGTGCAAACGTTCGGGCGGAAGTTCCACTGTCGCTGGTTTTACCGGTGCTGGG
>Ga0302140_10012998_pt1 | contig 10193 bp, 9 predicted proteins | sample I_Bog_E1_1_FD_202095 | JGI IMG/M metagenome (GOLD analysis project Ga0302140, IMG submission 202095) | Peat permafrost microbial communities from Stordalen Mire near Abisko, Sweden - I_Bog_E1_1 | ecosystem: Environmental > Terrestrial > Soil > Wetlands > Peat | place: Sweden: Abisko, Stordalen...
ATTGCCAAATTGGATCACGGCGTTGCCCGCCGCCAGCGTTGTGCTGGCAAAGGTCTGGCTGCTGGATGCGGCAGCACTGCCCAGGACATTTAACGTGGCGTTGCCCAGCGTCAGGGCCGAGGAAGCCGAAATGATGTTGGCCGCCGGTGCCGCAGCCTGGGTGAAATCCAGCGTGAGCGTGCCGTTGCTCACGGTGGTGGAACCGGTGTAAGTGTTGGCGGTGCTGAGGGTGACACTGCCGGAACCTTCCGCCGTGAGGCTGGCGCTCCCGCTGATTCCGCCCGTGCCGGCCAGAACATAGTTCCTGGCCGAGTTGGTGAACGTGACCGAGCTTGGAGCCACGGTGGAATTGAGCGTCACCGTGATGGGACTGGAAGCCGCCGTATCGGGAAAGGTCACGGCATCACCATCTTTGTAAAGTCCCCCCAGCCAGTTGGGCGTGCCCGTGTTCCAAACGCCGGAACCCGTGTTCCAAGTGAGCGGCGCGGTGCCGCTGGAGACCACGAGATTAATCGTTTTGCCGCTCTGCACCACCGTGGCGGTGACGCCGACCAGATTGATGGTCACGTTCGCGTTGGCGGTGGTCGGCGGAGTGCCGGAACTGGTGCCCGTCCAGGCGATGAGCGGATAGGTGCCGGTGGGAATGAGCGTGTTGCCGTTCAGCATCAGGCTCAGCGTGCTGGCAAAATTGATGTTCCCGCTGACATTGAGTGGCGCAACGGTGGTGCTCGGTGAGTTGGAGAAATTGAGGATCAGGACCGGCGAGCTGTCAACGAAGGTCAGGTTGTTGGTCAGGTTCCACTGGCCGCCAACCGTCGGCACATTTACGGAAAAAATGGTGCCGCCATTCAGGGTGATGGCGCTCAGGCTGGTGCCGCCGGCAACGACGGTGAGATTGGCCCCGCTCGCCACCGTGGTGGGTCCGCTGTAAGTATTGGCCGCCGAAAGCGTCACGGTGCCGTCATTGATGTTAAAGGCCCCGGTGCCGCGGAAGACTCCGTTGAAAGTCTCCGCCGCGCTGCCATTGTAATTCAAGGTGCCATTATTGGAAATGGTCCCCCCATAGATTCCAGTGGCCCCGCCCAACAAACCCCCGCTCATGATATTCAAGGTTCCGGCACTGATGATGGTCGCGCCGGTATAAGTGTTCACGCCGTCCAAGTTCATGGTCCCGGCACCCTGTTTATTCAGGCCGGTGTCGGTGGCCCCGTGGATGAAGCTGCCGGAAACATCCAGGTCCGGAGTGTTGCCGGTGGACGCCACATTAAATACGGTCCCGCCCGATTGGGACAACTCCACATCCGGGGCACTGATCGTGGAGGTTTGCGGGGCGGTGCTGGGAACCACCACGCCATCATCCAGGTCCCAGGTGCCGGTCGCGGCTTGATTGCCGGTGCCGCCGCAGGCCAGAGTTCCGCCGTTGAGGGTCAATACCCCCCGGATATGGACGGAGGTGCCGGCACCAGCATCGGACCCGCTCGCGGAAGTGAGCGTGCCGCCAGCATTGATGGTCACGGGCAGGCTGCCGACGGCAATCGAGGAGCCGGCCAGCGCATTATCCGAAAATGTGGTCACCGTGGCATTATTGCTGATGATCAGCATGCTGCTATGGCCAATGCCATTGGTGCCGGTGTTAAGAAACGGCCCCAAATTGAGCTGGCCACCGCCGACAATGGTGGGTCCGGTGTAAAACTCCCCCAAGGTAGTGGTGGCGTTGCTGAGGGTCAAAACCCCCGACTCGCCATTGGGATTCAAGACAATGCCGCCCGATCCGTAAATTAAACCATAGAGCGACAGCCCGCCAGCGGACAGCGAAAAGCTTTGATTGGCGGCACCCAGCTTGATGACGTCATTGATGGTCTGAATATTCCCACTGTATTCATTGATCACCGTGGCTGCGGTCGCCGTGCCCAGCGTGAAGCCAGCGCCAGGTCCCTGACCCGCAGCCGTTCCCGGGGCGATGGTGTAGGCGGGGGCATTGGCGGTGAAAGTGATGTTGGCGAACGTCCAGGAGTTGGTGCCGCCGATGGTAAGGTTATCGATCAAAGAATCCGCCACCGGGGTGGTGGCTCCGCCGGCACTGCTGTCCACGTCAAAGGTCAGGCTGTCCCCCGTGACGGGCGGAGTGTTGGCCCCGGTCCAATTTCCGCTGGAGCCGGTGCCCCCCCAGCTGACGCTGGTGCCGGCGGAATTCCAAGTGTCCACGCCGTTCGCGGCCTGGGCTGACGGCGTGGCTGACAGGACCAGGAGGATGGCCGGGACGAACAGCGCCTTCCGCGCCGGGTGGTTGCCAGGGAGGTTCCAAGTTGTCTGACGGCGTGGGTTTTTCATAGTCGGTTGGATTGACGCAAGGGCGTTGCGCTGTAAACAAGTGTTGTATGGGCCTCAGTTATTTGCTTAAGCCATTCAAAACCAGCAAGCGTGGCAACCATGGCAGTTGCCAAAACTCCTGAATGAAGGGGTTAATGCAGCCAGCGTACCACCAAGTTTTTGTTTGAAAATCGCCAGTTGTGGTTGCTTTCAAATGGGGGTCGCCAATTATGATGATACGGCTCAACCGGAAACCAGGCACGGGAAAGCCAGCGCAAGCCAACCACAGCTTGGAATTGACGCTGGCCGGCATTGCCCACAGAATTCAAGAAAGCATGGAAAATCCCGGGCCCGGAGCATTGAATTTGTTGGCGCAAATCCAAACACAAAATATAACATAACCGTATGATTGCGAACCCGGAACCCGTGGCGGCCGAATCCGCCGTTCCCACCTATCAACTTAAAATCGTCCTGCTCGGCACGGAGCCGTCCATCTGGCGCACGCTGCAAGTGCCCGGCCAGGCGAATCTCGGCTGGCTCCACGCGGTGCTGCAAACCGCGATGGGTTGGACCAATAGTCATCTGCACCATTTTCTCACCGCTGATGCGCGTTATGCGGACCTGCGTCGCAACGAAGACCCGGGGTTTGGCGACGAGGGCGATCGGGATGAGGCCCAGGCCACGCTGCGGCAAATAGCCCCGAAGGCAGGCGTGCAGTTTGGCTACGAATATGATTTTGGCGATTCCTGGGAACATGAGATCACCGTGGAGAAGATCCTGCCCCCGGCCTCGGGCACAACCGCGCTTTGTTTGGACGGTGCCCGGGCGTGTCCGCCGGAGGATTGCGGCGGCATCCGGGGATATTCGGATTTGCTGAAAGCCTTGAAGAATCCCAAACACCCGGAGCACAAAAGCATGAAGGAATGGATTGGCGGCGGCTTTGACCCGAAGGCGTTTGACAAAGCGAAGAGCAACCTCTGGTTGAGCAAACTCAAGTGGCCGCGCGTCACGGAGGCCCAATTGCGGAAGGTGCTCATGGGCCGTGACAATCACACAAAAAGATGAAATTTCCCTGGTTGCCATGAAACCCATCAAACTTTCCGAATTGGTCGAAACGCTTGAATTTGATTCCGTCGAGCACGTCACCAGCGTTGATTTGCAGAATGGCTGCGTGGTGTCGGTGGATTGTACCATCCTCAGCGCCGTGGAAGCGGATGACGAAGCGTCGCTGGGGGATTTGCCGGACTGGCAGAAACCGGAATTGGAAATCGCCCGGGCGATCGTGGGCGACTCGGGTGCGCGCTTTGTCGCGGCGCCGGCCAAGTTTGATTTTCACGAATATCGCCACATGGAGAGATTCATCGGCACGGTGGCTGACGCCGGGGCGGCGGAGCAATTATGGCGGGCGATCAAAGGCAAGGGCGCGTTTCGTTATTTCAAAGACACCGCCAGCCGGTTGAACCTCTTAAGTGCGTGGTATGAATATCGGGAGAAGGCGATGAAGAAATTCGTCGTCGCGTGGGCTGAGTCCCGCCAAATTTCGTTTGTCGATGACATGAAAAATTGACGAGCCACCCAGTAAAAGATTTTTCAACCACAGATGGATAAGCACAGGTGACAGGTGACGAAATGTCAGAACGGCGTTCTGGACCGGCTTTTCACCGGTCATTAATTGTGCGCTTTATGTGGTGCTTGAAAACCACGTTTTTAATCCGTGTTCATCTGTGTCCATCTGTGGTTAAAATTAATCATCCGGCATCGGGGAATGGATCAGGTGCCATGGGAAGATTCCCCTGGCCGAGGGTTGCTGGCGGTGGGTTTGTTTCCGCCGATTGGAGGGATTCTGCTGCTCAAAAAACCATGAAACCCCGACTCCTCCTGCGCCAGCCAAACTACGACCAGACCGGCAACGAAAACGCCTGCCAGCATCGGGCCGGGCTTTCGGAGCTGGAAATTTGCAGTTATGTATCTCATGAATAAATGGGAATGATCTCAGTTTTTGAACAGGGGCACGCGCACGCAAAACGCACTGCCGGCACCCAATTGACTCTGGACGGTCACCTCCGCGCCATGCGCGGTGCAAATGGATTTCACGATGGCCAGCCCCAACCCCGCGCTTTCGGCGTTGGTGGAACGGGTGGCATCCACCCGGTAAAACCGCTCGAAAATGTGGGGCAGATTCTCCGGCGCAATGCCGATGCCGTTATCCTTCACTTCCAGGCAGGCATGGCCGTTGACGGTGGCGACGCGCAGATGAATGGCCCCCTTGGCGGGCGTGTATTTGATGGCGTTGTCGAGCAGGTTCACCACCACCTGTTTGAAGCGCACCTCGTTGGCTTTCACGGGCGTCGGTTGCCCCGCCTCACACGTGATGGAAATGCCTTTGTCCTCGGCCAGCAGGCTCATTTGCTCGGCGGTGGTTTGGGCCAGTTCGCCCAGATCGAAACAGGTCCATTCGGAGGGGGCCTCACCGGCATCGAGGCGGGAGAGCGTGAATAACTGCTCCACAATCTTGCCCAGATGCAGAACTTCCTCCAACATGCTGCCAGCCCGTTCACGCAGCTCCGCCGGTAGCCGCGAATCCTCCGCTAGAATTTCGAGTTCCCCCCGCAGAATCGTCAGCGGCGTGCGCAAATCGTGGGAGGCGTCGGCGACAAACCGTTTGGAATTTTGAAAGGCATCGTCCAACCGCGTGATCATGCGGTTGAGGGAAACCGATAATCGTTCCAGTTCATCGCGCGTATGGGAGACCGGCAAACGCTCACTGAGATTGTATTGCGTGATGCGCTCGGCGGCGCGCGTGATCTGTTCGACCGGGGACAAGGCGCGGCGCACCAGCAAATAGCCACCGGCGGTGATGGTGATGACCGCCAGCGGCAGCCCCAAGGCAAGCTGCAAAAACAAGTGGTTGAGCATCGTATCCACCGGATCCAGCAGGGAGCCGAATTCCACGATGTATTCCGGGTTGCCGGCGGACTTGAAATGCAGCGCGGCAATGAGCAGGCTGTTCCCGCCCGACAATCGCACCTTGCGTGAAAATTCCGCCGCCTGCGCTTGTGGCAGCATGGGAACCTCCGCCGGGTCGAAACTGCCGTCTTTGGGCGCGCCGGAAATATAAATGTGCGTGCCGTCGGCGCGCGTGATGCGGATGAAGCGGTCGTTGGCTTCGGGCTCATACCAGTCTTTCGTCTGCCGCGCCACCGCCGCCTCGCCGCTGTCCTTGACATGCACCAGCAACGTGTTGGCAATCTGCCGCGTGCGGCGGAGCTGGGAGGCCCGCAGGTCGTTTTCAAGAAAGCGCCGCAGATCAAGATACAAGGACGCACACAGGAGCAGGAATATCCCGGTCAGCAAACCGGCATGCCAGGCCACCAACCGGAAACTGATGGAGCGCAGGTTCATGGCTGCGACCCGTCACTCAAGCTGTAGCCGACGCCCCGCACGGTGCAGAGCAGTTTGACCGGATGCCCGTCATCCAGTTTTTCCCGCAAATGTCGCACATAAACGTCCACGATGTTGGTCAGGCCTTGAAAAGTTTGATCCCAGACGTGCTCAATGATCATGGTGCGCGAAAAGACCCGGCCCGGCTGCGTCGCCAGATATTCCAGCAGCGAATATTCCTTGGCGGTCAGGTCAATTTTCTTCCCGGCGCGTTTGACATTTTGGGACAGCCGGTCAATTTCCAAGTCACCGATGCGCATCAGGCTGGAACGATTAAGCGGTCCGCGCCGCAACAACGCCTTCACCCGCAGCAGCAGTTCCGCGAAGGCGAATGGCTTGGTGAGGTAATCGTCCGCGCCCGATTCAAAGTGTTTGATTTTGTCGGCGACACCATCGCGCGCCGTGAGCATCAGGATGGGCACCAGCGAATTTTTTTGCCGGACCCGTTCGAGAATCTCCGTGCCGGTCAATCCGGGCAGCATCAAGTCGAGGATGATGACATCGTAATTGTAAGTGTTGGCGGATTCCCAACCGCTTTGACCGTCGTGGCAGACATCCACGGCAAAGCGCTCCGCCTTGAGGCCGCGCGCAAGGATGTCGGCCACTTTCTTTTCATCTTCCACAATCAAGATTCGCATACCGTGACAATGTTCCACAAAGAATCGACGATGCCAATCCGGGTTAACCCGTTGGACTATCCGCGCCAGCCAATGATTTGCCCATCCGGCAAGCGCACTGTGTTGGTTTGATCAAACGGGGAGGCGTTGCGCCAGGAACGGCCGCCCTCAAGGTGCAAGACGGTGGTTTGCCTTGGCGCGATATTCACTGGAATCGTCAGGAGCCCATAGCCATTGGCCCGGGCGCGCACATTGTATTGACCAGGGAGGAGCTCAACCGGCACGGCCTCCTGGAGCAGGGTCCCGGAATCATTATGGACTTGCTGGAGCAATTTCCCATCGGCGGAAAGGATTTTGTAATCGGAATACTCCGGGCGGTTGGGATCGCGGGCGTTAAAGTCGGCGTTGACCGCGTACGCCGAATAGACCAGCAGCGTGCCGCTGGTTGAAGCCACTGGCGACGACGGTGACAGCGGCGGCCCAACCCGGTCGAGAACGAGCTTGGTTTGATCCGTGGTGCAGCCCGATAAAGTCGCGCCGACCGTGATGGCCGTTAAAACGATGAGTGTTTTCATGTGGTTTTCATTGTTGCCGCCACAGTATCGTCGCGGTTTTATGGCAGGGACAGTTTCTGAATGTATTTTAATGCTGGGTTAAGCCGGGTTTAAGGATTGCGCAACTGGAACACCGGGGACCACGGATAAAACAGCGTGACGGGCAGGCGGCGCATCCGCGCAGCGTTCAGCCGTATCAGGCAGGGATAATGAAAAACGCGTCCGCCGGGAGCACCGGCGGACGCGTGGCTTGAAAGGCAGCGGTTTATTTGGCCGCGTTGGTGCTGGTCGGGACCAGGCCGCCGGCTTCCGGCGTCACGGTTTTGGCCGGGGCGGTCGGAGCGTTGGCGGGAACCAAGGGAGCGGGCGCGGCCATCTGCCGCTGCTTTTGTTCCACGAGATTGGTGAAATCCGTTCCATTGCTTTCCTTATGCACGTAGCCCTGCATCAACCCCAACAGGAGGCACAATGCCAGCATGCAGCCGGCCGCCCCCCCGGTGATCTTGGTCAGGAGGTTGCCGGAACCCGCGCCAAAGAGCGCGTCCGCCGTGCCGGCGCCAAAGGCCATGCCGGCCCCGGCGTCCTTCTTCGGCAACTGCACCAGGACCAGCAGGATGAGGAACAGGCAGTTCAACACCAACACGAACGTAAACAAACCGAGGACAAAAATCATAATAGCGGAAGGTTATATGGAATTCTTGACGATGTCAGCAAAACTTCTTGCCTCCAGGGAAGCCCCGCCGACCAGGGCCCCATCCACATCCGGCTGGCTCATCAGTTCCTTGGCGTTGTTGGGTTTCACGCTGCCGCCGTACTGGATGCGCACCTTGCGGGCGACCTCGGCGTCAAACATGGCGGCGATCACCTTGCGGATGAACTTATGGGCCTCCTGCGCCTGCTGGGTGCTGGCGGTTTTGCCGGTGCCGATGGCCCAGACGGGTTCATAGGCAACGACGGTTTCGATCATCTGTTCCTTGGTCAGGCCGGCGAGGCTGCCGCGCACCTGGGTTTCCAGAACCTTTTCCGTCTGGTTGCCTTCGCGCTCGGCCAGGGTTTCGCCCACGCAAACGATCGGCTTGAGGGCCGCCGCATGCACTGCGGCCGCCTTCCTGGCAACGAGCGCGTCGGTTTCCTTCTGGAACTGCCGGCGTTCGCTGTGGCCCAGAATGACGTAGCGCACGGAGAATTCCTTCAACATGCCGGCGCAGATTTCGCCGGTGAACGCGCCGAAATTGTGCTCGCTCATGTTCTGGGCTGCGAGCCGGAGGTTTGAATCAATGATGGCCTTGGAGACGGATTCCAGCGCGGTAAAGGGCGGGGCCACCACGACGTCCACTTCTTTGATGTTGGCCAGATCGCGCTTCAAATCATTGACCAGAGTGAGCGCCTCGGCCACGGTTTTATTCATCTTCCAGTTGCCGGCGATAATCAATTTACGTTCTTTTTTCATGATAAAAATATGTGGGATTCTATCGCAAAGACGCCGAAGGTCAAAGGCGTCTTTGCGATTTTGCTTTTTTCCAGGTGGTTTACCGGTCGGACAAAGCCGCCACCCCGGGGAGTTCCGCGCCTTCCAGGAATTCCAGGCTCGCGCCGCCGCCGGTGCTCATGAAGGTGACCTGGTCGCCGAGTTTGGCCTTGTTGATGGCCTTGACGCTGTCGCCCCCGCCAATAATGCTCTTGGCCCCATGCTGTTGCGTGGCGGCCACCACCGCTTGGGCGACGGCGTTGGTGCCGGCGGCAAACTGTTTGTTCTCGAACAAGCCCATGGGGCCGTTCCAGAGGATCGTCTTGGCGCCGGCCACTTCGGCGGCGTAGGCCTTGACCGTGGCCGGCCCGATGTCGAGGCCGGCGGTGCCTTCCGGCACGTTGAGATCAGAGCTGACGGTCGGATTTTGGAATTCGATCACGGGCTTGCCCTTTTTGTCGAGCTGGTCGGTTTTGACCGGCGTGGCCACCACGTCGTCCACCGGCAGGAGAAATTTCACGTTTTTGGCCCTGGCCTTGGCGAGCGCGGACTTGGCCGTCTCAATCGCGTCCGGTTCCACCAGCGATTTGCCGGTCTGATAGCCCTGCGCCAGCCGGAAGGTGTAGGCCATGGCACCCCCGATCAAAATGGTGTCGGCTTTTTCGAGCAGGCGGTCAATGACCTTGATCTTGTCGGAAACTTTCGCGCCGCCGAGGATGACCACGAACGGCCGGACCGGGTGGTCCAGTTCGTCGCCCAGGAATTTCAATTCGCGTTCCATCAACAGGCCGGCGGCACATTTGCCGCCGCGCTTGGCCACCAAGCGGGCCACGCCTTCGGTGGAGGCATGCGCGCGATGCGCCGCGCCAAAGGCGTCGTTCACATACACATCGGCCACTTGGGCCAGCTTTTCCGCGAACGCGGGGTCGTTGGCTTCCTCTTCGTTGTAATAACGGACGTTTTCGAGCAGGGTCACGTCGCCATTTTTCATGCCGGCAACCACCTGCTCGACCGATTCGCCGATGCAATCATCCACGAAGGCGACCGGTTGGCCGAGGAGCTCCTGCAATTTCACGGCCACCGGGCGGAGGGACATCGTGGCTTCGCGCTTGCCCTTGGGGCGGCCCATGTGAGCGGTGAGAATCAGCTTGCCGCCTTTTTCGATCAGCAACTTGAGGGTGGGCAGGGTTTCGACGATGCGCGTCGAATCGGTGATCACCATTTTGCCGTCTTGTTCTTCGAGCGGCACGTTGTAATCCACGCGCATGAAGACGCGTTTACCTTTGACATCGAGATCGCGGACAGTGAGTTTGGCCATAATATAAAATTGTTTGTATTTACCTTGTAAGCAAGGCGGTTAATTTTAACAGAGGTGGCGCGCCAGTAAAGTGAATTTGCGGGATGAGCATTGGTTCAGGGGCGCAAGGCGTGATCAAAACACGGGGCAACCCGGGGCGACGCGGCGAGATGGATTGGAGGCGCGGGTAACATGTTGTAAAAACAGGCACTTGCAGAATTTATTTCTTAAAAGTTTCAAGCCGGGAAGCCGAATGGTGCTGATACAGGAAGAAACGGGAGGCAGCTCTGGGTATGACCACCCCTCACCCTCAATCCCTCTCCCCGTTGAGGGGAGAGGGAAGCCAATGGCGATGCGGCCGGGCATCTTGGGCGTTTTGGCTGCGAGCGTAACAGACTTACGAACAGTCACTTGCATAATGGGTTTCTTAAGGGTTTCAAGTTTCAAGTGTGCCGCAAGAGTTTGGATGGCGACGGCCGCGGAAAGCTCCGGTGGTTGGATGCCAA
>Ga0302140_10012999_pt1 | contig 10191 bp, 13 predicted proteins | sample I_Bog_E1_1_FD_202095 | JGI IMG/M metagenome (GOLD analysis project Ga0302140, IMG submission 202095) | Peat permafrost microbial communities from Stordalen Mire near Abisko, Sweden - I_Bog_E1_1 | ecosystem: Environmental > Terrestrial > Soil > Wetlands > Peat | place: Sweden: Abisko, Stordalen...
GACGGGTAGCAAACCGTATCGCTCAGGCGAAAATTAACAGTTTGAATGGGAGGGAATACAAGTTAAATGCGAACAACGGGGTGAATGCGCTGCATGGCGGACCTGTGGGGTGGGGGAAGAGGGTGTGGGAGGGTCCGAAGTTGGTTGAGAAGAGAGGGATAACGGGATTGGATGGAGGGGAACTGGGGAAGGGGTTTGAGGGGGGAGAGAGTGTGAGGTTTGAGTTGAGGAGTCAGGATGGTGATGAGGGGTATCCGGGGACTGTGGATGTTAGTGTGCTGTATACGGCGGGCACGCAGGTAAAGGATGGCAAGGAGGTGAGGGTGTTGGGTATTGAGTATGAGGTTAAACTTGTGGGTGATGAGGTTGAGGAGACGGCTGTTAATGTTACGAACCATTCGTGAGTTAGCTTTGCTCTTGATGTGCACGGGAGGATTATTGCTGATGGGGATAGGTATTTCAATTTGACGGGCAAGGATACCATTGAGGGGACCGAAGTTACCCTTTGTTCCGCGCATTACCTGCCAGTCGACGAAGGCGGTATCCCGACTTCCAGCTCCACGGGGATATATCCCGGCGTCACGGAAAATAAAAGCTTTACCTTAGGACCCGTGGAGCCGGATATCGATGATTGCTTCGTCGTCGACCCGTCACAGGCCTCTTCAATCCCACTCGATACTCGTTCTTCACCGTTAACCAAGGTCGTCACCGCGTACCATCCGGACACGAAGATCCATCTCGAGGTTCTTACCACGGAACCGGCGTTCCAGTTTTATACGGGCAAGTATATTGAGGTGCCTGAGGTGGAGGGAGTTAAGGCGAGAGGACCGAGAAGTGGGTTTTGTGTTGAGCCTAGTCGGTATGTTAATGCAGTTAACGTGCCTGAGTGGAAGGGCCAGGTTGTGTTGAAGAAGGGGGAAGTTTATGGAAGCAGGATTGTGTATCGGGGGTGGAGTGATGAGTGATTTGAAAGGGGCAGTTCTTGGATTAGAAGGGTTAGACGAGGAAAAAGTAATCTGTGATGACTGTAGCTCTTGTCAGAATACCCCGCGATGGCAGCGGCATTGGCAACTTGTGCTATTGCTTTTGAAGCAATGACCGAGCTTCCTTTGGCATAACAGTAGAGACTGCTTGAAAGGAGTCGACGATCAGAATAAAAAGATACCGAGCAACTCGGAAATGAGTGCTCAAGAAGTAACCCGAGTCCTCACTCACATAGCGTCACATGACTCGCCCCAAACAGCCTCGGCATCTCCGTGTCCAGCACCGGCACAACCCATGCCACTTTCGTCATAGGGCTCAGTCCGTCCATTTGTCGCAAACGGCCTTTTCACATGTAAAAGGCCTCGGGGACCAATCGCAGCGCGCGGAAATAATAAAACAATGCAACACATGACAGAGTGTGGAGAGGTTCCTGACCGGCAGCTGATGCGGTCTGGGGATGGCGCTGGAATGCGAGCGCCGCCGGGGACATGTGAAAGTGAAGGCGCGCGTGAGACCGAGCTACGATGCGACTGTATATTTGCCAGTCCCGAATCTTCCTCCTTCTTAACTCCCTCCGCAAACCTACGAACGAAGAGTGATTGCTTGTGTGTACCTCCTTCTTTTTCTTGATACGCTGGTTTATTAGGTTGATTGGCCACAGAGATTGCGATTGGCATAGATTGATACACAGGATGTCGAAGACCTTCTCGCAAGCAGACGTCGCGGCGCACAACAAGCCAAACGACCTGTACATCGTCGTTGACGAGGATGTCTACGACCTAACGACATTCCAAGATGAGCATCCAGGTGCGTATTTCCCCAATGTCACGCACGGAGGAGAGGTGGGCTGACAGCGCTCTCGCAGGCGGCAAGAAGATCCTCACCCGCGTGGCCGGCAAGGACGCCTCGAAGCAGTTCTGGAAATACCACAACGAAGGCATCCTCAAGAAATACAAGGGCAAGCTGCAAGTCGGTTCGCTAGACAGTAAGAAGGCGTCTGCTCCGCCGGCAGAGGAAAAGAAGGAGACCGCGCTCGCGAAGCCGAAGGCTGAGAGCGGCGCCGTAGTGCCTGTGCCTGCTGCTGCGCCGGAAAGAGAGATGCTGGAGGCCCTCGACCCCTTTGGAGACTTGATCCCATTCGCGGATCCAAGTTGGTACCAAGGCGTAAGTCCCCTGCTTCCCTTCCCGGAGTTATCTCCGTGCTGATGGGAATAGTATCACTCACCCTACTTCAACGAAACGCACGCCGCGCTCCGAGAGGAGATCCGCGAATGGGTCACCAACGAGATCGAGCCCTTTGTCGGCGAGTGGGACGAGGCTCGCAAGGTGCCGGATGAGATATACAAGGCGATGGGCACGCGGGGTTACCTGGCTGGTCTGATGGGCATGCATTACCCCGCTGAATACACCAGCAATCGCATCAAGTCTGTGGCGCCCGAGCAGTGGGATCTCTTCCACGAGATGCTGCTCACGGACGAACTCTCGCGCGCTGCTTCGGGTGGGTTCGTCTGGAACGTGATCGGCGGCTTCGGCATTGGGTGTCCGCCGCTTGTGAAGTTCGGGAAGAAGGAACTCGTGAAGAGAATCCTGCCTGAGATCTTGAATGGCGATAAGAGAATCTGCTTGGCGATCACCGAGCCGGATGCGGGCAGTGATGTTGCGAATCTGGGCTGTGAAGCGGTGTTGAGTGAGGACGGAAAGCATTATATTGTCAACGGCGAGAAGAAGTGGATCACGAATGGCGTGTGGTGTGATTATTTCACTACAGCGGTCCGCACTGGGACCAAGGAGAGCGGCATGAACGGTGTCTCGGTGCTGCTCATCGAGCGATCATTCGGCGGCGTGAGCACGCGGAAGATGGACTGCCAAGGCGTATGGTCGAGCGGGACAACATACATCACATTCGAAGACGTGAAAGTGCCAGTTGAGAACCTGATTGGGAAGGAGAACCAAGGTTTCAAAGGCACGTCCTCCCTCCCTAAAACATCCCCAAAACATCCTACTAACAACTTTGTAGTTATTATGACAAACTTCAACCACGAGCGCATCGGCATCATCATCCAATGCATCCGCTTCTCGCGCGTCTGCTACGAGGAATCAGTCAAGTACGCCCACAAGCGCCGCACCTTCGGCAAGAAGCTCATCGAGCACCCCGTCATCCGCCTCAAGCTCGCACACATGGCGCGGCAGATCGAGGCCTCGTACTCCTGGCTGGAATCGCTCATCCACCAGATCAGCAACATGCCCGAACAGCTCGCCATGTTGCGTCTCGGAGGCCCGATTGCGGGTCTCAAAGCACAGGCTACGGTTACCTTTGAGTTCTGTGCCAGAGAGGCGAGCCAGATTTTTGGTGGATTGAGTTATTCGAGAGGTGGCCAGGGAGGCAAAGTTGAGAGGCTGTATAGGGATGTTAGGGCTTATGCTATTCCGGGGGGCAGTGAGGAGATTATGTTGGATTTGAGTATCAGGCAGAGCTTGAGGGTGGGCAAGGTTATGGGGATGAAGCTGTAGGGGTGAATTTGGATAGGTGGTAGGTTGGAAAAAGGGTGGGATTGTATTTTAGAAGCCTTTTGCATGGTTCTGGGACGGTGTCAGGAGATGGGGGATGGAAATATGACCTCCTTTTTGAATCTTTCGCTTTAAATGCCGTTGAAGGGAGCACGATTGTCTCGACTTTCCTTGCACGTTAGAATTCTATGAGATTCGGCTTGGTAAGTTAGATGAGAGAAACTCGAAGCTTTCGTCCGATCTATCATCTATGCCCCGTGGCAAGTGCCTATCTCGGCAACTTGCCTCTGATATTAAGATGGATACCAGCACAATTCTCATCTAGTCATGGACCCAGAGAGTGAATCCCATCTGAACTCTTCCTTGGTCGTACCAATTCTCTGAGTGGTACAAACGTACAGTGGGCAATAGGGGAAAGGGAACAGTCACATATACGGGGAGCTAATCCGGCGAGGCCATTCCTGGTCAGTGCTAAAGATCTCCTAAACATGTCTTCATGTTCAAGAGGTCTTGAATAGGGTCTTGAATGGTCAATCACGTGTTGACTCTTTGCAATCCCCCCACTGTCTTAGCGTCAAGCCTACCGAAGCTTGTCTCATGACAACGTCTCCTTTCTCTGTCTCCATCAAAAACTACGCAAGTTCGATTCATCACAGTCCACGTAATGTAAACACGACAAGTCCACTGATTTATTCTGCGTAGAATTGCAGAGAGAGCTCTGCTCTGCTGTGCCGTGCTTTCTTCGATCCTCGCTATCTCCACCAATGCTCAAAAGGAGCCAAGTGTGTGCACCTAGCCGTCGCTAGCACCCGCGACTTTGTTTCTCTTCAACTCAAACCTGTTTCCACTCACTGATGAGTCGTCTCGTGAGGCAGCATGAGTATATTGAAGACGAGTGTCTACAGATGATCAGCTTGGCGAGACCGATGTTACCTCGATGGATGTCGATCCAAGCCAATTTTGGGCTTGCTGTCTCCGCAATTCCTTCATAAACTCACTTTCTTTTTCTCGCTGTAGTTGGGACGTATTTAAGACAGCATCATGGACAATATAGATATCCCGTTCTCCTTCTCCTTTCCCCTCTCTCTTCCTTCCACAGCACTTCGCACCTCAATGTGCAGACATTCCTAATTCAGCACACTCTTTTGTTTCCGTGCATCGGCAATGCATATCTTATCACTCTTTCTGAGGTCCGGCATCGCGACGAAGCTAGCCGTCCTCTCGTTAATGGCCTCAACTGCGACGCTTCAGTACACGCTGACCACAACCTATACTGGCACCACATTCTTTGACAACTTCGACTTCTACACCGTGAGTCTGAAATCCTGCTTTACTTGATGTATTCTGACAACTACAGGGCCCTGATCCTGGGTTTGTCAAGTAAGTTGCTTCGCGGAGTGGAAGAGAGAGCTGACAGGATAGTTACATGAATCGTGAGGACGCAATTGTGGCTAATTTGGTATCTCACGACGGAAATGGGGTTTCTTATATATATACCGACACAGACCCATCATGGCTGTCGGGTCTGCCACCTAATGCGATCCGAATCACCTCCAAAGCCGAGTTAACACATGGACTGTTTGTTGCTGTGGTCAATAATATGCCAGGTGGCTATTGCGGTATCACTTCTACATGTGAGTGTCCAGAAATACTCTATGGCGATATCTGACAAGAGATAGATGCCACTCAAGGACCAAATGCCGCTTCAGGTACCCGCTTCGGAATGAGAACTCGAGATATATACTGACAAGCCCAGGAGCAATCTACATCAGCGCCGGCGTCAGCGAGCAAGCCGTCAATGACATCTCACTCTTGACGTACGTCCCCCTTTCCGCCGTTACTCCCAAGGCTAATTCCCCCCAGCTCCGGCACCTGCACCATCTCTGGCTCAACCCAATCCGGCACGCTCCAAACAACCAACTGCTCCGCCCCAGACGGCTGCCTCGTAACAGACGACTTCGACGGGCCCCTCTCGTACGGGGACCCCTTCAACCAAAACAACGGCGGCATCTACGCGACGTCCTGGGATAGCAGCGCTATTAAAACATGGTTCTGGCCGTCCAGCGTCCCTCTCCCCTTCGATATCACGTCCTCCACGCAAGATCCCAGCACATGGGGCCTCCCCGTCGCAGATTTCGAGGGCTGCGACATCGATGCCCACTTCGCGAATAACAAGATCGTGTTTGATACTGATATCTGCACTGCTGCTGCCAATACGGCTTTTGCTGCTTATCCTGTCTGCACGAGCCAGGCGAATACGTGCCGGGAGTTTGTGGAGAGTCAGCCTGGTGTGTATGATTCGGCGTAGGTAGATTTCTGATTTCTTGAAAGTAGTGTGCTGATGCGTGTAGATACTGGGCTATTGCCGAAATTCTTATTTTTGAGACTGCGGCTACTGTGATGTTGTCTACATCGTCCGCGGTGAGCTCGTCACTGAGCTCTTCATCGCAAAGTTCTACCGGCTCATCGACCACCAGCAGTCTCTCGCAGACAGGGGCCCTATCATCGTCCAGTAGCTCTCTAGTATCTCTATCGAGTTCCGTTAGCTATTTGGCGTCAACCTCGAGCTCGGCACCAAGAGCGGCTATGTCCACCAGTCAAAGCATTGCAGGAAGCATGTCAACGCAGGGGTCTACCGCTCTGTTGACTACAAGCAGTCTCTCGCAAGAAATTAACCCGACCTCGTCCACCAGCTCTCTAGTGTCTACTTCGAGCTCCGTCAGCTACTCAGCCTCCATTACGAACTCGGCTCCAACAGTAGCAAGCTCGTCAGCGCAGACTTTTACTGACTCATCGACCACGCAAGATATAGTCTCAGTTTCGTCTAGCAGTTCTCTTATATCCTCATCGAGTTCCGTCAGCTATTCAGCGTCAACCTCAAGCTCACTACTATCATCGGATACTCCCACTAGCCAAAATATTGCAGCAAAATCTTCAACGCAGGGTTCTGTTGCACCATCGACTACCAGCAGCCACTCAACGTCAACTTCGAGCTCGGTACCGACCGCGGCTCCTTCGAGTAGCCAAAGCTTTGAGGCGAGTTCTTCGACGCAAAGCTCTGCCCCCTCGACTTTTCTACCGCAAGCAGCTACGTCCTCCTCGAGCTGCTCTCTGGCGTTTCTATCAAGCTCGGCCAGTGAATCAGGGGCCCCTTCGAGCACCGTTAACAACTCAGTGTCGATTTCAAGCTCGGAACCAACGGCCGCTGCCTCGACTAGCCGAAATGTTACAGCAAGCTCTTCAACTCAAAGTGCAGCTGCTTTGTCGACCATTTCTTCACAAGCAGCCTCATCTTTAACGAGTGGCTCTCCAGCATCTAGATTAAGCCTTACCAGCGATCCAAGTTCTGTCCTGAGCTCCTTTAGCTTCTCAGTGTCCACTTCGAGCTTTGATTCAATGGCGCCTGCATTGACAAGCCAGAATATCGCAACGAGCTCTTCAACGCAAGATTCTGTCGCCTCATCAACTTTGCTCCCACAGCTCGTCGCTTCATCCTCATCATTATCGAGTAACCTGCCCGGTTCTCCATCGACTTCCACCTACTTGGAGGCAACTTCTCCAAGCCAGATTGCAGCAGCTACCTCTGAAGTTCCAGGAGCATTATCAAGCAGCTATACAGCTTCTTCATCTTCGTCCGCTTTGAACCTGCCAACAACAGGGGCTATTTCGACTAGCCAGAATGTTGCAATAAGCTCTTCAACACAAGGTTCTGCCGCTCCCTCATCTACGCTTCTCTCGCAAGCTACCTCGTACTCATCGAGCAGCTTATCCGGTTCTATATCGAGGTCAGGGTTTCTTTCGAGGTCCCTCGGCTCCTCCGTATCGTTCTCGGATTCCAGTGCCCCAGTAGCTGCCCTGTCATCCTCAAGCAGATTATCCGGTTCTCCATCGACCTCTTTTAGCCCTATCTCTCTTTCGGCCTCCACGAGCTCCTTTCTTTCAAGCAGCCCAGATTCTTCCTCATCGACTGTCCTCCTTGAAGGTGCTACAAGCTCTTTGATACAAAGCTCTACCGCCTCGCCGACTATCATCCCACAAGCCTCCTCAAGCAGCCTATTCGGTTCTCCATCGACCTCTTTTGGCCCTAGCTCTCTTTCGGTCTCCACGAGCTCCGTTTCTTCAAGCTTAAGCAGTCTAACTACTGTCTCGTCGATGGTGTTCCCTGCGACCTCCAGCTCTTCAACTCAAAGTGCAGCAATTTCATCGAATATCGTCTCACAAGCCTCCTCAAGCAGCTTGCCTAGCTCTTCATCGCCTAGCAACTCTGTATCTATTGCAATTTCTCTCGGTAATTCTCCTTCAAGCTCGAGTACCCCAACATCAACTATTACCCCTCAGGTTACCACTGGCTCCTCAACCCAAAGTTTAGCTGCTTCATCGGCTTTCGTCCCAACCGCCTCGCTCTCGTCGAGCAATTTCCCAGGTTCTCTATCTAGCGACGCTGGATCTGTTTCGAGCCCTTTAAGTCACTCTCCTAGCTCCAGCGCTCGTTCTAGTGCCTCGTCAATTGTTCTCCCCGGTTTTACTATAAGCTCTTCAACTCAAAGTTCGACTTCAACATCGTCAGTTATCTCACGGGCCGTTGCCTCTTTAAAGCAGAACTTCTCTGTTTCATCGACTATTCTTCCGACACTGGCGAGCTCTTCAATTCGAAATTCTTCCTTGTCGACTCTTATGCCTGCCGCCGCCTCCTCAACCCAGAGCCTCTCTGCTTCATCGACTATTCTCCCAGGAGCTGCCGCGAGCTCTTCAACTCAAAGTCTAGTTGCATCATCAACGGCATCAACTCCGATACCCACAATCGTCTCGATTGTTGATGCATACAGCTACGCAGGTTGTGTCAATGACACCCCTTCGCGTATTCTGACCGGTGCTCACACCGCATACGATACCATGACGCTCGAGTCCTGTGCCTCGGATTGTGCGAGCTTCCAGTACTTCGGCACAGAGTACGGGAACGAATGTAAGTTCCCATGTAGTCCAAAGCCTCTTCACAGTCCAAATCAACTAACAAATGTAAAGGCTACTGTGGAGACTCCTTCGCTGGTACAGCAACACCTGAAACAGACAGCTCATGCTCATCCCCTTGTTATGGCAATGCAAACGAGTTGTGTGGTGGACGCCTGCGCTTGAGTCTTTACGAGCTTACTGCTGCCCTCCCTGCGTCTTCCTCGAACGCAGCTACCAGCTCTGCTGCTGCCTCAAATTCTGCATTGTCCTCAGATGCCTCATTGTCCACTGTCTCAGGATCTACTGCGCCTACAAGTTCATTCTCCCTTCCTTCAGCCTCTGGATCTGGAATCAGCTTGATCTCAACAACCTCAATGGCCCGCGGCCCACCCCAAGTGACCCCCTACCCATCCCTGATACTCTCAACAGTCTACAGCACAAGAATCTACACCATCACCTCCTGCGCCGCAACCGTGATCGACTGCCCCGCCCGCATCGGTTCCGTAACCACAGACATAATCTCTCTCTACACCACCTACTGTCCAGGAAACCCCGCTCCCACACCAACTCGATTAGCTGTCAGCATGATCACAACAGTAGTAGTGACATCCTATGTCGATTACTGCCCAGACAATAGCCAGCTAAGCACGATCATCACTTCAGCCACTCTCACGATTCCCGCGCCCATGGGTGCTGGACAGATGACCGAGGCGCTAATTCCTATGCTCACAACGACTAAAACTGCCGTCCTTTCAGGAACGAGCACGGAATTGACTTTGACGATTCTGTATGGAGCAGCAGAACCCACGCTCACTACAATTTCTACCCCGGACGTCACGCCGGAACCAGTATCTTTAATCACAGTCCAAGTACTTCCGCTTCAGAGCATGCCCATTCCTGCGGTCTCAGTGTATCCCGCTGCTAGTAACTCCACGGTGAACGCTAGTGTTGCGAGCGTGAGTGTGGCAGGGCCGAAGCAGAGCGTTATTTTGGGGATTGCGAATGAGGCGTGGGGATGGAGTTTTGGGACTGTATTTGTTGCGCTAGGGGCTGTAGTTCTTGTTTTGTAGGCTTGTGGTATGGATTGAGGATTCGAAATGGATTTCTTTTGTGGTTTTCGAGGGTTGGGGGAGGGGGCGGGGGGATTGACGAAGTTAATTGATGGCTTGTATTCATATGGGAGTGTATGCGAATGAAATTTTGTCGCCTAGGATTGCAGCGGCTTGTGTGCTTGCAAGACTATAAATGAGGTTATAGCCTATAGAGTCATAATTATGACTTCGCTCAAGGAGCTTACATTGTGGGAAGGAAGCTGATTGAAATTTAAATAACAGTTCAGAAATAGATAGCAAGTGATGTTAAAATATTGTGAATGAACTTTGATAAATTATCGCATTATGATGGTTCGTGTGGAGACCTTGCCATTTCCATTGTTCTAGAGAGCTTGGAACATTCTATAGTGAGTAATTTGTTAGCAGTAGTGAATGCAAAGGCTCTCGCACAATGGTTATATTGCCATATGCAAATGCTAGTTGCCAAGTCTGTGCCTTCAACCTCCAAGCTTGCTTAGAGTTAAAGGGTCACCGCCCGTGGGGCGGAATAGCAAACTCCTACTATTCTTAAATCACGTGCCGTCGGGCTTCTAATTCCCTCCTCGCGATTATGGCTTTTTTCCGAATATCTAATTAGTCGCGATATTTTAAGAGGGAATACTAAGCTTACACGCCTCTCTCTCCTTTCCCCCTTACC